>JAABUV010004476.1_pt1 | contig 16701 bp, 13 predicted proteins | sample 5559971 | NCBI WGS metagenome assembly JAABUV01 (sample SAMN10711881, study PRJNA513362) | rock metagenome | isolation source: Antarctica rocks | place: Antarctica: Victoria Land, Knobhead nord | collected 2015-12-19
ATCCCGCTCAGATCCAGATCGTCCAGCACACTCACGCTCCGTCACCCCCCCTACTCAGTGGCCTCAGTATACCCGGCCCCCAGGTTTTTGATAAGATACGATTGAGTCACGTTTTCGCGTCATGTCTCGTCGGTCTGAGGCGGAGCCTCGCTAGTAGTCTGTCAAGCGAACTCTGAGCAGGCGCTGCTGGGACCGCCGGCATCCTGCCGGCCAGCGCTGGCCGGCAGGATGCCGGCGGTCCCAGGGGGTACGATCTTGGACACCTGTTTAACCCAGGCTTGACGGACTACTAGTTGGCGGCGCGGGCCGTCGTCTGTGTGCCGCGCGCCGCGTGACGCGTGCCAAGGGTCCCGCCCACCGCGGCCGCCACCAGGCCGACCACCAGCCCGATCAGCGTGCCCCAGGCCGTGGTCTTGGCCGTGTTCACGGCATCTTGTGCCTGCGCCGGCGTGAGGTTCTTGGCCGTCCCGGTGACGGTGTTGCTGAGTTGGCCCAGGTTGATGCCGAGCCCGCCGGCGATGTTGCTCGCGTTGCCGATGAGGGCGCCCAGGCCCTGCGTCGCCAGCCACAGCAGGATGGGCAGCGCCAGCAGGAAGACGAGCGCGCCGTTGAGGGCGGCCCAGCCGCGCTCGTGGACGGCGGCCGTGCGCCCGGCCACGTAGCCGCCGACCAGGAAGGCGATGATCGCGCTGATCCCGGCCCAGATCGCCGAGTACGAGCCCGCGTTCTGGGTACCGCCACCCTGGACGGCCGCGCCCGTGTTCACGGTCGACGCGCCGATGGCGAGCCCCAGTAGGCTCAGCACCAGCAACGTGAAGAACGCGGCGAGCAGGCCGGCCCAGATCGGGCCCCAGCGCACGCGGTCGGTCGGCAGGTTCATCACCTGCGACACGTTGCGCGTCTCCGTCTCACGCGTCTCCGTCTCACGCGTCTCCCGTCCGTAGCCCACGGTCTCGACGGGGGCCGCCGTCATGTTATCCACCGGCGCCCGCCCGAGCGGCGCGCCGCGCGGCGTGCGGGTCTGATCGTTGTTCGCCATATCCTTAGCTCCTTCTTTCTTTCCGCGCTGGCGCGCTACATAGCGCCGGCGCCATCCTCATCGTTCCCGCCGGTCTCGGCTCGGTCACACGCCGAGCGCACGAGTACGTGGGTGCGGGTACATCTTGCAGTCTAGAACCTCTTCCTGAGACGAACCTGAGAGGCCGCCTCAACCCGGAGAATATGTCCCGCGCGGCTATCCGTCCCCGTCCCGCACGGCTGGTATAGGGGTCATACGGGTTGGACGACGCTCACTTTACCCTCACGGCCGCTCGTCATCGCCGCGCCGAAGAAAGCCAGCGACAGAGGCGAGGACGACGAGCGCGACGGCGCCAACCCCGACCAGCCCCGCCACCCGCAAGCGGCGTGGACGCGCGGGGGCGCCCGGGCGCGCGACATCGCCGCGAAACGCCCGGCTATCGAGGTGTTGTGGCCCTACGAGCGCTAGGGGCGTCGGGACCAGCGCCGCTGTCGGGACCAGCGCCGCTGTCGGGACCAGCGCCGCTGTTGGGGTGAGTGGGGACCCGCCCCTGTCTTGGACCCGCCCCGCGTCCCGCTCCACGCCGGATACCCGGTTTTTCGCGCGCGCCCAGGCCGCGTCCGACGCTCGCGCGGCGCCGGACGCTGTAGGTGGCGTTCGGGGCGTCGCGGACGCCGGCGGTGTCGGGGGCGTCATCGTGGCCGCGGGCGCCGTTTGGGGCGTCGCCGCCACGGCGACGACACGACCGTAGAGCACGGCGGCGACGATGCCCCCGGCGAGCGGCCCGAGGATGTAGATGGTGATGTCCTGGTACGTCCCCGCGACCAGCATCGGCCCCAACGCGCGCGCCGGATTGCCGGCCCCCCCGCTCACCGGGCCGCCCAGCAGCACCCCCGCCGCGAGCGCGAAGCCGATAGCCAGGGGGGCGCTCCCGGCCGGGACGCGCCGGTCGGTCGTCGTCGCCACGACGGTTAAGACGAGCAGGAAGGCGATGAGCGCCTCGACGAGGAAGATGTACGGGGCCGCGGCCCCGTGGACGGGCGCTGGCGCGCCAAGATGCGCCACGTCGTAGGCCCGCGCCCCATAGGCCCCCCAGACGGCGAGCGCGGCCAGGACGGCCCCGACGACCTGTGCGACGATGTAGGCGGGGACGGCGCGCCAGGGGAACGCGCCGGCGACCGCCAGGCCCACCGTGACGGCCGGGTTGACGTGCGCCCCGCTCGTCTGACCGAGGGCGGCGACGATGGCTACCAGCACGAGGCCGAAGGACAGCGCGATGGCGAGCGAGTCGTACGCGGGGCCGGCCGTGTTCTTGCCCAACGTGGCCGCCGTCGCCACGGCTGTCCCCACCAGGACCAACAGAAAGGTCCCGACCGCCTCGGCGATGGCCGCACGCGCCGTGTTGGACCCTGTCGTCGCTCCCCGTGTATCGTGTCCGCCTCGCGCGCCGGCCATAGACCCGTCCCCCCTTACGTTCATCCCCGCGCCGCGGTGTACCTGTCGCCGACCGTGCCCCGCTATATCCATCCGCGGCGGCGGAAGACCCAGAGCGTCACCGCGCCGACCGCCGCGATGCACGCGAGCATGATGACGAACCCCGTCGGCTTGTTGCTGGAGAGGCCCTGCACCGTCGCGCCGAAGATGCTGATCAGGACCGAGGTCGAGAACAACACGGTCGAGACGAGGGTGAGCGTGCGGATGACGCCGTTGGTGCGGTGCGTCATCTGCGAGACGTAGATCTCAAAGCTGCCGTTGACCGCCTCCCGGTTGTCCGCGAGCGCGTCGAGTAGGCGCGCCAGCCGGCCCTCCAGGTCCTCGAAGTAGTCCTCCACCGCCTCGCCCGACACCCACGAGAAGTCGGGGCGCAGATAGGCCGCGACGACCCCGCGGTGCTGCTCGGCCAACTGCGCCAGGGCGAAGGCGTAGCGCTTGAAGCGCATCAGATCCTCCAGATAGTGGTCGGAGGTGTCGCGTAGCGCGCGCTCTTCCATGCGCTCGATCTCGGCCTGCATGTGCTCGTTCAGTTCCTCATAGTAGGCGAGCGTCTCGTCGAGGACGACGTAGAGCATGAAGGCCGCGTCGAGCGTCACTAGCTCGGGGCTGGAGCGCGCCCGCGCCAGTAGGTGCGCGGCGAAGGGTAGCGGCTGCTTGTGCGCGCTGACCAGGTAGTTGCGCCCCGCGAACAGGTCGAGTTCGCCGGCCCCCACGCGGTAGGCGGCGGGGTCGAGGCGGGCGACGGTGGCGCTGGTGAAGAAGTGGTCGGGGTAGACGGCCAGGCGCGGCCGCTGCCAGGGCGAGAGCGCGGCGTGGATGGCCTTGCGGTGCAGGCCCAGCAGCCGGCCCACCTCGCGCAGGTCGGCCTCACTATAGTTGGATAGATCGACCCACACGAAGTTCTCCTCGACGGCGACGAGCGCGGCCAGGTCGCGGGGATCGACCGCGATCGGCTCCTGCCCCGCGCGGAACAGCCAGGCGATGGCCGTGCCCAACAATGCCCCAGGAGCGGCGACATCCGCCGCCCCTTCGACATCCACGACTTCCCCGTGCGGGGCGACGGGCGCGAGCGCGCCGCCCTCGCCCTCCTCGGGCAGCACACTGTCGCCGACGATGGTCGCCCCGGCCTCGACCGCGGGCGCCTGCTCCTCCGGCGTACTCCGTCCCCCGCGCCGCGCGTCGCGCAGCCCCGCCAAGCCCCGGCCGCCGGTGAGGAGGGACGTGCGCTTAGGAGGCATGCAGGGTCTGCCCGGCCGCGGCGGGGACGATCACGGCTGCTGGTCCACGCCGTCCACAATGACGCGCTCCTTGCGCACCGTGCCGCTGACCTGCTGCTGCTCCTCGGTCGCTTGCTTGTGCAGGCGCACTTCCTCGACCTCGCGCACCTGCTTGCCGGCGACGGCTTCCTCGCCCATCACCGGCACCTCGATGTCTTGATCCTGGAAGGCGTTCTGGCGGTCGGCCTGGCTCGTCTGCCCCGTGAAGGGGACGCGCTCGACCGTGACCTCCTCACGCCGCAGTGTCACCGGGATGCTTTGCTGCTCCTGCACGACCTCCTTGTGCAGATGGACGTCCCCGACCTGCTCCTGCCGCTTGCCGACGACCAGTTCCTCCTCGTACACCGGGACGCGGATGTCGTCGCCCGCCTGGCGCACGGTCCGGGCGGTCGCCGCCCCTTGGTTAGCGGCCTGATCCGTGGCGCCGACCGCGACGGATGCCTGCGCAACGGATGCGCGTGCGACGGGCTGGGCGGGCCGCGCCGGCGCCATCGGCGCGCTGGCCGCCTGGTTCGACGCGCCGGCGCCCCCGCCGTACTGCTGTGTCAACTCGTCCTTGGTCCCGCTGAGATAGAGGCCGCTGGCCCCCGTGTCACCGATGGCGTCGAGCGGAATGCGCGTCTCCTCGGCGAAAAGCATGCCCCCGCCGACGTCCATGTAGCCGCCCTGCAGATCGTATCCCGAAACGACCCCGATCGTCTCCCCCGTCGCGTCCATGACCGTCGCGCTCTCTTTGAGCTTCTGTTCAATGACCTCGCGCGATGTCCGCTGTCCCTCGTTGTTCATCGGTCGCCCTCCCTCACACTGCATACACCATATGGCCTATCACGAGCCGTTTGTCACGCGAACTCCGCTCAACAGGCATACTAGCGGTGGCTCAACAGTTCCTTGGCCGCGAAGCCGGCGATACCGACCGCGGCGATCTTGCCCATCGGATTATTCCAGACCTTTTGGAGCATGTTCGGGTCCTGCTGCCCCATTTGGTGCAGGCCCTGCGCCATGCCCTGTGGGTCGTTCGGGTCCATCTGGCCCTGCGCCTCGGGAGGCAACTGCTGCACGAACTGCTCACGCTGGTCCTGCGGCATCTGCTGGAACGCCTGGCCGTAGACCTGCTGCTGCATCTCGGGCGGCGCGTTCTGGGCGAACTGCTGCACATGGCCTGCCGCCTGATTGGGATCGACCTGGCTGTAGTCGCCGGAGTCGCTGGCCTGGGCGTACTGCTGGTACTGCTGCTGGTTGTTTTGATCGAACGGATACATGCGGTCCTCCTTCTGCATCCTTCATATATGCCCATATATATCGCTATGCCGCCAGCCAACGCGCTGCACGGCGGCTTGTGCGGCCCTAAGAAGTCCGTCCATCGGCGCTAGCGCCCAGCGCTGGGCGCTAGCGCGCCGTTGGACGTTGTAGGTCTGGCTCCCGCGCGTATAACGCGTGTGAAACGTCCCTCCGACTTTAGCGGCGGGGTGACGTGCGCGCCTGGTCCCGCGTCGGCGACGTATCCGTCTCGTCGACGGTGACGTGCTCCTTGCGCACCGTGCCGCTGACCTGCTCCTGCACTTGCGTCGCGTCCTTGTGCAGGCGCACCTCCTCGACCTCGCGCACCGTCTTGTCGGCCACGGCCTGCTCGCCCATCACCGCCATGTCGACGTCTTGGCTCTGGAAGGCGTTTTGGCTGTCGGCTTGGCTCGCCTGTCCGGTGAAGGGGACGCGCTCGACCGTGACCTCCTCATGTCGCAGCGTCACCGGGACGCTCTGCTGCTCGGTCACGACCTCTTTGCGCAGGCGTACGTCCCCGATCCGCGTCTGCCGTTTGCCGACGGTCAGCTCCTCCTCGTACACGGGGACACGGATGTCCCCCTCCGCTACGGGAGCCGCCATGGCGACGGGCGCGGGTTCCGGCACGACGGCGGCGCCGCGACGGCGCAGGCCGAGCAGGAGTAGACCGCCCAGCAGCAGCGCGGCCGGCAGGAGGAGCCATAGCCACGCCGGGTTGAACCCGCCCTGGCGCGCTTGCGGCGCGCCGGCGCCCGCGAGGGGCGCCACAAGCGGGCTTGACGCGTCGATGCGCGTCGCGCCGCCGGCCGCGTTCGTGGTCACGGTGACCGTGTCGCTCGGCCGGATGGCGCCGAGGTTGCTTCGCGCGCCGTTGCGGTACACCGGTACCGCCGCCGCGGGATGATACGTCTGGGTCCCCGTCGCCGTATGGACGATGAGGCTCCCCGCCGCCGCCGCGGCAGCGGCGGCGCCAACCACGATCGCGCCGCGCCGCGCCGTCGCGGGAGCGGAGACTGCGGCGATGCGCGTGGCCCGGCCGCCGGCGTTCGTGGTGACGGTCACGGTGTCGCCGAGACGGATCGCGCCGAGGCTACTGGGCGCGCCGTTACGGTAGACGCGCACCGTCGATGACGGGAGGTACGCGCTGGTCCCGTCGCTGCGCCGCACGGTCAGGCCCGCCACCCCGACGGCAGCGGCGGCCGTGCCGTGGATGATCGCGCCCCGTGCGGCCGCGCCGGCGCCCGTTGTCGCGCCCGTCGAGGTCGCGTCGATGCGCGTGGCGTCGCCCGCGGCGTTCGTCGTCACCGTCACGGCGTCGGTGGGCCGGATGGCTCCGAGCGTGCCCACCACGCCATTGCGATAGACCGGCAGCCCCGGGACGGGACGATACGTGTGCGTCCCGTTGGCCTGCGTGACCGCGATGCCCGCGGCCCCCACCGCCGCCGCCGCGATCCCATGCACGATCGCGCCGTGCCCCGAGGGAGCAACGACGGCCGTGCCTGTACCCGCCGCGGCTGTCGTACTCGTCGCGGTCGTCGCGGCCGTCGTGGCCGTTGAGGTCGCGTCGATGCGCGTGGGCCGGCCGGCGGCGTCCGTCGTGATCGTGACCGCGTCGTCGCGCCGGATCGCGCCCAGGCTACTGAGTACGCCGTTGCGATAGACCGGGACGCCCGGCGCGGGATGGTAGATGCGGAGGCTGCCGTTGGCCCGTCGCACGGCGAGGCCCGTGGCGGCGCCCCCGACGGCTGCGACGCCGCGCACGACCGCGCCCTGTGTGGTCGCCGTCGGAGCCACCGCTGGCGGGGCCGCCGCTGGCGTCCTGAGCGACACGGCGTCGATGCGCGTGGGCTGGCCGGCGGCGTTCGTCGTGATCGTGACGGTATCGCCCGGCTGGATCGCGCCCAGGTTACTGGGCGCGCCGTCCCGATAGACCGGGACGGCCGAGGACGGCTGATACGTGTGCGTCCCCTCGGCCTGGCGCACGACCAGGCGCGCGCCGCCGGTCGCGGTGACCGTGCCCCGCGCCGTCCCCGCCGCGCCCGGCGCACCGACGCCGGTCCCGTTAAGGCGCACGATCGCGCGCAGCGGCGGCGGTCCGACGACGGACGGCCGCGCGGCCGCGATCGCGACGTAGGCGCGGCTCACCACGAGGTCGCGCAGGTAGGCGGCCAGGGTCGGCTGGAGCGCCGGAGGCACGGCCGTGCCCCGCGCTGCGGCATCGCGCGCGATTAGCGCCTGCAAGGCGGCCGGCGCGACGAGCCCGCCCGCGACGGCGTCGCGCTTGAGGGCGAACAGCAGCCGCGCCGCGGCGCCGCGCGGCCCGACGTATTGCGCCAGGCTATCCGTCAGCGCGATCTCGCGGATCGCCAGGTCACGGCGCGCGGGGCTGATCGCCGTGCAGGAGGTCTCGGCCGCGCGCAGCAGGCCGAGCAGGGCGGTCGTGCCCAGGGCCTGCTGCGACGGCGGCGCGTCCACGCGCACCGTCGCGTCGGTCACGCCGGCCGTCAGGAGGGCGTTGGCGTAGGTCGTGGCCGCGTCGAGCGTCACGTCGTTTGTCACCGTCACGTCGAGGCCGGCCCCTGTCGGGCGCGGGATCAGGAGTACGGATGAGACGGCGACGATCCCGAGTAGGGCGGGTGGGATGAGGCCGTGGGCCTGCGCCCGCTCGTCGGCCAGGGTCTCGCGCAACTCGGTCGTGCCCGGCGCGACGCCGAGCGCGCGACGGAGCGGAGGCAGGTTCGCCGGCGTCACGTCGGCGCCGATGACGGCGACAGGAAGGCCGCAGGGGGAGCCAACGGCGGGCACGGCGGCCTGTGTCCGCGCCGGCAGGCCCGCGATCACCACCCCGGCGATCAACAATGCGGCGACACGTCGTGGTTTGTTCATTAGGTTGATCCTTTTACCAGTCGTCGTCGCGCGACGATGTGGCGCGCGCGCATCAGAGCAGTCTACGGGCCATTGCTGGGATTATCCTGAGAGAGGGCCGGCCCTCCCTCTTGGCGCGCCGCGACGACGTGTTAGGCCGCCGGTCCACCGGCCGGGGTGGTCGGCGTCTGGGGCCACGGCGTGGAAGAAAGAGGGCTTCCGGCGACGATAACAGGGGCGATATGGCCGTCGGCTCCCGTGACGCGCACGGGCGCGTCGTTGTTACTCGCGGGCGGCGGAGGCGCGTCGGGGCTAGGTGCGGCGCTGGCCTCAGCGTTCGACGCCAGGGCCAGCGGGTCCGGCGCGTCCGGCGCGCTGGATGGGACGGGGGCGAGAGGGCTACCGACGTCGGTGACGCCGGCGGTGTCCACGGGCATTGTCAGGGTCGCGTCGTCGCCGGGGGATGCGGATGGGGCCGGCGTCGCGGCCATCCGGCGCGCGGAACGGAAACGGGCAGCCAGCACAACGAGCCCGATCGTTACCGCAACCCCCAGGACAATGATCGGGCGCCGGCGGGCCGCCTCTGTCATCCCGGCGACGAATTGACGCATATCGCGTTCGCGCAGGGCGTCGATCGCCCCCGCGGCGCCTTCCCCCGTCATGCGGCCCACATCCCTATGCGCTTGGTCGTTTTTTCGATTCTCCACCCATCGCACTGATCCTCGCACTGCCATACTACGCTCCTCTCCCGTGATGATCCCGAACACGACGCGGCCGGGTTGTGTGTTGTGCACATGGCGCTACGTGCCAGCCCCGCGCGTACGCCTCGTCCTTACCCCTATCCTGGATTATGCGCCACGGAGACATGGAGGCACGGAGAGGGCGGACAAGGGGTCAACGTCCCAGGTAGGCCACCAGGCAGGGCCCCTGCTGTCCTACAAAATCTCCGTGTCTCCGTGGCGCCATGGGTGGTCATGACTAATGTAGGCTATTCGATGTGCGCGGGAGCGCTACAAAGCGCCGCCCCGATTGCCCATGACCGCCTTGGCCACCAACCCCGCCAGCCCCATCATGCCGCCTCCAGCGGCACCGCCTCCACCGCCCATCATGCCGCCCAACGCTCCCCCGGAGCCCATCAGCGATTGGAGCATACCGGGTTGTTGCTGACCCATCTGCTGGAAGCCCTGCGCATCTGTTGCGGGTTGTTGGGGTCCATCTGCTGCTGGTACTGCTGAGGCATTTGCTGCGCGAACTGCTGGCGCTGCTCTTGGGGCATCTGCTCGAAGTGTTGCTGGTAGACTTGCTGCTGCATCTCGGGCGGCGCGTTCTGCATGAACTGCTGCACATGGCCCGCGGCCTCGTTGGGGTCGATCTGGCTGTAGTCGCCGGAGTCGCTGGCCTGCGCGTACTGCTGGTAGGTCTGCTGATTGTTCTGGTCGAACGGGTACATAGCGTGCCTCTCTCTCGTGTCTCGCGGGTCCCATCGTGCGTGATGCGACGCGTCACGCGAACACACCATGTAGTCTATGGGCCGTTCCTGAGACTGTGCTGAGAGACGGACGATACGTTGGTTGAGCGGGAGCGGGCGACCGCATGTCAGCCGGAGACAGCCCCGGCGGTGGGGACGGCTCGTGCCCGTGTCGCCGAGACCACAGCCCGCTGCTCGTGGTCGGGGTTGAGCGGGAGAGACAGCGTGAAGGCGCTGCCCAGCCCCACCCGGCTCTCGACGGTCAGCCGGCCGTCGTGCGCGCGGGCGATGCGCGCGGCGCGGGACAGGCCCAGGCCGGCGTGGCGGGCGTCGCCCGCGCCCGTTCGTGCCGGGTCGACGCGGTAGAGGGGCTCGAACAGGTGGGGCAGGTGTTCCGGCGCGATCCCTGGTCCCGTGTCGCGAACCGTGAGCTCGGCCCTACCGCGCGCCTGTCGCGCCGTCAGGTAGATCGCGCCATGCGCTGGTGTATGGTCCACGGCATTATCCAGCAGGCTGTCCATCGCCCGCTGCAGCATGCGTTCGTTGCCGCGGACGGGCAGCGGTCCGTCCAGCGGCGCGTCCAGCGCCTGCCCCTTGCCCTCGGCCCGCGCGCGGACATCCGCGACCGCCGCCCGCGCGACCGCGCGCAGATCGAGCGGCGCGGAGAACGGGGCGCCGGCGCCGCTCTCGATGTGTCCGAGAGTCAGGATCTCGTCGAGTAGGTCGCTCACATGGACCGCCTCCGCCGTCGCCCGGCGCAGCACATCCTCGTATTGCTCGGGGGTCCGGCGCCGCAGCAGCGCCGTTTCCAATGTGCCGAGCAGCACGGTCACGGGCGTGCGCAACTCGTGCGAGGCCGCGGCCGCGAAGCGTTCCTGCCGCTCCAGGGCCGCGCGTATAGGGCGGAGCGCGTACCCGGCCAGCGCGTAGGCGACGGGCGCGGCCAGCAATAATGCGCCTAGATCGCTCGCGACGGTCCGCGCGATGGGGCGCGCGTGGACGGGGGACTGGCGGCCTACCGGCACGACGCGCCGGGCCAGGCGCGGCAGCTCGGCGACGCCGGCCACGAGCGCCAGGTGGGTCAGGGTCAAGCGCAATCGTGCGGTGACGACCATGATGGGTAACCTTCTCTCATTTCCAGAGCTGACGGGACAATGACGATGGGCGGCTACGGAGACTCCGGCGCCCGCAGGGCGTAGCCGACCCCGCGGACGGTGTGGATCAGCGGCGTCCCGAAGGGGGCGTCGATTTTCTGGCGCAGGTAGCCGATGTAGACCTCGACGACGTTGCTGCCCACCGCGCTGTCGCCCCAGACCGTTTGCTCCAGTTGATCGCGTGTGAGCGTTTGCCCCGTGTGGTGGACCAGGTAGTGCAAGAGGGTGTACTCGCGCGCCGAGAGGGATACGGCCTGCCCCGCCCGGCTCACCCGCCGCGTCGCCGTGTCCAGCTCCAGGTCGCCCACCCGCATGACGCTCGACCGCGATAGGCCGTCGCGCCGCAACAGCGCGCGGACGCGGGCCAACAACTCGCCGATGCGGAAGGGCTTGGTCAGGTAGTCGTCGGCGCCCACATCGAGCCCCGCGATTTTGTCCGCCTCGCGGTCGCGCGCGGTGAGCATGAGGATCGGCATCGCCTTCCCGGCGGCGCGCAAGCGGCGGGCGACCTCGAGGCCGTCGATCTTGGGCAGCATCAGGTCGAGCACGACAAGGTCGTAGTCGTTCAGGCGCGCGTCGAGGAAGCCTTCCTCGCCGTCACGCGCCACGGTCACGCCGTAGCCGGCGTCCTCCAGGCTCTCGCCCACGAACAGCACGATGCGCGGGTCGTCCTCCACCAGCAGGATGCGCATCGGCCGGTCCTTTCCTTACGCCATTGTTTCGCCGCGGCTGCCCTCCGCGGCGCCGCCATCTCTACCCTACTCTTATAGCATGACGCCCATTGCTGAGACGAACCTGAGAAAGCCGGACGGCGCCGGCGGGGATAGGCCCGCTCCAACGAATAGAGATATCCAAACTCATCTTGCATTATTCATGACCACCTTTTGCACCACGGAGACACGGAGATCTTTTAGGACATCATGGTATCCTATCTGGCGGCCTACCAGGGACGTTGACCCCTTGTCTGCTCTCTCCGTGCCTCCGTGTCTCCGTGGTGCATAATCCAGGCTATCTATGCCCCTCTGGCGGAGCGGGCTGGACGCGGGGCGCTCCCATGTCGAGGGGCAACCGCACCGTGAAGGTGGAGCCGCGCCCCTCGACGCTGCGGGCCTCGATCGTCCCGCCGTGCTGCTCCACGATCTGCCGGGCGCTGGCCAGGCCGATCCCCGTCCCCTGTACCCCGCCCACGTTCTCACCTCTGTAGAAGCGGTCGAAGACGCGCGGCAGATCGGCCGTCGGGACGCCCCGGCCGCTGTCATGGACGGTCAGGACGGCCCATTCGCCCGCCCCCGCCCCGGCCGCCTGCTCCCGCGCCAGGAGCACCGCGACCTCCCCGCCCGTGGGGCTGTACTTGATGGCATTGGAGATCAAATTGCCCACCACACGTTCGATGCGGTCCGCGTCGACCGCGCAGACCAGTCCCGGCGCGGCCGTCTCTACCCGGATGTGGCGCGACGCGATCTCGCGCTGATGCGCCACGACCCGGTCCACGAGCGCCGCCAGGTCGACAGGCTGGCAGTCGAGCGCGAGCGGCTGGCCCATCTCTAGGTGCATGGCGTCGAGCAGTTCGTTGAGCAGGGCTGTCATTTGTGTCGCGGCCGTGACGATGCCCCCCTGCCGCGCGGCCATGCGCTCGCTGCTCGGCGTGCTCCCGCGCGCGGCCTGTTGCTGCGAGAGCTCGGCCAGCCCCTGGATCGCCGTCAGCGGGTTCCTGAGGTCGTGCGACACCGACGCCAGCAACTCGTCGCGGGCCCGCTCAAAGTTTTTGATCGTCGTGATGTCCTGGAAGACCATGGCGGCCCCCGTGATAGCCCCCGCCGCGTCGCGCAGCGGGACGCCATTCATCAGCACGGGGATGTCGGGGGCGTCGGCCGTGTCGCCCACCCGTAGCTGCTCGCCGCGGACCACCTCGCCCCGTAGCGCGCGGGCCACGGGCAGGTCGTGTCGCGAGTACGGCGTCCGATCGAGGCGCCGCACGCCGTACGCCGCGTCGTCGGCCGCCTCGACGATCAAAGAGCGGCCCACCGGGTCCCGGCCCAGGATGTCGCGCGCCGCCTGGTTGCTCAGGGCGCACTCTCCCCGTGCGTCGGCGAGCAAGACGCCCTCGGGCAGCGCGTCGAGCACTTGCCGCAGGATCGCCCGCTCCCGCTCCACCGTGTGGTTGGCGCGCTCGGCCGCGCCGCGCGCACGCCGCGCCGCGTCGAGGAGCGCGCTATGCTCCGCGGCCGCCGCATACAGCTCGAGCTCGGTCATGGTGGATGCGGCCAGGTCGGTGAGGATAGCGAGCTCCGCGGGCGTCCAGTCGCGGGGCTCGTGGTCGATGACGCAGAAGCTGCCCAGCGCATACCCGTCGGAGGTGACGAGCGGGACACCGGCATAGGCGACGACACCGATGTCGGGGCTGGCCGGGTTTTCGCGCGTGAGCGGGTGCGCACGCGCGTCGGCGATGACCAGCGGCTCGCCCGAGGCGGCCGTGTGCCGGCAGATGGAGTGCGCGAGCCCGATCTCCCGCGTGGAGGCCCACGGCTCAGGCAGCCCGACGCAGCCCTTGAAGACGTGCCGATCGGCGTCCACGAGCGCGATCAGGGCGACGGGCGCGCGCAGGGTCCGCGCGGCGAGCCGGGCCAGGCGATCGAACACGACGGCGGGCGCGCTGTCCAGGAGCGCCATGCGCCGCGGAGCGGCGAGCCGGGCCGGGTCGGGGTGAGACTGAGACGAAGATGAGTCGGGTGACGCGGGCACGCTACAACCTTCTTTCTGGCATGGCGGCGCCGGTGGTCCCGCCGGCCATGTACTTCAATCGCGGGTTAGCCGCGGCGACGCTCTTCGTCGCGCGCGAAGGGCCGGGCGACGAGCCAGCCTACCAGGGCCAGCAGGCGCAGCGGCAGGGCCAGCACGCGGCCGATCGTCGCGAACAGGGAGCCGGTGGCGCGCCCGACGTGCGCCACGGTCTGGCGGCGCGGCACGGGCAGGGGGCCGCGCCGCCGTCGCGGCGGAGCCTGCTTCGCCTGCACCATCTGTTGATACTCGTTGGCGAGGGTGCGCGCGACATCGTATGGCAGCGGCTCCAACCCCAGTACCAGGGTGTTGACCTGCGCGCCGATCATCAGGATAACGTTGAAGAACCACAGGAAGATGATGAGCACCAGCACCGAGAGGAAGACCCCGCCGTATTTGCTGTTGCCGCTGAGGAATAGATTGGTGTAGATCGGGAAGATCAGCTCGACGATCGCCACGAGGACCGCCGCGGTCAGCGCGCCGCGCCAGGCATGGCGGAAAGACAATTTTATGTTGGGGACGATAATATAAATGGCGAGGAAGAGCAGGAACAGGATACCAATCGAGGTCAGCGGGCCGACGATGCTCAGGATAATTTTGAGGGGACCGGGCAGCAAGCCGCCAAATAGGCCGGCGCCCGCGTTGACGAGCGCGGATGCTATAAGCGAGAGCGGCAGCAGGATCGCCAGGAGGATGATCATGCCGATCGCCATCAGGCGCTGCGGGATGAAGTCGCGATCCCTGGTGCGGTAGGCGATGCTGAAGGCGTTCTCGACGTTGGTGAACAGGTTGGAGCCCGTCCACAAAAGGCCGACCAGGGCGATGATACCCGCGACCCCCGATATGCTGACGAGGGTTTTGAGGAGGGACTTCATGTCGATGACTTGTCGCGTTTGCGCCGGCAACGCCGATCCAATTGAGTTGGCGACGTTGTTGAACTCGGACGGCGAAACGGTCTTGAGGACAAGGCCAACGATGCTGAGGATGCCGACGAGTAGGGGTATGATGGCGGTGATCAGGCTGTAGGTCATCATGCCGGCCAGATTCATCGACCAGTCGTTGGCGAATTTCTGTACGAAGGTCAGGATTTTTTTCACGGTGTTATCCTTAGCTGCCGCGTCAACAGTACAGTAGAGAGTGTACGACACAGCGATGCACGATTTATGCCTATGCCGCCCGGGCGCGGGGCGCGGGGCGCGGGGCGCGGGGCGCGGGGCGCGGGGCGCGGGGCGCGGGGCCGGCCATCCCCGCAGGGCCGGTGTGCCGCCGCCCGTCACGCGCTCATCCCGCGGCGCCCACACCAGAGCGGACGAGCGGACGAGACGTCCGCGCTCCCAGGACCGACGGGGACGGGCGAGACGCCCGCGTTCCCAGGACTTTTCACAGACCCTGTACTGTAGTAGGGGTGCGCGCCACTTTTTTGCGCCGACTGGGTGATAGCGTGGCTAGCCGTCTCTACTGGGACCGCCGCCTTCCCGGCGGCTCACGGTCGTAGCCGCGGGTTCGCCACATGTAACACGGTCACCGGCAACGACAGGCCGCGGGGACCGCGGCGGCTCGCTGCGCTGCCCAGTGGATGCCCAGCGCGAAAAAGAGGCGCGCACCCCTGTAGTAGGCGTTACTGGACGCAAGGCCGGTGGCGCGCTACACTGCCGTACGTCCCCCACGCCTTTATCGGTATAACATGCGTACCGTGCAGCAATAGAGCACTAGTAAGGAGAGTGGGACGGTGTCTCATGGATCACGCCGCCGTGACTACGGCTTTCATATTCTTGGGTTGCTCTTGATCGCTACGGCCTTATGCTTCGCCACCATCGGCGCGTCGGGCGCGTTCGCCGCGGGTCCCGCGCAGGGCGCGCGGCCCGCGGTCCCGCCCCGCGCCCCGCGCCCCGCGGCGTCCCCGGCCGCCCCGTCACCGCTCAGCGGCGGATGGAAACGCCTGACGATCGACGCGCCCCAACCGGTAGCCGGCGGAGCGACGGCCTGGGACGGCGCCGATCGCGTCATGTTCCTGTTCGGCGGCCACGACGCGGCCGCTTCGGGCGACGCTTTCTGGGCCTACCGCCCGGTGTCTACCACGGCTGGGGCGGCCGGTTGGTTCCGGCCAGCAACGGACGGCGACGGCCCCACCGCGGTCGCCGGCGCGACGGCTGTATGGGACGACCGCGACGGCGTACTGCTTGTCTTCGATGGCGCTCAGAATGGGCGCGAGACCGACAGCCTCTATGCCTATAAACCTGGGCGCGGCATTGTCACCAGCCGCGGTGAGAAGACAGCGGGACGGTGGGCCGACGTGACGGCGACCGACGGGCCGCTACGTCGCGCCTACCACAACGCGGTCTGGGACGGCGCGGACGGCGTCATGATCGTCTTCGGAGGCGAAACGAACGGCGTCCCGCTCGGCGATACCTGGATCTATAAGCCAGCCAAAGGAGGGTTGACGCCTGGGACCTGGACGCATGTCGCCGCGAACGGCCCCTTGGCGCGCCAACAGGCGCTGGCGGCATGGGATAGCGCCGACCGTGTCCTGCTCCTGGCCGGCGGCAGCGGCTATGCCGGCTTGCTCTCCGATCTGTGGAGCTTTCAACCCGCGAGAGGCCGCGCCGCCGCGCTGTGGACGCGCTTGTCCGCCGCGACGCCCCTTGGCCCACGGGCCGGTGGGGCCGCGGCGTGGGACAGCGCCGGCAAGAGATTACTCGTCTTCGGTGGTCAGGTAGCGGTTCCGGCCGCGCTCGCCATTCAACCTACGGCGACGGCGACGGCGACAGCGACCCCGTTGGCTACTGCTACCGGCACGCCGTCCGCGGGTCCAGCCGCTACGATGACGCACGTTCCGCCGACGGATATCCTCGGCGCGGCAGCTACTCCTACTCCTGTACCGCCAGCCACGACGGCGGCTCCCGACGCCACGATACAGGGTACGACGTATAGCGACGACCTCTGGTCGTACGCCGCCGGACGGCGTGGTCTCGCGGGGGGGGCATGGCGCCTCGTCCGTGGGGGTGGGGGGCCGTTGGCGCGCGTGAGCGGCGCGGTCTACGATGACCACGATCAGGCGCTGTTGCTCTACGGCGGCCAGAACATTTCAATCCTGGGCGACCTGTGGTCGTATCCCGCCGCGGGGCGTGGAGCCGGCCGCTGGGCGCTGCTCAACGGCGGCCAGCCCCAGGCGCGGACCGGCCAGGCGGGGGCGTGGGACGCCCACGACGGCGTCATGTTTATCTTCGGCGGCTATAGCGGCAGGCGACTGAACGATCTGTGGGCCTACAAGCCGGCCCGCGGCGCGGTTGGGCGCTGGACCATGATCCCCGTCACCGGGCCGGCGCCGCGCACCGAGGCTAGCTTGGTCTGGGATAGCGCCGACAACGC
>JAABUV010004477.1_pt1 | contig 16693 bp, 12 predicted proteins | sample 5559971 | NCBI WGS metagenome assembly JAABUV01 (sample SAMN10711881, study PRJNA513362) | rock metagenome | isolation source: Antarctica rocks | place: Antarctica: Victoria Land, Knobhead nord | collected 2015-12-19
ATATACAGACTCCATCACATTAGCGTACGCTGGACAGTATAACATAAGGCCCGACGTGTGTGGTTTTTATTGTCCACACGACGAGTCGATAGGCGCGGGGCGCGGGGCGCGGGGCGCGGGGCGCGGGAGTATATCACCGCACGCCAGACTGGCAACCGTTTACGACCATGCCGCGACAAGCTTGGCTCGTCCCACTATCGACCATCGACTATCGACTATTCACTGGCTCTGCGGCAGGAATACCCTGAAAATGCTCGACAGGCGGCTCATGAAGCTCGGTTCCTTGCCGTCGGCGGGGCGGCGCGCTTCGGCGTGGACGAAGTCCTGATTCTTGAGGCCCCACAGCAAGAGGCCGACGCTGGTGGCGTAGGCCGGGCTGCCAAGGTCATCGGAGAGCCCCTGGATGTGCTCGGGACGGCCCAGCCGCACCGGCATGCCCAGGGCGTTGCGCGCGAGGTCGTCGAGCTTGGCAAGCTGCGAACTGCCGCCCGTCAGCACGATCCCCGCCGGCAACACGCCGTTATAGCCCGACTTCTTGATCTCCTCGCCGACCATAGACAATAGCTCGTGGGCGCGCGCCTCCAGGATCTCGCATAGGAAGCGCCGCGACACCTGCCCCGTTCCGGCGTTCTCGAAGGTCATCATCTCGACCATCTCATCGCTGTCGATCGCCGCCGCGATCGCCGACCCGTACTGGATCTTCATCTCTTCGGCCACATGGGACGGGGCGCGCAGGCCCACGGCGATGTCATTGGTGAGATGGTTGCCGCCAACCGGGAGTACCGCGCTGTAGAAGACGCTGCCGTGGACGTAGATCGCGATATCGGTCGTGCCGCCACCGATGTCCACGAGGGCCACGCCGAGGTCGCGCTCCGCCTGGCTCAACACAGCCTCCCCCGAGGCCATCGGCTCGAGCACCATATCATCGATCTCGATGCCGGCCTTCTGCACACTTTTCTCCAGGTTATGGATCGAGGCCATCGCCCCGGTAACGATGTGCGTGACGACCTCCAGGCGATAGCCGGACATGCCGAGCGGGTCCCTAATGCCATCCTCCCCGTCCACGACGTACTCGCGGGGGATGACATGCAACACCTCACGGTTGTGCGGCGGGGGCACGGCGCGCGCGTTCTCGATGGCGCGGTCGATGTCGAACTGCGTCACCTCATGTTTTTGCGGCGAGATAGCCACGGAGCCGTGGCTGTTGTGGCTCATGATGTGCTGGCCGGCGATACCGACGAACGCGGTACCAATCTGATAGCCGGAGATGCGCTCGGTCTGGGTGAGCGCGGTCCGGATCGAGGCGGCGGCATCGTCGATGTCGACGACGACGCCCTTGCGCAGTCCCTGCGCCGGCGCGACGCCGGCGCCGACGACGGTGAGCCTGTTGTTTTCATCTACCTCGCCGATCAGGGCGCAAATCTTGGTGGTCCCAACGTCGACCCCGACGATGACCCGTTGGTCACTGGCCATGATCTTGAGCTCTCCTACATTACGGGGATGAAGCGATAGTCCTGGTCCTTCTCCACACTTCCCTGACGGGAGATGTCCGGCGCGGCGCCCCTGCACGGACCGGAGACATACCGGCGTCGCGAAGGATAGCGGAGGCGCCTGATAGACAGGGTTGACGCACAATTTTAATAGGTGTAACTCGTAGTATCTTAGCATCCCTACCGGCAGGGTAACAAGATTCAGTGGTATTACGAGCCGGGACCCAGCGGCTTGTGCGGCCCCCATTGTCCCTCGTTGCTGCAATGGGCATTGGGCAGGACCTGCACATCGATGTAGTTACAGTTGTCTTGCTTCACCAATTTGAAGGTATCGGGTTGCTCCAAATCGGTGAGCCGCTGCTGCAAGTCTCCGTTCAGGAAGATCCCGAAAAACGCCCACCAGCCGCGCGTGCTATGGGCGGCCAGGCCTGAGTAGGGGCTCCAGTGGAAGCGGTCTATCGTCCGCGCCAGGTCGGGCTTCAACTCGCGCTTCGTCGCCAACGCCATCTGTACCGCGGCCGCGGGAACCTTCCCGCCGCCTTGAGCGGGCGGCGGGAACGTCGTGTCGTTGGGGCTGAATATCAGCGGGGCTGTCGCCGTCGTCGGGACCATGGCCGCCGGTACCGGCGGCGCCTTCAACTCATAGAGCACCGTCCCGTCCTCCGCGACGGTGTAGGTCGTCACCTTGGTGCGCCAAATGGCGGCCGGCTGGCGATAGCCGGCCTCGATCACGATGCGGTTGGGCAGCCGCGCGTAGACCTGCCGCACATCCACCCAGGGCGCATTGGACGTGATGCGCGCACGGATCGTGTCGGGCCGTTCGAAGAAAATGTTGCGGTCGAGGCAGGCGCAATTCTGCTGCGCCAGGTGCTGTAACTCCGGCGCTCCCACCGCGTCGACGGTCTTGATGGCGAAAACCGGCGATATCGCCAGCGCGTAGAGGCCGCCGAGCACGACGGCCAGCACGACGAGATGCGGGATCGGCGCGTGTAACAGTGTACGCCACGTCCAGCGCCGTCGCGTGCGCATCTGGCGCCGCCCACGCATCGGCCGCCCTCGCGGGGGACGCAGCACGTCAAATCCTCGTGTTTTCATGTTTCCTCTAAAGGCGGCGGTCCGATGCGGCCGTCGCGATAGACGTATTGTATTTCCGGTTCGAGCGCGACGCCGTGCTCCGCGCGGACACGGCGTCGCGCCTCGGCCACGAGCGCCAGCACGTCACGCGCGGTCGCGCGCGGCCCGTTGACGATAAAGTTGGCGTGCAGCGTCGAGATTGAGGCGTCGCCCACGGTATACCCTTTGAGTCCGACGCTCTCCACGAGGCGGCCGGCGCTGGCGCCCACGGGATTCTTGAAGGTCGAGCCGGCGCTGGCGCCTCCCGGCTGCGTCCGCTTGCGCCGCTCGCGCTGCGCGCCCATGCGCTCTTTGACCGCGCCCGCGTCCACCCGCGCCAACGCGAAGAGGGCGTCCAGCACGACGGGACGCGCGGATGCAGGTTCCGGCTCCTCGCGCCGTAGCCGGCTACGCCGGTACCCCAAGCATAAGCTCTCCGCCGTTTCCTCGCGCGCGGCGCCGTCCGCCCATAGCAGGCGTGCGGCGCGCAGCGTGCCGGCGATCGTCCCCCCGTTGGCCCCCGCATTGTTGACGACCGCGCCGCCGACGGAACCGGGGATGTCGTGGCACCACTCCAGCCCGAGCAGGCCCGCCTCCACGGTGCGGCGCGCCAGCACGCTCAACAACACACCGCTCTCGGCGCGTACAGCCATGCCGTCGATAGATAGATGGGCGGCGCGATTGACGATGACCACGCCATCGAAGCCGTCGTCGTCGACGAGCACGTTGGAGCCGCGCCCCAGCACGATCCAGGGCACGCCCGCCGCGCGCGCCGTTTCCACGGCCCCGCGCAGTTTTACGGCGTCGCGGGCCACGCACAGCAGGGCGGCGGGACCGCCGACGCGCCAGGTCGTGTAGCGGGCCGCGCCCACGTCAGTCTGCACGTCGGCAGCGCCGAGCAACTCTGTCAGCTGTCGGGCAACATCGGATATAGGGTTTAACTTTGCTATCACTCGCCACTCATCACTCGCTCACCGGCTTTCCATATATCGCCGGCGCCCATCGTCACGAGGACCACGTCGGGGCCGTCGGCGGCGGCGAGCCAACGCGCCGCGTCGTCGAGCGTGGGCGTGAACGTGGCGCGCGCCCCCGCCGCGCGCGCCGCGGCGACGACGTCGCGCCCGCCCACGCCAAGCGTATCGCGCTCGCGCGCGGCGTACACCTCGGCGATCGCCACCTCGTCGGCGTCGGCGAAGCTCGCCCCCGTCTCGGCCAGCGTCGCCCGCGTGCGCGTGTACGTGTGCGGCTGGAACACGACGCGTAGCCGCTTGCCGGGGTAGCGCGCGCGCAGGCCGGCCAGTGTGGCGCGGATCTCCGTGGGGTGGTGGGCGTAGTCGTCGAGCACCAAGGCGCCGCCGGGCGAGCGGCCCTTGATTTCCTGGCGACGGCGCGGCGCCTCGAAGGCGGCGAGGGCGTGGACGGCCTGCGCGGGCGCGACGCCGGCCTCGGCGCACGCCGCCAGCGCCGCGACGGCGTTGGATACGTTGTGCCGCCCCGTCAGCGGCGTCGTCACCGCGAGGGGGGCGTGGTCCGGCGGCGCGTCGAGCGTGAAGCGCGCGCCGCGCTCGTCGAGCGTCACGTCGCGCGCGCGCCAATCGACGGGGCCATTCGTCTCGTCGAGCCCGTAGGTGACGACGCGGCAAGGGGCGTCCGCGGCCAACTGTAGCGCGCGCGGGTCGTCGGCGCAAACGATCAACGCGCCGTCGGGGGGCAGGAGTGCGATAAAGGCGGCGAACGCATTCAACACCCCCGCGAGGTCGTCGTAGATATCGAGGTGGTCGGCCTCTATATTGGTGACCACGGCGACCGCCGGCGCGAGCCGCAGGAAGCCGCGGTCATATTCGTCGGCCTCGGCGACGGCCCAACGGCCCTGCCCGTCGCGCGCGTTGCCCCCCAGCGCGGGGACCTCGCCGCCGATGAAGGCGGTGGGGTCGAGCCCGGCGTCGAGTAGGATCGCGGCCACGAGGGCGCTGGTCGTGGTCTTACCGTGCGTGCCGGCGACACCGATGGTCTGGAAGGGGCGCAGCAGCAAGCCCAGCAGCACGGCGCGCTTGACCGTCGGGATGCCACGAGCCAGCGCGGCGGCGTACTCCGACTCGTCGGGGCGCACCGCCGCCGATATGACGAGCAGGTCAACCCCGTCCAGGTGCGCCGGGTCATGCCCCTGATAGATCGTGGCGCCGCGCGCCGCCAGTTCGTCGGTCAGGCGACTGGCGGTGAGGTCGCAGCCGCTGACGCGATAGCCGCGCGCGAGCAGGATGTGGGCGAGGCCGCTCACACCGATGCCGCCGACGCCCATGAAGTGGACACGAGCAGGAGGCGCTGGGAGCGCGGGCGCTCGCTGACACTGCTCGCCCGTCCCCGCGTACGTGGAGCGCGCGACGGGGACGGGCGAAACGCCCGCGCTCCCAGTCGGGTTGATCGTCGGCTGAGGGATTGCAGGATTATCCATGACCGACTGTCTCCCGCACGAGGTTGGCGATGCGGTCGGCCGCGTCGAGGTGAGCCAACGCGCGGCAGGCCGCGGCCATGCGCGCGAGGCGCGCGGGGTCGTCGAGCAGGGCCAGCGTTTCGCCGGCCAGGCGCGCCGCGTCGAGCTCGCGGTCGAGGATGACGCCGGCGGCGCCGCCGTCGGCGAGGGCGCGCGCGTTGCCCTCCTGCGCGGAGAACTCGCCCGGTATCAGCACGGCCGGTGTCCCCGTGGCCGGGAGCTCGGCCATCGTCGCGGCTCCCGCCCGGCAAATCGCCAGGTCGGCCGCGGCGAGGGCGTCGACCATGCCCGGCGCGTCGAGATACGTATGCGCATGGTAATGGTCTTTATACGCCTCCGGCACGGTATCCTCGCTCCGCGCCTCCGTGTCCTCCTGGCGCCCCGTCACATGGATGACATGCGCGACGGGCAGGATGCGGTCGAGCGCGCCGCGCAGGGCGCGGTTGATGGCGCGCGCGCCCAGCGAGCCGCCGAAGGCCAGCACGACGCGGGCGTCGGCGGGGAGGCCGAGGCGGCGGCGCGCGGCGGCGCGGTCGACGTGATGGAATTCATCGCGCACCGGGTAGCCGGTCACGACGGTCTTCGGCGCGGGCGGAAGCGACGCCAGCGACGCCTCGAAGGCCGTGGCGACGCGCGTGGAGAGGCGCGCGGCCAGGCGCACCGCCCAGCCCGGCACGACGTCGACGCACAGCGTCACAACCGGGACGCGCAGCAGCGCCGCGGCCACGGCGACGGGGGCGCACACGTAGCCGCCGCCCACGAGCACGACGTCGGGCTTGAACCGGCGGATGAACACGGCCGCGCGTGGGACGGCGAGGGCGAAGCGCAGCAGGTTCGGCGCGGCGCGCCAGGGCGCCATCCCGTTCACACCGCCCACGCTTAGGCGCGCATAGCGCAGCCCCGCCGCGCTCACGATGTCGCGGTCGAGCGGGCGCGGCCCGATCACACAAAAGAGGGTAGCGGCTATCGGCGCCAAGCTAGCAGCTTCCTCCGCGTGTTCGTGGTACAACATGTCTCTCACGGCGTCAGCGGCCGGCCGGCCGGCGGCCGCCGGCGGCGGTCCAGCGACCGGTAGCCGCTCGCTTTCCGGCAATGGGGGGTTGCTCATCATCGGCTGATCGCTGATCGCCGATCGCTGATTGCTTTCTATCACGGGCGACGCGCTGCCGTCCACTGGAGGACGACTGACGGCTGACGGCTGAGGGCTGACGGCTAAAGGCGGCGCGGGCGCCAGATGGCGCGCGACGACTAGCGATGGGTAGATGTGGCCGCCGGTTCCGCCACCAGAAATAAGAAGTCGCAGGGTCACGGTCCTCCCTTATATTGACTGCCTTCTTAGAGATACTGAGCAGGATACCCGCCGCCACCATCGAGACGGTCAGCGAACTGCTGCCGTACGAGATAAACGGCAGCGGGACGCCGGTGAACGGGATACGCCCGGATACAACGGCCATGTTGACCAGGGCCTGGAACACGATCGAACAGGTCAGTCCGGCGGCGAGTAGCCGGCCGAACAGGTCGGGCGCCAGCATGCTCGCGCGCATGCCGCGCCACGCGAAAAGCAGGAAGAGCGCCATGACACTCAACGCCCCGACAAGACCCAGTTCCTCACCGATGATGGCGAAGATGCTGTCGCTGTTCGCCTCGGGCAATGTCTGCCTGGCCTGGCTGTTGCCCAGTCCTACGCCGAACAGGCCGCCGGAGCCCAACGCCAGGCGGATCTGGTTGATCTGGAAGCCGATGCCCCGCGGGTCGGCATTGGGGTTCTGATAGGCCCTCCAACGAGCGAGTTGGTAGCCATGCAAGTGATGGACATAGAACTGGAAGACGACGATGGCGATAACCGCGAGGATAGCCAGGTGTAGCGCCCGCGCGCCGGCCACGAAGTAGAGCGCGCCGAGCGACGCCACGATCACAATCGTCGTCCCCAGGTCTGGCTGCCAGACGATGAGACCAACGATGACTCCGACGACAGCGGCGAACGGCAACAGGCCGCGCGGCGAGTGGCGCAACTCCGCGCGCTGATTGGCGAACCAGTGTCCCGCGTAAAGAACGAGCGCGAATTTGGCGATCTCACTGGGCTGCAACTCAAGGGGTCCAATACGCCACCAGCGCCACGCGCCGAGGACATTATGTCCCCCGAAGCGCGGAAAGTGCGCCAGGATCAGCAGGACGATGCTTACGACGATGCCGAGACCCGCGAGGTACCGCCAGCGGTGATAGTCCACACGCATCGCCACGTACATGCCCACGCCGCCGAGCAGCAACCCTGGTGTCTGGCGGATAAGGTAGTAGCTCGGCGCGTGGTTGTTGTCGAGGGCGAAGTTGATGCTGGACGAGAAGATCATGACCATACCGATGACGACGAGCATGGTCACGAACAACAGCAGCACGAGGTCGACCGCGCCGACCAGCGCCACGATGGGCTCGCCGCTGAGTTTACGCGACTCGACGTCGCTTGGGCTTGTCGCTAGCACGGTATCCCAGATGTTGCGCGGCAGGCGGCGCACAAAGCCGGAAACGCTGACGTCCTTCGGCGGCTCCCAGCGCTTGGTCTCCTTCTTGACGCGCGCGGCCAGGCGCTCGTGCAGCGGCGGACGCCGGCGCACGGCGTGCCGGGCCTGTTGCTCGCCCTCGCGTGAGATCTTTAAGGGACGTCCCGCTATCCCGACGGCCCGCCGGGCTCCGGTCTTGCGCGCCCCCGTCTTGCGCGCCGGTCTATCGAATAGCTTCGCCACCGCTCACCAGCCTCCTACCACGCCCACCGCTCGCGCGAACAAGTCGCCGCGCTCCTCGTAATCCCGATACATATCGTAACTGGCGCAACCCGGCGCCAACACCACGGCGTCGCCCGTCCGCGCCAGATCCAGCGCGCGTTCCACCGCCGCCGACATCGACACGGCGTCGACGACGGCGGCGGACCGTAATAGCGGCGCGCCGGCCGCCTCCCCATACGTGTCCATCTCTCTCTGTAGCGCCGCCTCGAGATGGCGCCGGATCAGTCCGGCCGCCTCCCCAATAAGCACAACCCCGCGGCAGCGCCGTACGGCGTCGCGCGCCAACTCCGCCCACGGCAACTTCTTATCATGCCCGCCCAAGATGAGCACGACGGGGTCGGGAATAGCCGCGAGCGCGGCGCGCGTGCGCTCGGGAGCCGTCGCGATAGAATCATCGTAAAATGTGACGCCGGCGACCGTGCCGACGCGTTGCAGCCGGTGCGGCACGCCCTCGAAGACGCGCGCCGTCGCGGCGATGGCCGCGGGCGCGACGCCGTACAACGTGGCGACGGACGCCGCGGCGAGCACATTGGCGATGGTATGCCGGCCGGGGACGCGTAGCTCGCTCGCCCGGCACAGCACGCTCGTCCGACCATCGCGCGCCAGCAGCAACGTCTCGCCGTCGGACGCCAGATAGGCGCCGTCCTCAACCGGTGAAACCAGGGAGAAGTATAACACGCGTCCCGGCGTCAGATCGGCGAACGCGGCGACGCGCGGGTCATCCGCGTTAAGAATGGCCGTGCCGGCGGGTCCTTGGTGGGCCACGATGTTGCTTTTGGCCGCCGCGTAGGCGTCCATCGTCTCGTGCCGGTCGAGGTGGTTCGGCGTCAGGTTGGTCACCACGGCGACCGACGGGCTCATCGTGAGCCACTCGAGTTGGAACGAAGAGAGCTCCAGCACGACCCGCGCGTCCGGCATGATCTCGCCCAGCCGCTCCAGCAGCGGACGCCCTATGTTGCCCCCGACATAGACGGGGCGCGCCCCGTCATAGCGCAGCATCGCGCCGATGAGCGTGGTGGTGGTCGTCTTACCGGAGCTGCCGGTGATCCCAATGATGGGCGCGGGACAGCGCGCCATGAACAACTCCGTTTCGCTGGTGATGGGGATGCCGCGCCGCCGCGCCTCGCGGACCAGCGGCGCGCGCTTATCGACCCCCGGCGAGAGCACGAGCAGGCCGCAATCGAGCGCCGCGTCGAGAGTATTGGCGCCGAGCGCGTAGCGCACGGGGAAGCCGTCGAGTCCAGCGAGCGCGGCGATATTTTCCGCCAGCGCGCGCGCGTCGCGCGCGTCGCTCACCGTCACGCGCGCGTCCTCGCGCGCGAGCACACGCGTCACCGCGACACCCTCGCGCCCCAGGCCCACGACGGTTACTCTCTTGCCAGTGTACTTCATCGCACTGCCCCCGGAAGCCTGCGACTGAAGTCGCATGGCAAACCACGGCGACTAAAGTCGCTACGCAAGGGCAATCGCACCCGTTTATCTTCCGCGCACACCGACACACCCAGAGACACTTCAGTGTCCGGCGTTTGCCATGCGACTTCAGTCGCAGGCCAGGTAAGGGTTGCGATCATTGTCATGTCAACGCCAACCCCACCCCGGCGAGGGCGGCGAGCGCGCCGGCCAGCCAGAAGCGCTGCACCACCAGCGTTTCACTCCACCCGCCAAGCTCGAAGTGCAGGTGCAGCGGGCTCATGCGGAAGATGCGCTTGCCGCCAGTGCGCTTGAAGTAGGCCACTTGCGCGATGACCGAGACCGTCTCGGCCACGAACACCGCCCCGACGACCGGGAGCGCCAGCAGGTCGCCCGTCAGCAGCGCCGACCCGGCCAGCACGGCCCCGAGCGCCAGCGCCCCCGTGTCGCCCATAAAGAACCGCGCCGGGTGGACGTTGTGCCACAAGAAGCCGAGCAGCGCGCCGCCCAGCGCCAGCAAAAAGAGCGCGACACCGTTTTGCATGCCCCCGCGCGCCAGCGCGATCACGGCGTAGGCGACAACGGCGATGGCGCCCGTCCCCCCCGCGAGACCGTCGAGCCCATCAGTCAGGTTGACGGCGTTGGCCGCGCCGACGATGGCCACGACCCAGATCACCCAATACAGCCAGAGGTTCGCGCTAAGATCGGCCACACCCGCGAACGGGATCTGGATGGTGTGCCGATGCAGGAGCAGTTGCGCCCCCGCCACGGCCACGACGGCGATGACCGCCAGCCAGGCGAACTTGACGCGCGCGCGCATGCCCCCACGCCGGAAGCGCGCCGACGACGAGAGGTCGTCGACCAACCCGAGCGCCGCCGTCGCCGCCAATAGGAATAATAAGAGCAGAACCGACGGGTAGAACGGCGCGATTAGCAGCGCCCCCGCCACGAAGGCCACACCGATAAACAGCAGCCCCGCCATCGAGGGCGTCCCGGTCTTCACTTGATGCGCGGACGGCTCCTCCTCGCGCACGATCTTACCGGCGCCGAGGCGGCGCAGCAAATCGGGCAAGGGACGCCCCAACAGCAACGACACGATACCGGCGCTTAGGGCGAGTCCGGCGCCCTGCGCGGCGACACTAATCATCGGCCCCTCCCCGGCCCTCACCCCCTGGCCCCCTCTCCCGCGCGCGGGAGAGGGGGGTGGGGGTGAGGGCTCATCACCGCCCACCAGCCATTGCACGGTGTCTTCGAGATGCAGCGCGCGTGAGCCCTTGACGAGCACGACATCGCCGGGCCGCAAGGCGGCGCGCAGGGCGTCCGACGCCTCGGCGGTCGACGCCACGAGACGAACCTGCTCACGCGGCAGGCCGGCGCGTACAGCTTCCTCGGCGATCAGCGCGCCCTCGGCGCCGACCGCGACGAGCGCCCGCACGACCGCGCCGGCGCGCCGCCCCACCTGTCGGTGCGCCGCCTCGCTCTCCGCCCCCAACTCGCGCATCCCGCCGAGCACGGCGACGCGCCGGCGCGGCACGGCGGCCAGCACATCGAGGGCGGCCAGCATCGAAGGCAGGCTGGCGTTCCAGGCGTCGTCGATGACCAGCAGGTCGTCGCGCCCGCGCAGAAAGCGCTGCCGCTCGTCGATGCGCACGTTATGTAAAGCGGCGGCGATCACGTCGCGGGACACGCCGAGCGCCGCGCCGGCGGCGGCGGCGGCGAGCAGGGCATGGATGAAGTGACGCCCCACCACGGCCGTCTCGACGCGCGCGCTCCAGCCCTCGTGCGTCAGGGTGAAACGCAGGCCGTCGAGCCCATGGTCCGCTACGTCCACGGCGCGCCACTCGTTGCCCTCGTCCAACCCATAAAAGACCGGCCGCGCCGCCGTCAGGCCGGCCATGGCGCGCACACGCGCGTCGTCGCCGTTGAGCACGGCCGCCCCGTAGGACGGCAGCGCCCGGACCAACTCGGCCTTAGCCGCTGCGATGGCTTCGATCGAGCCCGCGCGCTCCAGATGGACCGGCGCGACCATCGTCACCACCCCGACCTCCGGGCGCGCTATCGCCGCGAGCGCCGCGATCTCGCCGGGCACGTACATGCCCATCTCCAGCACGGCCGCGCGGTGCCCACCCGGTCCGCCACGCAGCCCCAACAGGGTCAGCGGCAGCCCAATCTCGTTGTTGTAGCTGCGCGGCGACACGAGGGTCGGCATGGCCGCGCCCAGGACCGCCGCGATGGCCTCGCGCGTCGTCGTCTTGCCGACCGAGCCGGTCACGCCGACCATGCGCACACCGGCGTGCCGAACGCGCCAGCCGGCCGCCGCCCGCTGCAGCGCCGCCAGCGCGTCGGGCACGACAAGCGCGGCGAACAGCGTATCCTGCCCGGCGCCACCGAGAGCATGGCGCGCGGCGCGCTGTTCGGGCGTGGGGTCGGGGGCGCGCGTAGTCAGCGCGGCCAGGGCGCCGCGCGCGTAGGCGTCGCCCGCGAAGCGCGCGCCGTCGGTGCGCGCGCCCGGCAGCGCCACGAACAGCTCCCCCGGCGCGGCGGCGCGCGAGTCGATCACCACGCCTGCGACCGGCGCGGCGCGCAGCGCGTCGAGGTTCGCGCCGGGCGGGTCGGGCACGAGCGCGGCGCCCGTCAACTCCAACAGGTCGCCGAGGCGCAGCCCGTCCCCTGTGTGACCCATCATCTCCGCTTCAGTCATATCCATGGCTACGGCTGATTCGGCTTGGCGAACTCGCAGCCCCAGCCCTGAGGACCCTGGAACTGCGGGATGTTGTCGCTGCCGAGGATCGGATCGTTGCGCAGGGGCTCCGGGCGCGGCGCGATGTCCAGGTAGCGATAGAGGCTCTCGGCGATGTCGTGCCATACCGGAGCCGCCGTGATCGCGCCGTAGATGTGGCTGCCCGCCGGGGAGTCGCCCGGCTGCTGCCGCGGGTGGTCGACGGTGACGAGCATCACGAACTTGGGGTCGTCGATCGGCGCGTAGCCGAGCAGCGAGGCCACCGTGCCCTTGCTCGTATCCTGCGCCCCCGACCTCACTACGTCGACGGTCGTGGTGCCGGTCTTGGCGGCGACGGGGAAACCCTGGGTCAGGGCGCACGTCGCCTCCGAGGCGCCATTCGGGTTGCGGTCGGTAAGATCCTGGCTGAAGCCGGCGCGATGCAGCACCTCGGTCATGGTCGCGGCGGTCGCGGGCTTGACGGCCTGCGCCACCACCTTCGGCCGCGTTTCCACGACGCGGCCGCCTTGGTATTCGATGCGCTGCACGACGTAGGGGCGCATACGCTTGCCGCCGTTGGCCAGCGCGCCCATCGCCGTGACCAGTTGCAGCGGCGTCACGTCGATGCTCTGCCCATACGCGTTGGTCAGTTGGTCGAGCGGCCGCCAATCGCCGCCGGCAGGTAGGCGTAACATGCCGGTCTCCTCGCCCAGGCCGATGCCCGTCGGCCGGTCGAAGCCGAAGTTATTGATGAGGTAGTTGTAGTACGTCTGCGGCTTGATCATGGCGGCGAACTGCACCATGCCCACGTTGGCGGAGTGGCGCAGCATGATCTCCGGCGTCTCAGTGCCCCAGCCCCCCGGCTCCCAGTTGCGTATGGGCTGATCGCCGTAGGCCGGGCTCTGGAAGATGCCGGGGTCGTACACGGTCATGGTGGGGTTGAACGCGCCGGCGTCGAAGCCGCTCGCCACCGAGATGACCTTGAAGGTCGAGCCGGGCTGATAGTTCTGGAGCGCTCTGTTGTTGAAGCGGTTGGGATCGGTCACGAGGCCGTAGTTGTTCGGGTCGTACGACGGCAGGCTGGCCATGGCCATGATCGCCCCCGTCTTGGGGTCCATCACGATGGCCTCGGCGCCCAAGGCGTTGGTGCGCGAAATAATCTCGGTGAGGCGCTTCTCCACGATTTGCTGAATCGTCTCATTGATCGTCAGGACGACATCGGCGCCGGGCACAAACGGCCGCGGCCGCGCGGTCTGGGGGCGGGTCGACGCGTTGGTGAGGTTGAGCCGCGCGCCGTCCTGCCCACGCAGGACCTGATCGTAGGCCTGCTCGACACCGTACTGCCCATACCCGTTCTTAGAAACGAAGCCGAGCAGCGACGCGGCGAGCGCGCCGTTGGGATAGAAGGCGCGCGGGCGCGCCTCCAGGATAATGCCTTGCCCAAGGTTGAGCGCGTTGAGCGCGTTGGCCGTGTCATCGCTCAACCCATCGGCGATGAAAACATGCTGCGCTCCAGGGACATGCGCGCCACGGTAGGTCAGCTCGCGCGTGAGCGTCGCCGCGTCCTGGCCCAGGATGGGCGCGAGCGCCCGCGCGTCCCGCAAGGTGATGGCGGGCAACCCCTTGGGGTTCAGCGCCGTGGGGTCCACGTACAACTTGCTGACCTGGGCGCTCGTCACCAACGGTATACCCTTGCTGTCGCGGATCTCGCCGCGTGGCGCGGGGACGGGGATGGTCTGGTCATAGGTCTGCTGCGCTTTTCGCGCCAACGTTGCATGCTCCATCACCTGCACCCGCACAAGGTTCTGGGTGATGAGCAGGGCAAAGAGGACCATGCTGGAGAGCAGGGTGAGTTGGCGCCAGCCCAGGTGGATGAGGCGTTGCATCATGATATCCGTGCCCTCCCTTAGCGCGTCACTTGGTAGAGCGCCGACCACAGGCCCTGCCACCACGAGGTCAGCGCCCCGTTCGTCGTCGCCATGTGGACGCTCCGCGCGGCCGGGCGCGGAGCCGCGTAGGTGACGACGTATGTGGTGATGACCGGCCCCGGCGCTGGGATGAAATGCGCCGTGCTCGGATCGGGCATCGTCAGGCCCAGCTTGAGCGCGCTGTCGTAGATGGCGCTATAGGTCTGGCGCTGCCGAATCTGATTCTGCAGCGTTTCCTGCGTATTCAGGTCGGCGTAGAGTCGCGCGTCGAGATCACGTATCCGGTAGGCCGTCTGCTCGGCCTGGCCGGCCTGCGCCACGTAGCCCACGGCGGTCAACCCGAGAACGCAGGTGGCGGCCAGGAAAAGGCTGATCTTGCCGAGGGGGCGGGTGTTGACGCCGGCGACGCGACGGAGGCGTGGGGCGGATGGAAGCGCCACAGTGCGAACGATGCGGGGCGCGGCAGTCGTGCGGACGATGCGAGGAGTAGCAGTCATAATTCCCTATCTCCAACAGTACTCTAACACAGCAGTATGTCATGCAACAATTTAACGAGAGTACGATCGAGGCGCCGCGCGGGCGCCGCCGGCCGCGACGCGCAGGGGCGCGCGGCAACCGTAGAGAAAAGGGGGAGGGTTAGGAGGCGCGATAGTGCAACGTAGCGACGGCCTAATATAGCGCTAGCGCGACCGCTTAACGCGCGGACAGACCAGGGCTTTATGTCGCGTCAGTTGGGAAAGAGAGGGCGCCTACGCCCACCCCACGGCCAGACGCCAACGGGATTGGGCATAGGCGCGCAGCAGATAGGGACGCGGGCCGGCGCACGGCCGCGTGTCCGCGCTCCGGCGCAGGGCCACGAGAGAGAGGACGCGCAGAATCGGCGGCGCCCACAGCAGCGGCATCGTGGGCGTGAGCCCACACGCGCCGCCGCCCGGCCGCGGCCGAGACAGCAAGCGCCGCCAGACCGCCTGCGCCAGACGGCCCAGCGCCGCTACAGGCGCTCGGCCACCCGCAGGCGGGCGCTGCGTGCTCGTCTGTTGCGCCGCACCTCGTTTGTCCCCGCCTTGATGGCGCCTTTTGAGACGGCGCGCAAGGTTGGCTGGTGCGTGCATGTGCAGACGGGCTGCTTGCCAGGACAGACGCATCCGGTCATCTCCCGTTGCAAAAATCGTTTGACGATACGGTCTTCCAGTGAATGAAACGCGATGATCGCCACGCGGCCGCCGGGCCGCAAGAGACTGACGGCCCGCGGCAGTGTCGCCGCGAGGACGTCAAGCTCCTCGTTGACGGCGATGCGCAGCGCCTGGAAAGCGCGCGTGGCGGGGTGTATCCCGCCGCGCCGCCCCAGCGCCCGCTCCGCCAGCCGCGCCAGGTCCGTCGTGGAGTCGATGCGGCCGCGCCGCCGCGCCTCCACGATGGCGCGCGCCAAACGACGCGCGCGCGGCTCCTCGCCATACTCGTAAAAGAGCCGTGCCAGGTCTTCCTCGGTCAGACTGTTCACCAGGTCGGACGCCGTTGTCCCCCCGGTCGGGTCAAAGCGCATGTCCAGCGGGCCGTCAGCCATGAAGCTGAAGCCCCGCTCAGGGGTCGCCAATTGCGGCGAACTCAGGCCCAGGTCGAAGAGGACCCCGTCCACCTCGTCCCAGCCGTGCGCCCGCACGACCTCCTCAAGTGAGGAGAAGTTCGCCTGCACGACGGCGGCCCGCGCCCCGAAGGGCGCCAACCGCGCGCGCACCGCCGCCACGGCCGTCGGGTCCGCGTCGAGCGCCAGCAGCAGCCCATCGGGGTCGCCGCGCCGCAAGATACCCTCGGCGTGCCCGCCGCGTCCGGCCGTGCCGTCCACGTAGCGCCCGCCCGGCCGCGGATTCAAGCCGTCCAATACCTCATCGTACAGGACGGGCTCGTGCGTGTCAGTCGGGAGTCGGGAGTCGGGAGTCGGGAGCAACCCCTGCTCGGGACTGTCTAGCTCTTGGTCTACCTCCTCAAGGGTAGTAAGTATTTCCAGCTCCCGGCTCCCGGCTCCCGACTCCCGACTCCCGACTCCCACTTAGATGTCCAGTCCCAGACCCGCCAGTTGCTCCGCGATAGAGCCGCTCTCCTCCTCGGCGCGCGCGCTGATCTCCTGCCAGCGCGTGCGATCCCAGATCTCGATGCGGCTGTACTGCCCCACGACGACGACCGTCTCCGACAGCTCGGCGTAGCCACGCAGCGGAAACGGCACCAGGACACGGCCCTGCCTGTCGAACTCGCACTCCGTGGCCCCCGCGAATATGAAACGCTTGACCGTGTTGGCGGCGGCCTGCGTCACCGGAAGCGCATCGAGGCGCTCGGCGAACGCGCGCCAGACGTCGGGTGGATAAATGACGAGGCAGCGGTCGAAGCCGCGCGTGATCACGGCGCCTTCGCCCAGCAGGGCGCGGAAACGAGCGGGCACGGCCATACGCCCCTTGGCGTCGAGGCTATGCTCGTATTCGCCTAGGAACATGGCGTGGCCCCCAAGTTATCCACCGGAACCCCCACTTATCCCCACTTTTATCCACAACAGGCCCAGTATACCGCTATTTATCCCCTGTTGGCTAGGGGTGTATGCACTTTCGCTCGCCATCGCCGTCCCACGGCCCTCACTTCCAGCCCTTCTCTCTGTCGTCGACTCAATCAACATGGATCTGGTGGCGCGCTGCCCGCGCAGCCCCGCGCCGGGAGAGACGGCACTGGGCTCCGATGTCGCCCTCCATCCCGGCGGCAAGGGGGCTAACGCCGTCTCT
>JAABUV010004480.1_pt1 | contig 16688 bp, 19 predicted proteins | sample 5559971 | NCBI WGS metagenome assembly JAABUV01 (sample SAMN10711881, study PRJNA513362) | rock metagenome | isolation source: Antarctica rocks | place: Antarctica: Victoria Land, Knobhead nord | collected 2015-12-19
CGCGCAATGCCTGCTGGGCTGCGCCCGCGCGCTCTCTGCGGCTGCGAGCCTGCGGTGGGCGGCGCCGGCCGAGCGACCGCCGAGCAGCACCAGCCTGGCGGCGATGGGGACTGCCTATCGTGCCTGGCACCCTCTGTGACGCGTCGCGCACTGCGACGAGAAAGGGAGGCTCAGGCTCAGCTCAACGTGGGGTGGCAGGCAGCTGCACAGGCAGTCGCACAAGCCCTTAACTCACATGCGCGTGCGCCGCGGCCAGGTGGCGGCGCTGGGCGACATGACGGCGGCCGGCCACGCGCCGGACCTCTTCACCTTCACCGCGCTCATCAACGCCTGCCAGCGCGCCAACGAGGCCGAGCTCGCGTTTGAGGTCCTCACGTGCGCGGGCCCTGCCCTCCTGCCCGTCCCCCACCTCCCTCGCGCGGCCCTCAGTCGCTGCTTCTTTTTGTCATGCTAAGGGTGCACACGCTAGGCGTCCCTGTGCAGGAGAGTTTTCTCTGGCCATGGGTGTGGGCGGACCGGCTTTGTCAAGGGTGGTGGAGCGAAAGCATTTCCCTACGACAGGCAACAGGCAAAGTGTGCTCTCATGCATGTGCACATGCGAGCGCCTAACAGAAGCAAATGCCCAGCGTCCTGGGCTGCCGCTCGCCGCGCGCGCAGCTGCAGGCATCCGAGCCTGCAGTGAGCGACGGCAAATGACTGGGTGGGACGCGTGCGCGCAGGGTGATGAAGCAGCGCGGGTACGAGGTTGACGAGGTGCTGTGCTTCATCCTGATCCGCCTGTGCTACAACCGCCTGCGCGCGGGCTGGCGCCCGGGCGGCTACCCGCCCGCCAAGGCCACCCAGGTGCTCCGCCCCGTCCGCAGCCATGCGCCAGGACCCCAGGGCGACCGCTCATCTGTGAGCCCTGCCGCTGACAACGCTCGCTGCGCAGCGACGGGGTGCTGTGGCCGGGCGGCAGGGTCAGCGCCCAGATGCGCTCATGGGGTGTAGCCCGCCGCGCGCGCGCAGGACCGCAGCGAGATGGTGGGCGGCGCGGCGGCCGCCGGCGCGGGCGCCGCGCTGCTGCGCGCGCTCAGCGGCGCCGCCGGCCGGCCAAACGAGCCGGCGCCGCCGCTCGCGGCGGCCGGCGGCGGCGAGGGCGGCTGGGCGCGGCGCGCGCTGGACGTGTACCACGACGCGGTCGCGGCCGGCTACCGCCCGCGCCTGCACGTGCTCGAGCGCCTGCTCGCCTGCCTGCGCCTGCCGCACCAGCGCCCCGATGGCGGCCTGCTCGCGCCGCTGCAGGTGCGAGCGCGCCCAGCGGCCTGCGCCGCGCATGCGTGCAGCCTGGCTGTTTGCCCAAGCCCTGCGACCGTGCCTGCCGGGCAGTCCTCGTATGCTTGCAACCGGCTGCACGCTGCGCGGCTGCCGCGCTAGCGCACGTCTAATTCATGCTCGGGGCCGTGACTGGTCACACGCTGCGCAGCTGCCGCGCCAGCGCATGTCTCGGCCGATGCCCGTTGCAGGCGGCGCCGCCTGCAGCGTGGTCGCTGTCTGCTCGCAGCATGTGTGCTCGGGCTCTGCCAGGTGGGCGCGCCCTGACGAGCGCCCGGGAAGCTGCACACCCCGGGGCCCGCGCGCGCCTGAACCCCGCCGGGCGCGGCAGGCGACCGCGTACGCCGCGGCCGCAGCGGAGGGCCGCGGCGCCGAGGCGCTGCTGCAGGCCAACAGCGGCGGCTTCATGCGCGCTTTCGACGCGCGCGCGGTCGGCGTGCTGGAGGAGGCCATCGCGCTGGGCTCCGTGCCGCAGTTCAGCGTCGCGTCCGCCGCGCCCGTCGACCTGCGCGGCCTGTCGCCCTGCCTAGCCGAGGCGCGCCTGCAGCCCCATGATGCCATAACCCGAACCCTATGATCAACCGCGCCAAGCCCTGGGTGTACCACCAGGCTCGCGCCGCTGCGGCCGTCGGCCTGCGCGGCCGGCCGCCCTGGCGGCCGACGCACGGCGTGCTGCGGCGCACCGCGGCGCGATGAACCCTACCCTAAATGCAGCGCCGGCCGCAGGTGTACGTGCTGGCGGTCATGGCGGCGGTGATGCGCGCGGGCGAGGCGGACGGCGAGCCGCCCGCGCAGCTCAAGTTCCTGGTGCCGCCGTACGACGCGAGCCAGATCTTCTTCCCGTCGTACGCCGCCAAGCGCGGCGCCAAGGGCGCCAGGCGCGCCCCTTGCGCTCCCCGCGCTCCAGACCCCGCCGGCGCTCTCGGGCGCCCACCCCGCCCCGCGCGCCCAGGGCGCACACGCGGCGGCAAGTCCTCGTGCTGCTGCGCAGCGTGTCGAGATGGCGCGCGTGCCCGTCACGAGCGCCGCGGGCACGCTTGCGCGCAGCCGCGCAGGGTCGCCTGAGGGTCTGATGTGCCGCGCGCGCAGGCGCGCCCAGAAGGAGCGCGCCGCGGGCGACGCCGGCGCGGCCGCGGCGCCAGACGACAAGGAGGGCGCCGCGGCGCCGGCCGCCGCCCAGGCGGGCGGCGCCGGCGGCAAGCGGGCCGCGAGCGGCGAGGAGGCCGCCGGCACGCCCGAGACCGGCCTGGGCGTGGCCGGCATGCTGCGCCGCATCGGCCTGTGGGCGATCGAGGTGCCCGGCCGCGGCGAGATCCGCATCGCCGCGGACGAGGTCGCGCGCTGGCTCCGCGCGGAGGCGCGGTGCGCGGCCCCTGCGCGCCGGCTTGCTCCCTTGGGGGAGCGCGCCGGGAGAGTGAGATTGATGGCCGGGGACACTGTCGCAGGCTGCGCGCCGTGCAGCTGCACCTTGCGGGCGCTCGTGCAGGTGGAGGCTGGGTCGCTGCGAGCGGTCTCGGTTGTCTAGGCTGCGCATTCCTGGCACGCTCTGCACGCGGCTCATGGGAGCCGCCGCGCGGCGCAGGGCGGCCTTCAACGCGCGCGCCGCGCAGCTGGCGGCGCCGCAGGAGCCCGCGTGGGGCGCGCGCGGCGGCGCGCACGGCCCCGGCATGGCCGGCGCCAACGGCCTGGCGGCGCAGCAGCGCGACATCCGCCTGGCCGCGCTCGACCCTGCCGGCGCGGCGCGCTCGACCCTGACCCTGACCCCCGAGCATGCGATGCCCGGGCCGCAGGCGTGGGCGGCGGTTGAAGCGCGGAACGGGACAAAGCCAGGGCCAGGGTCCGGATTGGGAGGGTCCGGGCGCGCGCGGCCCGCCCGGCTGCGCGTGCGCAAGCGCCCGGCCAAGAAGGCGCAGGCGCCAGTGAAGGACGTCGCGCTGCAGAGCTGAGACGCGCCTGGCATCGTTTGCTTCATGGGCCTGCTCACACGCTGGCGCCATCGCGATCAGCACATCTTGGCATGCGCAGCAGGCGCCTTCGCAGCAAGCAGCAGGGCGCACGTGCAAGGGGAAGAGCAGCCGCGCCTATAGCTTATCCGGTTGGGGGTGTTTCTGGCACGTGCGGCAATTTTTGGGGTTATGCTTTGAGTTCTTGACGCAGCGCGTGGGACAGGCGGGGGCGTTTCAGGGTGCTGGAGGCTGCAGAGACTGTGGGCATGCATGGGACTGCGTGATGTAAGGTTGTGCAAGGCGTGATGAAGGTGAGAGAGGACTTGTTCAAGAGTTTGAATAAGCGCATGTCACCAAACTGCATGTAGAGTGCTGCTGGGGCTGCCACTGCAGCTGTTGCCAGAACGCACTGTTTGCCTTGGGTTGGCCTCTCTGAGGTGCCCCATCAGTTGTTGTATGGAGTGCCACATGGTGGCTGCGCGACGGCCACTGTGCATAGCCCAATGCAGGTTGAGACCAGGTAGGGACATGTTGGCACCAGCAGGACGGGGCCCGGTTGTGTTACACGGTGCATCCGGCGGGCATCGGCATTGCTAAGGGCTGCGGTCCGAGGGCGTGCTCACCTACAGTGCGCGTTGCTGTGCCATGCAACGGCATTTGCTGAGATACCGCACCGCCTCCGTGGCACAGGCGGGCGCTGACATCAAGACAGGGTGAGGGCGGTGCTGGGGACGGGAAGTGCCAAATACTAGCGCCTCTTAGCGAGGCATGGCGGGTCTGCCAAAAAAGGCGGGGGCCGCAGGCTGCTGCGCAGTGCGGGCTCCCCCTTTCTACATGGTACAGTGCCGCTGCGCATTCGCGCTGGCACGTGCCAACAGCCGGCAACGCGTCAATGTAAATTCCTATGTGGCGGTCCCACCTCTCCGAGCAAAAGCAGTGCCTTGCGGGCATGCAGCGCAGCCGCCTGCACTGGCGCCGCTGCCCAGCGCCTGTGCAACAGGCCCTCCCACCGAAAGACAAACTCTCCATTCCAATAGAGCCACCGCGGCAATATCGCATCAGTCCGGCGAGCAAACCCGCGCAATGACGCGCTGGGTTGAGCCAACACACAAGGCAGCCCAGACTGCAACAGCAGCATGAAACCGGTGATGCGCACAGCCGGCGCCCCCTCTGGCCAGCGCAAGCACCCGAGAACGGCAGTCACGCCCGCGACATGCTCCTGCCCACCTACCCAGGGCTGTGTTGCCACGCCGGTCGGCGCGCCTGCACAGCAGCCCCCCAATCGTTTCTGACAGCCACCGCCCTGCGTCGCTACCCATGTACACCCTGGGCAGGGCGGCGCTGCACCCAACAGCGCCTGCCCCTCTGCCTACGGCATGCAGTGAGCGCGGCCAGCTCGCTTGGCCTGGCGCAAAACCCTGCAATGCCAACAGCCCGCCCGCGGCGCGGGCACGGCCTGCCCGGGCTGGCGCTCTAGGCCTCGGCCTCGCCCGGCGGCGCCGGCGCGGCCAGGTTGGCCACGCCGAAGAACTTGGAGGTGCTGTACTTCTTGTAGACGGCGACGAGCGTCGCGCCGGCCGCCTTGGCGTGCAGGCCGGCCAGCGCGGCCGCGCACGGGCGCACCAGCGCCTCGCTGAACCCCGTGTGCCGCTGCAGCGCGTGGCCCCAGGCTTGCCGGCCGAGCGCGTGCGACGCGCAGAACACGGCCGCCGCCGCGAGCATCGAGTACGAGTACTTGAGCATCGCGTAGTCGGGCAGCGCGAGCTCCACCAGGTACGACGCGTACGCCTGCACCTGCAGCCCGCCCAGCGCAACCCATCGGGCGCCAACCCCGCCAGCACATGCCACACCAACGGTTAAGGACACTGGTCGGCAGGAGGTGGACTGAAGTGGCGCAGCACATGCTGCATGCACGGCGCTCCATGCGCTTTGTGCCAAGGTCACAAACAAGCACACATGGCGCGCCTACCATGAGACCGCTCGTCCGGCTCAGCAGGCTGGACGGCTTGCAGTGTGCGGCGCATGGGCCAGGCAAAAGCGCATCATCGTGTGCCGCCAAACTGGCAGCAGGGGGTGCAGGTCGCTGGCGTTGGACTACCAAATGTCCATGCGGCGGCCCTCTGCTGCCGCGCTGGGACCAGGCGGCCCAGGGCGCCTCCCAGGGCAGCGGAGGGGGTGGCGCGCGCCTCGGGCTTGGCGTGCGTGCCGGCCGCCTTCAGGAAGCGCGCAAGGAAGTTGAAGGGCGTCGGGACGGTCAGGTTGAAGCGCAGCGTGTTCAGCATCAGCTTCTCCATCGCCAGGATCTGGTCGCGCGTGTACGCGCGGTCGGAGATGTACACGAAGTCGCGCACCTCGGGCGCCCAGATCTCCTCGTACTTGCTCGCGATGAGCATCGCCGTCACCCCCACCTGCGCGCGCGCGCGGAGACAGGCCGCCCTCAGCAGGGCGCCTCGTTGCATGCATGCAGCCAAGCAGCCCTCCTTCCTGTGCTCGAATGGCCTGAAAATAAAAAATAAAAAATGGCCTGCATTGCATGGCGCTTGGCCTGCATGCACTGGTCGCGCGGTCTGTGCCCTGCACGCATCCCGACAAGCTGGGGTGGGCGGCTGGCGGGAGGGGCGGAGGGCGCCGCGCGCCAGCTGGAGGTTCTTGCGGGTGACCGGCTTCAGCTCCAGGAAGCGGTCGATCAGGTTGGTGGTCAGGAACAGCGTCTCCGGCATCAGCTGCGCCCAGCACGCGGCCCGACTCAGGCCGGGGATGCGATCCTGCTGCACGCTGCAGCAGGCGGCTGCGCCGGCTCACGCCGGCGGCCGCGCGGGCCGTACTATCAGCGCACTGCAGACGGCCAGCTGCACAGGCGCCCGCACCTTGAACTTGAGGTGCACCTCAACCAGCCAGTCGACCAGGATGGCGCGCATCTTGTCGTTGATGTCCGTCTGCGCGGCCGGCCGCGTCAGCGCCGCACGGGGCGCCCACGCAGACAGGCCAGCAAGCTGCCGCACACCCACGGGCCCGCACCTGCTGCAGCATGTAGTCCGGGGCCACGCGGAACTGCGGCTCCACGCGCCGGTAGTAGGTGAAGATGTCACCCACGTACTCGGACGCCTGCAGCGGGTCCGCTGCGTCAGCCCTGTCGATGTCCGGCATCGGCGAGGCCGGCTCGGCCGCGGCCGCCCTGCGGTCCGCCGCGGCCGCCTCGCTCCGGCTCTGCAGCAGCGCGCTCATGCTGCGCCCGGCCACCTTGACCTCCTTGGCCGCAGGCGCCTGCGCCGCGCCGGACGTGGTCGCCGCGGCGGCATCCCGCGGCCGCAGGCTGGACCGCTGCTTGGCGACGGCGCCCTGGAGTGCGCAAACGCGCGTGCCGTCAGCACGCGCGCAAGTCATGACTCCCTGAACAGTCCGCACTTGTCCAGATCTGTGCCGACAGCGGCCTGAGCTGCGGCTAGAGTAACAGATGTGCGGAGCGCATGTGCAGTGCGCGTGCTCACAATACATCAGCCGGCTGCTGCAAAGGTGGCTGCAGCGCGTTCTGTGCTGGTTGGAGTATCTCATCTGGCACTCAGAACGGTTTTGATGCGCACTGCGCGGGGGCGCGCCTTTGGATCCTGGATGACCACGCCTGCGGCGGCGGCCGCTCGCCTGGTCACCACGCCGCCGCTCTTTGCCAGCTGCGCGCGCACAGCTGCTCGTTGAGGCTGCGGCTGCCTGCGCCGCTCCACCAGCTGGCCAATGCACCCATGGCCCCATGTTGAGGCAGGGTGCCGCCAAAAGTGGCGGATACGTGCCCGTGACCCCCGATTGTGCTACTACAGATCCACCGCAAGGCTGCGCGCCCGGCAATCTGGTGTGAGCACGCCGGGGCAGCGGAACCGACACCTGCAGCGCCCCGTCCACCAGCGGGCCGGCCGCAGCGCCCTTCTTGGCCGCGTTCTCCTTCCCGACGTTGCATCGCGTGTGGAAGGGCCCCACCAGGTTGCCAATGTCGCCCAGCGCCCTGCGGGCAGCCGGGGCGGAGGTCAGCCCATGCACTAGCCGTTGGCTGCGGACCTCCTTGGCTTCCTCAACAACGCACTGGCCAGGCCTGCATGGCCAGCATGGGGCTGCGCGCACCGCCGGCCAGCGACCTGCGGCTGCGCAGGCTTGCCGGCCACCGCCTTCTCCTTTGCCTGCGCGGTGTTCTCATCCACCTGCTGGAGGGGCCTGGCAAAAGCCATGGCGTCCGCTGGCGGGCTCGCAGCGCGCTGGGGCTGCACTGGTCAGAGGCTGGCAGTCCTGGGCAGGTTATTGTGGGCACCTGGAGCTGCGCAAAACACTTTCAAAGCCCTTGGCCCTGAGGTCATGCCCTAGGGGCAGGGGTAGGTCGGACCACGTTACATCCAAGGGTGGCTCCTGAGGATGGTGAGAATGAAGTTATCAGGCTCCTTACAGCTTCTCACCAATCATGTTGTGCAACGGCTGAGCGCACTTTGTACATGCGGCCAACTGCCCTGTGTCCCCGGCCCCAGGCTGGGCCCGCAGCAGCAGGCGGCTCCCTACGCAGTGGCCATCGACTTGGCGCCTACGGCCTCCAGGATGCGGTCGTCGACGGTGAAGTCGATGTCCTTCTGCAGGCGGCCGGCGGCCTCAAAGGCGTCCACCAGCTCGGGCAGGTCGTCCAGGAACTTGTGCGCCGGCTGCCAGCCCAGCTCGCGCTTGGCCTTCTCCGCCGACGCGTAAAAGTGCGTCGTGCGGAAGGGCCAGCCCTCGCCCTTCTTGAGCCCGACGGCGCCCGCGTCGTAGTGCACGATCTCCGCGCGCTTGCCCGCCGCGGCGCCGACCGCGCGCGCGATGCCGTCAAACGTGATGCAGCGGTCGGAGCAGACGTTGAACTGCTGCCCGACCGCCGCCTTGTTGCCGGGCACCTGCGCAGGCCCCGCAACAAGCTCGCGCGCCGCCTTGCCACGGAGGCGCAGCAGCGCGGACAGAGCGCGAGAGGCACAGCAGCGGGTACAGAGGGCAAGAGGAGTGCAGAGTGCGAGGACAGCACGAGAGGGATGAAGATGTGTATCGTGTGACGAGCGCGAGAAGCGTGCGAGGAGAGTGCAGGTAGGCGCAAACGTGTGCGGACGCGCGCCTTGGCCAGCATGGAGGCCACATCTGCCACGTGCGTCAGCGTGGTGAGCTGCACGCCGGGCGCGGGGATGGGCACGGGGCGGTCGCGCAGGATGCGGTCCATGAACCACTGCTCGCAGTCCTTGGCGGTGTGCGGGCCGTAGATGTACAGCGGCTGGAACACTGTGTACGGCAAGCCCTGCAGCGCAGGCCAGGCTCTGTGCGTCACGCTGTGACCAAAGAGAGCTCATGCATGCAACGGTATAATAAGCGCCTGGGGTGTCCTGCGTGGCCCACTGCAGCCCGTCTGCTCCACGAGTCACTCGTCCACCCAGGCCGGGCAAGGCTATGGTGACTACACCCCCAGCCAGGGGAACAGGCCTGCTGCACTCTGCACTGCTGAGGCACTGCTGAGGAACCTGCCTAGCGGCTCTCACACAGCCTCGACTGGGACAGTGGGCTTCACAGCGCGTCCTCCACGCAGGCGCTGCACCTACCACGGCGCAAGCCGCCTGCAGCACAGGCGCCAGGCAGCAGTGCAGCAAGGGACTCGCCTGCTCTTCCAGGTACTTCTCCACAGCCACGTGGCCCGCCGAGCTCTTGCGCGGGTCGCCCTCCACATGCATCGGCTCGATGGGGCTGAGGTTGTACGCCCCGGCAGACGCGACAAAAACGTAGTGTGCCACCTTGCCCTGCCGTGCGATGCACACACCGTAGCGGTGAACGCTGGTGCACCAAGGTAGTAGAAAAGGGGGGCTCAGCGGTCAGAGAGGCTGGTCGTGTGCGCTGCACGCAGCCACGCCGTGCCTTGTAGGCATCGATGAGCGGCTGGCAGGCCTCCATGTCCTTGCCGTTGTTGTCGTAGACGACGTCAAAGTCGCCGTCCGGGTAGCAGCTGGGGTCGGCAGGGCTGCCCCAGACCACGCTGGCGCCGCGCTCCGCCAAGCCCGCGTACTGGCTGAAGGGGGCCTTGCCGCTCAGCTTGGCCTGTCCACAACAGCCCATTGTCAGCGGGCAGGCGCAGCAGGAAGCACCTGGGAGCCGGGTCACAAGTGGCTGTGCTCACCTGGTCCCCGTCGTTCAGCAGCGTGACTGTGTGGCCCGCATCCAAGAGCTGGTTCGCCAAGTGCAGGCCAATGAAGGCATGGCCGCCACCTGTGGCGCGCAGCAGCGCGTGACTTGAAGCTTATCATGTGCTTCACATGCTTCATAGCACAATGCTTGGCCTGCCACACCTTTTGTGTTGGCGATGAGCACCTTGTCTGCCCTGACTATGACTGCAGAGCGGCTGAGAGCGCAAGGGGCACGCAGAGCGGCCTGGAATGGCCGCCTCATCCCAAAGCATGCACTGTCCCTGCTGCTCAGCTGCATCGTGGTGAAGGCTGGCATTGCAGTTGACAATGACGCAAGTGTGGATCTTCTTTGTTGCTCGAGCAGTACGGCAATCCACTCTGTCGTTCTGACCAGACGCTTGCGGGATTGCAGCCACCCATCATCAGATAGACCAGCCAACTATAATGCGCTCGAGTTGATGGGCACTCTCAAGGTATCAGCATGCACTACTGGATGCAAAGTCAGCGCTCTGCTACCGGTTGTCTCTTGTGCCATCCACAGCTCGTTTGTGAACGGGCGGACAGAGGGTGCTGGCATGCGCTCGTCAGCCGTGAGGGCAGGCCGGGCTGTGCTCGCAAACCCGCGAGGCGCGAGTCCTGACATCTTGCCACCAGGCACCCCGTGATGCGATGTGTCCTGCAAGACTGCCACAGTGCAGGCTGCCAAGTTGCCGAGATGCGACTGCGAGTCAGCCAGTTGCCCAAGACCCTCACGGAGGCCCAGCATGTGTGCACTGTCCTCCAGGCTTCCTGTTTCATGCAGCCGAAGTCTGATTGTAAAGGCTCAGCACCCAGCAGGCCTGCCCTCTTTCATAACCATGGCTGGTGCCCTGCGCACAAGGGTCCAAGCTCAGGACCTTCGTTGTTGTTTTATGAGCGGGGGTGCTGTCCTTACATGCAAGGCTGCATGTCGCACAACGTCATGCCCTGTTGCTACATAGGTTGTCCTGTGCAGTAGCCTGTGATGCACAGTGGTGTATCCCATGCTGCCTGTGGTCTTGCCCATGCTGATCTGGCACAGACGTGTGTGTGTGGGGGCGCACATGCATGTAGTGCTGCTCCACCCGCAAGGGCCTCCTTGTACTTATACAGCCATTACCCAACAACAACAGCTGCTGCTCTGCTGCCCAGTTCATAGTGGCCAGTCATTTCTGCTTTGAACGCCCCTTTCGTGCGGACAACTCTGCCCGCATGGCCGTCCAGAACCTGCACACGCACACACTTGTTAATAAGGTTTCTACCTCACCCCTGCTTGGCCGTCATGCCAGGCATCATGCAAGCGCCCGTGCAGCCCCCCGTATGTGAAGCGTGTCTGGGCAGGTGCGAGGGCACACTCGCAGCGCACGAGGGGCGAGTGCAGGGATAGCAGCCAAGCCCCCGCATGAACACCAGGAGGCGTCGCAAGACGTCGCAGCGCAGCTGTTTGCACGGAGCACAGGCTCGTGCAGCAGCCGCTGCGCCTCGGCCCGTGCGCGCGCCTGCGCACACGCCGCGTGCCCGCCCGCACGCGCCTTGTCCAGCGGCGAAACGTGGCGGTCGTCCTGGAGCGCCGCGTTGGCGCCGTGCCGCAGCAGCCAGCGCACGGCCTGTGCCTGGCCGGCGCCCGCGGCCGCGGCGAGCGCGGTCTCCCCGCCCACGCCGCTGCGTGCATCCACATCAATGCCCTGCAGCGGCCCTCCTGTGGTAAGACATTGCCAAAGGGCTGAATGCCGGCCTTACTGCCCTCGCCGGTGCTCAAGCCAAGCGAATTGCAGGCCATATTGCCTGCCGATGCACTTTGCATGCAGCAGGGCAGCCACATGCTTGTTCCCTGCTGCAGTGAAGGCCAGGCGCTTCCTGGCGAACATGCATTACCCCTGCTGCACAATGGGAAAATGGCGCTTCCCAGTGCTCTCACGGACACCGCCCCGGCCCCCGCTGCTGCGTTGCAATCTGTTGCAAGCAGGCAGAGCCTGAGAACTTTTGCGAGGATGAGAAACATCATACCGGTAATGCATGCTTTTGAGAGCTGTGCGTGCGGAAGTATGCGTCACACAGTGCTCTTTCTGCAAAGCTCTTGGGGATGGCGCGCCTGCAACAGCAGGTAGCCCATCCGCTCGAGGTCGCCCTGCACCGCCGACGCTATGAGCTGCTCGCTGCGCCCCAGCCGGCCTTCGTCCAGCCCCACCCAGGCCGCGCAGCGCGGCCGCTCGGCGCTGCCGCTGCGGAGCAGCAGCTCGGCCGCGCCGAGGCTACCCGCCAGCGCAGGCACGGGGCGCGCAGGACGCGGCCAGCGCCTGGAGTGCGCCTGCGGCAGAACCGGCATACCCAGGTCCCACAGCCGCTCCAGGCGCCGCCGGCAGCGCGCCTGCCTGGCCCCGCCGACGGCCGCCTGCGCGCGCCTGCTGCACCCGTACGGTCAGCAGGGGACTGTTCTGGCTCTACAGAGAGCAAGGCGAGCTGGAAGGCTGGCGCACCGGCTGGCCTGCACCAGGGCCCTGTTGTAGGCGGCCTGCGTCGCCCTTGCCAGTCGGCGCTCGCTCCGCCCGAGGCCGTCTGCGAGCAGCGCCTTGAGCTTTGCGGTCGCCCACTGCTGTCGGAAGCGCATGTACATGCCTCTGAAAGACTCCTGCTGCGGAGCATCTGCCATCTGGGCTGCAGCTGCCCCTCAACCAATGGTGCACCCGGTCAGCGACAGCACCGTGAGCCTGCAGGCTTCACGCTGTGCATGCCGGCCCTCTGCATGCGCGAGCACTGACTGCTACCTCCCATCTCCTCTTTAAACATCAGCACTATTGATAGCGTGCCAAGTAATTTGGTCTGGCATACGGCAGAGGTTGGACCTGGTGGTTGTCTGAGTTTGTATGGTTGCAATACAGCTGCAAGCAAACGTGCGCTCTGTTTGTCCCTGTTGCGCATGCTCTGCAATAACGCTCAATCAGTAAAAAACTTCTTGCAACACCGGGAGCCAGATCAGGTAGGACCCAGTCATCCAAGCTCCCTGCAACGGTGAACCTTTGCCTCTGTTCCTGACCAGAGCTTCTGCACGAGGGCTCTCAACTGCTTGCCCGGCTAGGCTGCTGCAGAAGCAAGCAGGTAGGTGCAGAGGAAAGGCCGCACTTTCTATATAACAATCTATATAACAAGCCGCTGAGGCGCCAGTGCAAGTTCCCTAAGGTCGAGGTGGCGGATACTTGCCGCTGGCAACCTTGGACTAGAGGGAGCAATGCTGTTGCAAACGCAGCAGCCGCCTGCTGGCAGCCCACACGCTGCCTGGCGCACGCTGAGTGCGAAGCAGGTGCGTGCATTGGCCTGCGCCGCTGGTGGGCTGACTGGGCAGCTTGCCGTCAGCTGGCATGGCGTGTCTGAGCATGGTTGCACAGTCCCGCAGGAGCCGCGGCGCCCCCGGCTTGCTGCAAGTGCGCAGCGGAGCCGTGCAAAGCGCAGCCGGCAGACCGAGGCAGAGCGCCCTAGCAGCGACGGTGCTCCGCCTCTCAGCCCGCCCGCCGAGGACGTGCCGAGGCTGTCAGTCACAGGCGGTGCTCCGCCGCTCAGCCCGCCTGCTGAGGACGAGCCGAGGCTATCTGTCACAGGCAAGCCAGTGGGCTGGAGCCTTCTTTCAGGCGACGACAGCAAGCGCTGGCAGCCCGACCCACCGGCGCGCCCTGTAGCTGATTGGGCGCCCCCCCGCTGCGCCAGCTTGCCTCACACAGAGACTGGCTGTTCCTTTACTCAGCAAGTGTACTACGAGGGCAGGCGCTCCTTTGCAGTGGCTGAACGCGCGCCAGCATCGAGGACGGCGGCCGCGCGCGCGTGCTGCTGGGCTGCCCCGCTCGCACTGTGCTCACCAAGGCTGAGCGAGGCTTCAGTGGTGGCGGTGCCGCTGGTAAGCCGGACAGAAGGCGGGCTGGTGCTGCAGGAGGTCAGCCCGGATAATGGCGCGGGCGTCGGCGGTGGCTGCGAGGGCGGCGCGGGCGCGCCGCAGGCCGCGCAGGCGCGGGCGGCGTCGCGCGGGCAGGTCGCGAAGGCGTGCCTCACGACGGCGGCCCAGCTGGGCGCCGTGGCCTGGTTCATCCGCGCGCGCGCGCCGGACCTGGGCGTCGCCGCCCTGCACAGCGACCCAGCCGCGGTCGCGGCGCTGCTGGCCGGTGCGCCGTGGCGCGCGCTCTACCCGCGCTTGGCACTCAGCCGTCCCTCGCCAAAGCTGGCACACTTCTTCTTGCAAGAGCATGTTGATTGTCGGGTTTGTGAGCTTTGCAAAGTGCTCCTGAGCGCGCTAAGAGCATGCAACAAGGCAATACCTATGCGTGCACGGTGGCATGCAAGGTATGCGCCTCATCAGAGGCGTGCGCGGCATTACCCGCCACGAGGCGCCTCACGTCATACCTAACCACGGTGCATGCTGGCGCCAGTGCCGGATCATGTGGACCCTGCGCATGCGGCGGTGGCGCTGGCGGCCGCGGCGGGCGTCACGGGGGCGCGCCAGGTCCTGCTGCGCGTGTGGCCGGACTTTGCCGCTGCGTCGAGGACCGCCAACGATCAGGCGCGCGGGTCATGCGCCCGTACATGAGTGGTATCACAGAAGAAAAGCTCCAGCGCCACCCGCTCGGGTCAGCAGGGCAGGTTGCCCACGCATGCTCGCTCGGCACCACGAGCATGTGCCGGGACTTGGTCGCATTTGCGTTGCAGTGCGGAGCTTTTCCCGAGACTCCATGCACACGCTGACCAGGCGTCGCCCTCGTGGAGTCTGTCTCATCCAAGCCGGCACGGCGCGCAGGTGCTAAGCAACCTCGGCCCGGTCGACGTGCTGTGGGTGGCTGCCGCGGCGGGCGTGAGCGAGGAGCTGCTCTTCCGCGGCGCGCTCATCCCGGCCACCTTCCCGGACTGGCGCGCCCTGCCACCCGAACGCCTCTGCCAGGCACTTCTCTCCCTCTGAGGCGCTGCGCTGTCCCTGCTGCTGCGGCGCCGCCTTGCCTCGCGATGCCGAACGCCCGGCTCTGGCGCAGGGTAGGTCAGGATAACCCACAAGCGCACTTGACAGGCAGAGCCGCACACTGAGGCTCCAGGGCGTCGCCGCACTGCGGCATTGGGCGTCCTGCCCAACGCGTGTGCGGTCGCCAGGCGGGGCGTACTGCTGGCGGGCGCGGCGTTCGGGGCGGTGCACCAGGGCGGCGGCCGCAACTGGGCGTTTGCGGGCTGGGCGGCCGCGGTGGGCGTGCTGTACGGCGCGCTGTTTGTGGCCACCTCTGATCTGCTGGTGCCCATGGCCGCGCACACGGGCGCCAACCTGGCGGGCGGCCTGCTGGGGAAGCGGGCGCAGGGCGCGCAGCGCGCATGATGCTGTCGCCTTGTCCTGCTCGTAAGGCTGCAATGCTGACGGCCATGTATGCGTTCATGGCCAGCTCGTGCCAGGGGGGCGATGCTTGAGCATGCGCGCCTTCTGCGACCGTGACACGTGCCAGCAAGCGAGGGACCAGGCACAGCAGTCTGAGGCTGTGGGCCTGCGGCTGTATGGAGCGTGCCTGCCCTGGTATGCAGGACAGGCACACATGAGTTTGTGAGAAGTGCGAGCGCATACCTTCCATTGGCCTGTCACACCTCCCAAGCCTTTCGTGCAACATGTGCTGAGCTCCTGGTCTCAGTGAGCGCAGCAAGCAGCCTAACACACCGATATGCCGACGGCAGTCGGCCAGGAGGCGCGCGCAAACAGAGCAACAGCAACAGCACACGCCCTCACGGCCCCTTGCCCTGAGCCGCCTTCTCCGCGGCGAACGAGTCGCGCAGCGTGCAGGTGCGGTTGAGCACCAGGGCGCCCGGCGCGGAGTCGGGGTCCACGCAAAAGAAGCCCAGGCGCTCCAGCTGGAAGCTGGCCGCCGCAGGATAGGTTAGGGTTGGGGGTCACAGCCCGCACACAGCAGCGCGCGCGAGCGGCTCGGAGGGTGCAACACACGGGGGCTGTGCATGCTGGCCACCAGGGCAGTCGCATGCGCAGAGCATGTGCACTGGGCGCAGAGCTTTCCGTGCTTGGCTGGTGGATTTCTGCAGGCGCCTGCGCCGTGTGGCACAGCCAGCCGCACACGTGCCATCTTCGCTTCCATGCAACCCCCCAAAGCCAGTGCCTCGACACGCTCTCCTCTTGAGTGATGACTTTGCAACGCAAGGACATGGTCTGCGCGGCTGCCAGCAAAGTCGCAGATTATAGGCAGGCGCGGGGCGCACCAGTCGCCGGGCTGCGCGCCTGCGAGCGCGGGCCCAGCCAGCGCGCCGCGCACGATGGTGAGCGAGTCCGGGTTGAGGTCGGCCAGCCAGTCGTCGCCCAGGTCGCCGGGCGACTGCGAGCGGAACAGTGTGCCGTACAGCCGCGCCTCCATCGCCGGCGGCGCCTCGCCGGGCCGCGGCTCTGCCACCCAGTTCAGCACGCCCTGCGCCAGAGTGTCAGTGAGCGTGCAGAGGTTTCCTCCGAGCGCTTGCAGTGCCTTACAGGGCCCTGTTGAAAGCACCCCGCGCCAGGGCTTGCTTCACGCATGCGCACAGCCCCTCCTGCTGACTCACACCACTGCCACTGCTGCGTCCTGATGCGCACGCACCGCCTCGCCTGTACGCTGCATTCATGTGCCCCTTGGCAGAAGGCCGGCCGGGGTTCCTGCCGACACGACCGACGGTCCAAGAGAGACCGCAGGCCACGCTCAGTTTTAGAGCCTGCGTTCCCTCCAGCTGCCACACGGCCCTGCGGTGAGGGTGGGCAGGGCCCCCCGGGGCCGCTCGCGGCGCCGCGCGCTGCGCCGCGCGCGGCGCCGCGCGCCTTGGGCGCCTTGGCGCCCTCGGCCAGCGGTGCGTACTCGGCCTCCACCTCCACCACCGCGGCGCCTTCCTTCCGGAAGCCCGTGCAGCGCGCGGTGCCCGCGTACCTGCGCCCGCGCGCGCCTGTCGCGACTGCGCGCCCGCAGGCTGCAGGCGCACCTGCACAGGGCGCATCCCTGGTGCCCAGCGCGGACCGAGCGCTGCGCACTTGACAGAGCACGCTCGAGCGGGCGCAGGCGGCATGCCGTGCAGGCTGACGGGGCATTGATCGGACCGATACAAGCAGGAGGTGCTGCGCGCTCCGGCGGGAGGGAGCTCCGGGGCGCGCGGGGGCGCCAGCACGGGCCGGGCGGCCTGCGGCGCGGGCGGCGCACTTCAGCAGGACGGACTTGCCGGGCGCGAGGCCGAAGTAGCCGCGCGCGTCCTCCTCGCGGAAGTCGTCGCG
>JAABUV010004484.1_pt1 | contig 16675 bp, 16 predicted proteins | sample 5559971 | NCBI WGS metagenome assembly JAABUV01 (sample SAMN10711881, study PRJNA513362) | rock metagenome | isolation source: Antarctica rocks | place: Antarctica: Victoria Land, Knobhead nord | collected 2015-12-19
GGTACGAGGCGAAGCGCTGCGACTGCGGTGAGCCGTGCGACGAACGCAACCTGGTCTGGCATCAAGCTGTTGTTCTCGTCGAGCTCCTCGACGGTCTCGGGATGGTGGCCCCCGATGATGACGAGGACGCCGATACCAACACGGTGGACGCAGCGCGGCCGCACACATAGCGGGCATGAACAGAGCAGGACCAGCACCGATCTCCCGGGCCCGCGCGGATGAGCTCGCCGAGCGTTTCCTCGAGTTGGCGTTACGCCACCGGGTGGCGCTCACGTCGGGGGCACATCCGTTGGATGACTACACCACCGCGTGCTCGACCGTCTATTTCGATGCCGCGGCCCGGTTCCTGGCTCCCACCAACCGGCTCGCGTTCATGACCCTGTCGGCGCGGTTCACTTCCCTGCTGGCCTATCGGTCCGAGCGGACACCCACCGCGATCCTGGGTCTGGTCGGCGATCTCCGGTCCCCCGCTGACATCGCCACCGCCACCGCCACGCAACGCACCCGACGGCACTTGCGCAGCGCTGTTCGTTGGTCGGCTTCGGCGTCCTCGGAGCGCACCGGGCGCGTCGCGGTGATTTCCCGCGGGTTGCTGCACGCCCACGGCGTGTGTGCCGCTCAGTGGGGTGACCCCGGATCCGATGAGCCTGGCCCCCGCGCCGAGGAGATCATCGCGGCGATCACCGAGGGGGTGGTCGACCCGGCGACTTTGCTGAGGGTCCTTCACGACGAGGTGCACCCGCACATCGACCGCCGCCTGGCCTATACCGGCTTCGGGGAGTTGTTTCCGGACTGAGCACCACCCACCCGGTCACGGTGAACGCACCCCGGACCGCACACATGCCGGGTATGAGCAACTCACCGAGTTCTTCGACCGTGCTGACCGACAGTTTGCGCCGGCTCCCGTCCCGTGCCGCCGATTTGATTGAGGAGCACGGTTGGGTTCAGCACAGCGAGCAGGCCGAGGACGGGCGTCTGTTTTCGACGGGCAGTTGGCAGCTTGGTTTGACGAGCGGTTTGCGGCTCGCGGCCACCCAGCCGGGTGACCACATGATCGCCCAAACAGTGTTTACCGCACGCGGTCAGAACGAGTGGTGGAACGACGAACAAGGTCGCACCAAGAAGCAGGTCCTCGCCGAGCTCCGGTCCACCGACATCACGGAGACGATGCTCGCGGACGTGTTCGGCCCGCGGTGGGAGGCGGTGATGACGGTCGTGAGCACCGTTCAGTCTTTCACCCCCAACCAGTTGCTCACTCTTATAGAGAAAACACGAAACAAGTTCCGTACTGATCGTGCGTACCGGGTGGCGGTGTTCGCAGCACGCCCGTCGGGGCGCGACACCATGATCAGTCGGGCGTTGGATGTGGGGCATTACGCGGCGTACGGCGCGGTGCACGACGCCGCGGCCAACCCGGTGTTCACCACGTCCCCGGCGATCCGGGATGGGAGTGACCTGATGGCGATCCCGATTCGGGTGCGGGACGCGATGGCAGCCGCAACAGTCGGTGACTTGGTCGGACGGTACGGCTACACCCAAGCCCATCACAACATGTTGACCGGGGTGTGGAACAAGGTCACCAACCCGACCGGGTGAGGTCACCGACGGATTTGGCCTCGCCCATGACCCGGTTGCACCGCTGACCATGTTTGGTGAGGGGAGTCGGGGTGTCCGTCCGGTCACGGTGCACACCTGCAGCACCGCACACATGCCGGGTATGAGTGACGTGATTATCTGTGGTGGAACTGTGGCAGCGTGCCGACGGGTGTTGCGCTGCCCGAGCTGTCAGCGTCGGCGTCGGTTCGTGCAGTCGCACGCCGGCCTTTACTACGACGACATCCTCACCTGCCTCGGGTGCGGCGACACGTGGTGTGGCGGCGAACGGGGCGAGCGCCCGTTCCGGCGCGGATGGCGTCTCGAGGCGCTCACCCGGGCGCGAGCCCAGTGGGCTGCTGCGATGACCCGTAAGGATTTCCGCGCGTTCGTCCACGAGGAGATCACCACCGAGCTGGGGGCGCCGGCATGAGAACTCCGATCGCGCTCACCCTCGCCACCGTTCACGGCGTCCCGGACATCGTGGTGGAGCAGGACGAACCCGACGGTGGTGTGTGGTACCGGGGCCATCGCGTTCCCGACGCCCTGGTCGCTGATGTTCGGGACGGCTGGGTGTTCGAGCACGATCGGAGTTCCGCACCCGAGCTCGATCGGTGCGACCGGGTGTGGGAGACGCCTCGCAACGAGCGGCACACAGCCCTCACCGCGGAGCAGCTCGCGACCTACGGGTTGTTCGGCGGCTTGTGCGTCACCTGCGGCTCACCTATCGAGCTCACCGTGTGGGGGCCGAAAGGTGAGGGGGTGTGCCGCGACCCGTGGAATCCCAACGCCGACGACGAAGGCCAACACATTGCCGGTGGGGTGCCGGCGCACCATGTGCCCTCATGATCGGGTGGGACCACGAACACGGCACATGCCGGACCGGCCGCGCACATGGGTGGTGACGGTACCGAAACCGGCACCAGCGGAGATGAGGACAACTGAGATGAGCACCGAGACAACCTCCGACCTGTTCCGCCGAGCAGCGGACGCATGGGTCGGCGACACCGCAAGCGACGACGACGTACGTCGCGAATTACGCGCCCGAGCTGACCGCCTGGAGCGAGAGCAACGGCCGTTGCCCGACGTGCCGGGCCTGTACTCAACCATCGTGGTGGAGCAGGACGAGGAGGAATGCACCGGAGCGATGCTGATGGACGACGGGAATTGGATGACCCCTGTTCCAGTAGGCGGGGTTTACGACCACTTCCCTCAGTTGAACGACGTCACCATCCGCTGGGCCGAGCAGGACGGTCCGACGTCGGGGCAGACGCTGCGTGAGGCGGCGAGCGCGGAGGGCCAGGAGTGGCCCACGGACGACCCATTCGTGAAAGATCAGATCGAGCGCATCACTGCCGCTGTCCTCGCCGCCTACACCACCCCCACCCTGACCCCGGTGGGTGAGCACACCGAGTCGGGCACGCGGGGACTGCTGCCGGTGGTGTCGACCGGCGTTGAGTGGCGGACCTACGCCGACACTGATCAGCCCACGTACATCTGCGGAGTACGTGCACTGATGGCCGAAGCTATTCTCGCCGACCCGCGCTCGGACGGTGCGGAATGACCATCACCGCTCCCGCGATGAGCCCCGGTCTTCGGGGCACGTCGTCCACCGAAGATCGGATTTTGTGATGGCGAACGACCCGACGACCACCAACACTCCAACAACTTCTGGCACAGATCCGTTCGAATGTTGGTGGCTGTTTCACGGGGGACGGAGTGGTGGCTTCACGGACGCTCAGAGGACGTGCATCTGCGGACACGTCTTCGAGGACCATAAGTCGGAGTGGCTCACCTGCCCGTGCGTGAATGTCGACAACATCGACGGTTGCGAATGTTCGGCCTTCTGGCCACAAGCACCTTCGTGATCCACCACGCCGACGACGAAGGCCAACACGTTGCCGGTGGGGCGCCGGCCGAGCCTGCGTCACCCACGGTGGCCCGGCTCACCGCTCGCTCAGGTGTTGGTGAACCGGGCGCGCATGGCTGCGGGTCCGTTGGCGCGCCACCAGTCGATCGGGTGGGACTCTGCGCTCGGCTTGGCGTCGTGCGTGCTCTCGATCTCCTCGTCAGCGTCGTCCCCGCGTGAGAGGTGAATCCACTGTGCCTCGTCGGGATCGGCCCCGTGGTTGGGCTCCACGAACAGGTGGCAGTTCGCGCACTTGGTGTAGCCGATGATGGTGTCGATCTGTCGAGTCGTCATGGTGGTCTCCTTCGGTGGGTGATGACGTCTATGTGTCCGGCCGAGCCCGCGTCACCCACGGTGACCCGCTCACCGTTTCGTTCAGGTCGCCGTCGTCACCAGCGTGGCCGCCCACCCGATCCGTCGGGGCACCACCCACCACAACCGCCCCAGCTCGTCTGGGCACGGCGCGCGAGCGACGAAGGTCCGGCGCTAGCCGGAACTGGGGAACCGGAAGCCGGAAAACCGGGTAAAAGATGAGGCTCCGCCGCTGGCGCGTCGTCGCGTCGGTTCGGGTCTTTCCGGGTTCGTGGCGTTGTCGGTCCTTGCCTGCGGCGGCGGTGTTTCTTTTCGTTTCTCTTGCACCTGCGGTGCACGGTGTCGGTCTGGTTCGTTGTGGGGTCTTGTCGTTTCTGGCACCTGCGGTGTCCGTTGGCGGTTCGGGTTCTTTTCGGTGTCGTTTCGTTTGCGGGGCGCGGTTGTTGCGCCTTCGGTGTGCCCACGATGCGTGTTGTTGTTCTGCGCGGAGCGTGTCGTTGCGTCGGCGCTCAGCGCCGGCGCGGACCATCGGGGATCATCTGCGGAGCATCAGCGCTGGACAGCGGTGCTGCTGCGAACACTCGACGGGTCACCGCGATCATCGCGGAGCGTTGTCGCCGCGGAGCGGTCGAGTGTTTTTCGCGCAACGCTGTCATCGTCACTCATCGTGGGGGCACACTCGCCCGGCGTGGTTCTCCCAGGGCAACGGGCCAGTTCAACCGGGGTTCGGTTGCCCCCGGCAAGGCGCACTGGGTCGACCCCCACGGCATGATGTTCTCCCCAGCCCAGCGTGCTCGACCCAACCAGGGACCAACCTTGCCGGGGGCAACCGGTTGGTTCCACTCCAGCGGAGCTGGGGACTCGAACACCCGCGGCAGGGTCAACACCTTCCCGGCAGGGGACTGCCACCGCAGGTCAGAGCTTCATTGCTGCCGCAGGCCCTCACCCGAAGGACATTTTCGCGGTGCCGCACACATCATTGCTGAGCAAGCACCAGCACCGACAGTGCACACCCCGCAAGGACACAACACTGCCGCCGCGACACCACCCGAAGGACAATCCGAGCTCCCCGCACACACCATCAGTGACACCGGAACAGACACCACCTGTTTCCCACTGCCGTTGCCACGGCGAACCACCATCCCGGAGACGTTTCGACGTCGACCACCCCCGTGCCGCAGCGCAGCGGAGGCATTCGGAGAAAGTGGGCGCTGCGGGAGCGCGACCCTACGGGGTGATTTGTCCGATCTGGGTGTGTCCGCGCGGGCCGTTTTCCGGCGATATTTCTGCGCATCTGTTCGGACCGGGACGGCTGGTGTGATTCTGCGCATGTTCTCTGCCATGAGAACACCTGTTTCCACTCGCGTGTGGCGGTTCGTTCGGGCCGGCGGGGCGTCCCCGGACCCGACCAACGTGGTGCGCCGAGCTCAGTCTTTCGCGGTCGCCGCGTCGGAGTCGGGCACGGTCACCTTGGTGTGTGTTCGGGACGATCGGGGGATGGCCGGGTACCTGGTGACCTCCGATGGATCGTCGGCGGATCAGGCTGCGCTGCACTTGGCGCAGACGGTGGCCGCCCGGGCGGAGCCGGTGGCGGAGTTGCCCGGGTTGGACGGGGTGGGGTCGGTGGGATGGTTGCGGGCGCATCCGACGTCGGTGGCGTCCCGCGACGTGCAGGCCGGTGCGGATCCTTCGGAGGTGTCGCGCCGGTTGGCGGTGGCGGTGCGCCCGGGTCAGTGGGTGGCGATCGTGGCGCGCCCGGCCTCGCGCCGCGAACGCCAACGGGTGCTGAATTGGTATGCGCACCGCCTGGGCACGGCGAACCCGGTGCATCACGTCACCGACGAGCAGGCGGTGGTGGCCTCGATCGTGGCGGGCGGCGCCGACGCTGACGAGGTGCGGTCGTTGTTGCGTCAGCTCGCCGCCGCGTTGCCCGGTTTCGATGTGGACACCAAGGTGGGCACCTCCACCCGGTGGCGTGATGTGGCCGCGTTGGCCGCTGTGGGTATCGGCTCCTGGTTGGGGGTGGGCATCGGGTTGCACCTGTGGATGGTGGCGTCGTTGGTGGGGTCGGTGCCCGCCGCGTTGGCTGCCGGCTTCGCCTACGGGCTGGTCCCGACCCGGGCGGGCAGGGTCGCCAAGCAGGTGGACGCCGGGGTGTTCGGTGCCCCACCGAAGCGTCTGCTGCCTCCGCGCCGACCGCGGGAGAAGAAGGAGGCCAAGGACAACGGGCGCAAGGGAACCGCCGCGGCCGATGGGTCCTACCCGTTGGCCTCGACCACGTTTCTGCTGAGCCCGTCGGTGGTGGTAGGGCTGGTCGCCCCGCACGCCGGTGGGGCGTCGGGGGCCTCGACCACGGAGCGCCGCGCGGCGCCGGAGATGCTGCTGGATCCGCGGATCGGCCCGGCGTTGGGTCAGGCCGGTGACGACCCGGCGATGGTGCATTTGCCGGCGGGTGACTTCCCGGCGGGGGTGGCGATCGTCGGGAAGCAGGGCAGCGGCAAAGCCCAACCGTTGGACACCTGGTTCCCTGTGCCCGCCTCGGTGCGGTTTCCCTCCGGGTGGGCGCGCAACGAGGAGCTGCAGGTCTCCGACCGGGTGTTCGCCCGCGACGGTGAGACCACCGAGGTGGTGGGGTTCTCCGAGGTGTTCGACGGCCAGTGCTATGAGGTGTCCCTCGATGACGGGCAGAAGGTGATCTGCGATGCCGGGCATCTGTGGTCGGTGTCCACCTCGGCGTCGCGGGCGGACGGGAATCCGCCGGTGATCCTGCGCACCGAGGAGATGGCCGCGGCGATGAGCCGCCGGCGGCGACCCGGGTACGCGATTGCATTGTGCGCACCGATCGCCGGGCCGGACACGTCCTTGGCGTACCCGGAGTCCCAGATCGGTGCCGGGGTGCATTGCTGCCGAGTCGGGGCTGATGCCACCGTGGCCCCGGAAGTTCTGCGTGCCTCCCCCCGCCAACGCCTGGCGGTGCTGGCGGGGTTGATGGACACCGAGGGTGGCATCGGGACGAACGGTCGGTGCGCGTTGGTGTTCTGCCGCGAGGACACCGCCGCCTCGGTCGTGGAGTTGGTCCGGTCGTTGGGCATCAAGGTGGTGTACACCGTGATCGCAGTACCGAACCCACGCTGGCATGTTCGGTTCGTGACGAACACGGCCGTGTCGGATGTGGCGTGGCGAGCGGCCCGGCTTCCCGAAGACCTCACCGAGAAGAACACCCATCTGTTCGTCACCGCGGTGAGCGAGGTGGGCACCGTGGCGGTGCGGTGCATCAGCGTCGACCACCCCGAGCACCTGTACTTGACGGACGGGTTCGTGCCGACCCACAACTCGCAGATCACCCGTTCGCTGTACGCCTGGCACTGCCTGGAACGGGTCCGCCCCTCCGGGCGGGCCGGGTACCCGGGAGCGCGCAACGCGCTGGTGGTGTTCGAGTCCAAAGGCGATGAGGGTGCTGATGTGTACCGGCAGTGGGCGCAGGTGATCGGGGACGAGTCGTTGAGGATCGACCTGGTCGACCCGACGTCCTACGCCATCGACGTGTTCGCGATCGGTGGGACCGTGGCGGAACGGGCCCGGTTCATCGGCAACATGATGATCTACGCTTTCGAGCCCGGCGCCATCCAGGGCCGTTCCTTCGAGTCGTTGGACGCGGCGATCAGCGGTGCGCTCACCGTCACCGACACCATCGCCACCTCGGTGGGTGCCCCCACCGGGCGTTCCCCGATCTACTACACCCACGTCTTGTTGGGTGGTGTCGGTGACGCGCGGGCGGTGGCGTTGGCGGGGGCGATCTTCGAGGCCGCCCACCGGGCCGGGTCGGTGGACATGGGTAAGCACTCACCCGGTGCCCCGAGCGCGGCGTCGGATCTCATGGTGGCGCAGGAGAAGCTGTCGGTGCTGTTCGGCGGGAAGATCACCGAAGGGCAGCGGCGCACTTTGACGGAGGCGGCGCGCAACAAGATCGGGGACCTGCTGGCCGCGGAGTCGTGGTGGTCACCGGCGCGGCGCAAGGTGAGCTGGCGGGACATTCTCCAGGGGCACCACTCGGTAATCTTGAACACCGGGGTCACCGCCGGGGCGGTGATGGATGAGCGGATCACCGGCTACATGTCTTCGCTGCTGATGTACTCGCTGCGCGATGCGATCATGCGCACCTGCTCGGGGTGGCAGAAAGCCGGTGAGTCGGTGTCCATCTTCTCCGACGAGCTCTCCTTGCTGGCCGGGTCCTCACCGGAGGTGATCGCCTGGACCCACGATCAGGGTCGCGCCTACGGGGTCCGCCCGTTCTTCGCCACGCAACGACCCGAGCAGCTTTCCGATGCGCTGCGCACCTCGTTGCAGGACTTCGGCACCTTCCTCTGCTTCGCCCAGTCCAACCCGAGTGTCGCCGCGCAGGCCGCGGCCGACATGGGCGCGGACGGCGGTGAGTGGACGGTCGCCGACATTGTGGGGTTGGACCCCTACACCGCGGTGGTCCGCACCCACGTCGGCCGCAAACGCCAACCCGCTGTCCCGGTGCGGGTCACCAACTGGGAGGCGGACATGGCCGGGTTCTCCGACGCCCAGGGCTGGCCCGCGGCGGCGTTGCGGCCGTGAGCAACCCAGCACACTCCCAACCCAGCATGAAGGAACTTCGATGAGCTCTGCATCCGTTTCGGCCCCGGACCGCGCCGCCGCCGAGGCCACTCCGTTCGCCGAGATGGGCTCGGCGTGCCCCAGCACATCGGTGGATGCCGCCCACCGTCTGGACCCCTACTGGTTCGGGTTGTGGACCGGCGGCACGCAGGTGTCGTGGACCTCGCGTGCCCTGGTGGCCCGCCTCGACGACGCCGGGGTGGGCCGGATGCGCCGGGCCGATGCCCGGGTGAGTCCGGAGCAGGCGATGGCCGCGATGAGCGTGCCGAAACTGCGGGCCCGCCGGTGCGCGGTGCTGGCGGCGATCGGGTTGTGGCGGACGCTGACTGCCGAACAGATCGCCGCCATCGTCGGTGCCCCCGCGTTGGCGAAATCGCCCGCCGACCTGCGCACGGCGTGGTCGGCGGGGTTGGTGGAGGAGGGCAGGTTTGTGTCGGCGATGGCGGGCGGACGCGACCGAAAAGGTCGCGGTGCGGTGTACCGCCCGGTGAACTCCCCGGCATTCACCCGCTTCGCCGAGGCGTTGCCCTACAACGAGTGGTTGTCGGTGACCGCGGGACGCCCGTGGAGGTCGGGAAGCGACCTCGACCGGCACAACCTGTTGGCCGCCGAGCTGGGTCTGCGGGTGGCGGAGTTCGCGGAGGTGGGCACGGTGTTCGGGGAAACCCTGTCCGGCTTCGACCTGCTCTCCGCCCACCCCGGGGCCCCGGGCGGGGTTGTCGGCCTCCGCGGAGGCCGACACGCTGACGCCGACCTGATCTGTGTGCGCACCGACGGCATGCGCATCGCCGTGGAGCTCACCGCATCGACGGGCCCCAATTTCACCCGCAAGGTGGAGAGGTGGGCGCAGCTGTTGATGGACACCGACCCCGACGACAACGGTTTGACGGTGGTGTTCGTGGAGGCAGCGAACCCGGACCGGATCTCGCACACCAACGAGTGGAACACGATACGGACCACGGTGGCGGGCGCCGCGTACTCGATTCCCGGTTCGATGCGCCGGCGGGTGCCGGAGCGGATGGCGGTCGCGCGGTGGTGCGACTGGTTCCCGGCACCGCTGGCGGCGACGCGGGGTTTCCGCGTGTTGGCTGCGGAGGTGCCCAGCGGAGCTCACGGTGAACGCTGGAACCCGGTGTCCCTGCTGGACCCGATCGAGCACACATTCGATCCGCGTGACCCTGACGCCTCGACCGCGGTGCTGCGGACCACAGCGAACCTGTTGGGGGTGCCGCACTGGCTGCGCACCGGTCCCGGTGTGGATGTGGCCGCCGTACTGCGCGAGCAGGCCGGCTTCGCCACCCCACCCTCGCCCGCCCGGGCGCGGTAGCTCGACTCTTCGGCGCGACGAATCCCCGACGCGGGTGATCGCGGGTGGCCGCACACATGGTGGGTATGACGACGACTCATGAGCCGAAGGTGACCCTGCACGCGGCCCCCGTGACAACGGTGTGCCCGCTCACGCAACGCCGCACCGAGGTGGCCCAGGCCGTGGCGATCTACCTGGTGTCCGGGGATGTTCCGGTGCACCCGAGCACCCACTGGATCGCCGCGGAACTCACCCATCTCGTTGCAGCGATGCGCACCCACGCGCAGCGGCCGGGCACACCGCTGCCACCGGCTGATGCCGCCCGGTGCCTGGTTGCCCTCATGCGCAGCGAGATCAGCGACCCGGTGTGCGACTGGTTGGCCGACGGGGTTCTCGATCCCACGGTGCTGGTGCGTGTGCTGGCTGAGCTGGCACCGGAGCACCTGGTCTCCGAGCCGCTGTTCCTGCTCGCCTGGTGCGAGTACCGCGACGGCAACCCGGCTGCTGCGGACCAGGCTTTGGCCCGGTTGCGAGAGGTCGATCCGAGCTACCTGCGGACCCGAGGTGAACGCAACTCCCGTTGGATCGCCGGTTTGCCGGCAGACGCATAGATGTAGGGCATAGCGGCCCGGCTGTGCCCTACATCGGAAGGCCCCGCCCGTGAACACCTCCTACGAGGATCTGCTCGCCCATGTACTGGTACACGGCACCGACAAAACGGACCGGACCGGTACCGGGACCCGCAGTATCTTCGGGCACCAGCTGCGGTTCGACCTGGCCGAGGGCTTCCCGCTGATCACCACCAAAGCGGTGCGCCTGTCCTCGGTGGCCGTGGAGCTGTTGTGGTTCCTGCACGGCGGCACCAACGTGGCGTGGCTCAATGAGCGTGGCGTGCACATCTGGGACGAATGGGCCGACGAGCGCGGCGATCTGGGTCCCATCTACGGCGCGCAGTGGCGATCGTGGCCGACCCCGGACGGTGCGCACATCGACCAGATCACCAGGGTGTTGGACACACTGGTCAGCAACCCGGATTCGCGGCGGATGGTGGTGTCGACGTGGAACGTCGCCGACATCGAGGCGGCCGCACTACCCCCGTGCCACCTGCTGTTCCAGTTCTACGTCGCCGCGAACAGGTTGTCGTGCCAGGTGTATCAGCGCAGCGCCGACCTGTTCCTGGGTGTCCCGTTCAACATCGCCAGCTACGCCTTGCTCACCCACATGGTCGCCCAGCAGGTGGGTTTGCAGGTGGGTGAGCTCATCTGGACGGGCGGTGACTGCCACATCTACGACAACCACGTCGCGCAGGTCATCAAGCAGCTGACCCGGACGCCAATGGCGTTCCCGGAGTTGCGGTTGCGCCCCGCGGTGTCGTTGTTCGACTACGAGCCGACCGACGTGGAGGTGCTCGGGTACTCCCCTTATCCGGCGATCCGCGCGCCGATCGCCGTCTGAGCACGGGCCGAAGAGCGCCACGCCACGGCGCATGGCTGTCGGGCCGTGCACATGGATCAGTGATGCCCGGGTACCGATCCCGGCCCTGCGCACAGGAGCACCCAGGAATGTCCCGTCTCACCTACCCGTCCACATTGCACCCGGACGCGCAGGCGGTGTACTACGCCGGGACCGGGGATCGGGGCAGGCTCTACCACGAACCCTTCGCCGCCGCGGAGGTGAAGGTCGGTCCTCGACTACAACGGGAGGCCTACCGGCCAACGGAGCGTTTCCTTGCTGCGGCCGAGGCATTGGAGGCGCATGGACTGGGCTCCTACGACCGCAGGTCCGGCGCACTGCTCACTACCCGTGTCCACCCGCTCTACACGGTTGCTCGGGGACACGGCATGTACTTCGCCTCGGTGAGCCTGGTGAGCACCGACCAGGCAAATTGCCCCTCCGCGTATAGCGGGCTGCTGCTGGCCACCTTCGTCGGCGCTGATTTCACCCTCCGAAACACCGCCGGAGCCTGGGCGGTGTGGTGGCTGGAAGTTCTGCACGCCACCGCCACCGACGTCGAGCACGACGACGCCAAGGTCGCCAGGATGATCGTCGCCAACCCGGTCATCATGGCGGCCAGCGGTGGCATGGTCGAGTATGCGGGCACCCTCACCGACGCCCGGCTCTACCATCCGGGAACGGACCCGCTCACGGTGGCCGACGCCGACACCACGCCAGGGGTGTGCGACAAAGAGGATGAACCGCACCCGTTCGCCCCGTACCTGCCACCCGAGCGTGATGACCTCACCGCGCTGGTTCCGTCTCTCGTCACCGTCGAGACGTACCCGTTGCACTCGTTCGAGGTGGCGGACAGCTCCAGCTAGACGAGCACCGGCGCCATGGTGCACACCATCACGGCCGGACACATGGGTCGGCGATGCCGGGTCACCGATCCCGGCCCTCTCACCAGATGGAGCAGAACATGCGGGCCCACTGCGCGGTGACCGATAGCTCGGGTGGTGTCGAGGTGGTGCGGGCACCCTCAGACCGTAACTCGGCAATTCGCCTTCGCGAGCGGCACAACAACCAGTTCTGGTGCACCACCAAGGCCGAGGGATGTGGTGGCTCACTGGAACTGGCTGCCGGCACGGTGGTGGCGCCGTACTTCCGACACCGCCGAGGAGCAACCGAGTGCAGCTTGCTGACTCACCCAGAGAGGGAGGAAAAGACTCACGAGCACTTGTGGTACCAGCGCGTTCTAGTGGCGTGGCTCGCAGGCCAAGGTCACACGTCCGAGATCGAGTACTACCTCGGCCAGGACGGAAGATCCGATCTGCACGTCAACGTCCTCGACGTCGACCACAGCATCGAGGTGCAACTCTCCCCGATCACGCGCGAAAGCTGGCGCGAACGCGACACTCGCTACCGCAACCGTATGGATCACGTGACCTGGTTGTACGGAGCACACGCCGAGGGCGCCGCCGCCCGAGCGCAAACGATGGAGGGCCTAGCACTGCGCCTTCGGGGCAATGAAACCCCGGAGATCGGGACGTCGGGACACAACGGCGAGCATTGGGCAACCCTGGGGGACTGCACGTTCGGCAAAGAAGGTTTCTGGACCCCGCATTTGGCCGACGCACTCGCAGCGAAGACAGAAGCGGACGCCGAGGCTGTCCGCAAGCGTGAAGAGTCCGACCGTCTACGGGAACAGCGCAAACGCAGGGCCCGGTACGGGGGATACACGCAACCTTCGGCCTTGCCACCTGTGACCGCCTCCCCGCGCTATCCGGACACCCTCGCGCATTGGCGCAGGGATAACCCGTCATCGCACTCTTGGGCGCCCCCACAAGGCTGGGGGTGGCTGCAGGCGCTCGCCGAACCTGAACGATCCACCGCCAAGTTTTTGGCCTGGGCCGTTCAGGAAAGCGGCACTGTCGGTGGGACGGTCGAGTTTTTGACGTTTCCGGATGGAGGTGACATCGAACTGGTCGTATCCGCGCTCGAGCAGGTCGACCTGATACGCACCTACGAGACGTCGGGAGTACGTCGCTGGGAACGTCATCACGGCCGCACACATGGAGCAGCGACGCAGGGTACCGATCCCGGCCCCCAGAACAGGAGCACCCGATGAAGCACCGTCTCACCTACCCGCTGACCAGCCCGTCCGCGCTGAACCCGGATGCGCGGGTGTTGTACTCCACTCGGACCGATTACGACGGCAGGCTCTACTGGGGAGATCCCTTCGCCACCGCGGAGGAGACGAAAGTCGATACTCGAGAGCAACGGGAGGTCTACCGGCCAACGGAGCGGTTCCTCGCCGCGGCCGATGAATTGGAAGCGCACAGGTTGGGCTCCTACGATCGCGAACTCGAGCAACTGCACCGCACCCGCGTCCACCCGCTGTACACGGTCGCCCGGGGAAGCGGCATGTACTTCGCCTCGGTGAGTTTGGTGCGGACCGACCATGTACGGAGCCAATATCCTTCTCACGTACATCGTCCCTCCGTTCACGACGAGCTGCTGCTGGGCACCTTCATCGGTGCTGATTTCAACTATCGAGGCACTGACGGCGGATGGGCGGTGTGGTGCCTGGAAGTTGGGCACGCCACCGCCACCGACCTTCATCACGAGCGCGCGCGGGTTGGCGTGATGATTGTCGCCAACCCGGTCATCACGGAGTCCAGGGGTGGTGTGCAGAGTTGTGCGGGCACCCTCACCGACGCCCGGCTCTACCCTCCGGGCACGGACCCGCTCACGGTGGCCGATTCCTCTTCCGGTTTCCCGTCCATGGTGTGCAACGAGGAGGACGAGCCGCATCAGTTTGCTCTGCACCTGCCGCCCGAGCGTGATGCCCTCGCCGCGCTCATCCCGTCCCTTGTCACTGTCTCGATGTACCCACTGTGCTCGTACGAGGCGGCATGAGGGCGGCGGCTGGGTAACCACCACCAACCATCACGGTGCACACCATCACGGCCGCCCACATGGAGTAGCGACGCCGGGTACCGATCCCGGCCCTCAGAAAGGATCACCATGATGAGCAACACAACAGGTTGTGCGGTCGGCGACGTCATCACCGACATCAACCTTCTCGAAAGGCTGCCGGAGGGCACCGTCATCACCACCGGTGGTGGGGACACCAGGACGAAGACCTGGTCGGGCGACAAATGGTGGACCGGGTCGATGAGATCACCCGGCTGAATCGGCAGAAAGTCCTCGGCCAGATTCTGATCACCCACACCATGGACGACCTGGAACTGGCCGATGCGGCCGCCACGAAGAAGGCGTGGGGCTTCGTGGAGCGCTCGGAGATGGTGTTCCTCGGTGGGTTGGCCGACGGGGAGATGGGCAACCTCCGCAAAGTGTTCGCGATGTCCACGGCGGAGACCGGGATGATCGCGGACTGGTCGGTGGAGTCCGCGCACACCGCCGAGGACGACAGCGCCGTCGACGCCGACGGGGAACCACCCCCACCCCCAGGGTTGGGCAAGTTCCTGCTGAAGACGGGGAAGAAACCGGGAACCCCGTTCGAGGTGGTCCTGACCGAGGTGGAGAAAGCGGTGAACAACACCAACAAAGGGTGGGAGCAAGCCGAAGCCCGCCACCGCGTCGGCCGCCAGCAGGTGGCCTCGTGAACCCGGCGGTGCCGGGTCACGCCGAACTGGCCGCGGCCCCCGGGCCGGCCGTCGAGGAGGAGCCGAGGACGCCGGCGGTGGGTGCCGCGGCGGGGTCATCGCGGCGGTGGTGGGTGCCGTGATCATCACGGTCGCCGCGCTGGTGGTCCGCTCGATCCGGTACCTGGCCGTGGTCCTGGACATCACCATCGTCGAGGGCCACGGCGGCCCCCGAACCTGCGGGGACCGAACACGAGACGCGGCCGCGGTGCGTCGCCGGCTGGACCCTGTCGGCCTGCACCTGACCCGTACCGGACCGCAGTGGCCCTCATGCCACCCCTGAGCCACCCGCCCAACCCGGGCACCCCCTCCCCCGTCCGGGTTGGGTCGACCACCACGTGTCTGTCCCTGATCGTCGTCCTGGAAGGACCACTGCGATGAGCCGTAACGGTGCACCCTCGACGAATCCCGACCGGGGCTGGGGCCTGCTGGTGGCTGCCCTGTTGGTGTTGTTGGCGGTGGTGGGGTTGGTGTGGGTGGCGGTCGACGCCGCGTACGGCGCCGCCCGCCAGGCCCCACCGGGCAACCCGGCGCAGCTGGTCGCCGACCTGGTCACCGGTGCCCGGCCGTGGCCGGGCGGCATGTCCACCGTCGTCGCCACCGGAACACTCGTCCTGCTGCTCGTGGTGGTGGCGGTCGGTGCGGTGGTGTGGGTGCGGCGACCACGCCGCACCCGGGTCGACACGTTGGCCCGGGGCCTGGCTCCGCACTCCCAGCTGGGCGGGGTAAGCCCCGGTGATGTGAAGCGGTCCGCAGCCCGGTTGCGTCCCGGTGCGGTGCTGAACGGCCCGGATGATCACGGGTTGCCGATCGGGAAGACGGTGCCAGGGTCGGTGACGATCCGCCAGGGCTGGGAGGACTGCTCCGTGCTCGTCGCCGGGCCGCGGACCGGGAAAACCACCGCCGCGGCCGTCCCCGCGATCGCCGAAGCCCCCGGCGCCCTCGCGTTTACCTCGAACAAGGCCGACGCGGTCGACGCGACCCGCGGGCTGCGGGCCGGGAAGGGCACCGTGTGGTTGTTCGACCCCCAAGGCATCGCCGACACCAGCCGGGTCGCCACCTGGTGGTGGAACCCGCTGGCCCCGGTGTCCTCGTTTGCCCCGGCGAAGGGCCTCGCCGCGTATTTCGTGTCCAACTCCCGGGACGCCTCCGCCCGCACCGACGCCTACTTCGACGGTGGCGCCCAGGGCCTGCTCGCCACCTATCTGCTGGCCGCCTCCCTCGGCGGCGGTGACGTGCTGCACGTGCTGCAGTGGCTCTATGACGACACCGACCTGACCCCGGCCCGGTTGCTGGCCGCGCACGGCAACCCGATGGCCGCCGCCCGGGTGATGGCCACCACCAATCTGCGGCCCGCGCAGAAAGACGGTCTCTACGACGGTGCCCGCCGGTTCCTGGAAGTCCTCGACGAACCGGCCTACGCTGGCGTTCGACTCCCTGCAGGGGCTCAACATCAACACCATCGCCATCCAGGTCCCCAAGACCCAGCTCACCAAGGGAGGGACCCCGATCACCGATGTGATGGAACCCACCTCGGTGATCGGGGTGTACGCCAGCGCGAGCCGTCAGATGACGAGGACCTACGACGCCACCACCGGCAAGTCCCACAGTGTCGGGGCGTGGGTTCAGGTCTCCCGGCTAGGCAACCCCCTGTTCAACGAGGTACTCATCCCGATCGCCCGGAAGGACGAGTTCAACGCCAGCGCCCCCAGTTCCGACCAGAAGTTTTCCGACCGGGTGTCGCACCCCGAGCTGGCCAAGCTGCTGCCCGCCCTGTACCCGGGGGTGTTCCCCACCCTGGCGGCCTAC
>JAABUV010004485.1_pt1 | contig 16674 bp, 11 predicted proteins | sample 5559971 | NCBI WGS metagenome assembly JAABUV01 (sample SAMN10711881, study PRJNA513362) | rock metagenome | isolation source: Antarctica rocks | place: Antarctica: Victoria Land, Knobhead nord | collected 2015-12-19
TGCCCCGCGGGGCGCGCGGCGCGGCGGCCAAGGCAAGCACGGGGCGCCCTGCTGCTCCGCATGGTGCACAGGCTGGGGCGCGGGTGTGAGCCCGGTCGCCCGGCGGTGCAGGGCGTCCGCCAGCGCGCGCGCGCACGGCCACATGGCGACCGCTTGGGCGCGGGAGCTGGCGCGCGCACCCCTTGCCGTGCAGGTGCTCCAGGATGGTGAGCGCCTCCACGGCCACGCACGCGACGTACTGCTCCGACAGCGCCTGGTCCGCCGGGCCGTTCCACACGTCCCACAGGCTGGGCCCTAGCAGCTCCATCACCTGCAGGTAGGCAAAGGGACAGGCTTAGGGTACGTGGAAACCCTCAAATACCACCACCACCTGCGCAGCAGGGTCGCTCGCGGACGCGGTCGCCCAGAGCCCAACGCTGGGCGCGGCCGCATGCGGGGCACGCGGGGGCGGCCGCGCGGCGCGCGGCGCACCATGATGTAGAAGTCGGCGGCGCTGCCCTTGAAGTAGAGCTTGGGGATGCCGTGCGTCTCGCCCAGCGCCTGGTACACCGCCCACTCGTTCGGCGGGCCGCCGCCCGGGCAGCCCTTGCTCGAGTGGTGCTCGAACTTGATGGCCACCTGCGCGGCCGCGCCGCCAGCGCTCAGTGCCGCGGCCGCGCGGCCCGCTCCCCGCTGGCGGCGCCGGCGACGTTCCCGCTTGCAGTCACATCCCTTTTCTTCGGCGGGCGCTCTGGGCCGTTCAGCCTGCAGAGTTTGTGCAGGCTGCACAGCCGGCGGCTGCGGGGCGCGGGGGGGCCGAGGGCACAGGGAGCGGCCGCAGCGGGGGCAGGGGCGCGCCTGGTTGGGCTTGGCCAGCACGGCCACCTTGCGCGGCACGAGGCGCGTGCCGCGGCAGACCTGCCCGAAGCCGCCCTTGCCCAGGCGCTGCTCGACCACGTAGATGGGCGACCCCACCAGCTGCACCTGCGCGCACCCGCGCACCCGCCCTCAGTGCCGCCCGGGCGCCACCGGGAAACTGGAGGCGCCGGGGGCTGCGGCGCGCCCCCCCCGCCCGGCCGTATGGGGAGCGGAGCCGGCAGGCGCGGGCGCGGGCGCGGCCTCGGCGCGGCGGCGCACCCGCTTCGGGACCTCGGGCAGCTCCTCCTCGTCGACGGGGTCATCGCCGGCCGGCGCCGGCGCCAGAGCAGCCCTGCGCGCCGACGGGGCCGCCCGTCGGACGTGCTGCGCGGCCGCCGGCCTGATGGCCGCCGATCCAGGCGCGTGCGCGGCACGGCAGGCCCTCGCAGGTGTGGCGCGCGGCGCGCAGCCTTGGGGCGCAGCGTGCAGCTGCCCCAGCGGTCCGCGCGCTGCGGCCAAGGCAGCCGCGCGCCGGGCGCCCGCGGTCACAGCCCCGCCCGGGCGACAGGCGCGCACCGCGCCGCAGGCTGCTTCTTCATCTCCCGGCCCTCCCCAGCCGCGCCGGTGTGCCGCGGCCAATCACCTCATCAGCGCGCCGCGTCCCCGCCTGCGCGGCGCGCCCTGGCGCCGCGTCACCGCCGCTGATAGCTGGGCGCTCCATTTGCAGCCGGCTCGCAGCAGCTTCCGGCGCAGGCGCTGCGCCGGGCCGGGTGCCGCGGGCGGTCACAACAGGGCTGTCGCGCGGCGTCCTTGGGCAGGCGCGGGCCGCGCCGCGCCGCGGTATGCGCAGCAGCTCGGCAGGGGCGGCCCGGGGCCGGCGCCTGGCGCGCCAGGCGATGTACGGGGGGCGGGAGAGCGACATTGTGGCGCGTACCTCGGGCGCCGGCACGTTCCAGGCGCACGGCCCGGCCTCGGCGCGCGCCACGCCTGCAGCAGCGCCGGCCGCTGGCGCCGGGCCGCGCAGGGCCGCGCCTGCCCGCCAAGGCGCGCACAGGTGCCCCGGCGGACACGACGGCGGCGCCTGGCCCTCGCGCCGCCCGAGCTGCTGCTTATTCGCGCGATGGGATCACAGGTGAGAACCCCCCGCCTCTCGCCCGATGGCCTGCGATGCGCTCGGGTGCGCTGTTCCACTGGGGCGGATGACCTCTGCTTGCAAAGGGTTTCAGAGGTGCCGTTCCAACTTGAAGGGTCACATCGACAGATGGTGCCATGTCGCACATGTGTACAGCTGCGAGCGGCTCATCCAGTCACCAACTGCCCTGCATGCAAGACAGTTCCCTGGCGGGCGGTCTCGCACGTGTGCTACGGACTTGCGGCTCACTTTCAGTGGTGACAGTGTTCACGCTCCTAGAGACGGCTCGCTTTCAGTGGTGGCAGTGTTCTGTGAGCACTGTTCACGCTCCTAGAGACAGTAACACTGTTCACGCTCCTAAAGACCGCAACGGTATTCACGCTCCTAGACAAAATGAGAAAGGAAGCACGCGTTGCTGTGCCCTCTCTCTCTCTCTCCAGAGAACGATCACAGGCAAGTGCTCTCTCGTGCAGCAGCACAGGTAGCAAATGGCATCAAATGCACCGCCTGCACACCCCCGGGCACGGCTGCGCGCAAGCCCCAGCACCCCGCCTTGAAACCAAGGCACCGCGAACCACTACTAACCTAAAAGAATGCCTGCGGCGCGCCGCGCCGACCGCACCCAACACCGCGCCTTGCTCAGCAGGCGCGCTGCTGTGTATGCATGGCATCACACGGTGCAACCCGGCGCAGGAGCAACGCCCGGACCGAGCAGGGCACCCTGGTCACCAAGACATGTTCTCGCCAGCAGCGTGCAGTCGGCAGTCACGCCGGCAAGTCCAAAAACCCGGCGGCACTATGTTGGCACAGGCTGGCCACAGGCATGCATTTCAATACAGGCGGGCACACCCGCTTCAATACAGGCGCACCGCGTTACCCCTAAATGTGCTGTCAAGGCACCTAACCAGTGCTGCCCACAGTGCTGCAATTTGCACGCACCCCGCGGCCGGCAACCCGCAGCGCCTCCAAGGAGGCCACGCAGCTGCATCTCCTCCTGGCACAACAGCTTCATCCCAGACAGCTTTGTACGGAAAACGCGCGGCCTTCGTGCAGGGCGCGCACGCCCGGCGGCCCCGCTGCCGAGCACACTCCCGGTGCACGCACAGGGGTCGCGCGCGGCCGCGCCGCACCCCGCGCACGCACTTTTGCCCACGCCGCAACGGCGCCCGCGTGTCGGGCGCCGGGCGCGCGCGCGCGCGCGCTCACACGTGGCACGCCGGCTCCGAGCACGCCTTGAGGAACGCGATCTCCGCGCGCAGCTGGTCCAGCTTGGCCAGGTTGGCGGCAAACCCGGCGCGCAGCTCGCCGCAGCGGTACACTCGGAAGAAGGGGAGCCGGTCGACGCCCAGGTCGCGCGCGACAAAGTCGGTCAGCGCGGCGTCCGCGCCGTTCACCTGCAGCGCGCGGCGCGGCGCGGCGGTCAGCCGACGGCGCGCCGCCCGCCGGCAGAGGCGGCGCGCGCGCGGCGCAGCGAGCGCAGTGGGCCGCAGGCCGCGAGCCGGCGCCCGCAAAGGTGCAGAGAGGCGACGCTGCCGAGCGCGCGGCAGCCGGCTGACCCTACCCTACCCTACTGTACAATAGCGGGGCCGCGCACCGACAGGAAGGTGACCTCCGGGTTGTTGCGCGCGAGCTTTTTCAGCCCGGGGTACAGCCGCCGGCAGCCGGGGCACCAGGGCACCCAGAAGTCGGCGACCAGCAGGCGGTGGCCGGCCACGGCTGCACGGTACGCCGCAGGGCTGGCCGCGGGCAGCAGGTTCCGCGGCAGCTCGCCCTCCCACCTGGTGCGCTCCCGCCTCCAGCGTCAGCCAGGGCTCGCGGCGCGGGGCGGCGCCCGGGCCGCGCGGCCGGCCCAGAAAAGTTTGTTTTTGAGGTCTAGCTTTTACGGCTGTCTGTAATTTCCGGTAGAGGCGCAACTCCCTGCAATACTAGCGTTGGAGGAGTGTGGCGTGCCGCGCAAGCAGCCCCTGGAGCAGCACTGCGCCGGGGGTGTGCAGGCGCGGCACGCGGCTGCTGCCAAAGGGGGCCCCACAGAGCGGCCTGCAGCGGCGCCCGCCGGTGCGCACCAGTTCGCATGGCTGACACTCGCGACCTCCTGCCGCACGGCCGCCCGCCTGCGCGGCCAGGCAGCGCGGTGAGTCCCAGGGCGGCTCACCCACGGGCGTCGCCGCGCCGGCTGACCGCGCCGCTGTCCGGGGCGCGCGTCACTGCACCACTGGCTTGGCGACACGCCGCACAAATTTCTGTTGGGCTTGAGTAGGCAAAGGGGGGCCGCAGGGCAGTTCCCATGGGCGAGCGGGTACCCCTCGCGAGCGGCGGGCGGTTGTTCAGTTTGCGCCCGGTCTGACTAGACTCGCGCCGTGCCAGAATCCCGGGGCGCACCGCAGCTCAGCCTCTCGCCTCCTGCGCACGGCGTCCGGATGTGCGGACAGTGCTGCAAGCTCCAGTGCCAAGTGCGGCTGGCTGCTCCCGGGCTGTGGGCTGCATGCAACTGGGTGCTGCCGGCAGCTGTGGCCCCACCGACTGCCCCGACTGCTTCGGCCGAGGGTTGCCCCGGGCAGAACTGCCCCGTGGGGCATGCTTGCCGCGCCGTTCAAGGTGCACCGTTCGCTGCAATGTCGACCCAGCCGGCCTCCCGCAGTCCAGGCTAGCGCGTCTCCTGGCTTAACATGAACACGGGAGTCCCGTGACGCGACACCAGGTGGTCGCTGCGGCGAGCTCTGCTGCGTGACTGGTCGAGCTTTGTAAACGTGAGGGCTTCTTGCAGGGCCTGTACTTGCAATCGTGCAGGCCGGGCAGCAGTAGGCTGCCCTGGGATCAGCGATGGCGGGCGTGCCTGCAGCATCAGGACCCTCCGCGTGATGTCCGCGCCGCAGGGCCCGGCCATGCTCGCGCACGCCGTGCGCGGCCTCGCGGCGGTGCTGGCGCTGACCATCACGGCTGCGGTTTGGGACGGCTCGCGCTTCGGCTGGCACCCCACGCTGATGACGATCGGCTTCATCGGCGCGATGAGCGAGGGCGTGCTGGCCGCGCTGCACCTGCGCTCGATCGACCCCGGGCCCGAGCGCCTGCGCGGGCTGCAGCGGCACGCCTGCATCCAGGCGGCCGCGCTGGCGTGCGCGGCGGGCGGCTTCTATGCGATCTACAGCAACAAGGTGCGCCGCACCGCCCGGCCGGGCCGCCGCAGCTGGCCCTGCGCGGCTCCAGGGTGCGCCGCCTGGTGTTCCCGGAGCGCGCGCGCTCAGCCGGATCGCGTCGCAGGTGCGGCTGGGCAAGCCGCATTTCCGGACGGTGCACGCGCGCGTGGGCCTGGCCGCGCTGCTGCTGGGCCTGGCCGCGCCGGCGGCGGGCGCGCTCGCGTTCAAGTCGCTGGGCCTGCTCGCGCGCGCGCCGGAGTCCGTGCAGCTGCGCGTCAAGTGGGCGCACCGCAAGGCGCGCGGCCCGCGCCGCGCGGCCCGCCGCCCGCGCCGCGCGCCGCCGGGGCGCGACGCGGTTGGGGCCTGACGCCGCTGGGGCCTGACGCCGCGCGCCGCCGGGGCCTGACGCGGCTGTGCCGCGGGGCGCAGCTGGGCCTGGTGACCTGGCTGTGCGCGCTGGCGGCCGTGGAGCTTGCGCTGACGCACCCGGCCGTGTACAAGGCGCGCCCCCCCGGCCGCCCGCCTGCGGCCGCGCCAGGCGCGCTGCCTGTCGGCACGGGCGCGGCGCCCGCCCCTGTCGAGTCCAGGCCCGCTGCCGTGCCCCTGCCTGGTCCTGCGCTATTCGGGGCACCGCCGCACGCAGCCGGCGCCGAGCGCGCCCGGCCCGCCGCAGGGCTCGGCCAGCCGGGCGTGGCAGCTCGGCACGCTGCTCCTGGCGGGCGGCGCGCTGGGCGCGGCGTGCCTGCCGGCGGGCCGCGGCGGCCGCGGCGCGGGCGCCGGTGCGGCGGTGTGACGCGGCGCCGGCGGGCTGACACGGGCTCGGGCGCGCGGCCGCCAGGGCCTCGTGAGCCGCGCGTGGCAGCTGGCCGTGGCGGCCGCCGCGGCCGCGGTGGTGGCCCTGGCGTCGCAGTCGGCCAAGCGGCGGGCGCTGCTGCCCACGGCGGCCGACCCGTATGGCGTGGTCAGCGCCGCGGACGAGCTCAAGGCCCTGTGAGCGGCTCGCCAGCCTCTAGCTATACCGGGTGTCAGAGCTGAGGCCCGTTGGTAGTGTAAACCAGGGCCGCGCCGCGCCGCGCGTTCCACTAGCTATAGCTTGCAGGATGGTGTGCTGTGAAAACCAAATGGAACGGTGTTGATGTCAAACATCAGTGGCACCAGAGTTGCACCTCCAGGGCCTCACCAAACCCCAGAAGAGATCAAGGCTGGGCGATGAGCTACTGCACCTCGGTGTACTGCCTCGCTGTCCTGCCGCTTTGCGCCTATCCCAGAAGACAGAGCGAGCCATGAAGCAAGCCACGGTGGTGAGGCCGCTATGTGCGCCCTCCGCGCTCAGGCTGCGGAGCAACGCGCCCCGCCTCGCGGCGCCCGCCCGGGTAGGGCGCCCGCTGCTCGCACGGCCTGCTGGCACGCATCCGGCTGCATCTCACCAAGCCGCGGGCTGCCGCTCGCAGGGCCGGGCCCCCGCTGCGCGGAGGAGCGCGGTGATCAGCGCCGTGGCTGTGGGTGACAAGGTGCCGGCCCGGCGCTTTTGGCAGTTCTACGCTCACGGCCGTGTGCGTCGCCAGGCCCTGCGCGCGAGGGGTGCAGCTCCCCTTCTGACGTGTGAGCGCGCGCGGGGGCGCAGCTCCCCGGCGACATCAAGCTCACGTACTTTGACGCGGAGAACAAGATGCAGGACATTAGCGTTGAGGCCATGACGAAGGGGAAGAAGGTGCGCCGCGGCGCCCGCGCCCGGCGCCGGCCCGGCCCTGCGCGCCCCCCGCCGGCCGGCCGGCGGCGCCGCCTGTGGCTGCGCGCTGAGCGCCGCGGAGGCTGAGGCGCGCCTGGCAGCGTAGAAGCTCTGCAAGGCCGCACCCGCTGCTTCATGCGGTGCTCTGCATGCGGCGGCGTGCTGCTCTGGGAGGCCGGTCGGGGACCATGACCGGGTGAGCGCCTGGCGCGGCCGCAGCCGTGCGCGCGGCGCCGCAGACCTCGGCGCCGCGCGCCGCGCAGGTCGTGATCTTCGCGGTGCCCGGCGCGTTCACGCCGACCTGCAGCCTGAAGCACCTGCCGGGCTTTATCGAGAAGGCGGACGAGCTCAAGGCGAAGGGCGTGGAGACGATCGCGTGCGTGGCCGTGAACGACGCGTTCGTGATGGACGCCTGGGGCAAGAGCGTGGACGCCGGCGACAAGGTGATGCTGCTCGCGGATGGCAGCGCGCTCTTCACCAAGGTGCGGCACCTGGCGTTAAGCGCTGACCTGGGTGGCAGGGCATGTCAGACTCGCACTCTCTGTCTCAAGAACAGTGAGTGTCATGCGGCCTGCGAAGGTGCGCCCGCCGTCGGGCGCTGGCCCGGGTGGCAGGGCGTGTCAGACTTTGGCACTCTGCGTTTCAGAACAGAGAGTCTCGTGCGGCCCGCGAAGGTGCATCTGCGGTGTAAGGATAGGGGCCGCACAGCCCGGCGGGGGCGGAGCATGCGAGGCTCTGTTGCGCACCGGACGCATGTCGAACTGCTGCGGGTGCTCTCCTGTGTGGGAGTGAAAATCACCTTTTGTGTAGGGGCAGGAGTTGCGGGAGAAGGCAGCTGCTCATCGCCCGGGCTGCAGCTGTGCTGTTGCACCGCGGGGTGGTGCGGCACGTGGGTGGCGGGCACACATGGTGCTGCGCTGGTCTTGTGTTTTGCCGAGCTTGGCGTCTCGTGTGAGGGGCTCTGAGGTGCGCAGCACTCTGTCAAGCGTACTGGCTGTGCTTCAGAGAGACAGGGCTGGCGTGTGGGCGTGCTGGGAGGGGCAGAGGGCCGCGCCCTGCTCCCTGCTTGGTCGGGCAGAAAAGGAAGCACAGGCCGGGCGAGCGGCGGGCGCGCGGGCGGCAGTCGATCGGCGCGGAGCTGGACCTGACCGACAAGGGCCTGGGCATCCGCTCGCGGCGGTATGCGATGCTCGTGGACGACGGCACGGCGCGCCCTAGCCCTACCCCCGTTCCTGGACGCTCTCGGCCGCGCGCCGCGCGTGCCTTGCCCGGAACGCGGCCCGTGCGCCGGACCCCGCCAAGCAGGGAGGTTGGCGGGCCCTGCGCAGCAGATGGGCGCGGCCCCTGGCGTGCTCTGACGCGCCGGGCGGGCGCGGGTCGCAGGTCAAGGACCTGAACCTGGAGGAGGGCGGCGCGTTCACCGTGAGCAGCGCCGACGAGATCCTGAGCGCGCTGTGACCCGCGCACGCGGACGGGCTTGGCGGGGCGCGGCATGGGCACAGGCGGGCTTTTGGGGGACCGGTGGCGGGCTGTGCGATCGGGCGTGGTGATGCGGTGCTGGTAGGGTGGGGTGCTTATCAGCACTTCGTGCTGGGGGCTCCGCAGCTGTCAGGCGCTAGTGTACTGGAGAGACCAACTCGGGCAGTTCCCCTAGACGCACACTTCCTCCCAGCCTCCCTGCAAACCCTGTAAGGTTCTGTGATGAGCTTCCCGGGCCCAAACGGCCGGATCAGTCGAGTGACTATCCCCGCTGCTCCTGCCCTGCTGCCATGACAAGTCAGCGTATAGCAGGCCTCCGAAGTAACCTCTGGAGCGATCCAGAGATCGGGAGCGTGCTGCCGGCGACCTGCTGTCTCAGCTGTGGCCGCGCTCGACCAGAGCCAGTGCAGGCACGCGGCTTCTCCTTGGCAGCCCCGCGGGATGAGCTTGTCGGCACGCCTGTCCTGCTCCGGCCGACTGCTGGAGGGCACCTGGGGCGGCACCTGCTTGCACGACGCTTGCCGGACGCGCCGCGGCTGTGACGCCCCGACTCCCTCCCGCTCCCCGCCCCGGCCCCACACCTGGCACGCTGCTCGTGCAGGCGGGCGCCAGGTGAGGTCGCCACACGCGGCACGCTGGCGGGGGCCAATGGCGCCAGGAGCGCCAGGGGCTCCAAGCGGCGGTGCATCGTCGCGGGATGCGCAGCGCTGCCGCGCTTCAACCTGCCGGGCGTGTATCCGCCGATATCCTGCACCATACACCGGATGGAGGGCCAGGTCTGCATGAACCGGCGCCCATGCTCGCATGCGGGCTGCTGGCGCCGGCCGCACTTTGCGCCGCCCGGCACCAAGACGCCGCTGTACTGCGGCCAGCACAAGCGCGCCGGCAACGTCAACGTGCTGCAGGCCTGCGGCCACCAGGGTGCGCGGGCGGCGCCGCCCCATCCGCGGCCCCATGCTTGGAAGCTGCTGCGTGCCGCCCGCCTGGCTCCGCGTGCGCTGTACCGGCGATCACGCTGTGCCCGATGTCTCTATCGTGCCGCCGACCCGCGCCGCGCCCGCGCAGGCTGCTCCAAGACGGCGAGCTACGGGCACTGGGGCAGCAACCCGCGCTTGTTCTGCTATGAGCACCGGTGCGCGCCCCAGCGACCCGGCCGCACAACGGGGAGCGCCCTGCTGCTACCCGCAGGGCCTGCAGAGCTCGCACAGGGCCTGCCCGCAGCCCCTGTTACTTGCGCGGGTACAGCGCGCCGCATGCCCGCCGCGGCTGCCGCCCTGGCTCCGCGGGCGCCCCGACAGGGCCGCAACACGGGGCACCGGCCGGCCGCTCGCAGGCCGCGCCGCCGAGCGGGCAGCGCGCGCGCGCGCAGGAAGAAGGACATGGTCAGCGCGGCCGTGCAGGCCAAGGCGCGGCGCGAGCAGGGCGGCGCGGGCGCGGCGCGCGGCGCAAAGTGCGCGGCCAAGGGTGCGCGCGCGCCCGGCGAGCGCCCCCCGCCTGTCATGCAGCTGCTCGGGGAGTCTGCATGCTCAGGCTCCCGCTGTGCTCGAGTCGGATGCGGCGGGCCGCTCGCGGTCTCTGCGCATCTGCCGGCAGCTGAGCAGCGACCGCGGCATGCGGGGTGTCTCTCCGTCTGCGCTCTGCGCCCTGCTGGCAGCTTGTCGGGAACTCTCGCTGTTGGGACCCTGTGCCTGGCGCCTGATGAGCCCACGGCAGGGCCGCTGCTGACGCGCGCGTGCGGCGCGCGCAGGCGCGCTGAAGCGCGAGCACGACGCGTGCGACGCGGACGGCTCACCGGCTTTCTCGCCGGCTAAGAGGCTGCGCGGCCCGCGGCTCCGCCTGCCGCGCGCACTCGTGGGCGCGGACGCCCGCAGCGGCGCGCGCGGCGGCACCCTGCCCGCTGATGATGCGCCGTCCTTCCTCAAGGCGCGCCCGCGCGCGCCTCAGCGCTGGCGCGCTGGCGCCGCGGCGTAGGCGCCGCCGCAGCCGGGGCTGCCTGGGCAGGTTTGGCCGTGTCCGCGGGCCGCGCATGGGCCGCCGTCGCACACGGACCCCGAACTATCAGACTGAACAGCGCGGCGCCTTCGGCGCTGCGCCTGCCTGGGAGGCGCACTTGCGCACTTGCTCACGCAGGGACGCGGATGCGCGGCAAGGCCGCACGTGCACAGGGCGCCGACGGCGCGCGCCCGCCCCGCGCGCAGGTCAAGGCCGAGGCGGCGGCCTGCTCAGACGGCGGCGAGCGCGCTTGCTCGCCGCCGCCCGAGGCGGTCGCAGCCGCGCGGCGACAGAGCCTGCGCCCGCGCGCCGCGCTGCCGCGCGCCGCGTACTTGCCACCGGACTCTGATGACGCCGAGTCGGACGGCGGCAGCGACGGCGGCGGCAGCGAAGGCGGCGGCTCCGGCTGGGGCGCCTCCGCGTCGGCGTCCCAGACGTCCGGCGAGGGCGCCGCGCCGCCTCCGCGCGGGGCCGTGCGCGTGGCCGGCAATGCCTGGGCGCCGCCGCTGCGCGCCGGCTCGCCGCCCGCGTGGCGCTGCGGCCGCCAGCGCGCGTTCTGCGGCAGCACGGCCGCAGCCGCCGACGGCTGGCGACCCCTGCCCTCGTCCATCATCATCGCGACGCGGCCGGTGCCGGCCGCGCGCACCGTGGCCGACGCCCCGGGCGGCGTCGCACCGCCGCGCTCGCCATGGCAGCAGGCGCCGCCGCCGGCCCGCGCGTCGGCGGCGGCCATGCCGGAGAGCTTCAGCTTTGACGTCGGCCGCAGCCTCGACGTCGGTCGCAGCCTCGAGGTCGGCCGGAGCCTGTGCCTGCCGGACGCGCCGGGCGCGCCGCCGGCGGACAGCGGCGCGCCGCTGATGCCGCTCGCCAGCCTGTCGCCGCTGACGCCGCTGACGCCGCAGCCGAGCTACTTTGCGGAGGCGCTGGCCGCGCTGGCGGGCGCGGCGAGCGCGGACGCGGCCGCCGGCGGCGCGCCCGCGCTGCCGCCCGCGCCCAGCCTCTTCTCCGAGGCGCTCGCCGCCATGGCCGGCGCCGGCGGCGCCGACACGCCGCCCGCGCTGCCCGCCCAGGCGCGCGGCCCCGCTGCCCGGGGTCGCTTGGTCGGCGCCGCTCTGCAGTTGCTGGGCCATGTGCAGATATTGGGCGGGCCTCTGGCCAGCTGCTGCTGGTGCCCGGCACACTGCTAGCTCACCTACAGGAGCTACGTTAGTGTCTGCTTCGCGCACGCGGTTGCGGCAGAGCCCCGCGCATGCCAGCACGGGCGCTGACACCCCCTCCCCCGCTTACGCGCAGGCCAGCGCGGCGTTCGCCGAGGCGCTCGCGGCGATGGCCGCGCCCGGGGCCGCGCGCGGCGCCGGCCCCGCGGCGGCCGCCGCCGTCGGCCCGCCGCCGCCGGCCGGCCCGGCCGCCGCCGGGCTGCCGGCCGCGCCCAAGGCTGAGGTCTGCGCCGCGTCGCCGCCGCCGCGCATCGCCGACGCGCTGGCGGCCGCGCCACGCCTGCCGCAGTCGCCGGGCCTGTCGCTGATGCAGGCGCTGGCGGCGCTGGCGCCCAGCGCGCAGCCGGCGCTGGCCACGCCGCCGCAGCGGCCGCCGCCGCCGCCGCTGCGCGCGCAGGGCTCCTCGCCGGCGCCGCGGCCGGACGCGCTGCCGGCGCCGCCCGCGCCCGGCGCCGCCGGCGGCGGCCTGTTCAGCGATGCGCTGCTGGAGGGCGTCGTGCAGCGGCACCTGGCGCAGCGCGGCGTGCCGCCGCTCTACCTGCCCGGCCTGCTGGGCGCCGGCGGCGCGCCGCCGCCGCCCGGCGCCGGCCCGCCCGCGCCGCCGGCCGCACCCGCGCCGCCGCAGCCGGCCGTGGCCGGCGGGTCGCTGCCGGCGCACCTGTCCGGCCTGCTGGCGTGGCCGGCGCGCGCGGCGCCGGGCCGCGGCTGCACCGCCGGCGCGCCCGACGCCTGCGGCCCCGGCACGCGGCTGGGCCTGGTGGCCGGCGGCGCCGCGCCGCTGGCCGCGCGCTCGGCGTCCGCGCCGCACTGGCTGGACGCGCTGGCAGCAGGCGCGCCGCTGCCGGCCTGGCGCGCATAACGCTCCGGGGGCCCGCTCTTTCGCCGTGGGCCAAGCGAGCGCCGCCGCGCGGCCGCTGGCGCCGCTGCTGCCGGTGACTCCGGCGCGGCGGCGCGCGGGCGCTGGGCGGGGCTGAGGTAGCCTCGGCCTTTTCTCCTTCCTCAGCCCTGTGGCAGCCCTACTGCATGTGAACATTGAATGTATGTTTACGACCGAATAGACCGCCCCAGGCATTCTGGCGGCGAAGGCCGCCCGTCGGCCCGTCGGCCCGCAGCGGCGGCATGGCCTCGCTCGCCTGCGGCGCAGCTCCAAGTCGCGCTGCGTGCGACTTGCCCAGGCCGATTGCTGCTCGGCGTATTTGCCTGGCGCGCGAATATTTTCGCACGCAGACCCTACGGCACATCAGCTCCGTAGCCCGGGGTCAGCTCTGCAGCTCAATACCTCGTGTAGCCCTTGCGGGTCCGGTCGGCGTGCCCCTGTGTGTAAAAAGGCAGTTTTCACAGGCGCACTACTGGGTGCTGGCATATTTTCATAGGCGTATCTGGCTGCTTCTAGCCATTTCATCAGGCATGTCTGGCTGCTGCCTAGCCATTTCATATAACCCCTGCTAGCACGCGCATGGCTAGTGGCCGAGCTTGAGTGGGCGCTCGCGCGCGCGCTCGGCGCGCATGCAAAAGGCTTTATGGCTGTGTCTACCTAGGGTGGCTTTGCTGCGCGTACCGCGCAAAACTACAAATAGCTGCATGTGCGGGTCGCACCATGATACCCCCGCTGGGCACTCGTTCCTGCTGGACACAACGGGGGCCGATTTGGTTGTGAGCGGCAAGAGTGCCCTCTGCGGCACGGAAAGGCCCACCCCGCCGGGCAGGCGCTCCGGCGGGGGTCCGCTGTGGGTCACCACAGGCAGTGCTCACTAGGAGCACGTGACCAGCTCTGTGGGGCGGCCAGCGCCTGCAGCGCTCCAACCATGCTTTTCTGCAGTCGTGCGCTTTGTCTGTCGCGGCATGTATTTGAGGTCCTGGTCCCAGTGGCGCAGCAGTGCCGGCCGCGAATCTGATGTGGGCTGCAGCGGCACGCGCCCCCGTTCGCGCCGCCACGGGATCTCGGTGGGTGAGGGGATGGGAGGATAGGGGGCTAGGTGGCCTGTTGGAGGGTTGTCTGTGACGCTGTCGGAAAATTTGCTCCAGGATGTTCTGATTGCTGCATCAATGGCGCATGAGCGACTGGTACACGACCTCGTGCCTGAACGCCACCCTTTTTTCCCGCCGCCTGGTGGCTGCAGCGCTGCTCATAGACTGTAGGCTGATGCCCCATGGACTGTAGGCCGATGCCCCGTGAGTAGGGCAACAGCAACACATGTCAGGCAGCTGGCTGTGACCCATGGCCGGGGCCAGGGCAGCGAGGTCCGGGACCCATGCCCACTCCCCTGCTCTTACACAGAGCCCTCGCGCAATATTGCGTGCCAGGCCTTCGCGCGCGGCCCAGCAGGCGCGGCTGGGCAGGGCGCCTCTGCTGTACACGCACACTGTCTCACACTGGCGACTCGCCTGAACCTGCAAAAACACACAGACACTGAAAGCTTCCGCGGGCGCCCGCGCCGCGCGCCCGGTGCCGCTTGGGCGCGGCACAACCGCACCACATATTAGAAGAGCGCTGGGCTACCCTAACCTAGCAGGTCACGTATTACCACAAAAAGAATCAACCAACTTCAAACTCTGGCACCAAGCCGGCCGCCTGCGGCATGCACGGGCAGCGCGCGCTGCATGCGGCATGTCACGCGGCAGTGGATGAGCCCCGCGTTGCCGCTCGCCGTCCTTCTCAAGACTCAGCTTCTCCAGCAGTCGGGCGCGCGTCCTGGGCGAGCCGCGGCGGCCGCCCAGGCTCCGCGAGGCCCGCAGGGCCGCGGCGGTCAGGCGGCGCCGCCGCCGTTGGCCGGCGCGGGCGGCGCGCGGCGGCCGCCGGCGCCGCGCTCGGCGCGCACGCGCGCGCGCGCGGCGGCCAGCGTGGCCTCCAGGCGCGCGCAGCAGGCCTCCATGGTCGGCCGGTCGGCCGGGCACTGCGCCCAGCACTCCTGCGCCAGCGCCACCACCTGCGCGCGATAGGTAGTGTCAGGGTCTGGCAAGCCGGCAGGCAGCAAGCGCCACCTGCGCGCGCGGCCGGCCCGCCGCCGTCACGCGCCCGTGCGGCCAGCGCGCACAGGGTGCCCACGGCGCCCTGTCGCCCCGCGGCAGGCGGGTGCGCTCGCCACGTCACAGGCCAGACCCGGGCTGCGGCACGAGCAGACGCGGGCGGCGGGGCGGCGGCGGCGCGCGCGCGCGCCTGCGGCAGCTCCGGCAGCGGCGGCTGGATGGCGGCGGCGGGCGGGAAGGTGAGGCGCAGGCCGTTGGGCACGGAGTTCATGACGTAGAAGACCGGGTCGCGGAAGGCGGCGCCCGCGCCCGCGCCCGCCGCGCCGTCCTCCTCGTGCCACGGCACCGCCAGCGTGACCAGCTCTGCGCGCGCGCCACCCTATTTACACCCTATTTCTGGCACCGCCAGCGTGACCAGCTCTGCGCGCGCGTTACCCTATTGTCGGCCACGGCACCGCCAGCGTGACCAGCTCTGCGCGCGCGCGCGCCGGCGGGTCGGCCCCGCCGCCGGCGGCCGGGCGCGCATAGTGTGTTCCGCCCTGTCCAGACAGCGCGGCGCTCGTCCCCTCCCTACCCCTCGGTGCACACGGCAATGGCCTTTGGGAGGAGCCTGCCCACGCTCCGTGCGCTGCCCCGCCGAGCACACGCCGCACCGCCTCGCCCGCCACCGGCCGGCCAAGCCCTGCCCCACCACTGCAAACCGCCGCGCGGCCCGTCTCGCACGCGCGCGCGGCGCGCACGGCTGCCGGGCTGCCTTGAGCGGCTGGGGTTGGAGGAGGAGGGGGGGGGGGGAGGGGGGAGGGGGGGCGCAGGGCAGCAGCGGGGCCGCGCGGCCGCACCGTACAGGATGACGCCAAAGGAGAACACGTCGGCGGCCTTGCCGTACAGCTGCCCGGCCAGGCGCTCCGGCGCGGACCACTCGGGCGAGTTGATCAGCTGGCTCAGCTGCGCGGCGGCCTCGCCCTCGCGCAGCGCGCGGCTCAGGTTGAAGTCCGCGAGCTTGGCCTCCCACCTGCGCGCGGCGCGCGCGGCCGGCGTGGGAGGAGCGACCAGGTGCGCGCGCCGCATGGCGTGGGGCAGGGGGGTGGGCCACGCCGCGCGGGGCGCCTCGGCCCCCGCCCCAATCCTGACATCAATAAGAACAGGGCAGTGGGGTCTGATGAACAGGGTGCAGTAGGATCCAAACAGGGTCCAGACAGGGCCCAGCGCACTTGTCGGTGACGAGCAGGTTGTAGGAGGTGAGGTCGCGGTGGATGATGTCCTGCGCGTGCATGAACGCGACGCCGGCCGCGGCCTGCTTGGCCAGCTCCAGGCGCGTCGCCCAGCTGCTCCACAGCTTCCAGCCGGGGCACGCCTGCGGCCGCGGCGGCGATTAGGGTTAGGGCAGCGCGCTCGGGCACGGCGCGGCGCGAGGCCCGCGCCGGCGCGCTCGCGCGCTCGCGGCGCGGCCGCGGCGGCGCCGGCTGCGGGCGGGCCGGCGACGGCGGGGCTGCAGCGCCGGGGCGGCGCCGCGCCAGCATGCAGGCCCAGCACTGCCGGCCCCACATGATACACATGCGCAAGGGGGAGCCCCAAGCGCGCGCGCACGCGCAGCTTGACCTCCTCGGGCGTGCGCGGCGGCGTGGCGCCCGCGCGCACGTCCGGCGGCAGCCGCTGCACGCGCCGCGCGTACTCGACCACCTTGAACAGGTTCCCGAAGCGGCACAGCTCCATGACGATGGCCAGCGTCACGCCCTGCGCGCGCGCGTGCGTGTGTAGGGTTAGGGTAGGGAACCGCACGTCTGAGCCATGCGCGCCAGGGCGGGTCCCCTGACGTGGGTGCCCAGCGCAGGGCGCACGGCGGGCGCAAGCCTGACTGGCACAGGGCGGGGGCGTCGGCGCAGCCCCAGCGCACGTTGCGCGGGGGCCCGACCAAGCAAGCGCGCCGCCCAGGTTGCAGAGAATCGCGCGCCAGCCTGTGACGAGCGGCCGCGCGGGCAGGCTGCAGCTTGGCTCCCTGTTGGGGGGCCGGGGCGCGGGCGGCGCGCCTGGCCGGGCCCGGGCAGCGCGCGCGGCGGCGGCGCGGGGCCGGGCGCCAGGTGGCAGCACGCGCCCAGGAAGCGCACGATGTTGGGGTGCAGGCTCAGGCGGCGCTGCAGGTCCACCTCCTGCCTGCGCGCGCGGCGCAGCACCGGCCCGCCCGTCAGG
>JAABUV010004486.1_pt1 | contig 16670 bp, 15 predicted proteins | sample 5559971 | NCBI WGS metagenome assembly JAABUV01 (sample SAMN10711881, study PRJNA513362) | rock metagenome | isolation source: Antarctica rocks | place: Antarctica: Victoria Land, Knobhead nord | collected 2015-12-19
GGTTCACCACCGCGGGAACACCGAAAATCCTCGAGCTCCCCCAAGCCGCCTGGATCAACCCACCACAACAAGAAGACTCACCAGCGGCTTAACACCCACTGGTCTCAACCACCTTGACAAATTCCGACCCGGGTTTCGAATCGTGTCACTGTCCGGGGCCGGTGGGTGGCGATTCGACTGGTGGCCGCCGCCGGCGCCCTCACCGCGGCATTCGTCCTCCTCGGATGGGCCTTGGGTGCGCGCTTCGTCTCCGCGGAACTCGCCCTCATCGACCGGGTCGCGGGTGTGCGCAGCGGTGCGGTGGCCGGATTGGCGACGGCGCTGACCACGGTGGGGTCATTGCTGGTGCTCGGACCGGTGGCGGTGCTGGTCGCCCTATGGTGCGGCTACCGAGGACAACGAACCGCGTTGCTGACGGTGGTGTCCGCCGCGGTCGGTGCGGTGGCGATCGCTAATGTGGTCAAGGTCGTCGTGAACCGGCCCCGGCCGGTGAGCGTGCACCTGGTCGAGGTGGCCAGCGCCAGCTTCCCCTCCCAGCACGCCGCGCAGGCCGCCGCGATCCTGCCCGCCGCGGCCGTTGTACTCACCACCCGCGGCTGGGTACGGGCGTTCGCGGTTGCCCTCGCCGGAATCCTGGTCGTGGGGATCGGGTTGTCCCGGGTGTACCTCGGGGTGCACTACCCCAGTGACGTGGTGGCGGGGTGGGTCCTCGGCCTGGTGTGGTTCGGGTGGGTGCTGCACACCAGCGCCGGGGCCGGATGTGGTCGCGGGTGATACTCCAACGTCGGCCTGGCGCCGCTGCCGCTGGCTGTCCTCGGCTGGGTGCTCGGCGCAGGACCTACGGGACGTCAGCGCGGTGACCGGGGCGCGCGGCCCGCGGTGGCCCGGAAGGCGGGCAAGGTCGGCATTGGAGCGTGGCGCATGGCTGCGCCGGGCGAGTGCTCGGTTGGATGCCGAGCTCGTGCACCTGTTGATCGTCAATGCACCCGTCTTCGGTGGCGTGCTCGGCATGCGGATGGCCGGCGGAAACGTCGACGACCGGGCCCTCGACGTCATCGCCGTGGAACACCTGCCGCTGCGCCGCCCCCTACTCGCGGGCAGCTATCACCTGAGCGGGCTGAACCGATCGGTACCGGGCATCCGGACATTCCCCGTCGGCAGAATCGAGGTACACGCGGACGGGCCACTGGACTTCGCGCTCGACGGCGAAGTGGTCGGACCCCTGCCGGCGGAGTTCACCGTGGCCGGGGAAGCGCTGCGCGTGCTCACGTCGGTCGAGTTCGTCGACATCGACACCCCGGCCACCGGCATCGGCCGTGTCGCCGCTGGACAGCTGGGCTCTGGGCTCCCCTGACCCGGACGGGCCCACACATCCGGGACGCCCGCCAGCCGGTTGTGCCCGCGCCGCCGGTTGTGCCCGCCGCTGGACGGCGAAGGGACTCCGGGCGCGATCAGGCGGGCGGTGCGAGCCCGAAGACCTGCCGGGCGTTGCCGCCGAGCACCGCGGCAGCGGTCGCCTCGTCCGGGCAGAGGGCAGCGACCGCACGGGCGTTGGCGGAGATGCTCGGCACCCCCGGCCAGTCGGTGCCGAAGAGGAACCGGCGCACCAGGCGGTCCCAGCTGTGCCGGGCGTAGTAATCCGGCAGCCGGCGCGGCGGCAGGCCGGAGAGGTCGATCCACACCCGCGGGTTGGTCAGCGCCAGGAACGCGGCCGCGTCGTACCACCAGCCACGGCCGCCGTGGGCGAGCACGACGTCCATGGCGCGGAAGTCGCGCAGCACGTCCGCGAGGTACACCGGATCGGCTGCCCGGTTGTGCGAACCGGGGAAGGTGCTCGTGCCGCAGTGCACGATGACCGGCACGCCCAGGGCCTGGCACCGCTCGTACGCCGGGTAGAGCTCGCGGTCGTTGGCGTGGAACCCGCCGTGCACCGGATGCAGCTTGATCGCCACCGCGCCAAGGTCGACCTGCCGCGCCACCTCGTCCTCCAGCGGAAAGTGGTAGTGGGGGTTGATGTTGCCGACCAGCCGCACCAGGCCGCCGGTGCGCTCGACCAGCGCCACCACGTCCTCCACCGGCTGGATACCGGTGGTCTTGGGGCTGTACTCGCTGAACCCGAGCGCGATGTCCACCCCCTGCCCCCGCAGGTGCGCGGCGTATCCGGCGGGGTCGACCGCGTCGTCGTCGGGGTGCACGAGCCGCTGCACCTGCCGGTCGCCGAAGTCGTGCGCCCACTGCCGCCACGCCGGTGTGAGGGTGGAACGCCGTACCGGGTGCTGGTGAACGTCGATGAGGACATGACCGTCGAGCACCCGGTGACCGTAGCGCGGTGACCGTCGGCGCAGGGCCGTCCTCGCACGAGCTCGTGAGCACGTGCAACGATCTGCTCATGGCCACCAGCACCCCTCGCGAGATCGCCGACCGTTACCTGGACTCCCTGGCACGGCACAGCCCGCTGCTCGCCACCAGCCTGGGTCTGCCCTACCGGCAGGACGAGTTGGACGACTTCTCCCCAGCCGGTACCGCGGCGGAGGCCGAGCTGATCCGCGCGACGTTGGCGGAGCTCGACGCGGTGCCCGCCGAGATCGCCACGCAGCCGGGCGAGCAGCGCTGCACCACCTTGCTCCGCGAACGGCTGGGCTCCGAGTTGACCCAGATCGAACACGGCGAGGAACTGCGCGCGATCCGAAACCTGTTCTCACCCATGCATTCCGTGCGCACGATCTTCGCCATGATGCCCAAGGTCACCGACGCTGACTGGGCCAACGTGCGCGCCCGCATGGCCGCCATCCCCGCCGCCTACGACGGCTACACCGACACCCTCCGCGAGGGTCTCCGGGTGGGGATGCTCGCCGGCCCGCGCCAGGTGTCCACCGCCGTCGAGCAGCTCACCTCCTGGCTGGAGGGTGACTACTTTCCCGGGGTGGTCGCCGACGGGCCCGCGAGCATGCGCACCGAACTCGACGATGCCGCGGCGGACGCCGAGCGGGCCTGCGCGCAGCTGCGGGAGTTCCTGGCGGTGACCTATGCCCCGGCGGCCGTCGAGGGGCCGGACACGTGCGGGCGTGACCGCTACGCGCGCTGCGCCCGCCAGTGGACGGGCTCGGAGGTGGACCTCGACGCGGCGTACGCCTGGGCGTGGGAGGAGTTCCACCGCATCGACGCCGACCTCCGCACCGAGGCGCAGCGGGTGCTCCCCGGTGCCACCCCGGGGCAGGCCATGGCGTGGCTGAACACCGACGGCGACGCCATCGACGGTGAGGACGCCGTCCGTGAGCGCCTGCAGCAGATGATGGACACCGCCATCGCCGACCTGGACGGCACCCACTTCGACCTGGCCGAGCCCGTGAAACAGGTCGAGGCCATGATCGCCCCGGCCGGGGGTGCCGCCGCGCCGTATTACACCCGCCCATCGCTGGATTTCGCCCGACCCGGCCGCACCTGGTTGCCGACCATGGGCCGCACCCGGTTCCCGTTGTGGGACCTGGTCAGCACCTGGTACCACGAGGGAGTCCCCGGTCATCACCTGCAGCTCGCGCAGTGGACGTACGTGGCGCCGCAGCTGAGCAGATACCAAACCTCCATCGGCTCGGTCGGCGCGAACGTCGAGGGTTGGGCGCTATACGCCGAGCGGCTGATGGACGAGCTGGGTTACCTGCGCACCCCGGGGGAGCGGATCGGCTACCTGGACGCGCAGCAGATGCGGGCCGTCCGGGTGATCATCGACATCGGGATGCACTGCGGCATGGTGATTCCCGCAGGTGCGGGGTTCCACGAGGGCCAGACGTGGACCCCGGAGCTCGGCCGGGAATTCTTCGGGTTGCACTGCGGGCGGGACGAGACCTTCGCCGACTCCGAACTCGTCCGCTACCTCGGCATGCCCGGCCAGGCCATCAGCTACAAGCTCGGCGAGCGGGCGTGGCTGCAGGGCCGGGCCGCGGCGCAGGCCGAGCAGGGCACGGCCTTCGACCTCAAGCGCTGGCACATGGCGGCGCTGTCGCTGGGTTCGCTGGGCCTGGACGACCTCGTGGGTGCGCTGCGCAGCTGCGGCTGAGCGGTGCGGCTGCGGCTGAGCGGTGCGGCTGCGGCTGGGCACCTCGGTGGGAGACTGCCGGCATGAGAGCGCTCGTCGTCCGCGGGTTCGGTGAGCGCCCGCAGCTGGAGACCGTCGCCGACCCCGCTCCCGCCCCCGACGGTGTGGTGGTGGCGGTGGCGGCCACCGGTGTCTGCCGCAGCGACTGGCACGCCTGGCAGGGCCACGACGACGGGGTGAACCTGCCGTTCGTCCCCGGCCACGAACTTGCGGGCGTCGTGGTCGCGGCCGGTACCGCGGTCGATTCGCGCTGGATCGGCCGGCGGGTCACCACGCCCTTCGGCTGCGCGTGCGGCAGCTGTACCGCGTGCCGCGCCGGGCAGCAGCAGGTGTGTCCGCGCCAGGAGCAACCGGGCTTCACCCACGACGGTTCCTACGCCGAGTTCGTCGCCCTGCGCTACGCGGAGACGAACCTGGTGGAGCTACCCGACGCCCTGGGCTTCGACGTCGCTGCGGGCCTGGGCTGCCGGGTGGCGACGGCGTGGCGTGCGGTGCACCAGCGAGCTCGGGTGCAGGCCGGGGAGACCGTGGTGGTGCACGGCTGCGGCGGGCTCGGTCTGTCGGCGGTGCTCATCGCCGCCGGGGCCGGGGCGCGCGTGGTGGCGGTGGACCCCTCGGCCGGTGCACGTGCGCTCGCCGCGGAAAGCGGCGCGGACCTCACCCTGGCCAACGCCGACGGCCTCGAGCCCAACGCTGCGGTCTCCCTCGACTGCGCCGGGCTGCCGGTGACCGCCGCCGCGTCGATCGCCTGCCTGGGGGTGCGCGGGCGCCACGTACAGGTCGGGTTGCTGCCCGCCGGTGCGCACCTGCCGATGGGGCTGGTCATCGCCAGGGAGCTGGATGTGCTCGGCAGCCACGGCATGGCGGCGTGGGCGTACCCGCAGCTGCTCCGCGCTGTGCTGCCGTTGCGGCCCGAGCGGTTGGTCACCCGGCGGCTGGGGCTCGCCGCCGCGGCCGACGCGCTGGCGCAGGTGGGCCGCGAGCCCGGCGTCACGGTGCTCATCCCATGAGCGTCATCCCGGGCCAAGGGGAGCGCGCCGGGCTGCTTACCCCGAGGCCAGCCCCGTGCGGTAGACAGCGGGTGCACCCGTCGACCGCCGTGGAGGAACTGCCGTGCCTGGACCGCTCGCCGGACTGAGGGTGCTGGAGCTCGCGGGGCTGGGTCCGAGCCCGCACGGGGCGATGCTGCTGGCCGACCTCGGGGCTGACGTGGTGCGGGTCGACAGGCCGGCCGGGGGCGCCCTGCAGCTGGTGGCCCCGGAGCGCGACCAGTTGCTGCGCGGGCGGCGCTCGGTGACCGCCGACCTCAAGCGTGACTCCGGCCGTGACCTGGTGCTGGACCTGGTGGAGCGGGCGGACGTGCTCATCGAGGGCTTCCGTCCCGGGGTCACCGAGCGGCTCGGGATCGGCCCGGCGGACTGCCGGGCGCGCAACCACCGGCTGGTATACGCGCGGATGACGGGCTGGGGCCAGGACGGGCCGCTGGCTCAGCGCGCGGGCCACGACATCGGCTACCTCGCACTCACCGGCATGCTGCACGCCATCGGACCGGCCGAGAAGCCGGTGGTGCCGCTGAACCTGGTGGGTGACTTCGGCGGCGGCTCGATGTTCCTGGTGCTCGGCATCATGGCGGCGCTGTACGAGCGGAATCGTTCCGGGACGGGCCAGGTGGTGGACGCCGCGATCGTCGACGGCACCACCGCGCTGAGCCAGATGGTGTGGGCGTTGCGCGGCGTCGGCGGATGGAACGACACCCGGGCGGACAACCTGCTCGACGGAGCCGCCCCGTTCTACGACACCTACGCCTGCTCCGACGGCAGGCACATCGCGGTGGGCGCGCTCGAGCCGCAGTTCTACGCCGCGCTGCTGGACGGGCTGGGGGTGGACGAGGAGGAGCTGCCCGCCCAGTACGACCGGTGTGGGTGGCCGCAGCTGCGGGCCCGGTTCACCGAGGTGTTCGCCACGGGTACCCGCGACGAGTGGGTGGCGGTGTTCGCCCCGACCGACGCCTGCGTGGTTCCCGTGTTGAGCGCGGCCGAGGCCACCCGGCATCCGCACATGGTGGCCAGGGGCACCTTCATCGAGGCCGACGGGGTGGTGCAGGCGGCCCCCGCGCCCCGCTTCTCGCGCACCCCGGCCGAGCTGAGCACCGGGGCGCGCGTGCCGGGCAGCGACACCGACGCCGTGCTCGCCGACTGGGGTGTGCGCGCCTGAGGGTCGCGTCAGGCGGTGACGCCGGCCCCGAGCACCTGCGCCACCAGCTCGTAGCTGTACCGCCGGTCGGCGTGACTGTGCACCATGGTCGACACCATCAGCTCGTCGGCGCCGGTACGCGCCACCAGCTCGTGCAGCCCGGCGCGCACCGTCTCCGGGCTGCCGACGACCGCGCTGGCCGTCATCCCACCCAGGCTGGCAAGCTGGGCGGGGGTGAGCGGGTTCGCCGCAGCCTCCTGCGGCGTCGGAAACGTGCCGGGGTTGCCCGCGCGCAGCCGAGCCATGGTGAGTGCCAGGGGGGCGGCCAGCCAGCGGGCGCGCTCGTCGTCCTCAGCGGCCACCACCGACGCGGTGACCATCAGGTGCGGCTGGTCGAGCACCCCGGCCTGGAAGGTCCGCCGGTAGGCCTGCACGGCCGCGTCGGTGGAGCCGGAGGCGAAGTGGTGGGCGTGGGCGTACGGCAGCCCGAGGATTCCCGCCACCTGCGCGCTGTAAGTGGACGAGCCGAGCAGCCACACCGCCACCGTCGCGCCCAGCCCGGGAACGGCCGTGATCGCCGAGTACGGGTGGTCGGCGGGGTAGCCGTCGTCGAAGAAGGCGCGCAGCTGGGCCAGCTGCTGGGGAAAGTCGTCCTCGGTGAGCTGCTGGGCGGATCGGCGCAGCGCGTGGGCGGTGACCTGGTCGGTGCCCGGTGCGCGTCCGACTCCCAGGTCGATGCGTCCCGGGAAGAGCGCATCGAGGGTGCCGAACTGCTCGGCGACGACGAGGGGCGCGTGGTTGGGCAGCATCACCCCGCCGGAACCCACCCGCAGCCGCTCCGTCCTGGCAGCGACCTGGCCGATCATGATCGAGGGGGCCGAGCTGGCGATGCCCGGCATCGAGTGGTGCTCGGCCAGCCAGTAGCGGTGGTAGCCGAGTCGTTCGGCGTGAGCGGCCAGGTCCAGGGTGTTGCGCAGGGCATCGCCCGGGGTGGCGCCGGTGGATACGGGGGAGACGTCGAGGACGGAGACGGGAACCAGTGCACTCACGAGAGCACCAACTGCGACGCTGCGGGGCGTGTTCCCCCGAGTTCCCCCCGAGTTCCCCCGTGTTCCCCCGAGCGGGGAACACGTTCGCGCGGCGAACGGTTGCAGCTGCCATGACCTCAGTTCCCGACACCTCCCTGAACGACGGCACCACCATCCCGCAGCTCGGCTTCGGGGTCTTCCAGGTGCCCGCGGACGAGACGTACAAGGCGGTGAGCACCGCATTGCAGGCCGGCTACCGGCACATCGACACCGCGAAGATCTACGGCAATGAGGAGGGCGTCGGCCGGGCGGTTGCCGACTCCGGCATCCCCCGCGCGGAGCTCTACCTCACCACCAAGCTGTGGAACGCCGACCAGGGCTACGACGCCACGCTCAGGGCATTCGACACCAGCCTCGGCAAGCTCGGGCTCGACTACCTGGACCTGTACCTCATCCACTGGCCGGTCCCGGCCAAGGACGCCTACGTGAGCAGCTACACCGCGTTCGAGAAGATCAAGTCCGACGGGAGGACACGCTCCATCGGCGTCTCGAACTTCACGGTGGCGACTCTGCAGCGGCTGCTGGCGGAGACCTCCGTGGTTCCCGTGCTCAACCAGATCGAGCTGCACCCCAACCTCGCCCAGGCCGAATTGCGCGCGTTTCACGCCGACCACGACATCCGCACGCAGGCCTGGAGCCCGTTGGCGCAGGGCGCGGTGTTGCAGGAGGAGAAGCTGACCGTGATCGCCGACGCCCACGGCAAGACCACCGCGCAGGTCGTGCTCCGCTGGCACCTCCAGCTCGGCAACATCGTCATCCCCAAGTCGGTGACGCCAGAGCGCATCGCCGCCAACATCGACGTGTTCGACTTCGAGCTCAGTGGCGACGACATGGCCACGATCAGCACGCTGGACAACGGCGGCCGGACCGGTCCCGACCCGGCGGAGTTCAACAACGAGTGAGCCGTGCAGGAGGTGGATGCCGTGGGCGGTGAGGTGCGCCTCCGCCGCATGAGCACGTCCGCAGTCGCCGTGCCCGACCGATTCGCGTTCTGGGAGGCGTTGCTCAGCTCCTCGATGTTCCCGTGTCGGCCGCGGCCGGCCGACACGGTAGCGCCCCGCCGCGGCCCCACCGACTTCCGTGCCGAGTTCCTCCAGGCCGACTCGGGAACGGCCCGCATCACCAGCGGTGTGCTGGACCCGGTGCGCGGGGAGTCCACTGCCGCGCAGGCCAGGCAGCGCGATGCGGGCACGGTGCAGCTCATGTTGCACGCGGGCGGGCGGCTACTCGTCGAGTCACGCCAGGGCAGGCAGGTGTTCACCGAACAGACTGTGCTGGTCCAGACCGACGACGAACCCACGGTGCACACCCACTCCGAGCGGGTGCGCATGCTGGTGCTGTCGGTCAGCGCGGCGCAGCTGTCGCTGCCGGTGGGCCTGCTGCGCCCCATGATGTTCGTTCCGCTGCCCGTCGACGCCGGCGTGCGCGCGTTGCTGTCGGGCGCCATCGACACCGCCCGCCGTTCGACCGGCTCGCTCGATGCGGTGGGCATGAACGCGTACCTGACGGGCATCGCCGAACTCGTCCTGCGCACGGTGGCGGGCCGCCAGCCCGATCACGCAGGAACCGTGGCCGCGCGCCGCATCCAGGCCTGCGACGTGGTCTGCGCCCGGTTGGGGGACCCGCACCTCAACGCGGCGGCCGTCGCCGAGGCAATCGGAGTCACGGTGCGCCGGCTGCACCAGCTGTTCCGTGGTGGACCTACAGTCGCCGAGCAGATCCGGCACCGCCGGATGGAGCTGGGAGCGAGCCTGCTGCGCGACCCAATGTGGGCGGCGCAACCGGTGTCCGCCGTCGCGCGCCGGTGCGGCTACCTCGACCAGTCCCAGTTCGCCCGCTCCTTCCGACGGCACACCGGGACCACCCCCACCGGATACCGCGCCTGAGCTGTGCACCAGCGGAAGCCGGCTGTGCATCCGGTGCACTGCGCTGCACGGGCCGGCGTCAAGGCACCCAGGATGGCGGGGTGTGTCCGTCATGTCCGATCCATCGCTGTTATTGACGCTGCGGCAGGCGACGTGTGGTGAAGGGGGACAGGGCGCCCCCACCGCCGAGGGGACAGTGGGGTCGTCCAGCTCCGCCCCGACTCGGCCCGGGCACTCCGGTGCGGGAACACCGCGCGGGGGTGCCCGGTTTGTGCCTGGCATGAGAGCCATCACCTACACCGTCACCGGCGATCCCGCTGTGCTGCAGCTCGTCGACCGGGCGTCCGCCGAGCCTGGTGACGGCGAGGTGCGGGTGCGGGTGGTGGTGTCCGGTGTCAACCCGACCGACTGGAAGTCCCGCCGGGGAACCGGCCCGGGCCAGCCGCTGCCGTTCGACGAGGTCGTTCCCAACCAGGACGGTGCGGGCGTCGTCGACGCGCTGGGTCCGGGTGTGGACGGAGTGCGGGTTGGCGAACGGGTGTGGCTGCTGCTCGCCGCCCACCAGCGTCCCACCGGTACCGCGCAGGAGCTGGTGGTGCTGCCAGCGGGGCGGGTGGTGCCGCTGCCCGATGGTGCGGGCTTCGAGCTGGGTGCGAGCCTGGGGGTGCCTGCCGTGACCGCGCACCGCTGCCTCACCGTCGCAGAAGACGGCCCACGGCGGTTGCACCCGGGGGCGCTGGAGGGGCACACCGTGTTGGTGGCCGGGGGTGCCGGGGCCGTGGGCCATGCGGCGATCCAGCTGGCGCGCTGGGCCGGGGCCAGGGTGGTGAGCACCGTCAGCGGGCCGGGCAAGGGTGCGCTCGCGACGGCCGCAGGCGCGCACCACGTCGTCGACTACACCACCGCCGATGCGGCCGACGCGATCCGGGCCGTCGCCCCGGACGGGGTGGATCTGGTCGTGGAGGTGGCACCGGCGCAGAACTCCGAGCTGAACACCGCGGTCATTGCGACCCGGGCGTCGATCGCCGTGTACGCCAACAACGGCGGTGACCAGGTGGTGTTGGACGTGCGGGCGAACATGGTGCGCAACACCCGGTACCAATTCGTGCTGCTGTACACGCTGGGACAACAAGCCCTGGACGGCGCGGTGGCGGATGTGTCTGCCGCCGTGAGCGCGGGGGCGCTGCCCGTCGGTGTCGACGCGGGGCTGCCGCTGCACCGCTTCCCGCTGGAGCGCACCGCCGGCGCCCACGCCGCGGTGGAGGCCGGGGTGACCGGCAAGGTGCTCGTCGACGTGGGTCACGCTGCCGTGGGTCACGCTGCCGTGGGCACCGAGTGACCACCACCGACACGGTCGACGGACTCGAGGGGCTCGTCGGCTGGTGCGTGCCCGGGTTTGTCGAGGCAGCGACGGCTCGGCGGCTGCCCGGGGCGTACCGCGGTGAGCGCTTCTGGCACGGCAAGGCCACCGTCGAGCGACACCGCCACTGGGTGGTGCAGATCCCGTGCCTGACCGCTGGTGTGGCGGCGGTGACGGTGGCCTTCGACGGCCGCTGGGCGTGGGTTGCGCGGCCCGAGCCGGGCAGCATCGCGCCCACCAGCCTCGACGACGTGCAGGCCGCGTTCGACGCCGCCTGCGTTGGTTGAGCGCACTCGCCGAGTCGAGTTCCTGGCCTGCCGTGGTGCTCAGGCCGCGGTCGACCCACCGACCGTTTCCGGCGGCACCGTAGGCCGTGCCGTCGTGCGGGCTTTCCGGAGTGATGGTGGGGGTCGGCGGGCAGGCCGGATCGCTCCGGGCCGACGCGTGCCAGATCCGCGGTGGGGTGTCTCTACGCTGGGCGGCGTGCGCCTGATCCCTCGTGCCACCGCCCTGCTCGCGGCCGTCGCCCTCCCCGTCTCCTGGCTCACCCGCGCCGCGTGGGAGGTGTCCACGTCGGTGGGGGCCTCGCGCCGCGCCATCCGACCACACGTCGCCGCCTCACCGCATTTCCGCGACGGCGCCTTCCACAACACGGTGCCAGCCAGTGTGGTCGCCGCCGCCGACCGGGGCAGTCTGGCGTGCGCGATCCTGACGGGACGCGGCCGGGGTAGACCGTCGCGTCCGGTGCCGCTCACCGTCCCGGAGCTGCCGGAGACCGCAGCCGACCTGGCCGTCACCTGGTTCGGCCACGCCAGCGCGCTGCTGGAGGTCGACGGGCTGCGGGTGCTCGTCGACCCGGTGTGGGGTGAGCGCGCCTCGCCGTCGCGTCTGGTGGGCCCGAAGCGGCTGCATCCGGTGCCCGGCCCGTTGGAGCAACTTCCCCCCCTCGACGCCGTACTGATCAGCCACGACCACTACGACCACCTCGACCTGCCCAGCGTGCGCGTCCTGCTGCGCACGCAGCGCGCGCCGTTCGTGGTGCCGCTGGGCATCGGCGCGCACCTGCGCGGTTGGGGAGTGCCCGCCGATCGCATCGTCGAACTCGACTGGGACGGCACGCATCAGGTGGGCGAGCTGCGACTCACCTGCACTGAGGCCCGGCACTTCTCCGGACGTGGACTGTCCAACAACCTGACGCTGTGGTCGTCGTGGGTGGTGGCGGGACCGCAGCACCGCGTGTTCTTCGGCGGTGACACCGGCTACACCCCGGCATTCGCCCGCATCGGCGCACAGCACGGCCCCTTCGACCTGTCCCTGCTCCCGGTGGGGGCCTACGGCGACCTGTGGCCCGATGTCCACATGACCCCGGAGGAAGCGGTCCGCGCCCACGGTGATCTCGGGGGTGGGGTGCTGCTGGGGGTCCACTGGGGCACGTTCGTCCTGGCGTTCCACGGCTGGGCCGAGCCGGTGCAGCGGCTGCTCGTGGCGGCCGCGAGTGCCGGGGTGCAGGTGATCGTGCCGCAGCCGGGCCAGCGGGTGGCCCCGCTGACCGCAGCGCACGTCACCGACGACTGGTGGAGCGCGACGGGCTAGGCGCTCAGCCCCCGAGCCACCTCCGCAACCGTGCACGGTCGAGCGCCGCCCACACCTGCACGTAGCGGGCTGCGGATTCGGCTCCTGCCGCCTCGACCAGCGCGTCGAGGCGGCCGTAGCTGAACGTCGTCTCACCCTGCTCGTGCGCCTGGGCCGCGACGTCGCGCAGCACCTGCCTGGTGACCGCCGCGTCCTGCTGCTCACCCAGCACGCTCTGCACCCCCTTGGCCGCCTTGGCCAGCCGTGCGGCGGCCTTGCCACACACCCCGTCGGCTGACTCCGCCGCGTACCGCAGCCGCTTCGCCGCCTTGCGCACGTCGTGGCGCAACACCAGCCGCTCCTCGGGCGTTGCCGCTTGTTCCGCAATAATCCGGCTGTGCCGCAGGCGTTTCCAGTCTCTGCGAACGCAGTCGGGCAGCACCTCGGTGGCGGGCTTACCCGCCAGGTCGGTCAGCGGCGGGTCCGCGAGCAGCGCCTCGAGGGCGTCGAGCAGCCGGAACCATCGGGTGCCGTCGAGCACGGCAACCACCTGCCGGTGCTCGGTGCGGTAGGTCTGCGCCAGCGTGCGGTCAAGCCGCCGCGCCACCGGTCCCAGCATCAGCCCGGACGGTTGCTCGGCCACCAGCGCGCCGCAGCTCGCCCGGACCACCTCGGCGTCCCGTGCGGCACCCAGGACTCCGCCGAGCCAGCGCAGCTGCTCGCGCAGCGGATCTGTACCGGCGCGCTCGAGCACCGGGCGGTAGGTGGCCAATGCGCTGCGCAGCTTTCGTATCGTCACCCGCATCTGGTGCACCGCATCGGGTTCGTCGGCCCGCACGAGCGGGTCCAGCCGCAGCAGGGCCTCCACCTGGCCATGCACCGTGTGGAGCACCGCATCGGCCGCGGTGCAGTTGCGGGGCAGGCGTTCTCGCTGCGGTTGCTGTCGCTCGGGCAGGCGGAAGTCGAGGGCGCGAAGCAGTTTGGACGGTGCCGCAGAGGGGGTGGCCCCGGCGGTGAGCAGCAGCGCCTGCACCTCATCCAGCAGCCGGCTCGCCCCGCCCACCAGCTCCACCTCCCATTCTCGCCAGCGGGTCCGGCCGGGACGGCGGCCCAGCGCCTCCGCGGTGACCGCGTCGTCGCAGACCTCGGCCAGAACCGCGCCGTCGGCGTCGAGCAGGCGATGCACCACGCGGCGGTTGGCGATGGTGGCGACGGGTGCCACCGGCTCGTCACGCACGTGCACCCGCACCGGCGCCAGCACCGCAGCCGGCACAGTGCGGGTGGAACGGCCGAGCGGGCGGCGCAGTTCGGACTTCTCGTCAGCGCTGACCGGGAGCTTGACGTGCCAACCGGCGTCGTCGCCACCGGTCCTGCGCCGCAGTGTGATCCGCCGTGCAGCGAGCCGCAGCCCGGGGGTGTCGAAGTAGGTGGCCTCAAGTTCGTGCACTACCGGCGCCGCGACCGACGCGACCCCCGCAACGGCGAGCAGCGGCGGTACCACCGCGTCCTGGGCGACCTCGAAGGTACGTTCGACCTCGCGGTGGGTGGACGTCGCCATACCACCTTCTCTACCGCACCGGCGTCAGGCCCGCACGTCCGCGGCGGGCCCCTCGTCTGCGCTGCTGAAACGAGGGACCTCGTCGACGTTAGGCGAGATCGGGGGGCTCGCGCCCAACGAGCCGCTCCCTGCCCGCGCGCGGCAGTTCACCGGATGTTGACGGCCCGCGCGATCACCAGCGCCGTCGTGGTCAGCGCGATGGCACGTTCAGTCGCGCATCGACTGGATGAACAGCGAGACGGTCATCACCACCACCACGACCACCGTCAGGATGACCACGGGAATGCCGACCGCGGTCATCGCGGGACCCGCACGGCGGTGGGCAGACCAAGCTGGGAGCGCGCGCACGTCATGGGCCCGATCATCGCAGGCGCCGGGTGGGCTAGCGTCGGCGGCCATGGGGAACCGCTCGTGAGTCGTCTGCGTGCCGCCTTCTGGCGGCGGTTGCGGGGCCGGACCGAGCAGGACATCGCCCGCTCGGATCACCTGGCCGCTTCCGTCGCCGAGCACGAGCCGCGGATGAGGGCGTGCAGCGATCACGCGCTCACCGACGAGGTGGCCGCGCTGCGGTCGGACGCGCCGAACGCCGATCCATTGACCGGTCCAACCTTGACCGGCCCCCCCTTCGCTGATGACACCGAACTGGTTCGTTACCTGGCCCTCGCCCGGGAGGCCGCGCAGCGCACGTTGGGGTTGCGGCCGTTCGACGTGCAGCTGCTGGGTGCGCTGCGGCTGATGGCCGGTGACGTGGTGGAGATGGCCACCGGCGAGGGCAAGACCCTGTCCGGTGCCATTGCGGCCGCCGCGTTCGCGCTGCGCGCACGGCAGGTGCACGTCATCTCCGTCAACGACTACCTGGCCCGTCGCGACGCGGAGTGGATGGGCCCGCTGTACGCGCTGCTGGGTGTCACCGTCGGCTGGATCGGGGCCACCTCGAGTCCGGGCGAGCGGCGCACCGCCTACGCCGCGGGCGTCACGTACGGCTCGGTCAGCGAGATCGGCTTCGACGTGCTGCGCGATCGCCTCGCCGTCGCCGTGGACGACCTGGTAGCGCCTGCCCCGCAGGTGGCGCTGGTCGACGAGGCCGACTCGGTGATGATCGACGAGGCGCTGGTACCGCTGGTGGTCGCGGGTTCGGTGGCCGGGACTGCTCCGGCGCGGCGGATCAACGACGTGGTGCGCACCCTGCGGCCGCACGCGCACCACCGCACCGACGCTGACGAGCGCAACGTGCACCTGACCGACGCGGGATCGCGGGCCGTGGAGCGCGCGCTGGGCGGGATCGACCTGTACGCGGCGGAGAACCTGGGCACCCTCACCCAGGTCAACGTCGCCCTGCACGCGCACGCGCTGCTGCAGCGCGACGTCCACTACCTGGTGCGTGAGGGGCAGGTGCAGCTCATCAACACCTCTCGCGGCCGGGTGGCGCACCTACAGCGTTGGCCGGACGGGTTGCAGGCCGCGGTCGAGAGCAAGGAGGGGCTGAGCCTCAGCGAGTCCGGAGAGGTGCTCGACACGATCACCGTGCAGGGGCTGGTGGCGCGCTACCCGATGGTGTGCGGCATGACCGGCACGGCCACCGCCACCGTGGAGCAGCTACGCACCCACTACCGGCTCGAGGTCGCGACCGTGGCGCCGAACACCCCGTGCGTGCGGGTGGACGAGCCCGACCGCGTGTACGACACGCCGGAGAACAAGGAGGCCGCCCTCGTCGAGCACGTGCGAACCACCCACGCGACCGGCCAACCCGTGCTGGTCGGCACCCTCGACGTGGCGGAGTCCGAGCGCCTGGCCGCCCAGCTCCGCGAAGCAGGCGTGGACTGCGTGGTCCTCAACGCGAAGAACGATGCCGAGGAGGCCGGCATCGTCGCCGAGGCGGGCGCGCATGGTGCGGTGGTGGTGTCCACGCAGATGGCCGGCCGCGGCACCGACATCCGCCTCGGCGGCTCGGCGGAGGCGGACCGGGAGCGGGTCGTCGCGGCCGGGGGGCTCTGTGTGGTGGGCAGCGGCAAGCACTCCAGTAGCCGGCTCGACGACCAGCTGCGCGGGCGGGCCGGGCGCCAGGGCGACCCCGGCCGGGCGGTGTTCTTCGCCAGCGTGCGCGACGACCTCGTCGCCATCAACACCCCCGATGCCGAAGCGGTGCCCAGCGAGGCCGACGACGGCCGGCTGACGTCCACCCGGGCGGCGCGGATCGTGGAGCACGCGCAGAAGGTGGCCGAGGCCGCCGTGGAGGAGGTGCACCGCAACACCTGGCGCTACAACCAGCTCATCGAGACCCAGCGCACCATCCTCGGACAGCGCCGCGACGGCGTGCTGCGTACCGACCGGGCCGCGCGCGACCTGCAGAGCAGCTGCCCGCAGCGGTGGTCCGAGCTGGAGGAGACCGTGGACGAGGCCGTGCTGGAGGAGGTCGCCCGCACCGTCACGCTGCACCACCTCGACCGGCTGTGGTCGGAGCACCTGGCGTTCCTCGCCGACCTGCGCGAGAGCATCCATCTGCGCGCCCTGAGCAGGCAGAATCCATTGGACGAGTTCCACCGCGCGATGATCCCGGCGTTCACGCAGCTGGGAGCGGACATCGGGGTCCGATCGGCCGAGACGTTCACCGGTGCGAAGATCACGCCGCAGGGCCTGGACCTCGAGCTGGAGGGCCTGCGCCGGCCCACCGCCACCTGGACATACATGGTGCACGACAACCCCTTCGGCACCGAGATGGCCCGCGCGGCCGCAGCCCTGATCGCCCCGCTACGTCGACGTCGGTAGGGCGCCGCCCCGCGCCGAGCCCCCGCGCCCTGCCCGCACCCGCGGCTAGGCCGAAGTTACGAGCCCTCTGAGGGTTGATCTTGGCGTTGACCTGCACAAACGGTGTCTACGAGGCTGCAGAGTGTAGCCAGCGAATTAGGCGTGTCGGAACGGTAGTTTTGGGTGGGTGCCGTTA
>JAABUV010004490.1_pt1 | contig 16665 bp, 22 predicted proteins | sample 5559971 | NCBI WGS metagenome assembly JAABUV01 (sample SAMN10711881, study PRJNA513362) | rock metagenome | isolation source: Antarctica rocks | place: Antarctica: Victoria Land, Knobhead nord | collected 2015-12-19
GGCGAGCGCAGGCCCTTGGGCGTCCCGTACGGCGACGAGCGGTCCTTCGGCTTGGCGCCCACCAGCTGCGCGCGCACCTGCGAACCCCCGGCGGGCCGCTCAGGGTAGTGCACTTGTATGCGCAGCGGATAGGGAAAGGCTATGGGGCCTGGGGCCTGGCACGAGGCTGCGGTGCTTGGCCGCGGCGCCCGCGTGACGACCCACAGCTCAGGGGGTCTCTCGAGCTGCGCCAGGCTGCGCACGCACGCACACTCCTAGGGCGCAGCGGTCACGCGCGCCGGCTGCGCACTGGGAGTGAGCGCATGCGCGCTGCATGATCCAGCTCGAGGAGCCTCAAAGCTGTGGGTCGTCACGGCGGGCGCAAGCAGGCAGGATCTGCAGCGCCCCGCCTCCTCAAGCAGCACCGGGCACAGGGCAGGCCGAGCAGCGCGCGGCCGGCGCCTGCAGGCGGCTCCCAGACGGGGCGGCCCGGCGGCGGGCGCCGGCCGCACCTTCTTGTGCTCTCGCCGCGCGGCCGCGTCGACCTCCATGGGCGCCGTGCGCACCTGGCCCGGGCGCTCCCAGGCCGCGCCGCCCGGCGCCCTGTACGCGCCGTGGTCGCACGTCACCATAGGGGCGCACGGGCGCGGCCCAGCCTCACTCCTGACGCCGGCGCCTTGGCCCGACGCAGCGTTCGCAGTCGCGCGGACCCTAGCAAGCTTTTGACAGGAGCGTGACTTGAACTTCAGAAAGAACCCGCAGGTGGCAGCATGGGCGCGCAGCCGTCCTCAGCGACCTTGGGCAAGCTGCATGCGCAGCAGAGCACGCAGCCGCGCCCTAGGCGCTGGCGACCGGCCCCTGATCTAGGTCCGCGCTCGCCCACACAGAGCACCTGGCGGCCTGCCCCACTGCGACCGCAGCGTGCAGGCACCAATTGGAGGCCTGGGGCGCTACAAGAGGTCTGCCTGCCACAGCAGCGCAGAGCGGCGCGCCCTGCACGGCCTTGGGCACTGCGGCCGCGCACCGGCCGGACACGGCGGCCACGCCGGCGCCGGCGGCGGACCAGGGCGCGGGCGCGGCGCCGCCGTTCTCCTCGCCGCGCCCCGCGCCGCTCGCGCTGGTGCCGGCCTCGCTGCCGCCGTCCTCGCTGCTGAACGCCGCGTCCGCCGCGCCGCCGGCCTGCCGCAGCGCGTGGGTCGCAGCCTTGAAAATTGCCCGGCGCGACGCGCCGGCGCGCGGCGCAGCCTGCCGCGCAGTGACGCAGGGCAATGCAGGTGCTGCCGGGGGCCGCCGTGCAGTGTGCCAGCCGCGGGACGGCGCGCCTCAGGCTCGGGCGGCTTCAGCGCCAGGCCCTGTAGGCCCTGCTGCAGGCCCTGCAGGCGCATGCCTAGGCCGCCGCGCCCCAGCGGCGCCACCCTGCCGCCGCCGCCGCCGCCGCTGCCGAACGTTGCCTCATCGCGCGCCGCGTCGTCTGCCGCGCTGCGCGCCGCGCCCATGCCGCCCGCGCGTGCCACGCCCGAAAATCGCGCCTCCTCGTCCAACTGGCCGCGCACAACGGGGCGTCAGGACGCTGGCGCGGCGTCGCGGCGCGCGGCGACAGAACCATGAGGCGCAGCACGCCGCCGCTCCGAACACGCCAAGCGCGTGAACAGCTCCGTGCGTCGCCTCTCGGCGGCGTTAACGCCAGGGGTGCACAGGACGCGAGCGTGACTTATCAAGCGCGGCGGGCGCAGCGCGCGCCTCGTCGCCGGCGCCGTCCATCAGCCCGCGCTCCTCGGCCAAGTGGTGGTTGCTGGAGCGGCCCGCGCGCGCGGCGGCCTCGATCTCAGCCGCCAGCCGGTTTGCCTCGTGCTCGCTGATGCGCGACTTGCTCTTGTCCAGCTTGGTCGTGTACAGGTCCTCGTTCCATGTCGAGCGCACCTGCGCCCGGCCGCGCGCTCAGCGGCCGCGCCCGGCGCGCGCGCTGCGCCCGCGGGCGCCTCCGCAGGCGCCGCTCGCGCAGCTCCTGCGAGGCGCACTCGGGGCTGCATGCGGCAATGCTCATGCAAAGTGCACTCGGCGCTGCGTGCGGCTGAGCCCGACAGGAGCCACGCGCTCCCTGGCGCGCCCGGCGGCGGCGGCCGGCCCCCGCTGCTGCGCACGGAGTGCAGCCCATGACTCGCTCGCTCGGGGCGCTGGGCAGCACAGCGCGACCGGTCCGCGTGCTGCATTGGCGGCCTGCCCGGGGACGCGCTGTGCTCCCGCACGAGCGACACTGCGCGTCCTGCTGGGCGCTTGCGGCCCGCACAGCCCGGCGCCCGCTCCGCGGCAGCCACCCGCGGCGGCGCCGGGCCGGCGCGCGCCCAGGGCGCGCGCCTTGAACTTGGCCTGGTTGACGGCGAACTGGTCCCAGTGCACGCCGCCGCCGCCGCCGCCGCCGCCGCCGCGGCCGCCCTTGCGCAGCGCGTCTGCCTCCAGGTGCTCCCCCGCGCCCGCGCCCGGCTCGGGCTGCCAGCGCTGCAGCTCCCGGAAGCCGCCCTTGCTGCGAGCGGCCGCACCACCCTCCCGTTGAGGCCCCACGGCGCGGTAATGTAGCACAGACTTGCACGCTTCAAAGCGCTCAAGCTCGAGCATGTGCAGGCTCTCATCACAGGCAGGCTCCAAGCCGCCCGGCAGGACTTTGCTTGGTAGCGCTGCATCACCAGCGGTCCACGTCACCCAGCCCCACTGGAGCCCGGTGCACCCCCACGCGGCCCCCCACGTCAAGCACGCATATCTCCCGGCTTTTACTCGCGAGTACAGTCCTACCCGGCAGCACTTTGCTCCTTCTGCGCCCTGGCGTCGCGTGCCAGCACAGCGTCGCAACAGCAAACCCTGTCACGGGCGCCCCCACTCGGTCCACAGCCTTGCCACACGGCGCCCGCGCGGCGCGCGTGGCGCGCGCCCGCGCGGCGCCGGCCCAGGCACGCCTGCATCACGCCTGGCGTGCAGCATGAGGATTGCCCAGCTGCCTCCTGCTGCCCTCTGCCAGCTGCCCAGGTGGGTGCATTGTTGGCGGGCCCGCACCCCCCTCGCTGCCCAATCTCCGCGTCCGTGCCGAACGCGGGCGCCGGGCTGCCGTTGCTGTCGTCGGCAGACGCCTTGATGCTCACCACACCCTCAAGCTGCTGCGATGGCACGGCAGCCGCGGCCGATGCGGGCCCGGGCCCTCGCACGACGCGAGCGGAGTTGAGCACAATGCTCACCGCGTCGTCGCTCTGGGTGGCGGAGTGGAAAATGCCCTCCCATACCGTGCCTCCAGTCACCTGCACATCAAAATATTTCAGGCCCGGCCAGCCCCCTCCCTCTCCCTCGCCACCAACGCGTCTCTCAGGCGCGCGCGCGTGCCTGGCACTCCACCGCGCTGCCGCGCGTGATCTGGCCGGCAATCTGCAGGCGGTTGCTGGAGAAGCCTGTCTGTCGCAGGAAAGCGTCTGATGGCGCGGCGCCCGCCGCGCCCAAGCCGGCATGGAGCTTGGGCGGCTCCATGCGCTCGCCGCGGCAGGGGGCCTGGCTACCGTCCAACCGCCGCAATCAGCGCCACGCCGGCGAGCCCGGCATGCCTAATTCGGTGCTGTTTGGCCTACAGTCCTGTGGTTACCCCAGTGACAAGCTCCAGCTCACCTCTGTTGATCTCAATGGAGAGGCTGGCCTGGCTCCCAGGGTTAACAGGAAGGGCATGCATGGTAGGGGGCCAAGAGCTGCGGACGTGATTTTCCAACCACGGTGCCTCACGTGCATGCATGCTCAGATCATGCGCCAGAGCTGAGGGGACAACTGCAGAGGTCGGTTACGGCAGGCAGCAGGAGACAGTGCAAGAACAGAGCCTCCGCGCGCTCAGTGCAGCTGGCGGGGAGCGTGAAGCACACCACGCCTCTGCCGCCAAAGCAAATTGCAAGGCAAAATGACCTCCCGCCCTGCACCATACGCGCCGGCTGAATGTGGCGCAGACAAAGCGCTGTCCGCCGGGCGACGGGTGCCGCTGCCGCTAGACTGCGCCCCACTGCCTCGCTCTATGACCCGGCCCCAACTCTCGCGCCCGTTCAAGGGCCCGCATGCATCCTGGGTGAGGTGGGGGGCCGGGCACATGCGGCCCAGCTGCCCCCTGGCTGCCCAGTGCGCCGCCGCCGCGCGCAGCGCAGGCCTGTCACACACACACACGCGCAGTGCTCCGGCGCCTGATAGCGACCGGCCAGGCGCAGGCGATTCAAATGCATGGGCGCAGCACTTGCCTTGCTACGTGCGTGGAGATAGCTCGTCCGTCGCACAAACATGCGTGCACGACAGCCTCCCCCGGGTTTCCACACAAGAGTTCAAATGTCTTTCAGCCCTGTCTCAGCATGCACCCACAGCGCGTTCGCGCTCTGTCCGGCCGTGCATGTGTGTCGGCAGCCGCCCCATTAGTGTGATCTTGAAGGGCGCGCCGGCCGCTGCGCCAGGCCCCTTGCAAAACCCGCATGCACAATCCCATGCATGAGCCAGACAAGAGCCGGCCATGTTGGCCATCCCCCTCAGTACAATACAGGCCTGCTGGCGCGACTCTGAGCTGCAAGACCAGAGCACCCAGCGCCCAGAGCCGTCTGCAGACGCGCCCGTGCCAGCCGCCGCCTCAGAGCTCCTCCTTGCCAGCGGCTGAGGCGCCTGCGCCCGCCGCCGCGGGCGGCGCAGGCGCGTCCACCGGCGTCTGGCCCGCCGCAACAGCGGCGTTGGCCTCCGCGGCCATCTGGTTGGACAGCGCAAAGGTAAAGGCCTTCAGAGCCTCCTCCATGCCCTTCTTGATCTGCCGGGGGCGCCGCAAGGAGAGGCTCAGTTGCTTGGCAGAAACCCTTTGAGGCGGCCTGCATCACGGAGCCGGAGAGGGCAGCGCGACGGAGCGCGCACCTCCGCGACGGACTGGTAGAAGTAGCCATACCTGCACAGGCGGCAAGAGGTGACCCTTGTGCTTGCAGCACCCGCGTGCTGTGACAGCACGGCCTGCCGGGCGCCGCCACAAAAGCAAGCGCGCAGTGCTGGTGAGGCAGCTGAGCAGTCAGGGGCGCACTGTGGGCTGGCGTTGGGGTTCTTGATCAGGGGCGCGAGCTTGCCGGTCGCGTCCGCAAACATCACGCGCGGGATGTAGCCGCCGTCGGGCGCATACTCAGCCTGCACGCAGCGGCACTCCTAGCCTCCGCACAGTGCTGTGCAGCGGCGGCTGCAGGCGTGCACGCACAGAAGAGCGCGCATAGCAGCTAGGTGATCATCGGCTGCACTGTTTGTATTTGGTATTGTAAATCAACGGGTGCGGCCGCGCGCGCACCCCAAACTTCTTGTTGTCGTCGCCGTGGACGTTGACCATGATGAACTCTGCGCTGACGGCGAGCAGCGCATCGCCGTTGGCCTCAAAGTCGGCCTTCAGGCGCTTGCAGGCGCCGCACCAGGGCTGGCTGAACAAGTACATCACTGGCTTGCTGGCCGTGGTGATTGCCTGCCGCGCACACCCCGCCCGCGCCGTAAGCCGCACCCGCGGCGTGCGCTGCGCGCTGTTTGCACGGGGTTTGCTACCTCAAGTTGCACCCATGGCAGAAAGTGGCACATACCGCCAGGTCAGCTGGGACAAGCCAGTCGATCTTGCTGTTGAAGCCATTCGACTTGTCCACGGACGCGGCTGCGGCCCATGCACTGCACAGCAGCAGCGCCAACCTCCACATCTTGCCCTCAGTGCTACCCAAAACTTACGCTGCTTGCACAGGAGGCTCGGCCGATTGCGCGGGCACACTAGTTTGAATGCAACCCTGGCTCTGTGAGTCATATGTGCTCTGGAGCTGGACTTGGACTAGGAGTGGCTCCTGCGTTGGCTCAGCACGGCTCTTTCTGTCTAGGAATTGCTGCAGTCCCCAACTGTCCACTATGCCGTTTGCCACCTGCGAGTAGCGCAGTTTGAGCGCGTAGCAGCTAAAGCATGGCTCACCTGTGTGGGGCCCTATGGCCCACAGCAAGTCCCACTCTCTGGCCCGCTCCTGGTTGCCAGCCACGCACCAGGCGGCTGCACCGCTGCTGCACAGTCGCAAGCGCGCACGTGCACAGCCCCACAGCGCTCCGCCAGTCACCCGCGACTGCACTGCTCGAGACGCTCGTCAGCAAGCTGGGCGCTACTCCAAGTGCGTCACGTCCAGCATTGTGCAGCCAGGCCTGCACAAGCTTGCAGACTTGCTGCCCACTCTGCGTATTTCAACATGACTGCTTTGGTGCAACGGCGTTCTTACAGGCCTCGCGCAGGCAGAAGCCATGCCCTGTGGCAGAGCTGGGCCCCGCTGACGGCGCGCAGGCGAGCTCGGGGTGGAGGTCGCGCCGAGCGAGCAGGGCGGCGGGCGGCAGCTGCGCGCGACGCGGGACGCCTGCGCGGGTGAGGTGCTGCTGAGCGTGCCCTTCTCGGCCGTCTTTGCCGACCAGGTGGGTGCCGCCCGTGCCTTTCCCCGGCATTTGGCCAGGTTGCTTGCACCCGGCCGCAAGCTTGGGATGGCCTCTTCTGCCGTCTTTGCCGACCAGGTGGGTGCCTCCCTTGCCTTCTCCCGGCCTTTGACCTAGTTGCTTGAACCCGGCGGCAAGGTCATGTTTGACTTGCCTGCGCCCCCAAGCGCGCTTCTTGGTTGTTGCTGTATGTGCGGCGTCCACCCGGATGGCTGCCCCCTGGGCCCCCCGGCAATTGATAGAACAGAATGGAAGCATGTACAGACAAGCGGCAAGCGGAGGCTTGCGGGCCGCAAAGGATGACGAGGCGACCGCCGAACTGCCCTGGAGCGCACGGATGGCCGTGCAGCTGCTGGAGGAGAGGCACCGCTGCCGGACGTGCGGCGCCTCGCCCGTGCCGTGCACCAAGCTGCCATGGCGCTCTGTGTCTATGTTGGGCAACTCTAGTGCTTTGCATGGCAAAGCTCTTGCCTTGGCCAAAGCAGAGCTGTTAGTGTGCCCAGCGTCGAGACCGAACACGCCAGTGCGCATATACGCTGCCTGTGCAACAACGCTCCCACAGGGTCTGAAGCCCCATGTGGTGTGGCGCGCCCTGCAGTGGGCACCAGGCATGTGCAGACGGTATAGACCATCACATTTAAATTGATGACCCTGCAAAGCGGCACTGCCATGGGCAGCAGCAGGGCAGGGCGCAAGGTGGCAGCCGCTCTTAGGCCAGCTTGTCGCACATACAGTTGGTCATAGTCATGCGGCGCTGCGCTGGCCTGCCGTGCCAGGGCAGGGCGCAGCGGCGACACGGGGCTGCGGTGCAGCGCGCAGGCGCGCGGCGGCGGAGCCGCGCCGCCGCTGTGCGCATGGCTCGCGGCGCTGCCCGCGCGTGTGCCGCTGCCCGCTGTGAGCTTCGCTGATGCGCACCTGGCCGCGTGCGGCGACGCGGACGTGGCGCGCGAGGCGCGCGCCATCCGCGCCGCGCTGGACGCCAGCTTCGCGGTCCGCCCCGCCTGCCGCCAGGTTCAGGGTTTGAACAGGCACAGTAGTCGCGTGGCCGCTGGCTTGCGCCCATACCTGCAGGTATGTCTCAGGTGTGCGTGCTCCTGCCTTTGTCACGCCATCGCTTGAACTTTCATGCCTCTGATTGTTGTTGATGTGTGAGCGCGCATCGATATCTTGCATGCATGTGCAGTGCCTGGTATGGCGAAGCTGGCACATCGAGCTGGTGTGTCTCCTGTAAAGATGTGCATGGGTGGGCGCACGCCGGCCCCGGCCAGGACAGCGCCCCGGCCAGCGCGCGCCGGCGGCGCGCAGGCGCAGCAGGGCCGGCTGGCGGCGTGGGGCTGCGGCCGCGGCGACTTCGACTGGGCGGCCGGCATCGTGCACAGCCGCTGCTTCGCCACGCGCGTGGGCGGGCGGCCGGTGCGGCTCGCCGTGCCCGGCGTCGACATGTGCAACCACGCCGCGGAGCCCAGCGCGCACGTCAGGTGCGGCGCGGCGCGCGCGCGGCCGCCCGACGCCGCGCGCAAGCCTTGCGGGACTCTTCTGGTGAGGCAGTGTCTATGCAAACATGCAAATCTCTGCACGGCGGCCGCGGCAGGGTGCAGCACAGCCCGGAGGCCGTGCAGGGCTTGGCGGCCGCGGCGGAGGTGTGCGAGCCGGCCCCGGCGCAGCCGTCCCGCTTCGAGCTCGTCGCCGGGCCGGAGGGCATCAGGCGCGCCGGACCCGGCCGCGCGCGGCCCAGCCTTTGGTCGCGGGCTTCCATCAGCCGCCGTCCTGCTGCCAAAGCAGAGCGCGGCTGTTTTTTCCATTGTCAAGTCGACCAAGCACCGTGCCTGGCATTGCAGTCACAGGCATCCTCGCTCCTGGTGAGGGCCTGCAGCAGCGCCTGCCGCGAGCACGGCCGCAGCAGGCGCGCCGCAGCGGGCGGCCGGCGGGCCCGATGCGCGCGCGCCGCCTGGCCGCCCTGGCCGCCCTGGCAGCCCTGGCGCCTAACCCTATACCCCTAACCCAGGCGCGGCGCCGAGGTGACCATCTCGTACGGCGACTGGCCGGCCGACGCCTTCTTCCTCGCCTTTGGCTTCCTGCCGCCGCCCAGCCGCCACGACTCGGCCGTGCTGTTCGCCGACCTGCGTGCGCTGGTAGATGCGCACGACCTGCTGCAGGTGCCGCACGCGCGCGTCTGACAGGCGGCGCGCCGCGGCGCACGGCGGCGCCGCTCTGCGCGCGCTCGCCGCGCGTGCGCGCAGCGCATGCTCATGCCCTGCCCAAGGGGTTTTCAACCCTGATTACGTTCCTGTCGTGTACACCCAGTGGCGGCGCGGCCGGCCCGCCAGCGCCCGCGGCGGCACGCGGGCATGCTGCGGCGCCACCACACGGAGCCGGAGCAATGTGACGCGCGGCCGGCGCAGGAGGGCGGTGGCTCGGAGGCGGGCGAGCCGGGCTCGCCTCGGAGCGCGTGGCCGCCCGCAGAGGAGCGCGCGCAGGCCCTTGAGGACGCGCTGGGCCCCGGCGACTGGCGGCGGCGCGCACCCCGCCGCTGGCGCACCGACGCAGCTGCCCTGTGCCTGTGTGGCGGTGTGCAGAGCAAGGCTGCTCGCAGTACATGAAGGAGCTGAGCCAGGACGTGGGGGAGTGGGGCTGCAAAATATGGTCTTGCATTGTATTAGAAGGCTCATGGCGTGCATGAACACTAGAATCGCTGGTCGGACTGCAGCTGAGACCGCCAGGGCTGGGAGCTGGGCGCGCGGCACAGGCCTCGCCGCACGAACCCCGCCGCACGGCGGCTGCCGCCGGGCGCGCTCAGGCAGGGGCGCCGCCGCAGGCTGCTGGTGCTGGGCGGCGGCTTCGAGCTGCGCGCGGTGGACGCGGCGCGCAGCCTGCTCGCGCTGCACCAGCACCTGGCGCCGCGCGCGCGCCCGCTGGCCGTAGGCGCGCCTGCTTTCCCAACTGAGGGGCGTGCACGCTGTTGCCGTGCCCCGAGGGCCGAGCGCATGCGAGCGCACCTGCTGTTCGGCTTGCACAACTGCTACTCAGTGCCATACACTCGAGGTATTCAGCTTCTGCACACCCTCGTGTGTTTTTCCGGCCTGCCTGCTTGCGGCCAGAGAGCGCAGCTTCGATACAAAGCGCGCTGTGAGGCGGCGGCAGCGCGTGCCATGGAGCTGAAGCAGGCTGCACACTGTTGGTAGTCAGCCCTAATCCCGACATATGGTATGTCTATCGCATAAGCTGACTTTCTCAATGCTGCATCACTTGCAGCAGCTGGCTGCGCCAACGTCGGCCATGTGGCCTATGGGAACATTGGGACAATTGGTATATACAGCCACGGCTGCCGCCAACAAATGTGTTCTTGGGCCGCAGGCGAGTTCCTGGCGCTGCGTGCGGCGCAGCTGCTGGACAAGCTGCCGAGCGCGGACGAGGACGCCGCGCTGCTCGCGGCCGGGGCGCCGCCCGACCTGGCCTTATCGCTGGGCCTGCGGCAGCGCAAGCGCCGGCTCCTGGCGGCCGCCGCGCAGGCGGGGTGGTAGACGTGCGCCAGCGCCTCTCTCTGCCTGTGCAAATTGGAGGCCCTGGGCAAAGAAGCTTCGTGGCGGGGTGGAGGAGTGCAAAGCGCTGCATAATGATATGTAAGGTGATGCGGAAGTGGACGGCAGGCCGTTTCTGACAGATGCATGCATGCGTGCACGTGATTGACAGGAAACAGAAGAAGAAGAATGCCATTTGGCCAGCAGGGACATGTGCAGGAAAGACGGGGATTGCGACTAGCTAGCAGGTCCTCTGGGGCCTGCCCAGCCTATGCACGACCTGTATTACCTCGCTGCACAGGCAGCAGAGCGACAGGCTGAGAGTGCTCTTCCCTTGTGCTACAATCAAGCCTGAGGCGCACACTGCCGGCGCCCCGGGGGCGGCCCGCCACAGCGGCGGCCGCTCCCTGGGCAGGCATGGTCAGGCGGTCGAGTGGGCACAGAACTACGCCGCGGGCGCCATCGCCGGCAGTGCAAACGTGCTGAGGCGAGCCAGCTTGTTGGCTCTTGCCTGTTCAAGCATATCTCCCCACCAGACTGTGCGCTTTGAGACGGCGTTTGCGCCGCAGCGGCTACGCGTTTGATACCGTGAAGGTCCGGCTGCAGAACAGCCCAGTGGACACGTACCGCTCCGCGTGGCACTGCTTCACGAACATACTGCGGTATGAGGGGGTGCGCGCCCCCGCGCTGGCTGCCGTACCGGACGAGTGCTCCTTCCAACCCCGCTGTGAACAGAAGCATAGACACACACGCCAACCGCGTACCCCAACCCAGCACCTGCGCACCTTCGGTGCGCAGGTGTCCAGTCTCTACCGGGGCGTGGCAGTGCCGCTCGTGGGAGGGGCGCTGGAGACCGGGATCAGCTACTCGGTGCGCGCCCGCTCGGCCGCCCCTCGCCCGCTCGTGCGGGGGCCGCTCCCTGGTACCCGGCGCCGGCAGCACCTGCATGCGGGCCTGCGGCGGGGAGGACCGGGGGAGACTCAGCTCCGCCGCGCCCGCCTGCGCGGCAGGTGTACACCCACATGCTGCACCGGCTCAACGTGCGCCCGGCCCGCCCCCGCCCGCGCCTGCCTGCACCTCCACATGACCGCCGCCCGGCGCGCGCTCAGCCCCGCGCGGCCGCCGCCAGGCGGACGCGCAGTGCCCGGACCTGGGCACGGTGGCGGTGTCGGCGGCTACGGCGGGCTTTGTCCTCAGCGGCCTGCTGTCGCCGTTCGAGCTGGTCAAGGCGCGGCCCCGCCGCTCGCCTGCCCTGTATAGGCTTAAGGTTCCCTGTCTCTGCTGAGGCCGCGTCGCGCAGCAGGCCCCAGCTCTCGCCGGCCGTGTCTGCATGCGGGCGCCTGCCCGGGGGAGGCAGAGAGGGGCAGCGCGGGGGGCTGGCAGCCAGCACGTGCGCGCCGCCTGCGGACATGAGCGCCTGTGTCTGCGCGGGGGCGCAGTGTCGCCTGCAGGTCGGCCGGCAGGGCACGGTCAGCGGCGGCAAGGCCGCGGCCACCCCGTATGCGAGCACGGCGGCGTGCGTGCGCCACCTGCTCGCGACGGAGGGTGCGAATCCCTAGCTCGACCTTAGCTCACCCTAGCTTGCCAGCCCACCACCAGGCGCTCTCATCTCCGAGGCTCACTGCTCGGCGAGGCTGTGCCGGTCGGCGTGTGCGCCTGGTGCGGCCCCGGACGGGCAGGGCGGGCGGGCAGCGGGGCGCGGCCACCGCGCAGGCGTGGCCGGGCTGGGGCGCGGCGTGTGCGCGACCGTGGCGCGCGAGACGCCCGGCAACGCGATCTTCTTCGTGACCTACGAGGGCCTGCGCCGCGCGCTGCCCGGCCGGCCGGCGCCCGCGGCTGCCGAGGGTCGCGGCGCGCTCTCCACGCTCGGCGATGCGGCGTCCTCGGTCGTGTGCGGCGGCCTGGCCGGCATGGTCATGTGGCTGGCGGTGTGGAGGCGCCCACCCACTTCATGTCTCCTGCTGCTCTGCATTACCCAACCCCGGGTATCGCTCGGCGCCTGGCGCCCGCGTCCATGGAGCCGGGGGTGCACCCGCGCGGAGCTGCGCCTGCTCGGCGCCGGCGGACGCGCGCAGCGGCCCCGCCTGCTCGGTCCTGTGGCGCGGCCTGCGCGTCAGCCCGGCCCGCAGCCTGCCGCACGCGGAGGCACATGCTGTGTGGTTGTGGCACGTGGTGTGTGGTGGGGTTGTGAGAGTGCGGCAGCGAGCCGGGGCGCGCGGCCGCGCGCAGGTGCTGCCGCTCGACGTCGCGAAGACGCGGCGGCAGACGGCGGGGCCGGGGTCGCTGTATGACGTCGGCATGGCGCGTAACCTGCAGCTGCTCCACCGCGAGGGCGGCCGGCGCGCGCTGTATGCGGGCCTGACGCCGACGCTGCTGCGCGCGTTCCCCGCCAACGCGTGCCAGTGGCTCGCCTGGGAGGCCGCCATCCACGCGCTGCGCGAGCAGTGACGCGGGGATGCGGCGCGCGCATGCGCCTCGCCGCCCGGCGCGCGCCGAGGGGCGGCGCGGGAGGGCCGCCGCATGCGCGCTGCGCGAGCAGCGGCGCGCCTGCCTGGGGATCGCATCATCGCAGCGTGAGCGCTGACGCGGCGGCCCCGGGCCTGTCCCCGCGCCAGCACTTCTGCATGCTCTGGGAAATGCACGTGCTGCGGGCCGGGCCGAGCGGGCCGCGATATGCGGGGTGCGTGCTGTGGGCGGTGCAGGGCAGGTGCCGTTGCCGCCCGCGTACCAGCGTTGCAGGGCGCAGTGGCTGCTGGCCTGAGAGCAGCCATGCGCACGCCGCGCGGGCGTCGGCGCGCGCGTCTCGGTTCTCCGGGTGTGCCGGGAGCCCCTGCCATGGCCTTGCTGAGCCTGCCGCAGGCGCTGCGCGGCACGTCCTGGTCGGCGGCCACGTGCGCTGCCTGCAATGTCAGCGTACTCAGGGCATGTTGTCTGTCAGTTTATTTTTCGCCAAGTCACTGGAGCTCTTGGCTGTCGCAGTGATGCAGGGACTGTTCACGGGCTGCTGGAGGTCCTCTGCTTGAGCACTTACCACAAGGCACTACTTGTGCCTCCGCCTGTCTGGTCCGCATCCCTGCCATGCGCATTATGTGTGTGCGGCGCCAGAGTGGTTTCACATGCGCGGCGCTGCTAGTGTGACTGCCCTTCCATCACCCCTCACTTCTTGGTGTGTCTGCTTGCCTGGGCAGCTGTGCAAGGAGCGTATGTCCTGAAGTGATCACGCTATCTTTGTTGTCAGGCGTATGAATGTGGGAAGGTAGCATGTCAGCTTTTCGTACCAGCCGCATAGCCACTAATGGTCCAGCTGTGATTAAGCATTACAGCGCACAATCGTAACTCAGTCGCATGCAAAGGTACACTTGAACACAGCAAACAGGGCCACACTTAGCACAGCTTGATTGGCAGGCCGAGGCTCATCACACAGCAGTCATGCAAGCGCTCCAAGGCTGCACACCAAGCCATAGGAGCCCAGCAAGCGGTACACGGAGGCAGGCTGGGGTCTGCACAGGGCTATGGACACAAGGGGGTGCGCTCGCTGACGCCCCTTGCGCAGCGCCCCATGCGGCGCTTGGTCTGGCGGGGTGCGCATGCCCCAGCTTTGCATCAGCTCCAGGACAGGCGCCCCACACGGAGCGCAGCGGGTATAACGTCGAGCCCGCCCCGCCCCCACACACAGATCGCGTAGTAGCATGGACGCAGGCGCGGCCGCATCGGCGCCCGGGCCGCGCCAGGCCCGGCAGCCGGCGTGCGGGCCTGGAGCTAGGCGCGGCGCAGGCGCAGGCGCGCCGGCAGCTCCATCCAGCGCGAGCGGAAGCCCGTGCACTGCGGGTCGTGGCACTTCTGCGCGATGCATCCTTCCGCCAGCGACACCACGAAGAAGACGTGGTTGCTCCTGTGGTGCCGGCCGACATTCTCGCACCAGTGGCTGCCCGGGCCTGCGCGCTCGCGCGCGGCGGCCTCGCGCCGGGCAGCGCGTCGCTGGATTGCAGCGCGCTGCTGGGCCGCAGCGAACTCGCGCCTTTTTTTTTTTTTTTTTTGCTCACCTCGGAAGCATCGCGCGCAGTGCGCGACCCCAATGACACACATGACGCTACATGGCGCTCGCCCTGCTGCGCCGCGCCCGTCTCGAAACGTGGACACCCAGCATGCCCGCTTAGTCGCAGCGGGACACCGCGTCACGCTCGCATGCGCGCCAGTGAGCAGAGCAGCTCGATGTCAGGCACGCATGGAGGAGCAGCGCGCAGCCCCGCGGCACCCACTGTCCAGCTGATCTGTGCAGTCGGCAAGGCCATGGGGCCCAAAGCGGGCTTGCGCGCCGATCATGAAACCATACAGTGTCAGGGTAGGGCACGCGCACCGATCATGGAGTACGCAACCGTGCCGGCCACGCCGCATAGGCAGACCGTGCGCGCGGTTGCGGGCTTGCCCGCGCGTTCCGTTGCCGTGCGCTCCACAAATTGCAGCGCGCCCTGCGCCCAGCGCCGCACCTCTGCGCCGCGAGCCGCCCACACCCCGTCAGCTTTGGGTGCCCTCGCGTGCTTTGTGAGGCGCGTAGCTGTGCTACCATGCTCAGTGACTGCGAGCGAGGCAGGTACATGTGTGCGCTCGTCGCCCGCGGGCACGACATGCTGTGTCCTGCACGGGAAGCAGCTAGCCCTACAATACGCCCCTGCGCACTGCGCACCTGCCAGGCTGGTCCGTGCAGCAGGCACGGCGCAGCTCCTCAGGCACGCACAACTCTCCCACACAGACACTGATCAACCATGCTGATCAACCAAAAACAGGGGCCACAGCCGGGGACCAAACAATATGCGGCCGCGCCGCTGATGGCCATGGATGGATCGCGCGGCGCTGTTTGTTGCGCGCGCTGCTGCTGCCAGGCTCGGGCGCCCGGCGCAGCGCATCGGCGAGCGGGGCGCGCGCACCCTCCATGGACGCGGCGGGCGGCTCCGCGGCGTCGCCGGCGTCGTGCTTCCAGGCGACCTTCGCGGCCGCCGCCGCGCGCTGGATCACTTCCAGCTCCTGCGACACCAGCGCTTCAGGGCATGTGTTCTAGCACGAGCCCAGAGACAGGGGTGCTGCTGTGCATCTGTGCGCCTTACGTCACATGCGCACAAAGGCTGCTCTGTGCTGTGGTGAGCGCTTTCGGGGCCGTTGAAGCCGTGTCTGGCAGGCTCCCCTGCCGTGCGCTGGCATGCGCAGGGGCCCCAAGCGGGGCCGCTTAGCCACCCGCGCGCTCCTGTACGGCGCAGAGCAGACATGGTCGCTGAGTGTTAAAGCAACAAAAAAGAGCAGACATGCGTCCTGTGCGTGCCTCAACGCTGGCGCCGCCGGCCACTGTCGCGGAGGCGCAGCGCGGCAGCGGGCAGGGCGCGCCGGCGGGCGCGAGCAGCCGCGCGCCGCGCGGCGTGTTGCACACCAGCGTCGCCAGAAACAGCTGCCAGGGCGACGCGCCCGCCGCTGCGCGGCGCGCCGCGGCTCCCCGGCTTAGCGCCTCGGCTCAGCATGGTCGGAGGCGCGGGGAGGGCCGGCGCTAACACGGTCGCATGGGCGTGACATGCAGCCTGAGCATGATCGCGCGCCGCCCGCCACAGGTCACACAGGGTGCTGTGCTGGGACTGAGTGCATGGAGCCCGGCAGCAGGCAAGCGCGCCCGCTGCGCATCAGCCTGCCGGGGCGCGGCGGGCCCCGGGCGCACCGCCCGCGGCCGCGTAGCGCTGCGTGGGCCGCAGCACGGCCGCCTTGCCGCCCTTGGCGCTCCAGATCATGCGGAAGTGGCGGTTCCTGCCGCGCGCGCGCGCGCGCCCCCTGCAGCCCTCGTCGCGGCCCTCGCGGCAAAGCAGCGGCTGGCACGCGGCTGCGCACGCCATGCCGCGCGGACTGCCAGGCTGCCACAGCCGCCTGTGCCAGAGCGCAGTCAGAGCTGGCAGGCGGCGGCTTGGCTCACGCGCCCGGCGTGTCCGTCGGGCAAGCGCGGCCGGGCTCGGCTGGCGGGCTGCTTGGCAACATCACAGCGCAGCTCGGCCGGGTGCCCACGCAGCGCGGCCTGATTTGAAACCAGCACAGCCCGGGGGCGACGCTGTCACGCACTCCCATGTGGGTCGGGGGGCCAGGTTGGCGGTGTTGCAGGACCCCAACCCTAGCCGGGGCCACCTGGTGTACACGGCCGTGTCCACGACGGACGTGAAGTGCAGCGCCCCCGGCGCCGCGTCCCTCGCCTCGCAGCGCACGCGCAGCGCGGCCGCCTGGCCGCCGGGCCGAGGGTCCCGCGGTGAGGGGCGCGCGCGGGCCTTGCAGCCACAGGGCGGCGGGCACGGTGCCGGGGAGGGTCGACAGTGGACATGCTCGTGATGCCCCTCTACCTCACCAACGCTGCCGTGGTCGTCGTTCCACCGCAACCCCCATGGCGCTTGCTCCTGCCAGCTTGTAAATATTTGTTTCAGACCGGACAGACATGAAGCATGTAGGGCAGCAGGCTCGTGATCCCAAAGATCAAGGACTTTCAGGGACAGAGCGCAGGGGTTTGCATGGAAGAATAGGATGCTCCACTCATGCATGGAGGGCGAAGGGGGGAGGGGGCGGGGGCGGGAGGGCGCTCGCCTCAGGGCGCGCCAGCAGCTGCGCCACGAACGCGCCGGCGGCGGCGGTGTCGCGCAGCGCGGCGCCCGGCAGGCGCACGAGCAGGTGGCGGCTCCACTTGGCG
>JAABUV010004491.1_pt1 | contig 16665 bp, 18 predicted proteins | sample 5559971 | NCBI WGS metagenome assembly JAABUV01 (sample SAMN10711881, study PRJNA513362) | rock metagenome | isolation source: Antarctica rocks | place: Antarctica: Victoria Land, Knobhead nord | collected 2015-12-19
TCTACACTCTCTCGAGCATATACACGGTATTCGACTGCAGAGGCGTCAGACCATGCTTACAATGACGTCTTCGAAGACTAAGAAGAGCCTTCACCTCAAAGCTCCGCGTTCGCTGATACTGGCTCTTCCAAAATCGCCTTGAAGGATAGTTTGTATACTACTCAGACACCTCCTGTCAAGCGAGACACGTCAAAGGAACAACAGCGTAATGAAGAGAGAGGAGCAATCGTGATCTCATCAAGATCAATTGCAGCCTCTCAGCGCTTGACTCGAGGTGACTGAGCGTATCACAAGCTTACCCACCCATGCGATACCTTTACTGTGCAGACAGATGTAGTAAGTCTACATGCGGCGTGGGATTACAAGGCCATGGAGGCTACACATGGTCTCTTTGCCGCTCATAATACCTATTGGGTTCAAGTCAAATGGCTTGGTTGTGGTAGTCAGGGCACTCAAGAAGATGCAAGGTTTAGATGTATTAACCTTGATACGTTAGGGAGTAATCAAGACAGGACTATTAAAAGCAGAACGGTGTCTGGTGCAATAGAGCTTTTTTGCTACTGATAAAGTACACATTTGAGGATCCGGGGCAACGACAGGTTCCGTTCGAGAATAGTGAGTAGTAGAGAAAACGCAAAGTCCGGGGGAGGCGTGGGAAAGTGAAGAGAAAGAACGTATTGACAGACTTGCACCGACCACCTGAAGTCCATGTAGAATAAGAGAAATGCAAGGCGACAAGATGGGAGCATTCTACGCTATGACACCAATCACGAAATCCCTGCCCTAGAGTTGAAGCCAAAAGTGGGAGAAAGGCTGCGAGAGCCTAAACAAGACGGGGTGTTGCCAAAGTTGTGTGCTTGGGTAAAGTGCAAATTTTGGTAGACATCCCAAATTGGTCAACTTAATCTTGCTTAATCCTTGGATGTCCCGACAAATAATCATAATACAAACAGGCTCAGAACTCGTCGATTGGTGATTAGGCTACTTACCTCCTCCAAGGCTCTTACCTTAGTATTCCCTGTATTCGCAACGAAGTTCAGTCATGCGACATACTGACTTTTCAGCTAAAGTCAGCCACGTAGTAAGTATTCAACTCAGGTTGGTGTCTGCGTTGTTTATAGTTCTTGGTGACTAGTTCCCTAGTTGGCTTCGTCTTCGGGTCCCTCGATCCCTAGCTGTTTTGCTTTAATCCTAACATCGATGCCTTGCGATACGCAACCGAACACCATGGCAGGCAACGTATTTCCTATTTTCGGATTAGACAGCACATAGTCAAATTTTCGGTCTCTGAAACTTTACCAGTGTAGAGTAACGGTCTGAGAACATCAACAAATTTCTGAGACGGCAAATCCAAATTTGTCTTCAGGCCGCGACTGATAGAGCAAAACCTATCAAAATTCGTCTTATACTCTACCTCTTGAATCCTATCATCCTTCAAAGAGTGGACCTGGTTCCATTCTGTCATAATTGACGATAGAATGATGGAGCCAAACAACTCGGTCCAGGTTGATGTGTTGCTCTGAAAAGCTTGTTCTTGTTTCTCTTTAAATGTCTTCAGTGAAGAGTTGAACAGTTCCATCTTGACTTCTTCTTCACCCGTGATCACAATTGTAGATGGCTTGGGTAGAGAATCTAAACCTCCTTCTGCCGGAAAGAGGGAGGTCAGAAGAACAGGTTGTAAAAGAACAACTCGCAATCCAGGGTATAAAAGCTTTATCTCACTTCTGTTAGAATCAACAAAGAGGCGCAATCATGGTGTAATCTGAACGCACCTGAGAATTGTAGTCTTTGAAGAGATTGGCGATAATTTGCAAGACTTGTTTCGAAGAATCATCTGTGGGGAAATCCGCCAAACCGCTGCGCATCCAATCATTAAGCCATCGCTCTACACCTTCTTTAGGTACTTTAACCTGGAATGTCCTAAGTGACATCTTAAGATGATTTATGTGATCACTTGAGATTGGGTCGATATTGTAAATGAAAAGATGCATTCCAACAGCAGCTCTTCTTATACAAGAATGTCCCACGTTAGATCATAGTAGTGGTGAAAGACTTGCTCGATCCCTTTAAAAGTGAGCCTGACGCTAGCATCAAGTTCCCACAGGCGTCCTATGGGTTGCAAGAGATTGTCAGGGGGGGACCGCTCCATATTGCATCACGACAACACTTGGGATGCAGCGTGTGAGCAAATGGCATGTACGCGAATACGAGGTGATGGAAGTGGGTGGGTGAGAGCTCTAAAGTTGCCCAAAACGGAACAATTTAGTGTTGCAGTGGTTGAAAGTCGTTGCATCTCCCGAAACGGAAAAAAGTGCGAAGCGTCTGAAACGTTTTAATGCTCTCTGCTCAGCAAGTGATCCCATTCTTTCCACTGATACTGATTTCATTTGGCTGAGACACCCCGGCTGATTCCTGCATTGCTCTGCTTTCACACGAAGCCGATCGGACTTTGCCTATTGCATATGCGTCCCTAGATCATTGGGTTGGTAACACCTGTCTATCTTCTCCGCGAACCGTAGCTGAACCAAAATCGTCGACTAGGCTCCCAATATGAGATGCTCTTCTCTGTGCATTCTTTCAAAAGGTACACAATGGCATCAGATCTCGCCAGTGACTACTTTGCGGGCTTCGGTTGGAAGACCATTCTCTTTCCTGAACGACCAAAGCACAGAACCACGAGCAAGGTGCAATGGGAAGAGAAAGAGATCGAAGACAATGAGGCAAAAGCTATCCTCCTTGAGCTATTAACTCCTAAGGATGAGCAAGCTGCCCCACACATGAGGTTGTATTACCTTGACGAAGCATCGGTGAGCATCAACGTCATCATAAGCTGATCTTTATTGACCTCGTCGTTCCAGCGAGGCATGTTCAATGTTATTGCGTACACGGACCTTCGTATAGCCTCTTCCCTTGAAGAGTCAGACGATTCTGGAGCCACCATATTGTCTATACTATTGAAGATGGACGACTGCAATCGGGTGACACGCGCAACAATGGTGCAAGACTTTCGCAACCTGTTCTCAAATTCAAAGAGCGGGCGACTGGATCATTTCAGCGTCCTTGAGGTTGAAGTGATTCTGTTATTGATGCATTACGTATTTAGGCACGCAGCGCCTAAATTGATCTGGGAGTACCACGATAACGGTAGTAATGATAAAAGTTTTTCAAACACTAAGAGCATGTTCGCTAATTTGACCCATAGACGTGAGGACTGTTAGCGAGGTAGGAGCTGAAGAAGAAAAGCGGCTGGAATTCAAGGAGAATGAGACGGAAGACAGCGGGCAAGCCAAACCACCCCATAAAAAAAGGCCTCGCTGGAGGAATATCAGAAACCCAATTGCAAGCACATGGTTGAAATTTTCTAGAGATTAGGCCATTCTGTGTCTTCTATAGCGGTGGGACTTCTTTTCAGGGTCACGAGTGTATAGAATGACAGTCTCAAGGGCCCTCATAACGATTGTTGTCTTGGCTAATACGGTATCGTCCTGTCTTGTAGATGGGCCTGTCCATTTCCATCTTGAAGTTGAGAGATCACTTGGCCATCCACTGTCTTTCAACATGATTTCGGTGAAATGCCCGAGGTGTGTGGTGCCGCATGTGGATAGGGTTTGTACAAAATCGAGCTATCGATGTACCACTACGCTTTCCCTAGCCTGGAATCTGGTTTTCCCCTACTCGCCCTCTTATCGCCTTTCCTAAACAATGGCGACTCAAGCCGACTTGTCACAGCTTTGGCTCGTTACCATGATCCACTCCTCACCATCCATGCTAAGCTCTGGCATCGGCTCCGTCAAAAGCAAAAAACCCACTGCTTTGAAAGCGCTATTGTGAGTGAGTAGATCGACAATCCTCCCTGTAAAATACAGTTCCGTAGATGCGTCAAATGATTCGGCTATGGGTGCTGTGTTGCCAAGTACGATGGCGAGAAGTTGGATCATATCCCTATATTCGTCTCCAAAGGTATAAAGTATAGGTAGAAGTGCAGAACCCATCTTTTCAAAGATCATCCGCCTGTTACTAAGACTGTGGCCATTCAAGAGAGCATCTAAGTCGGCCAAATAGCTACCTCTGATGGGTTTGGCAGTATCGTTCGAAGTGTAAGGAAGAAGTCGTGCATGGCACAGCAAGGCAGCCAGGGTCAGTGCGAGCTGGTCCGGTTTTTGGGAAGTCCGAAGATCTCTAATCATTTGTTGATATAGCTCCAAACCGTCGCCCGAGCTTGCCCACTCACTTAGTACTCGAAGAGGCTGACCGTGAGCTATTGAGCTCCAAGTGAGAAGCAATAGTACATTGTTTTCTGGCCTTCGAAGCGATGGACGTTGGTAGTAGACTTGCTCACTGTCTCGCGTTAGTGTTACTCTTCTGCATTCATTGGAAGAGGAATTACAGGTGTATGCGAATTAAATCCACCTGCCCTGAACCCAACCCGTTTAACACCTGCGACGGAAGCTCCTGGTACCATTAGCATTAGCCAGGCCCGCCCCTCAGGGTATCCTACCAAGTATCCCTTCGAAAGGCCAAAGGGAACAATTTCCAGCATCTGGGTACTCCACTTCACCGTATCCAGCGCGCTGATATCGGGATCATCAGCGAAAATTTTTGACTTCAATAACGCGTCATGCATTTGCTTCGAATCGAAATTTCCAAATCGGTTTGTACCGGTAATGCCAATAAGGAGACCGCATAGCCTAGTGTTGTCACTGGTTGTGTGTTCTTGATCGAATGCGTGTTGTCGACACTCCACCCTCCCGCCGGAAAATTCAAGCAGGCCTCGAACTAGTGAGATGGTCTGAAGCTTCGAGCATTCTAACGTCTTGACCGGTACCTCATTTTCTAATATAGCTTCGAATAGATCGGTATGACTCTTTCGGAAAGGTTGAAGCAAATCGTCTTGGTCTTTCGCGAGAAGATCGAGGGCAAGAGGAGAGTCGTAATTCCCCAGCAAGTTCAGACCAAGGAATACAAGACATTGCGTAAGACGTCTGCGAACTTGGCTATCAGATTCCTGGGAGTGTTAGAATAGTAAAGGGATGATAAGTGGAAGGCTTACCAATATATCATGATTCAAAATTGCTCTTTCAAGCAGTACCATGAGGCTATTTGATCTGGCAACGTCACGATAACATGCCTCGCGTGCTTGGTCATGTGGTTCGTAGCTTTGTCTTAAGCGGATCGCTTTGAGAGCTCGGTCAAGGAAGAATGCTTGAGCTCTCCTGTTCGCCCTCCAGGTACCGTGGATCAAAACGTCACTCTCCGTTGGTTTCGTCGGATTATAGTCAAGGTTCAATTCCAGCCCATGAAAGGAGAGCCACGAAAGGCATAATCCACCAACAACAAGTTCGTAGGATTGGCCATCGTTGCTTTCTCCAGCAATAGTGAGTCCTAAGTCTGAAATAATTTGGTATGACTTGGAATTCGCGGTTGCGCAGACAAGCTTCCATGGCCCGTTGGTCAAGATCGTATATCGTTCCCCAAGGTCAGGCGGCCTTCGTATCTGTGGTTTCTCGAAAAGTCTAGAGCATGTTACCTCTGCATCAGCTTCTGACGTATCCTCGACCACGGTTGTAACCTTGATCTCCTTGAATTCTGGCCACGCGGCTCCGGGATCAGGCGTCGAAGACGGTACTGCATTGACTACACGCATGTCGGGCGCCGGGCGACCGCTCAAGGCATACTCCATGAAAAAGAAGGCAACGAGCCATTCTGGGGGTCTTATAGGTTGGCACAGGTTTCATGCAAGACGCGCAGACTCCGCATTTTAGAATATGGCTTGCAGGCGTCACCCAATGTATGTCCGAAGAGAAGTGTTGGGGATGCCCAATTCTCAATCCGGAAGAAGGGAGTTCCTCTTCCAGTTCCCTCGCTGAAGTGACCTGGACGCTTGTGGGTGAGAGCTCTAGAGTCGCTTAAAACGAAACAATTTAATTAGGGTGTGTGAAAAGTCATTGAATTTCCCCAAACGGGAAACAATGCCAAGGCCTTGAAACGTTTTAATGCTAGGAAGTTGGCTACAAGGTTAATATGTCATCCACCAGCTTTCTTCAACACCATGCCTGTACTGCGCCTTGTTGTGCCTTGGCGGTTCCGGTGGTGGACTTCTTCCAACTCTAGGCCGTGACTATCTCGTTCAGCGTACCAAAGAGAAAAGAAATTGTGCTTAGAATTGAGAACAACTACCAGAAATCATTACGAAAACCAGGAAAGCATACACAGTTTACTTTCAAGGCCATCATGCCCTTTACCAAGATGGCACAAATAGTCTGACTTGGGGACGAGAAACGAGGAATGCCTTGCCATCAAGCTTTTGATGCGGTGGGTTGCGGAGTCAATTTTCGTTGACGAGCGTGGGTGAGAGTGGGTGAGAGCGACAAGGATTTCCTAACTAGGATGTGTGACAGCGGGTGGGAATGGTAAGGATTTCCTAATTAAGACGGGTGAGCTGTTTGTATACTCGAAATATGGAGCGACCATCCCTTACTGCGCACGACAGCAGGACATCCGCTTGCAAGCCTATATCTTTCTGGACCCACACAATATCGGGATGGCTCGCATTCATTTTGTGGCGGTTTATAGTCCTGCTTGTGTTACAATCCGGTCGTAGCCTGACTTTACCTATGTCAACACCCAAGAAATTGGGCATCAATCCTTAGGTAGGCATATCCTTCGACCGAGATCTCACTACATGAGCCCTCACTAGTCACTGGCTTTTCTTGAATACTGTCACGGCAGGTATGGATTCAGTCCAGCAGATGCAGTATGCGAATCGGGTCCTGCACTACACAACTCCCTCGCTGATCTTACTCTACTACCTCGTCGCTGCAACCGTCAGTGTTTGCACTCTACAGTCCCTCAAAAGACCCGATGAGAAGAAACCACGAAAGCCCGCTATCTACGTTATGCTCTCTATCATGATAATATACCTCGGAGAAGCCTCTATGCTTGTATTCGACACTTTCAACAGTCAATCACGCAGATCTACTACTGACAGCAATGTGAGCATTCACGCTAGGCAGCTGTCTAAACCCTCTACTCGAGATTGCTGAAAACCGAGTTTCTTAGGTCTACGCCATCTCCTCTGTCCTCGTCTGGCTGGTCCTCATCATGTCGCTAGCAGACTCTAAACATCCCGTATGGTACCCTTATTATGGATCATGGCTGCTTGCTCTTATCCTTGAGATTGTCCTTTTCAGTCTCTCCTTAACGATCTGCCGGCCCTTAAACCACTTTGGCTACACTCTGCTCGGCATCCAGATTTCTCGGCTACTAGCTTTCATCTTACTTGCAGCTCTCCACGGTGGAACCCCGGTTAGCGAAGAACATACTCCACTACTTATCAACACCGGCCAACCTAATGGGCATGTCGGTCTTTCCAATGCAACATATGGATCAACGGCCGTTGAAAAATCTTCTTCTGACGGTGCCGATTTGGAATTTGAAGCCGAGGATCGAAAGAAGGAGGAAGAGCGACTTAAAGACATCGAAAAGCGCCTGACGGCAAATGGAAATTGGTTCACCTACGCCTGCGAGTTCTCCATTTTCCTTCCGTACGTCTGGCCGTCCAAATCGAAAGATCGGAAACTTCAGTTCAATTTCCTTGGCGTGATGCTCTGCTTGGCCTGTGCTCGAGCATTGAACGTGCTTATACCGTATCAACTAGGAGTCATGATAAATGCTCTGGGGGCCTCACAAGATCGAATTCCACTTATGGCGATCGGGCTTTACATCGCATTCCTTACGGCTTCGTCTAATGTTGGTATTCCGTTAATCAAAAGCTGGCTGTGGCTCCCCGTCGAACAGTACGCATACAAATCCATAAAGACGGCTTCTTACAACCACATTATGGGTCTGTCATGTGACTTTCATGATGACAAGCAATCTGGAGAGTTATACAAATCGATCGAACAGGGCAGCTCTGTCAACGGCCTTCTAGAGACAATACTGTTCCAGGCTCTTCCAGCGCTCGTTGACCTGGTCGTGGCTTGCGCCTACCTTTACTATCTGTTCGGTCCTTACATGATTTTGACTGTCGCTGCCATGACCATTGTTTTCCTATGGGCCGCCACATACTACAGCGCAGAGCAAAGCGAGTACCAACGTAGAAACACAGGAATTGCTAGAAAAGAAGCTCAGATCATGTATGATACTGTTGGCAGCTGGACTACTGTGGCGTACTTTAATCGTTCGGCCTACGAGCGGGGGCGGTACACTACTGTCATCGAGCAACACATGCAATCTCAACGAAAGACGTACGTTATTTATTACCTTACTTGGGCCGCTCAAAGCGTGGTTATGAGTATTGGCTTGTTCGGTGCATGCTTGATCGCGGCTTATCAAGTCAAAAGCGGCGGAAAATCGGTTGGGGACTTCGCAACCTTGATCACCTGCTGGGCTCAATTTACTGGTAAGTCTTCCACTTTTTATATTGAGTTTATACATTTTGCTATTGGAATTTCTGATAAACTATTTACTGATTTGATCCGTCTTAGGCCCTCTTTCGTTCTTCAGCCAAGTACGCCGCCAGCTACAAGATAGTCTCGTAGATGCGGAGCAATTACTCCAGTTGTTCCAGACGTCACCTAGTATTAAAGATGGTCAGGCGACCTTTAAAGTCAAAGAAGGTGCCGTCTCATTCGAGAAGATCAGGTTCTCTTATGATGGCAAGAAGGAAGTAATCACAGACCTTAGCTTTGATGTCAAACCTGGTCAAAAGGTGGCACTTGTTGGGGAGACAGGCGGTGGAAATCGACTATTCTGAAACTACTATTCCGGTTCTACGACGTTACGCAAGGTTCCATATCAATCGACGGTCAAGATATTCGAACGGTCACAGTGACAAGTCTTCGAGAATCTATCGGAGTAGTACCTCAAGACCCTGACCTATTTAACGATACGATCATGAAGAACGTTCGATATGCCAGACTCGATGCAACAGACGACGAGGTGATATTGGCTTGTAAAGTCGCAGCTGTCCATGAGAAAATCATGACCTTTACGGATGGATACGCAACAAAAGTAGGCGAGAATGGGGTCAAACTGTCTGGTGGCGAACTTCAACGAGTCGCCATTGCCCGGGCGATTCTAAAGGACCCGAAAATCATGCTTCTCGACGAGGCAACAAGCAGTGTTGATACTGAGACTGAGGTGAAGATCCAGCAAGCCTTGGAAACACTCACCGAAGGACGGACTACGTTTATCGTCGCACACAGGCTTTCTACCGTGATGAACGCAAATCTCATGCTGGTCATCAAGGACGGTGAAATTGTGGAACAAGGATCACCGAAAGAGTTGCTGATATCCAAGGGTAAATATTACGACCTTTGGTCAAAACAGAATGGCATTGTTCCTACGCCTGCGGATCCGGAGGTGGAACATAGGGATGTTTCCAGCTCATCAAAAGAAAGCCTATCAGCGACCGGAATCCAGTCCACTGAGAGCTCCACGCTACTGTCCATCGCTTTTTCGGACGGCCTTCTCATCGCTCTTACTGCAGGGCGGACTCCGACAAATGAGCAAGAGAGTCAAGATCCGAGCTTGGTCTAGTTCAGATCGGCTCCCTAAACGATCCCTCAGCGGCGCAATTTCCAACGTCTTTTCTAGGCAGTTGCATCTTTACCTTGGTATCTTAGATTTTCGGGAGAAAAGGGGCTGCTTCTGGCTTTGGCATTCTAGAATGGTAGACTAAATGGCGTTCTTTCTACTTAGTGAAAACTGAAAATTCTTTCTAGCTGATCAGAGACAGAGAGGATGCGGAGTGTCTGGCCCATTGGTGAATGGGGGATTGTTAAATTTCAGGGATGGTATTGGAAGGATGGATTGAAGGAGGATATAAAGGGAAAGGAGTGAAGGGAAGAGTGGATATTCTAAATTATTTCTGTTAGGTAATCAAGTTTGGCGTTTTCTCAGCTGCACTATGACGTACACTGATAGTATTGGGACACCTATGATAGACGAGCGCTCCCGCTCTAGTGCTCCAATTCTGGATGCCTGTATCTCTGGTAGGCCTTTAGCATGGGCAGATATCTCAGATTATGTTTGCGCAGAAGCCATCGGTCAAATCACAGCCACAAGCCAGGCAAAGGACTCGAAGATTCAAGCCCAGTACCCAACCGATTCTCCCCTCCTCCTCCTCCTCCTCCTCTTCCACCACCCGTATAAAATCCGTCCCTCGATCACCATCCACCACCTCAGGAACATCATCCAAGATGCCGAACCGAATGTACACACCTCCTCCACTATATAAGCACACAGAGTACCCAACTCACACCTCACCGCATTCGCCGTAAGGATGTCTGTTAGACGAGCCGCAGAGTCGGCAAGAGCACACATCTCTGTGGATTTTGCCCCTATCGAGATGAGAATCTTCCACGGCTCGAATCTGAACGGCGATGGCCAGCCAAACTGATTCCCTTTTCTTGATGAACTTGGCATGAAGACAGACGCGCTGAGCCAAGATTCAAAGGTTGACAATTCCTCCCAACTTATCTTGGGAATGAGCACTATCAAAGGATATGAACGAAACGGGTACCGAACGAAAAGCCATTGAAATGGGTGAGCTCACACTTCGAAAAAGCTCCTTTGTGGATTGGATTGGACACTCTTTCGGTCACCACGTGCATTCGGTGACAAACTTCTATGTTCGACAGCGTACCGGCAATTATTTTTATGAGATGTAGTATCGGTGGAATGCGCAATGTAGGGTAGTAGAGGAATCCATCCTTGCCAGTCGCCAAAATAGGTTCCATATCTACGATGCTGCAGCGGTAAGATGGAATTCAGAGCACATCGTTAACTGCTTTATCTCACGCTCTTAGGAGCGTCCATTTCGGAAATCACACATTCCCAAATCATTTCTTATTGACAGACATCTTTTGAGAATTACGTCTTCTACGTGGATGAATGGAAGAGAAAATTATCGTTGAATTACCCATGTAGCCAAATCGTCACGCAGCCGGGACAAATAACCTCCGGTCGGCAAAACCTCGGGACAAGGCTCATTGACCTCTGTCCGACTAAGATGATCCAATTTCTCTGAACATTAGCTCCCACATTGTCACACTTCATCAACTGAATTTACAATGACAACTTCAGCTGAACGAAGCATTCCTGGCACTTCTGTGCTCGACTTTGACACGGAGCCCGTTGGTCGCAAGCGTTGTCATTCTGGCGAGTCAGAGAACGAATTAGCGTGCAAAAAGATCAAAAATGATCCTAGCTCATTAAGAAAGACCATTGAAACTCTTCAGGAGATCGTTTCAAGCCAGCAGCATCTCATCGTCCAAAAGTATGAGCCGTTCGCAACCCAGGAGGGATTCGTTTGCCGTGTCCCGTTATGCGAAAAACCATTCGGTCGTGCAGACACGCTCAAGAGACACATTTGTAACACAGATGACCCTACACATAAATCGCTCGCAACCGTAATGAATCAGACGCACTGCATTAAGTGCCATGATACCACCGCCGCACCAAGAAACCTTTGTCGACACGAAAAAGGCGACCATAACACCAGTGGGCTAAGACTCGATAGAATCTTGGGTGGAGAGGCATGGACTTGCCGAGATACCTGTAAGTGTGTAGTTGCGGCTTACTTGTTTCTGCAACGTTCACAAATGCTAATGCTTTCAATTCTGCACAGCAATTCCACCCACGCCAGTCTCTGATAGCTCAGAGCATAACCCCGATGATCACACATCGCAGAGCAGCGTTCAAGACATGGCCCTGCCGAAGGTGACGTCTAACAATGAGACTCCCAACGGCCATGTTTTCGGGTTGGAAACGCCCTTCCGTACTCATTACCCCTATTCGGTAACAGATACACAACTCTCGAATAGGGAAACAGGAGCATTCTTACTGTCGGACTCAGTTCCATTAGACCTGGAGAGCATTTGGACTACAACGGAGTCGGGTCAACCTTTCTCGGAACAGGTTCCCTTGGATTTTGAGAGTCCGCTGGGGTCAACAAATCAAGATCATAGAGACCGTGCACCACAACTTCCATCGGGACTCGAGGATTTGTTTTCAACGGCACACCCGTCCTCAATCTTAAACCCCCCAGCATCGGAGCTTAACGCGGAACCTTTCATCTCGGGATTAGTTCCATTGGATTTTAACAGCGTCTGGGGCCATGGGAATTCAAGTCGCACAGACACTGCATCACTACCATCATCGCTTCCGGTCTCAAAACATGGCAGTACACTACTTTTACCGAACACTGGTCAGACAAACGCCACGCCGCAACCGCCCTCATCTTCGAACCTGCTTTCATCGAGGTCCGGCGATATGCCGCGGTTACACTCATTCTCCAGACCGAAAGCAACTAATCTACCAGGGGCGTTGGAAGCGGAGTTGATAGACAATGCACTACAAGTTCCGGTATCACTTCCATTGAAATTTCTTCAAGACGCCAAATCAAATTCTGATACCACAATCGATATTACTTTTAAGATCAGGTGCGTCTGACCGCGAGTGATTTGAGGTTTTCAAGCGAGACACTCCGGCAAATAGATCTGCAGACTCAGTTTGAGGGCGTCCGTTCCTCAACGGCAGCTGGGATAGATGAAATCTTTTGAAATCTCATTGCTTCGAAAACGGCCAATTAGCCGCTGTTCGCTGGTGATGGAGCACAACGTTCCTTAATTCCTAAAATGTAAATAAAACGGAATGGCTTGTGATATCTATTCATCCCTGAATATCATAAACGAGAATCTCGAACTTCCCTCCCGCACCAGATGTATGGTAGTACGAAAGATCCCCACGCCAGATCACAGCATCACCAGGCTCAAGAATAAAGTCTGCCTTTTTCAACTTCTCGACTGACGGGTGTTCGGGGGTTTGTTGGTGGGATGCTTCCAAAAGCTTGAACAACCCAGACGTATGGTCAAGCTTGGTGAGAGCAATGATTACAAGCGCGTTTTCTTTCAGCCCAGTCTTCGGCACTGAGGTATCGACCTTTGTGGAGTGAAACATACAGACGTTGATCGATTTGGGTGCTGCAGGAACAGACCTAGGCGCAAAAAATCCTGCAACCTTGGAACTGCTCGTCTGTCATGGTCAGACTTTGGGCTTCCCAAAAGCTAGGATTAGAACTTACCTTCATGAACTCATTCCGCACTGCAATAGCCTCAACAGGACTTTTAAACTCGGTCCATTTATCTCGTACGATTGAGACTTCCAGTCCACGCTCTATCTGGACTACCAGCGCCTCTATCTGTGCCAGAGGAACTGTATTCCTTTCAACTTTGTAGCCAATAACCTCAACCTCAGCCATCTTCAATGCTGTAGCCGTGTGAGAGTGGTGGAGGGAAAACGGATGGCCCAGATAGATAAGGAGTTGCTTAGGCGCTGGCGCAAGGCTCAATAAACTCATCATGTATGCGCTATCGGGAGGGAGGAGGATACTGCTTACCTATTCCACCTTCAGCGATCTCTGCAAGACTTTCGGGTTTGTGAAGATTCTTTAAAGGTCGAAACACTGATGACGCGGGGCGGTTCTTGCAGTGGATGTCTTCCGGCTCTAGGCCGTGACTATCTCGTTTAGCGTTCCAACGAGAAAAGAAATTGTGTGCTTACTGCGTAATAATTCATCTTTGCAAGCTGCTAGAGTCGAGAATAAGGCCCGCAAATCGTTATGAAAACTAGAAAGGTACACATCGTTCACTTTAAGACCATCATAGCCTTTTAAAAAGATGGTATAAGTAGTCTGACTTGGGGACGAGAAAAGAGGGATGCCTTGCCGCAAGAGGCTGCATTGTTCTTTGGACAACAAACCTGCAATTTGATACGCTTGAGCATGAATGTGATGAGGAAATAGGGCATCGAAGCTTTGATGCGGTGGTTTGGGGAGTGAGAGTTAAATATCGTTGATGAGTGTGGGTGGGAGTGGGTGGGTTTCTTAATCAGGATGGGTGAGAGTGGGTGAGAGTGGTAAGGATTTCCTAATCAGGATGTGTGAGAGTGGCTGAGATTGATAATGATTTCCTTAATCAGGATGGGTGAGATGTTTGAGATTTCCAAATGCGGGAGATACGAGCGCTGGATTTGAACGGTTTCTATTTAATTGCACTTCCATTGGCTCTACAGCTAAACTCGCTTCGTATTCATTTAGGGCTTCTTCATCTGAATGAGCATATGGACAGAGACGATTCAGAAGGACAAGCGCGAATGCTTGCTCACGAGGTTGATGTGAAGGAGCAGGACAGATGGCTGCCGGCAGCAAACGGGCATACCCGCCCTATGATTCAATGCCCCTCAGCCTATTTCACAAAAACGTGGTTCAAGACACATTAGCCTTCTATCTCTTGCTAAAACTTGTAGTTCCGCATCAGTTGCTCGAATCATGAAGACAGCTCTGCCAAGAGATGCCAAACTTTCCAAAGAAGCGAAAGAATGCATGCAGGAATGCGTGAGCGAGTTCATTTCTTTCATCACAAGCGAAGGTGGTTAAAGTCAATCTTCAGTATGTACGGTCTCTAACCTTGAATTGATTCAGCCGCGGAGGAATGTCGGAAGGGGGAACGGAAAATAATGAGTGGCAATGACATTCTATTTGCCATGAGATCACTTGCTTTCGAAAATTACGGGGAAGCACTGAAGATCTATCTGACGAAGTATCGAGAAGTACGTTGCTTTCCCTTCTTCTCGTACCTGCATGTGCTCTCATTTTCTGCAACACTCAGAGCCTCTGACAATAAGGTTAACCTGTTCAAGACTCAGTCCGCCAGAGAAGAGAGGCAGCAACGGCCAGGTAGCGAATACAGATTAGCAGGGGGTCAATCGGGCGCAGGAAGTGGTAGCGCTGACGGTGGTCCCGATACTATGAGATACAACTTACAAGCATAGCGATAAGTTACTTGTTAGACGTTCCCTTATCAATCCAATCTCTCAGATGTCATCCTTCAACTCAGCACTGAAGAACTGAGACCGCCGAAGGAGCTCCGCATTCTCCATCTTCGCATTGCATACCTCGTTGGCCTTTGAGAATGTGAGGATGGCCAGGTTCCAGACAACGCGTGATTCGGGTAGCTGCTTAGGGGTGAGAGTAAGGGGGTTGAATCCGTACAATTATCCTCAACCAGAGCACTGGGAACCCTCTCCTTGCATTGGAATATTGACGTGTCTGTATATGGAGCAAACTTTTGCAGACAACCATTATTTGCGTACATCGTACTTCTTTGACACGATCTCTCGACATCCCTCCTCTTCACGCTCACGACTCTTCGCGGACACAGTGGAAACGCTGCAATGGTCGAACACAACCTCGAGTTGCACTTCAATATGAATGGCTTTGAGGAAAATAACAAAGACGAGAGAGAATGCGCAGAGACTGACGAGAATGGGCATGGAAAAAGAAGAAAGCAAGAAGACAGCTATGGAAAGTAAGGCGCTTTCACAAGACCTCTGTTCAGTTCAAGCTGATTTAAGTAGGTACCAAAAGCGTCAGAATTGCACCAAATTCGAAGGTGACGAATTTGCAAAGCGAGTAGAACTTTGTGATGAAGATGAAATGTAAGAAGTGTGCACTAGACGTCCATTTGGCAATTATTAACCAGTCAAAGGGCAAACCTACCGTGTGTAGCGATTCAAATCTCTCGTAAGATCCACCAAAGAATTCCCGTCTCCAGCGAGGGCGAACGGAGAGAGACTCCCGTTGCCACCAACCACGGCCTTCGGATGGCGGAAGCTGCGGGCGATATCCCCGTCATTGTTGGAGGACTAGGCAGGTATGGTCGTAATAAAACAATATATCGAACGTTAGGTGTGGCAGGACAGAAGGATTTTCGTTCTGGTGATGATTTCATGAAAGATGCGGATAACCACACCAAGATTACCATTCCTGCGGCCCCTCGGGCAGAGCCTCGTTCGTAGCCTCGGCGATCCATAGGGCTGAACGAGCCATGATAGTGACATTGCCCTCCACACTAAATCAATTGCGAATTCCCTGTTCTCAGGAGAGAACAGAAGCCCAGCCGTTAGAACTGTCGAAATGAGATGCTTAGGCCTATTGGGGACTAGCTTGTGGCTAATCTGGTCATGTGATCCCCCTCTATCTAGGGTAGTTGTTTTGGTGTTCGCCAATTTCCGAGCACGTGATAGAGTGACACGAGTGACTACCAACGCTACTAGGCATTCGTCATATTCTTCGGAGTAACCATCGGCCCGCTAAAACCACGTCTAATTCTCCGGTTGAATCACAAATTCAAGCCATTACTTATACCTTTGATTGGCCTTAGCTACCATGCCTTATGTCTCAAGTGTTTATTTAACGTCCTTTATCCCTTATCGCGGCAGTGGTAAGTCGTTATTCCCCCGCATTCTTTTGCCTGTGCAAAATAACATTATTTCCAGGATCGCAGCGGTTCGGAGAGCCTGATATCTGCGGGTCAGAGGGTGATTTCAACAATCGAAGTCTCCCAGGAACTGCTAGCAAAAGGTCTCATCCGGACTCCCTGATAATTGAAAGTAGGAATGGGGCAAAAAAAAGCCGTAATTCTTCAGAAGTCCACTGTGAATGTCTCACGAAGATACATGTACTAGAAGAACGAGTTCAGAAGCTATCCGGTGTGGTGAACGATCTTCAACTTCAGATTTCGGCATTGGAGACGACGCGATCAAAAGGGAGGGAGCTTATCTGCCCTGTTCAGCATTGCAATACTACATTCACTCGGCGTG
>JAABUV010004492.1_pt1 | contig 16660 bp, 22 predicted proteins | sample 5559971 | NCBI WGS metagenome assembly JAABUV01 (sample SAMN10711881, study PRJNA513362) | rock metagenome | isolation source: Antarctica rocks | place: Antarctica: Victoria Land, Knobhead nord | collected 2015-12-19
GCGCCGCCATGGCGATGTCGCGCCCGGCGGAGGCCGGCGACGTGAGCGCGTCCGTGTGGCGCTTGAGCATGCGCTTGAGCAGCTGCAGCAGCTGCGCGCGCCGCGCGGCCGCCGCGTCCGCGTCGCCATCGCCGTCGCCCGCGGCGGCCTGCGTGAGCTCGGCTGCGACCTGCGTGCACAGACGGCGATCAATCATGAAACGCTCTGGTACCCAGCTCTGCCTGCGCTGCTGACCACTGCTCCGAGTCAAAACGTACGCAGGGCACGCACCGCACCTGCTCTCCACGCAGATCATGGCACTGCTGTTGTTGGGCGAGCAGGCACCTGCGGCTCGGCTAGGCCGCTGGTCCTGGACAGCGCAGTCCACTGAGGCCGCTTGCGCCTGTGCGCCAGGTGGGCGAGCGCGGCTCGGGGCGCGCCTGGTGCTGCGCGGCGTCGAGCGTGGCGCCGGCTGCGCGGCGCACGTCCTTGTTGCCGTGGTTGACGTGCAGGTACGCCAGGCGCTGCAGGAGCGCGTCGCCGTCGGCGATGATACGCTCACTGAAGCGCGGCGCCTGCCAGCGCGGCGCGCGCGGGGCGGCTGAGCGCTTGGTGGTGCCCACGATACAGGAATGCAACAGCAGTGCAGAACGGAACTGCTTTCTGGATTCACAGAGCTGTGGAGTCAAACCCTCACACGGTGCAAGGCAAGCGCAAGGATGGCTGCTATGTGCTGCACCCTGCGACTATGCACATTGAGCAGAAGTTGACGGCGCAACTCAGCGGCGAGCATCACAGCTGCCAGGACGCGTCGCACACCACGCCGCGAGACACGCGGACCAGAGACCCACAGACCCGGCACGGCAGGCCTGGACGGGCCGCTCGGCAGTGGGTGCCCGGCACCTGGCGCGTAATCATGCGCAGGACGCCCACCACGCCCGAGTATCGGCCGCGCTCCGGGCTGCGCAGGACGTCCTGGAAGTGCCGCCATGCGTCCTCCTCCGCGTCGCGCCCCTGGCCCTCCTGCGCCGGGCCCGACGCGCGTGTCAGCGCGCCCCTCGCAGCCGCAGCGCGCGGCGGGAGCTGGGGCGGCCTGGCGCCCGCTGCGCCCCGGCGCGCCGCACGCCGGCGCGCATGACGCGGACCGCGGCCTCAAATTGTCTGGCGCCGCGCCTGGCGCCGCGGCGGGCGCAGGCGCGCGCACCGGGCACACGGAGAGCGCGCTCGCCAGGCCCGCCATGGCGCCCGCGATGACCTGCTGCGACGGCTTGGCGGCCTGGGCGGCCTTGCGCAGCAGCACGCGGCAGTACTCCAGCAGCCACTGCGCGCTGAAGGCGTCGCCCTGTGCGGCCGTGAAAGCCTGCGCGGCAGTCGCGGCGGATGGGCGAGCGTGCCAGCGCGGCGCAGCAACTCCGCGACTCTGCCGCGACTCTGCCAAAGGTGCGCATCTCGGCCGCAGTGCTAATGTACGGATGCAGGCATGCAGCAAGCGGTGAACACTGCTGCCAAAAGCTGACGGTCCGTGTGCATGCCGCCATACTGCGCCGCGCCTTCACACTGCCACACGCGCAAACAGGCAAGAGGTGTTCTTCCAAGCATGAGGCAGCGTCGGCTGACCTGCGGCGCGGCCTCGAGGACGAGCCCCAAGGTCTCCAGCACACTGGCGATCACGCCCTCGCTGCTGCTCTTGCCGGACGTCTTGGACAGGCAGCGCTCCTGCAGCAGCTTAGCGAGCCGCCTCATCCTCTCGCTGCGCAGCCCCGCATCAGGCGTGTGAGATGGCATAAGCACTGCATCGAGCCCCTTGACAGTTTGCTAAAAGATAGCGCCTGCGGGGACTCGCATGCATGCATGACACTTTGCCGCAAGAATGAAGTGCCATAGAAATACCATGCCCCAGGGCCAGACATGCATGTGCCTCATGGGCAAAGTGTGTCCATCAAATGGCCAGCATGTCTGCCGAGGCCCAGCACCTCTCGCTCAGCCACGCCGGCGGGCAAAGCGCCAGCGCGGCCTGCAACAGCGCCAGGGCCGCATTCTGCTCGTTAGCCCAGGGCTCGCTGCGGATGCCCTGCACGGCGACCCCGCCAGGGTCTGCCAGCGCGGGCGCGAGCTGCGCAGCGCGCTCCGGCGGCAGCTGAGGCAGAACCTCCTTTGCCAGCCACTTGTAGGCCTTCTCGCGCACGCTCTTGCCGTCCTTGGCTGCAAGCGCGCAGTCTACACTTCAACGGCTCGAGCCTGCATCGTTTGCGAAGGACCGTAGCAAATGGAGTCTCTTGCATCTTGCCACATACAGGGAATTGCAAAGCAGGACCTTGGACTTTGCAACTAGGTAGCTTTGTGCCTCTGCAGTGCCAAGCGCACTCACCTTTATACCGAAGGCTGTGCACGAGGAAGTGCTCAAGCCCATCCTTTGGCGCAAATGCGAAGGAGGCCACCAGCGACGCTCCCTCTTGAGTCTTGCACAAGTTCCTGCAAAGCAAAGCAGCAAAGTGCTCTGCTCTGCTCTGAGGAAGCAATGCAAGTGCAGGTTGGCAGACGGGCAAGTTATTTGACAAAAGCATCAATTTATGAGACCCATCAGACCAAAGCAGGCCTTGGTGTGTGCTGCACCGGCTTACTATTACTTTGCCGTACGTTTGCCAGGCAGCGCTTGCCGGCAAATTACAGCAAAGTGGTGCTAGGCGCACGTTGCGGCCTTTTCAAAGCGTGTCCACGCTTCGCCAGCGTCTGCAGCGGTGTCCTGACTTGCAGCGCCAGTGACAGCTGAGAGCAGAGCCCGAAGCTGTGTCTGGCTCGTCATAGCCCCTTGAGCATCCCGCAGCGTGGGAGCTCAGGGGCTTGCACTGAGACCAACATCAAGCAGCTGCCTCTGCTGCATCGCGGCCACTGTTCCTGCTCCTGTGGAGTGCCATTTGGAGGGACAAGCTGTGTGTAACTGGGCTTTCCAGTACATTGTGTCCAGGAGCCCACCAGCCAGGTTTCTGTACCCTGTGAAGCAAGACATTGGAACATGAGAGCACTCAGAGCCTTCCTTACATGAGATACATGTGGGGCAGGAGGACGTGTGCTGAGTTCTCAATCATAACCTCATGGCACTGCGCCACCCGCATCCAAGCCATCCGGTGGCTGTGCCTTGGAGCTGCGTCGGGCGGACAGCACCTGGCAGGCGCCTCGACACCATCAGTCAGATGTCATGCAGGGACCCACAAGCAGCTGTCAGCGGAACAAGATCAAGAGTGGGTAAGATACATATGGAGTAGGCGCGCCTCAAACACGACGGGCAACACAGAGACCGCCACAATGGCGAGCACCACGAGCGTGAAGTTGTGCTTGACAAACGGAAAGTTGCCTGCGCGGACGACAGCCCTCAGCGCCCGCACTGCCCGGCACAGGTGAATCAACAGAGCGCCAGATGTACGCATGCGCATGGCTGTCACATCGCCTATGTAAAAAGAGAGCACAGAGGCGCGCGCCGAAGAAGTAGCCGGCAAGGACGAAGCTGAGGGTCCACAGGGCGGCGCCGCCGACGTTGTACAGGGCAAAGGCGCGGTACTGCATGTTTCCAACACCTGCAGCATGCTTGGTGGTTCAGCGCGCACAGGCGCACCAGCGCAAGCCTCCACCGCGTGCCAATCTGGTGGGACGACCAGGCACGCGTGCACCTGCAACAAAGGGAGCGAAGGTCCTGATGATCGGAATGAAGCGCGCCAGGACGACCGTCTTCCCGCCATGTTTCTGGTAGTACTCCTCTGTCTTCTCGATGTACGCCTGGCCGCACACGCATGGGTACAGCAGCGTGGATGCTCCTCAGCATCACAGGCGGCTTTGCAGCTGCTCCGGTCAAATGTTATGCTGGATCATGCCCAAAGCGTGACGCTGAGGCCCGCAGGACGCATAGTCAGACACCTAGATGTCAGGCGTCACCAAGCTGATGCATGTTCCCACCTTCTTGATGACTCCCCGCTGGATGGCCCGGGCGCCTGTGACAGCGCGGACGCAGCAGCCTCATTTCAGCGCGCACCTCTGCGCATGCCCATGCACGTGCATGCCGCCACAGGCACCGGCATGCTGACCAGGCGTGCTCATAGCGCTCACCCAGGTAGTTGCCAATGGCGTAGTTCACGGCGTCGCCCAGCACGGCCTGGCGCAAGCGGTCAGCTCATGCCTGCAACCAAGGACGCGCCACAGAGAGCCGAGCATGGCGGCGCTGCAGTGCCATGCAGCGCTCACCGACACGAAGAAGGTGGCCAGCAGCCAGGTCAGCCGCAGGGACCCCAGCGCGGCGAACGCGCCGGCAGCGAACAGCAGGGAGTCGCCTGCCGGCCGCCGCACGGAAAAGGGTGTGTGCACACGCGGCTTGCTGGGGGCGCAAGGTACAGGAACAAATCGAGCTGGGGCAGGCGGCGCGCCCGGAAGGAAAGGCGTGAGCACCAGGCCCGTCTCGCAAAACACGATGGCAAACAGTATGCCATACGTCGCTGCGCCGTGCCGCGCTATGATTTCCTTGAGGTGGACGTCCAGGTGGAGTACGAAGGACACGAGGCCTGTAGCAGCCAAATAAGCCTGAGCACAGCAGGCTCGGCAGGATGCGCAGCAAAGTAAGGGCGGAGGGCACCTTGACACGCTGCGCCCAACGAGAACTGCCCCCCTTCGCTGCCCACGCTGGCAGATACGCTGCCGGGCGCCGCCGCCGCCAGAGCTCCCAGCACCAACAGCATGACGGCGACGCTCAGAACCGCACGCAGCCTGGCAGTCCGCCTCGGCGCAGGCGCTGCGGAGGGGTGCACTGCCCATACCGTGGGCGACGAGCTGCTGACGCACTCGCACAGCGTGCTCCCTGCCCATAACCGGCCAATCAAAGTGCAATGCGCTTGCCTACGCAGCACTCCGCTGGGCTGCACAAGCGCTGGCCCGGGCTGCCGAGCCAGCGACTGCCTCTGCTTGCCGGGGCACGCTCCGGCGCGGGCAGCGCACGAGTGTGGTTTCCACGCGGCGAGCACAGGCAGCCCCCCATGGCCTGGCGTGGCTGTCCTACCTTTGAGCATGAGGGCAGCCTCCCGTTGGCTCAATGGTTCACTGGGCTTGCCCTCAAAGGTGAGTCCATGGCCTAGCCCGTTGCACTTTGCCGGTGCCCGGGCTAGGCACGTGCTTCCCATATTGTTTCAAAATCTACTCGTAGAAATGTTGAAATATAGGTGGCTCAGGAAAGTTGCAGGCTGACAACAGCATTGTAATCCCCTTGCACAAATGAACTCACAGCTGCCGTGCGCACTGCCATGCAGCAGCAGTTAGCCGTAAATTCCTGCAGAGCTGCTATAGCTTTGACTAGTCAGCAATGACATGGAAACAAACTCTTGTCATCGTCACATTGATTGCATATGCTTAACACTCCTAATAATAACAACGCTTCACCTTGCATCAATATGTACACGTGCACGTCCAAGACGATGTACACGTCCAAGAACTACCTCTAGCTCTTCAACAGCTAGCCCAGCAATCGTAACTCAGCAGAGATGACAGCAACTTAAGTTAGCACCATAGTTGATGTCAGCACACTTGCCAAATGATGGCTGTCAGAGTGACATCCACCACCACCTTATGTCATGCATTTGTTTGTGCCTAAGGCTTAAGTTGTGCCTGAGGCTAAGTTGTGCCTATCACCAATGCATGGTGCAATGTGCAACACTGTCTCACCCACAAAACGCACTAAAGCAGCAGCACAGACGTCAGACACATAGCAGTTCTCATGCGCTTGATTTTGCCAAAGGCAGGAATCACTTGTCCTGGAGGGACGCTTGTTTCCCAGAGGAAACAAGCCACCCTGCCTGTTCGTCCTGCCAAAATGTCCTGCAACGGTGCAACACGTAGCAGGCCTGCCTACAAAGCATTTAACTTGCTGCATGTACCCAACAAACTTACCTGTAACTTGCTGCATGCACCCGACAAACATACCGTCGCCAGCACCCTAGGTCGACACCTCTCCAGCATTCTGGATCACAACCATCGACGGGCAGGCCTTCTCGGTCATGCGGAACGGCAGCAGCGCCGCCTCGGCCACATCCTGCTGCTGGATCATCTCGTCCGGGTCGGAGCGCCCCGCCGACATGTCCGACTGGGTCATGGCCGGGAAGATGCCGGTTACGCGCACCTTGCCCGTCAGCTCCTGCAAGCGCTCCCCGGGTGCAGGTCATGCGAGCCGACACTGGAGTGCTGAAGCACATGTCATGGTCTGCACAAGCAGCGGAGCATGAGAGCGGCGATGCACAGACCTCGTGGACGCGCCTGCTGGATGCTGTTGCTCCAGCCGGTGAAGCCGTGCTTGGATGCGGCGTAGACCGCCTGGTTGCCAAGCGGCTGGATGCCTGGCGCCAGCACAGCGCAGCAGGTGACACATGCGCAGTCGCCCGCACTACGGCTTTTGCGACGAGCTACAAGCTGGTGCTCAAGCACAGGCAGGCATGCCAGGCGCATGCCCCACCTCACCCCATCACACTTGCGCTTTGGTGCGCTCATGCATGCGCACCTGCCACGGACGAGATGTTGATGATGCACGTCCCGCCCTTCTCAGCCATGGCCGGCGCCAGCACGCGCGTCAGCCGCATCGGCGACGCCAGGTTCAGGTACAGCAGCTTGTCCGCAGCATCGGAGTCGCCTGGCACATGATTGTGACAATGTCACTTTTCAATAAGGCGGCGCTTATGGTCTGATGTGATCATAGCTGGACGGGCATCCTGTCTCTACAGCGCTCCTCCTACGTCGAACAAGCGTCCTTTGCATCAGGCCCCTGTCGCACATGTTTAGCACCAGCCAAACACACAGAGTGCGTGACTCAAGATGCGCACAAACCTGTCACCTCTTGGGCGCCCAGCACCGCTGCCTGCAAAGACATCTGCCTCCAATGCCACAATCCACAGCTAGTAAGCATCTCTTACCTTCCAGTGCGCCCGAGTACTCGAAGATGCCCGCAGCGTTGACCAGGATGTCGATGGTCCCGTAGTCTTTGAGGATGGCCTCGCCCAGCGCCTGCACAGCCGCGCATGCATTATGCTATCATGTACGCCTGAGTAGCCAGGCAGAGACAAGCAAGTTTAGCATGCACCGCCCAAGCAGCGCTAGCTGGCTGACACAGGCCTGTGACATGCACACATCATTCCGGCAAAGTTACGCAAGCTAGTGCCAAAAGGTGTACGCGCCTGAACAGCATCGCCATCGGCCAGGGAGCACGCGCGAATATCAACCTCTGGTGCACCAGCATGCTTGCATTCGTCTGCCACCTACGTGGCGCCCAGCACCCTCAGCTGCTAGCGCACACCACAAAATTTGCACAAGACTTTTCAAATAACACTCCTACTTCTGCACTAGCCAGGCTCTTTGCTTCACATCCTGGCCAGGCTCTAAAGTCGACGTTTACAAAGTGGCCGCGCAGTGCATAGCAGTACATACCTTTTCCAGGTTCTCCTTGCTCCTGGCCACAAGGATGAGGCTTGCGCCTTGCTTGGCGTAGTTGACTGCTATGCACGATCCTATGCCTCGCGATGACCCAGTGATGAGCGCGCGCTTGCCCGACAGCAGGCTCGTGGCAACCATGGTGTGTGACGGAGGTGTAGGAGCGCGGTGCCTGTCAACTTGGCAGTCAGCATTGTTGTGTACAGGCACACAAGTGAGAGCAGTACAGCTGCAGATGCAGTCACCGCACTGCACCTCCTCACACTTGTCCGTAGCAAGTGTCTGCACAAGTCTGCTCAACCTGGGAGCCAACAGGCATGCGTCTTACACTTGGTGTTTATGGGCACGCACCTAGAAACAGTCTTGGACTGCGCTTGATGGTGTTTATGGGCACGCACCTAGAAACAGTCTTGGACTGCGCTTGATGGTTCACTTTAAGTGCGACTTGATATAACAGGTGCTTTGCGATGTGTATGTCTGCGCCGCAGAGCCAGACTCTGCAGCGTGGCACTCGTTGGAAATTTGTATTCCTAGGGTGCAGATACGAGAGCAATCGGGAGTTCGGGAGTTACAAGGCGGGAGTTGGTTATCAGGGGCATACATAGCAAAACCACCGCAGCATGCAGGCACGCCGCAGCGTCATCAGAGTCCATGGACCAAGTGATAGGACAGTAGGACAGAGGCATCAGCCCACACATTCAAGAGTGGGTGCCACAGAGAGCGGTTCTGGATGCACTAGTACAACAAAAACAGCGCAGGCCAACTCCGGCCTCTCCTGCGCCGCAACACCCCCACCCTCTACTAACAAAGCGTGGAAAACCCGGCAAGTGCGTTCCAGAGGCCCCCATCCATGCCAGCGCCTAGCTACTTCGTACCACGTGCTGTACAGACCGAGTTCAATAGCAGTTCACTGGTGCTGGCAGTGTCTGTCCCAGCAGGTGTTGGCGGCAGCGCGCACAAAGGAAGCTGCCGCGGTGGCTCTGCGCCGCGTGCAGACGAGTGGGTCACGAGGCGGCGCTGGAGGCCGCGCGCTCACGAGGAGCGGATCGCGCCCTTGGGCAGCAGCAGGCCGTCGATCTTGTAGATGGTGTCCTGCCGCGCACGGCGACACACCACTCAGCCGCAGCGCCTAGCGCAGACGCTGGAAGCTCGCCAGCGCTGCAGCCTGCAAAATGCGTGCAGCAAGCACAGCCAAGCTGCACCCACATTGCCCGAGGCGCACTGGCTTTGCCATGTGGGCCTGGATAGTGCACATGCTGGACGACCGACTGCATCGTACACTGTTGACACACCTGGCGACAAGCATTGGCAGGGAACCGCCCGAATACCAGCCTGCTCCATGTGGATTGGTGTCCTCCCCAGTCGCCAGCAGACACAGCGCGTAAGGGCATGACGTCTGTCGGAACCGTGAGCCGCATCGCACCTGCCTGCCCCACTGCCCCCAACACACGACGGAGCGGCCTGGCAAGCGCGCGTGCCATGCGAGAGCGGCGGCCCACGCCGCCCATGGGCAAGCCACACTCGCCGGCATGCCTGGCGCAGCGACAGGCGTGCAGAGGGTCGCTGCATGCGAGCAGCGCGGCGGGGCAGGCGCACCAGGCAGACGTGGGTGCCGTGGTCCTTGAGCGCGGCGGTGGTGCGGTCGCCCGACAGCTGCACCACGTCGGCGGTCTGGCGGTCCACGCGCAGCGGGTCCTGGTCCGTGTCCACCGGCAGCGCCGTGTTGAACGAGTAGCCGTCGCGCAGCGCGCGGTACTGCGCGCCCCAAGGCCTCATCAGGCGCCCCGTGCTTGCGGCCGGATTCTGATCGCGATCGGGGCGCGCTCGTGTGGCATGATTGCAACTCGCTTGGCATGAGTGCAACTCGCGTGGCATGACGGCAAGAGCCTGGATGATGCACACACGGGCACAACAGACTTCATGCGCATTGGTGCCGCAGGCTGGGCAGGGCCCCACGGGCGGCGGGCAGCGGGCCGCGCGGCGGGCGCAGGCGGGGCGCGCACCTCCACGGGGCTGGGCAGCACGTGAAACTGGACGATGGAGAGCACGAGCTTGGGGTCCTGCAGCAGGCCCTCCAGCTTGAGGCCCAGGTCGCCCAGCGTCTGGTTGACGCCATCGTTGTCGGGCGCAAACAGCGTCACGCCGCTGGTCGGGTCGCTCAGCGTCTCTGCGCGCCGGCCGCAGCTGGTCAGCGCGGCGGAGCAAGATGCAGCGCCCGCGCCCGTCCAGCTGGTGCGCAGCGCAGGAAGCAGGTGCGGCAGGCGGCGCGCAGAGGCGGACTCCAAACGGCTGGACTGGCTGGCAATGGACACAACCACTGGGAGCCAGCTCACTGCTTGCTCGCAGACGGGCGGCCTACAGATGCATTGCGTGCCAAGGCAGGCGCTCAACCCGAGCGTGCCGGCGGCGCGGGGGCGGGGGCGCACGGGAGATGTTGGAGTTGGAGGCGTAGATCAGGCGCAGCAGCGTGGAGTACTCGCCATGGTTCTGCAGGAAGCCCATGAGGCAGCCATTGGCGGGCGGCGCGGGCGCGGGCGCGGCCGGCGCGGGCGTCGCGGCGGGCGTGGCCGCGCGCGCCGCGCGCACGCTGGTCGAGCTCACGGTCTCCGCGGGCGCCGCGGCCGGCGCCGACACGGGCGCGGCGGCGGCGCGCGCCGCGCGGTAGGCGGCGGGCGCCGGCGCGTACGCGCCAGTCTGCAGCAGGTCGCGCGCGTCTGCGCGGCGCGCAGGCCGGCCGTCTGGGTTTGCCGGGGCTTTGAACAGGCGGTGGCTGCACCGCACTGCTGCGAAAGCCCAGGGTGAGCTCTTCCTTGGGCTGGTGCAAGCGTCATTTTGGCCCGCCAATTTGTGCGGACAGCATGTGGTGCAGATCCAGGCTCCTGGCAGCGCAACATAAGCAAGTGCGCAACAATGCAGTTCGCAGCAGACTCGATGCAGATGAGCATACGCTCATTATTCGCATGCGAAGGCGCAGCGCTTGGCAGTCGGGGGCTGAGGGTGCGCGTGGCCGCACCAGCCACACAGGCCAGGCCGATCAGCAGCGCCGCTGCGGCGACCAGCATCTGGGCGCGCTGCATTATGGCGTCTGAGACCTGCCGCGAGCGCGCCGCGCTAGTCAGGGGGTGCAGCAAGCGACAGGCGGGGCAGCACTGACCCCTCCACGTAGCTGCGAGCCCGAGTGGGGCGCCAGCACCGAGTCAGCAGTGCCCTTGCAGCAACCACTGGTTGCAGGGAGGTGTGTAGCTGGCCCGGCCTTGCCAGCAATTCCTCCAGTGCCAGGTGCCAGGCTGTGTAAACAGCTCAGGCGATCACGGTTGCCGCAGGACAGCCGCAAGCGGCCAGCAAACGAGTCACCTTCCCCGCCAGATACTGTTTGCCCGGCAAGTTGCCGGCGGTCAGCTGGGAGCTTGCGCTCACCTCGGGAAAGCGAACAAGGATGTCGTACAGGCGTGCGCCGACGAGGAGCGGCGGAGGGAGCAAGGAACGGGCCTGTCCAGCGACACAGCTTAGGTCGCGGCCAATGTTGGAGTGCCAGGCAGCGTCCGCACGCACACGGCCTCATGGCTCTGCCAGCTAGCGCACAAGCAGCAGTGCACGTTGTACAACGAAAGCTGGCACGGAAGCAAGCGGGATCGGGAACCTACGACACCCACGGAAAGTGTCACGACAGGGCTCCCGGGAGTGCCGTGCGGGCGCAACGGCTTCTGTCGCACCTGGACTGCTCTGGATGTGAGGATGTCTGACGCCAAAGCTGGTCTTCAGAAAGCGATCGGCCGGACTTAAAACAACTGCTCCTGAAGCCCTAGGAGAGGGGTCAAGCAGCCAACCCTAACTTGTGGGTTACATCCTGTCATTTTTTTTGCGCGCGGGACGCCTCTCTGTTAGGTGCGCCAGCTTGAGCTCGGACAGCAGTGAGCCGAGGCTGACTGCTGCACTGCGCACGCCTCCAGCTGCTTATCAAGCCAGGAATTTTACACGCCTGCTTGGCGGGCCCCGCGCGAGGCCCCGCCTGAGCAGCCCTAAGCTCATCCACTCACTCCATCGCTCAACACTTCGTCCACTGTATCTCCTGACAAGCGGCATACTCGATACCTGTCTAACTTGCATCGCACACTACTGCGGCCGCGCCTGCGCCTCACGCGTTGATAGCAGCTGGGCAAATACTGCGCCTGCATGAAATCAACTCCTAGCTTCAGCCCGGCTCGTCTTCCGCATGAAATCACACAAGCACACCCGCGCGAGCGCCATGGCCCGCTGGACCCAGCACTAGTAACACTCTATGCACGGCCTAGCAGTGCAGCACACACAGCACAGATAACCTGGAAATCATTTATCGCCGTGCCTGCTTTGAGCACGCGAGGCCACCAGTCGCGCAACAAGCTTCACAACTCCTACCCGTTCACCACAAATGCGCACAGTACTTGGAAAATACGGAACCTGTGAAACGCTCGCAAGAGGCGCCGGACCTGACGCCGGGCGGCTGCCAGGTGATCAGCGTACGCAGCGCGGCAGAAACGCCGCAGGGCGCGGCGGGTCCAAAATGGGTGACCACATGCATCCGGGCTGCGTTGTCGAGGCGGAAGAGCAGCAGCCGCCAACGTCACCGTCACAGGCGTGTTATCAAAAATTATGATACCCGGCAGTATACTGTGCTCGAGTCCCTGCAATCCATCTGGGGCATTAGCCGAGCACCGCAGAGGCAGGCCCGCTCGCCGGAACAGGACGGCCGACGACAGAGCACCCTCTGTGCGGCCAGCGCGGCCGCGCTCAGGCAACTCAGTAGGCGGCCGGCGGGGCGGGCGCGGGCCGGCCAGCGTAGGCGAGGAACACGGACGTCAGCGATTTGAGCCAGGTCTCCGCGATGACCTCCAGCGACAGCGGCAGCGCCGTCGCGGACAGCGCCGCCTCGAACACGCTGCGCACCGCGTCCGCCTGCGCGCCGCGCGCCGCTGGGCCCCGGTCTTTGGTTTAGGGTTGGGGTGCTTGTCCCCAACCTATGAATGCCCGACCTGTGTGCAGAGGATGCCGGCCGGCCGCCACCCGGGGCCGGCGCACGCGTGCGACAGCAGCCAGCCACGGCCAGCTGCCGTCGCAGCGCGGCGCAAGGTGGGGCGCCCGGCGCTGCCGCGCTGCACCGCCGTGGCACAGCAGCACACCCGGGACGCCGGTGCCGCCGCCAGCGGCAGGTGGGGGCGCTTGACGCTCGCGCCCCACGCGCTGCCCGCTGCGCGCGCGCGCTCCGCGCGGGGGCGCTGGGGCAGGGCGTGCAGGGGCGGGCGGCGCCGGCGCGCCTGCGGGCAGTCAGTGCCGTCGCAGCGCTGGTGGAACAGCAGCGCCGGGCTCTCGCCCTCCGAGAAGCAGCGCTCCGTGAAGCGCAGGCTCAGCACGGTCCACTCCGGTTGCTGGTCGCCGCGTGGGCCGCCGCCGGTCGGCGCGCCCGCGCCGGCCGCAGCAGCGGCCGCGGCGGCCCCGGCAGAGATCTCGACCAGCAGCGCGCTTGGATAGACCGGGCACACGCTCGTGGCCAGGCCCACGCCCAGCCGCTCCGCCGCCTGCCGCCCCGCCACGCTGCTTAGCTGTGTGCACCAGCATGCGGGGCGCGCAGTGCTCCCGGGTACAAGCTCTCTTTTCATTTCAGGCATCGCGGCGTGCCAGCCCGCGCGGTGCCGCATAGCTGTTGACAGGAGTAGCTGTTGACAGGAGTAGGCGGCGGGTGTTTTGGGCGCGGGCGCGCCTGGCGGCCCTCTGAGCCGAGGCGTTCGCGCAGCGCCTGCAGCGCGGCCGCGTCGCCACTCGCGCACCGCAGCAGCCCCGAGCCGCTCGGCTGCAGCGGCCAGTCCAGCACCGAGCTGGGCGAGAAGGCCGCGTCCTCCCAGGGCGGCCCGCCGCCGTCGCCGGCCGTCGCCGCAAACACGCACCGCGACTGGATCGGCTGCGCGGCGCGCCACGACCCCCCGTGAGCGCTGCTCGACGCGCCAGCAGCACGAGGACACTGCGCGCCGCGCCTCTGGCGCGGCCGGGCTGCACTGCTGGGCACTCCCCGCAGCGGGCGCGCCCTGCAGGCGACGCGCGTCAGGCACGCCACTGCCCGCGGGCCGCGCCTGGCTGTGCGCGGCCGGGGGCAGCTCCAGGCGCAGCGCGTCCGGCCACGGCGGCGGCGCCGCGTCGCCGCGCCGCAGCACGCGCGCGGCAAGCGCGGCAGCCGCCGCCGCGACGGCCACTGGCGCGCGCTCCAGCAGGCCCGCCAGGCGGCCGCCCATGTCGGTGCGCGCCTCCGGCTCCGCCTGCGCCCGCGGCGGCGCCTCAGCAGCACGCCCGGCCCGGGACCAACACAACACACGCGACGCGGTGTCGAGCCGGAGGCGTCTGGAGCCCGCAGATGCGGGCAGCGGCGGCAGGGCGCGCGGGCGCCAGGCAGCGGCACCTTGACGGCGACGGGCGGCGTCGCGACGGCGGGCGGCGTGGGCGCGGTCAGCATCTTGGCGGGCGACGGCGCGCGCGCGGGCTCGGTCTGCGCGGCGCGCGCCTCGCGTCACGGGCAGCGCGCGCGCGGGGCGGGCCCCCAAGCGACGCGCGAGCGGGGACCCAGCGCGCACAGGCCAAGCTGTGCAGGCCCGGGCGGCGGCCCGCTCGCGCTGGCGCAGCGCCTCGCACGGACCTGCGCCCGTCTCACCACACACGCGTGCACATGCACCGCAGCAGGGCCTGCAGGCACCAGTCCGTGGCGCGCGAGCCCCGCGCACGCGTGCTGTGGTGCACCCCGCACGCACGCCTCCCGCCGTGCCCGACCTTGCAAGCAGGGGCGGGCCGAGGCGCGCCTCCATGGGCGCGTAGGCCTGCTGCTGCGCCGACGCCTGCGCGGCTGCACTTGCGCTCGCGCGCTGCGCTGCCGCTGCCTCCTCCAGCTGCCGCCGCTGCACGCAGCGGGCGCCCGGTGACGAATGCCACGGTTGGCGCCACGCCGGCTGCGCAGGTGTGGCCGCACTAACGGGGACGGGCGCGGGCGCGCGCCTTGGTGCTGGGGTGGATCATGGACTGGCGCAGCTTGGCGACGTACGGCTTCAGCTGCGCGTCCAGCGCGCACAGCGCCGCCAGGTCGGCCGGCGTCAGGCGCCGCCCCACCTGCTCGCGCCGGATCTGCCGCCCGCACCGCCGCGCGCTCAAACCGCGGCACACCCAGCACGAGCCACATCAGGCGCACGCCACTTCAGGCACCAGGCTGCGGGCGGGCCGCACGGCCGCCCGCGCCGCGCAACAGAAAGTGCGCAACAGAAAAAGTGCGCGCCTGCAGGCGCGGCAGGATGGGCCGGATGCCGCGCAGCTTCTCCACGTGCGCGAGCGCGGGCGAGCCGGGCGCGTGCTGCGCGCTGGCGGCCAGGTAGACCTCGTACGCGGCCTCCAGGTCCGCCAGGTACTCGCGCCGCATGCGCTCCAGCAGCGCCCAGTACGCCTCCGACGCGTCGCCGCCGCGCGGCGCGCCGCCTGCGCGCGGCGCGGGCCGGGCGTGAGGCGCCAGCACGCGCGCAGCGCCAGCGCGTGCGTCAGCGCCGCGCCCACCCGGTGCGCCGGCATGAGGGCAGACAGGGCGGCAGGCGCACCGCTGTGGTGCGACGCTGCGACGGGCGCGGTGACGGAACGCCCTGCAACAGGTGGCAGCGCGCCCCCGCCCGGCATGCCCGCGCCGCCGACCGTCAGCCGCACGCCGCTGCCGCCCCGGTAGCCCTGCGAGCGCGTCAGACGCCCTCGGTGCACGCCGGCCTGTGCCTCTGCTGTGCTGGCGTGCGCAGGTGTTACGCCTGGCGACTGCATCCCATGAGACTGCGCGCAAGGTTCGAACAGTGCGCCGAGGGAGTCCCGCGCAGCCCGCGCTGGCCAGCACAGCAAGAGCGTACTGCAAGCTCCAAGTGCGCCGCTCCCCGCTGCACCGGCGCCACCTCACGGAATCACACACGGCATGCGCGATGCGCGCATGCGGCTCCGGCCGGCGCACCTCCGCGACCAGCTGGTGGTACTGCGCCTGCGCCTGCGGCTGGGGCTGCCCCGGCGCTCCTCGCGCCAGCGGCATCGGCTGCGCCCCCCCCTCGCGCAAGGTCACCAGCGAGCGCAGCTGTTCGCCTTACTGCCAGTGTGCTGATCTGCGCCGACACCCGATGCAGCGCGGCCTGCATCGGCACAGGCTTGTGCCGGGTACAGCCTCTCCGCATGCCCGGCGGCAGCGATAAGGCAGAGCCGTGGCACTTGCACAAAGCAGGAGCCGAGTGCGAGGGTGACGTCAGGCCCAAACAGGGGGTGGCGCGCTCACCGCCGGAGCGGGCGCCTGCGCCTGCGCGGAGAAGGCGTGGTAGCCGTTGCTGCCGGCCGCATACTGCGCCTGCGATGGCGCCTGCTGGGCCTGCGCGCACGGTGGCACCTGCAGCTCAGCGCCACTTGCAGCACGTGTTGGCTGAAGCATGGCTATGCGCCCGCATCACTCTTGGGAGAGGCAGGGCTGAGGGGGCCCTGCCCTGAGGGCCCTGCCCGGCCCTGAGGCGGAGGCAGACACTGTGTGCCCCTCTGGGCAAGAATGCCGATGCACCACGCGCAGGTGTCATGCAAGAGTGCTGGCACTGCAGGCCGCGCGTGAGTTGCGGGCCTCCGGCTGACAGCCGCGATCCGGGCTGACAGCCAGAACGCGGGCGGCGCGGGCTGCGCGCGCGCGCCTGCGACGGGTACGCCTGCGGCATGCGGAAGGGGTCGCCGGCCGGCGTGCCGGCCTGCGGGCCCAGGATGAGCCCCTGCGCCATCTCCGCAAACAGGTCGTCGCCCATGCCGCCGTCGCCCGCCGCCAGCGCCTGCGCGCCGGGGCGGGGCCGCGCGGGTCAGGGGCCGGCGCCCGCCAGCGGTGCGCACGCGCCAGCGCAGGGCTGTATGCTCTTTACAACTCGTGCTGCGCCCCAGGCGTGCGCCCTGCACGTCCGAGTGGGCCCGGCGCAGCGTGCCTGCACCAGCGCGCGCGACTGCCAGCAGAGCCGGAAGCTGCTTCACGACGCGCACCCGGCACCACAGGGCACAGGCGCCGGCCTGCCGCAGAGGCCGGGGCGCGCCTGCGGGGCCGGCGTGCGCTGCATGGGCGGCGGCGCCGCGGCGTATGGCGCGCGCGGCTGCGGCGGCGGCGGCGCGCCCGCGCGCGCGGCCTGCGGGTAGAGCGGCGGCGGGCCGCCCTGCGGCCCACCCGCCGGCGGCGCGCCCGCCT
>JAABUV010004493.1_pt1 | contig 16660 bp, 10 predicted proteins | sample 5559971 | NCBI WGS metagenome assembly JAABUV01 (sample SAMN10711881, study PRJNA513362) | rock metagenome | isolation source: Antarctica rocks | place: Antarctica: Victoria Land, Knobhead nord | collected 2015-12-19
AAAGTAGCGATGTTGATAGAGAAAGAAGGTCGTTTGAGAGGTTTTTTGGTAAATTCAGGCCTTTCAGCTAATCTGCACCAAACCTTAGTTATTGCCTAATATGAAAGCTGATTCAGCCTCACTAGCGGCCTTATGATTGGTGGAAATTGATACTGGGGGGTTCAATTAAAGGTGGCTTGGCTAATGCAATGTTCCCTGTACATCGGGCTTTGACCAGCCTACCTAATCGGACCAGGGCATCAAAAAGTCATCCTAAGCCTTTCTAGAAGATAGAGCATTATCTTCGACACGTCCGCGAGCAATGGAATAACATCGTTGGTGGTCAAAATGATCTATGGTAGTCAACAGATTCCCGTACCGTGCAACCATTGCAGACACGAAGTCCGTCCGTATCGGAAGTAGACCGCTCCTTCGTTCAAGAACTAGTGCACCGAAATGAGTTATTCCCTTTGATTACAGAATTTCTACACGGTCGCAATTGCTACAGAATCTACAAAGCGTCAAGTGCATGATCTTCTCAATTCATACCTTTATTGAAGATATTAAGTGGCTTAAACCACCCGCAAAGATCATTCGACTTCTTCCCCCGAATAGCAGCAGCAAGAAATCATCTCATCAAGCGATCTCTATGATATTCGTTGGCCTGAAACAAGAAGAGGGAAAGTTGTTGATTCAACATAAGATCTCTCAATTCTCTACTCGACCTGGTGCTCAAATGGAGGCCGTTGAGTGTGGTTACCGTCAGTTGTGAATGTTTGCCTGGCGTCATTTTCCAGACTTGAATGCAATAGCACCCCGCAGGGATATCGGAAAGCGGAAACCACAGGTCAAGCTTATTAACGAACAATGCTGGCAGAGACTGGCAGACTTGGCTATAACGCTTGGTTTCGAGTCGGAGAAAGCTATCAGACTTCGAATTCAAGACTCTGATACAAAGATGACTCGGATATTCCAGTCGAGCAGCGATGTGGACGACCTCATGAAGAATCACATGAAAACTCAAGAAGATTAATTTTTGCAGATGAGATCTATGAGCCACAGAGGCAAGGGCTATCTCATTTTGCCATCAACCGTGATATCTTCCTTGCACTCTTCGGTCGACAATCCCATTTGGATTTCCCGCGAGGATGCGTCTGGAATGAACTTCAGCTACGTCACAGGCAATGTTACTATTCGAAGACCTCTTCAAGGGCACCGAGGCCGCTGGCCCAATCAACCCGACACACAACGAACGGAAAACCGTGAGCAAGGGGAAACAAATGGGCACTCCAACATACCAGCAAATAAGCCGTTACGCGGTGGCTTATATGCCTTTGGGTTTACGACCGAAAAGAGATGGCCAAAGGGGTGTTTCAAATTTGATATGTAGTTGCAAATGTAAATCAGCTTCGAAAAACATGTCGATCCCAAAGATACTTAATTTTTGGTGAGCCGCTCATACAAAATCAAGTATCTGTATGATGCTCGTCTGTTTCAAAGATGAACCCTAGTTGGGTAACCGCTAAACCTATTTGAGGGGGCGGTATATGTAGGTAGTAAACAGGGGGCGTCAATGTAGTAGGCAGGGGGCGTCAATGTAGTAAAAAGGGGTGTACGTTTAGTCAGAACATTTAATAATAAGTCGACTGATTTCTTAAGCTAATCTCGTGACTGAGGATGCAGTCTACATTGTAGAGACGTAGTCGATGATTCAGGCTAAACTCGTAACATAAACGCGCTGATGTACAAAGTTAAACAATTCCACCTAAAACAAAACAAGGTTTTTCACCCTAGCCTGCCTCTCCTAAATCATCAGTACCAAACTGAACGCGATGCACGCAGCATTTACCCAGGCGCTCGGCTTCTCTGAGAACTTTATCTTGTTCTACATTCGCGGCCAAGGTATAGGATCTGAGCCTTGATTTGGTAATGGATTGTGGTTTACTGGCTGGCAGCCACCGTCGCAATCAATCGTATTTGAAGATGCTACCTTGAGCTCAAAGTCCTGCATACCGCGAGTATATTTACCATCAAAGCCCCGCTGGGCCATATTGGGCATATTAGCGGCAAGGTCGGAGGTGGGTGATTCGCACGTACGACGCTTGAAGCCACGCACAGTGATGATGACTTGCGAGGCCCAGCTTTGATGGCAGCCGGTGCCGCCATGCCACTGGCATGTTTCAGTCGTGACGTTGGTGTTGCAGGTTGTCGCCGTCGCGCCACCACCAGCATTGACTTCGGGGGCGACTGTAATGCCAAACACGTCCGAGATCTTGCCCTGAAATTCCACGCCTACTTTCCCACCGGCGGTCCATGAGGTGGTTTTGCATGTATCCGCATCTTGCTTCATCTGACCGATCTGTTGATTGCACATGCTTGCTGGAGTGGCTGAGTCACTCGGGCAGTTGATTTGACCAAAAGGACTATACCACGGGCCGGCTGAGTTGATGTAGTCGACGAGGACGTAGTCCGTCCTTGAAGCAGGGTCAGTACGATGAAGTTTTGAGTATGTATTTGTAGTACTTTATTTGAGCGGAGAGGGGAAGAAAGGGGAAAGGCTGGTATGGCGGATCTGAAGGGAGCTTACCAGCAGTGGTTACTGCCGCCCAGTCCGTTGTCGCAGTCATCGCTAATCTTTACCCCATCCCCTTCCTTGAAATTGCTCTGGCCTTGGGCCCATGTTGGATCGGTGTCCTTAGTGTCGCAATTAGGAAGTCCTAAGCCTGCTACCTGAAGATCTCGTACTGTGAGGGTGGTTACAAGAGATGATTTAATCGGGGTGGCGCTGCTTAAAGGAATGATGAGTATTGCGATCAGCGCAGCAGTTGCGCTCGAAGTGAGAGGCATTCTGCGGTCGAACGTAGGCCGAGCTGAGAACTGTCGGACTTGACTGAGTGGATAGAGGTTGAAGCTGAAAATGAATAAAGAGATATTAAATTCTTTATAAGATAAGAAGAAGCCTGTATGCCGCTGAAAAGAATGAGAAGTATCATGAAGTCTTTATATAATGCAAGCAGTCTGCGGTCAGGAGTCTAGACAGACATCATATTAGCTGCGCCCATAAGCTAGACTGCTAGAGCTATGAAACCGCTGCCGGAGATCACTGAGCATTCCTTCAACTTGGCTACTATTTCCATTTGAATACGTTGTTTAGGATTTTGTGTTGGAATTTCGAAGGATTCCTCGTAATCCCATGCCTATGCGACCCTTAATAGAATCAAGGAAGATCTTCTAAAGATCGGCATGTCAAATTGCCAAAAATATTCACAGCTTATATGTTATTTTGAATCTTGTGTTGAAGAAGGCGGTTATGGAGATCGGCATGTGTAGTTGCTGAGAAGATTCACGGCTTCTGCGTTGAGAGAACTAATCTCTGCGACCAAAGGTGATCAACGTTTATCAGAACGCTAATCTCCTCGCATGCTTCTTTGTACTGCCACATCTATGATGGTGTTATTACTGCTGATCTCCACGAAGCGTTGAGGCGCAACTCGAGGCAGGTAAAAAGGCATGAAGAATGAGACGTTTCATATGCAAGACACGACCTGAACCAAAGAAAGAGAAGGATTTCGGGGTTGGGAATCTTGTACAAGTATACAGGTTCTTCCTGCAGCTGGTTGGACATTGCATTAGCAGAAAGCCTCTTAACAAGGATTATTTGTACAAGGGCGTAGGCCAGCTACCCTATACCTGAACAAGGCCGGCAGCGCAGCAATGTTCAGCCCAATGCAGGAAGGACCTGTACACACTTGAAACATATCATCGAAGCAATTGGAGGATGTGGAAAATACCTGAAGGATCTTAAGCACGGTTTCACAAATGACGACCCCTAAGAGTAAGGTAAGGTGAATCAAGGAAAGTACACTACGAGTAGGCAGAACAAAGGATTCTTAGCGGTCAAGTTTTCTGAGATGACGGCACGACGTACTCCCATTGTGGCTCAGAACGGCCTGCAGAAGGATAAACAGCCCCAAGCCAATACAGGTGACAATTAAAAGAAACAAACCTCGTTCAAGAGAGCTGTAGACAATGAGAGATGTTTCCCCGCCTGGTTGACCAGCTCTCCTGAGTCATTTCTCAATGGAGAGCGGACTTGGACTCGCATTGCTGACATTGTACGAATACTCGTACTATATACCCATCCGGATTGTATCCTATCAGAGTGGGCAGATAAGCCAGAAGGAGCATCTCGCTTTGAATGCAACCTTGTGGAATCATGCAACAAGCTGCGGATTTGCACCTATTCTTAGTCTGCAGGGCCGCATGGTCTTAATGAGCCACGTCCACGTACGCGTCATTCCGCCACGTGAAACAATGATCCCAAGCTGCTTCCCAAGATTGTTCTTTGACCTGTTGAATCCTACAGGTAAGAGTTAATATACTCGGAATAATTTCGAATAATCATGTTACCTGTGCCGAGAAGTTACTACTAAAGGGTTAACGTTTCAGATTCGGTTAGACTAGACTCGTCGCTCTTCGTTTACAGATGTGTACGTTTAGTGGTAACCTTGATTTATTTAATGATTTATTTAATAATTAATTCATTGATGATACTTGAAGCCGAAAGTGTTGCTATTTGAGCTCGCAGCAACTGAAGTTGCTAAAGTGACTCACGATTCACGAAAGGTTTGATCAACTACTGTATCTTTTGCGATCTTCTGATCACGACATGCGCACATCGACCTCACACGACCCCTGTGACTTTTAGCCACCAAAAGCCATCGACGCCTAGTTTTCCAACGTGAAAAGTTTTTAAAATATACTTTACAGTTGAATAAGCAGCTGAACTTATCAAGTAATGAAAATAAAATCTGAAATATTTATGAAACTTTATTGAAAAATAATAAGTTAAAATTATAAATTGAAATAAAATTATTATTGTGTACTTACGATTATAAGTACATGACTTTTTGTGAGGCGGCGAGGCCTCTTTACGTGAAACTGCGTAGTAGAAGATTATAAGGTAGCACTCTATTGATGGTAGAACTAATTGCTAAGAAACGAAAGCGAGAGCTCGCAGAGTTTTCATCTTCTGTCAAGTCGCTATCTCTATTCACTCGTTAGCCTCTTCGACCTAACCTCGCGGGCTAGCCTCAGGCACGCATCGTTCATAGCCGATGAGATGCGTTCTCACACTTTTCACAAAACATGTATTTAATATTTATATCAATAAATAAAGCAGAAATACTGATATTGATTGCAGTTTTTTATTTTTAATATTCAAACAATATATGTATTATGTAAATGTTGATGATTGCATGTTAAAGTTAAACGTTGATAATTTTTAATAAAAGATAAAAAAAATTGTATAAATGTATATTAAAATAAGGCAAAACTGTCAAAATTACCAAGTTTTGATCTTAGACATGTTACTTATAGACTGTTACGCTGCGAAGTCACTCAGAGAATTGTCAACTCAAAGAGACTTAGCTACGAAAACATGTCTGAGTTTCTAAGATAAACTATATCAACTTTCTTGAAAATATCTTCAATTCATGAAGAAATCTCTTATTCGTAGTACGAATCTGCACAATATTGCAGTCTTTGTACATCATCTGAGAATTTTAGTTTTGAGTTAAGTCTAGTTCACAGATGAAAGACGAGTCACTTGTAACTCATGCATGTAGAACTTGAATCATGCGACTAAAATCTTTTAAATACTCGACAATAAAGTGTGCTGCAGTCTTCAAAAAATTTGAAGCGCATCAAAAAAGAGTAGAAAGATAATATTAAACAAAGTTTACATAAAGAGATAGTTGTGAAGCAATGAAGTCTCTTTACGTGAAACTGTGTAGTAGAAGATAATAAGATAGCACTCTATTGATGATAGAATTAATTGCTAAGAAACGAAAGCGAAAGCTCACAGAGTTTTCATCTTCTGTCAAGTTGTTATTTCTATTCACTCGTTAATATTTTCGATCTAATCTCGCGAGCTAGTCTTGCAAACATGCATCGTTCATAGTCGATGAGATGCATTCTCACAATTGCATCTTTTCTTAAAGACTCAGCTTCTGAATCTTCATAGCATCGTATTGTCTTCTTGTAACTGATAGCGTAGTCATGACTTCTTCAGCGCTTTAGCATCTGTGTAAAAGTGTCGTGAATTGATCATGCTAACAAGTGTAAACAGAGCTAGTGCGAGATTGTTGATATCAACTCTTCAGCTTTGCTTTCTTTCTTTCTTTCTTTTCTTCTTGTCTTGTCTCAACATACTCTTTTGTGAATACTGTTCTTTCAAACTGATGAAGCATGAAATCTGCTATGCATATCTTGCATAGCTCGCAGCTCATGATATGAGCTTCTTTCGTTGCAGCGTTGTTGTGATGCAAGTCAGCTCATGAGCTAACATGAATGACATAGCAGTATCAACATTATCATCATCATCATTATCATAATAAGTAGCAGCATTCATGCTCATTGAGATCATGCTAACATGCTCACGAAGTCTGCTCATTTTCTTGAAATGTACATTCTTCTTCACATCATCATCATTGCGACGTTTGTCACATTTGCTTCTTCTGCTCTTTCTTGCGTCTGCTGCATTAATAATTGAGTTCACGACTTCTGATAAACATATCTATTTTTGCATGTTTCAATAAATGCTGATGTATATTAAATCATCATGATCAGAAGATCTGATGCTGTCACTGCATTCATCATCTGAGCGTAGTGATGATTCACATATGTCGTGCTTTCATCGAGCATGTTCGCAAATGCGAGCACTGCTTCGAAGAAAAGCACAATTATGTGATGAATCTAGCTTCACATTCTCTTCAGCTGATGATGCATTACGCTGCATGAATGATGACTCAACATTTCATCACTTACGCTTGAAATCATCTCGCTCTTTGCAGTTGAGTAAAGATTCTCGTCTCTCTCGTTCTCATCACTTTTCATCATCATCATATTGCTTCGTCTTCATCTCATAAGTATTGACTGAAGCAAGCAATGCGTGATGAGATTCACTGATGAATAAATAGCTTTTCTCTTCACTTCGATGTTTTCGCTCGCGATCGTTGATCGCTTCTTTTCTTCGCTTTTTCATGACATTCATCATCTTCTTTTTTAAAAGACATATATTACGTGAAATTTTATAATTGTAGTTTAGTATCAATTTCTTAAACTTGCGTCTTTGCGCTTTTGATATTCTCTCAATCGTGACTCTTACGTGATCTGTCTTTCTTTTTGCTCTTTGACTTCTTTGCAGTTGACTGATGTACTTGTCTTTCTGTCTTGTAGTTCTCAATGATCTTCTTTGCATTGCTAAGATTTTTTATTGATTTTCAGAAGTTTTCGTAAAGAGACGAATTAGCTCATTGAACTAAACATTCAATCTTTTCTTTCTTGATTCGCTGATCAAGTATCTTTTTTATCTTTCATTTCTTTTTTTCTTTTATGAGAATGATCTGCGACTTTGAATTCTCATCACGCGAGTGTCAGAATTTCAATAAAAAGACATAAAAAATTGAGTAAATTGCATCATATCTTTCAGATAGTTCAAGCTTATATGCTTGCATGTTAATCTTCTTCAATATTCTGAATGATTTCAATTGTCTGTGATTAATCTTCTTCTTTGATCAAAGCGTACAAATGTTTATACTTTGCAAAAGCACTTTGTCTTTCATCTGAAAGCTTGCAACTTTATGATAAGCATTATAATACTTTGCTTGTTGCTTTGCTATTTACTTTCATAATCTCATTAGATGTTTTCTGATACTTCGTAATCATTCTACTCACTTCATAGTCAAGAGTATTTTCTTTTTTAGAACTTTGTTCTCAAATATCTCTACAAAGCTTGCAATGTATTCTTTTAAAAGCTCATGTGAAGTTTTTTCAATACTAGCATGTACATTGTTGTTATATGCAAACGTCATTATTGACAAAAGTTCTGATCAGTTATTCATCTTGTAATTGAAATACACTCGCAAATAGTGCTCAAGTATCTGATTTTGTCTTTCTGTTTGATTATTGATTTATGAATGAAACGTAATGTCTAGCTTTCGCTTCGCTTCAAAATGTCAACATAGAATGATTCAGAAATGATTGATAAACAGTGAGTCTCGATTTGATATAATGCTTCGCATCATTTCATGCTGAGATACGAATTTTCGTCATAGCAGATTTGCAAGTCTTTCAACGTTCAGATCTTTGATTGTCGAAATATAAATTACGTGCTTGATCAACTTATTTATCATTATCAATATAACATCACTTGTTTTTTCAATGTATGAATTCTTTGCAGAGAACATGTCTGTTATGAAATTCATGATCATCATGTGAAATGAATTCATGTTTTCTGAAGATATAAACATCAGCTTCTCATAGAGCTTATGATGATGCACTTGCACTCGTTAACAGTCTGAACAAATGCAAACATATTTCGTCATCTTCTTGAGCATTTTTGATCAGTAATATTTTCTTCTTATCGCAGTCTTAATATGAGCATGTGCAAAATGATCTGCTTTGAAATCACTATGATTCATATGCAGAATCTTATTTCTTGTAGCAAAGTCATTGAATACATAGATTACAAGATTACGATGTAGCAGTTCATCATTTTTCATACTTCATTTTGAAAGCTCATTCTTTCTAGATGTGAATTGTTGACATCACTTCTCATTTGCAACAAAGACGTCTCTTTTTTGTAACTTCAGCAGTCACGTAGTCATTGATTCATTCATTTTTAAATAAAATTTCTTCGACTTCATAATTTGATGAATCAGAAGTTGAAACAACGCAGTGTCTAAAATTCTGCAAGATTTAGCGAGTATTTTCTCATTCAAACACATGATTTGAGTATTTACAATGATTATGTCATTCAGTTACATCATCAATGCTGCAAGTTTAATTGCTGTTGAAACTTCTTCATTCTTTAACAGCTTAGATTGATATTTCTGATTGTGAAGTTTATTTCGCAGAGTAAATAGAAAATAATCATTATTCTTTTCACTATCATTCAATTTCATGATGTCGAGTCTTCTTGACAACGCATTCGCAGAGTTTAATTTATCTTTGTGATATTCTATATGAAAGTCAAACGCAGCTAATTTCTCAGTTCAGCGTATCTGTCATGCGTTGAGCTTCTTCATTATCATAAAGTAACAAAGATTATTGTGATCTATTATCACACATATGAATCGCTTGCTACTTTGAAGATAGTGTCATCAGTTTTTAAAATCAAGAACTATAATGTACAGTTCTTTATCATGCATGTCTCATTGTACTTCAGCTTCTTTGAACTTATAACTATAGTATACAATGAAATATCATTGATCAGTCTTACTCTTCTGATTAAGCACATCTTCAACTTCATGATTTGATGCATCAATCTTCATGTGAAAATCTGCATCTCAATCATAATGTTTCAAAATGAAAGCATTGATAAAGACTGCTTTCAATCTTTCAAAAGCTTTTCTTGCTTTTGACATCATTATAAAGAGTAAACATATCATCATCTTCTTCACACTCTTAATTAAATCTGTTAAGAGCGTGATGATTTGAAAGAATTTTCTTATAAATTGTTGATAAAATCTTGCAAATTTCAAGAATATGAAAATGTTTTTTGCAAACTTGAACTCAGATCAGCTAGTGATTGCATTGATACAAGACTGTTTCATCTGAATATTTCTTCGCTTTATCATGAATCTCAGAAAGATAACTTCGCTATGATTGAAAGTGCATTTTAACAGCTTGACATACAATTGATATTTCAGTAGCACATGAAGAATCTTGCATACATTCTCTCAATGCTGTTCTTTCATCTCAGAGTATACTAAAATGTCATTCAAATATATCATGCAGCAAATATTCATGAATGACTTAAGCGCATGATTTACATAGAACTGAAAGATCGCAGAAACATTTATCAGTTCAAAGAGCATCATCTGATACTTAAACTGATCATAGCATGTATGAAAAGTTATTTTTCATTCATCGCTCTTGCGAATTCAAATGCAATAATAAACGTTGTGAATATTAATTTTGATAAAGTGTTTTGCATGAGCAAAGCGATTCAGCGTCTCAAACAGTAGAGACAATGAGTAATTGTTCTTTACTGTTATTTCATTGAGATCATGATAGTTCACACATAGACAAAGACTTTCGTTCAACTTCTTTATAAACAACACAGATGTTTTTGCAGAACTACTTGATGAATGAATTCATTTCTTTTTTAACGCGTTGTTTAAATAGTCTTGTATTGCAGTGAGTTCATCTTGTGTCATCTTATAAATAGACTTGATGCAAGACATTTTGCTCTTCATCAGATCAATGAAATGTTTCGTCTGATCATGCATGTTCAGACTATCAGAAAAAATCTCAGAAAATACTTTCTTAAAATCTTGAATAGCAGAAAATATCTCTGATTCTTTCGCTTGAAGCGCATTGCATTTTGCAATCTGATGATCTGCATTCTGCAATAAGTTATTTGTGAGTAGCAGCTGATAAAGCAGAGTTACATAAGTCTCTTTTCTTTTCTTAGCTGCAAGCATTATCTGTTAGAAGTCAGCATAGAGCGAGTCATATGAGTGTAATGTAACGAGTATATAAATGCTAAGAAAGAAAAGTATCTAGAAGAGAAGAGTCGACTATCTATATGACTCAGAAGAACATAAGCTAACTTTGAATAGAGTTGACTTCGAAACAAGTCTATGCTCTAGCGGCGAGCGATCGACGATAGCTCTCAGAATAGTCATCAACATAGTCATCAACATAGTCATCAACATAGTCATCAACATAGCTATCAACGAAGATGCGTAGCTAGAATCGTAACATTACTCTTCTTCTTCAATGATTCATGTTCGCATGAATGTATTTTCTTAGTCTTGTGTAAAATCGAAATGTCTATTGTAGCAGGCTCACTATGCGAGATAGAAGTGTCATTGAAGCAGGCTCACTAGTTGCATGCGAACGAGTCGACAGATCGATTCACTGATAGATAGAGCGATGTGAATAGATAGATCATCGCATTGACGAAAGATGTCATTGTAGCAGACTCACTAGTTGCACGTGAATGTATGATCAGGTTCACTGATGAGTAGAACGATGAGAAGATAGATCATCGCATTGACAGTGTCATTGAAGCAGACTCACTGATCGACTTGCTCATCGAAGAGATCGACTTTGGGCTCGTCATTGTAGCAGGCTCACTAGTTGCATGTGAACGTATGATCAGATTCACTGATGAGTAGAGCGATGAGAGTGAATAGATCATCGCATTGACGATGTCATTGAAGCAGACTCACTGAGAGTTTGCTTCTCGAGATAGAGACTTCACGCAGTTCTATGACTGATCTCGTTTGATTGTTCAACAAATTCGAAGAATTCCTTGCGAATCTGAATGAACGATTAATTCGCTGATCTTTGATCTAGTCAAATGATTTCAATCGTTTGTTTATACTCGCTGATCAGCGCACGAGTTCGAATCTTTTGTTTATTCTCGCTGAATCAGCTCATGAGGAAAGAAAGATGAGTGCTGCTGCACGAACGCAAGTCGCTAGATCAAAGTCGATAGAGAGTTGAAGAACTACTAGCAGAAGCATTCGAAGAAATCGATGCAGATTATTTCACTTCGTCTGTAACGAAGAAGCATTTATATAATGTTAGGAATCAGCATAGAGCGAGTCATATGAGTGTAATGTAACGAGTATATAAATGCTAAGGAAGAAAAGTATCTAGAAGGGAAGAATCGACTATCTATATGACTCAGAAGAACATAAGCTAATTCTGAATAGGGTTGACTTCGAAACAAGTCTATGCTCTAGCGACGAGCGATCGGCGATAGCTCTCAGAATAGCCATCAACATAGTCATCAACATAGTCATCAACATAGTCATCAATATAGCTATCAACGAAGATGCGTAGCTAGAATCGTAACATTATCAGCTCGACAAATTTCAATGTTTTGCATAAATTAACTTGTATTTGCTTTGCACGCTGAGTGCTGTTTTCTTGATATAATCAGCAACGTTTGCGTCAGCAAATATTCAAGTCAATCTCATTTAATCACAAGTAATCAAGAATCATATCATATTTTTGCATGTTCACAGCATGAAACTCAATGTTTCAGCTTTTGCAAACTTTCTTATGATCAATCAACTCAATATTGATCTGATACATATCATAGCAGAAAATTCAATGATCATCAATCATCTGAATCTGTTTCAGAGTTGTATAATTCTTTAATAACTTATGCTCTTTTACTCACGATTGCAATATAAAATTTCACTCGATCTCAGAATCAATAAGACAGTGAGCTTCATGCATTCTTTCAAAGACATTTGTCAATAATGATATCATCAATGCATGTGACAATCATCTTTTCATAATTATATTTAATGATTCAATGATGAACATCAGACTTTCTCTTTTTTCATCTCTTCATCATGATTGCAAGTCTCTTGTCTGAATGCATAGTTGAAATACATCAAATTATTAATCTTGTGTCTCATTTTCTTGCATGATCAGCACGTAAAATTGAATGAAGCAGCATCTTGCTTGAACTCATTGAACTTGAGTGTCACATCATCTTTAAACTGCGTGCTTGAAGCAAAGAACTTCGAATTCTTCGTTGCAGCAACAGACTTCGTCTTTTCATGTGAGAATCGAGAACTCTTCTGAGACGTTGCACTCTCACTTTGCTGCAAATGTAACTTCAATAATGCATCAATGTTTTGCAAATGCAAGTCAATGTTTATAAAATGCTTTAGCAGATCGACATAATTGATAGAAATGTATGAAATGCAAAGAAATTCATTCATAATGATTTCATTAATCTTCATTCGCAAGTACATCATGCAAGTCTCATTGAATATATGATAGTTCAAATTTGCATACAGTCTGATAAGATATTACTTGAAATTTGCGATGCTTTGATTAACTTGCTGCTTTGCAGTCTCAAGTCAACATTCTGTTTGAAAGTTATGAATTTCAGAATTGCTAAGTTTAGCATGCAAGTATTCAATGTAGTACTTTCAGTCGAGTATCTCATCATGATTGCATATGCTTATCACATGATCTCGTCACTGATTGCAAGACTTCTCTGACAAGTATGATGCAGATCATCGCAGCTTCTCTTCTTTTGTGATGAAATCAGATGATGTCGCGACTATGAAGTCTTTGCAGTCTCGCAGTCAGAACATCAAGAAATTGTAGTTCATGACGCTCTGCTCTCTAGACTCGTGAGATCAATTAACACGCTTGCGTGCATCGCTTCAATAGTGATCATCATTATGTTGACATTGATGATCAGAGATTGATCAAATCTCTCACTCAAGTTTCAATACATAAAGTTGCAAGACAAGCAGTACATTCTGCATCTTCAGATTCTTTAACTGCTTGCGTACTTCGCTTGCTGATCATCGAAAGATATAATCTGTCTATTCATTAGATTCTTGCAACTTGAAATTCTCATCTGCGTGTTTGAATGCGTGATTCTCAGACCTGTTCTGATGAGACGATGAATTCTCAGTGTGAGAGAAGTTATTGCTTCTTTCGATCGTGCAACTTCTAGTGAGTCGCTGCGCGTTCGACATTTTTTACTGAGCAGCTTCGTGCGAATGAAGCAATTAGAACTGTGAAGCGACGAAGTCTCTTTACGTGAAACTGCGTAGTAGAAGATAATAAGATAGCACTCTATTGATGATAGAACTAATTGCTAAGGAACGAAAGCGAGAACTCGCAGAGTTTTCATCTTCTGTCAAGTCGCTATCTCTATTCACTCGTTAGTTCCTTCGATCTAACCTCGCGAGCTAGCCTCGCAGGCACGCATCGTTCATAGTCGATGAGATGCGTCCTCACAGTAGTTCTAAACAGTTATGAGATAATGTGAGGTTCTATGTAGGCACAGTATATACGAATCTACTAGCATGAAGAAAAAATATGAAACAGTAAAAGTAACATGAGCGGTCTCAATGTCAATGTCAATATCGAAGAGAATCTAAAATGTCTTTGTAATTCTGTTTAACGATTGTTAGAAAAGCTACGAATCTGAGCCTTCAGAGCGAGCGTTTCCTCTACAGAGAATGTCAGCGACCGGAAGTACTTCTCGACAGTCAGAGTCAATTTACTTCGTTTCTGCTGCTTGACTTCATCAGTCTCCAGCTTAATCCAAAGCCAGTATGTTATCTGGTAGGTGAAGACTGCGCCGAGGAAGACCTTTACTATTGGGCGGCCAAAGCTTTTGTAGAAGCCCACCTGATCTAGATGAGCGATTGCTCAAGTGTTCGCTAGGGTATTGGCAGACTGACATGAGGAGACATAGGTTTTGATTCTGTGCTTGCTGTCCGTGCCTGAGAGGTCCACGTCATCCTCAAGATCTGGCGCCAGAGTACGTGCGACATGACCTAGTGCTGCTGGGTACCCATATGTTTATCCAAGCAGAGATGACACAGATTATTTTGGCGGTGCTTACCACGGTTTGTTGTCAGTGTGGAGCTTGTTGCAACCGTGTCATGATAGAGCGGACGCTCCGCAAGCGAGAAAATATCATAGCTGTACGGAGCCTAAATATCTCGAAGTCCGCATTTGACCCCCCCCCCTAAACGCAGCGCAGCGCAACGCAACGCAACTCATTGACAGCGAGCAAACGAGTATCTCTACCATAGTCTCCTACGGCTTGCTAGAAGTCAAAGGTTAATTCATAATTTGAGTTTGGTGTCAATAGTGAAACGCGAAGGCAGGATTGCTGCGAATCCACTCCCATTATGGTACTGAGCCCTGTCCTCCTTCAAATCGCACAGCTCTAAACATCAGCGATAGGCGCAAACACCGCAACAACGAAAAGCAAACGAACGCTATGCTAAACAAGAAGCGGCCAAACGAGGAAAGCCAGAGAGTGCTACCAAGCCAAAGCAGAAATTCAATCCACCCATCTCACCCTTGTGGATAGGTGAGTTCCTGCGCATGAACGGGCTTGAAAATAAGTGGAGAGGCTTACAATGCGTGCTAGGTATCCTTGCATTCGTCGTGTGCGGTGGTATAATATTTGAGCTTCTCAGGTTGTTTTTTTAGGTGGAAATATCGGAATCGTTATTGAAGGCTACGGCATTGAGGATACATATAAGCAGTAGAGGGTTACATGATCAAAGCAGAGTGTTCCGCGTTCGGAGAACCGTTTCTTGGTACTTTCAGTGTCTTTGAGATACCCAAAGATGTCACGGCTCCATATTGAGGACTAGCAATATGGTAATGCACAACCGAGTATCTTTTATACTGCACTTCTGTTGATTATCAGACAAAGCTTCTCACGGCTCAGGTATTAATATTTGCTTTACGTTTTGATGCTGCGCGATGCTGCGTTCAGAGTGTCTCTGGAGATCCGCAACAGAGACCCCATATGACTTGCTCGTAGGCGGAACGAGTCCTGTTCCACATCAACGTCTTCCAATACTTTTCCTACGTTTGATTTCCCTGCGCCAAAAGAACTTGCTTTTACCGTTTGCATCGCTGAGTACTTATTGAACCTCCAATATGCCTACTCGACATTTCTTCTGACATGCTCTAGAAGTTTGCGGTCTGCGTTGGCATTTACCTTTTGCAATGAGCCCAACCACTCTGTTTTCTTCCTTTAGGCTCTTTTGCTCTTTGAGTGAGTACTTCCTCTGCCTCAATCGTTGCTTACCTCTGGCTAGTCACCTTGGAAGCCGGTTCGGTTTCTGGCATAATTGTTTCTTTTTCAGCCTCAACAGGTCTCCCGATGTGTCCCTGTCGCTTGCAGAGCTGCTTTCTGAAGATTTCGAGCTAGCGCCACTGTCTCCGCTTTCAAGTTTCCCCTCAAGTTTTTGTTGTAGTTGAGCATCTTATGATCTTGGCCTTCGCCTATATCGAAGTTGATGGGTTCCTCCTCTTTTTCAACATCGTCGATATGGGGACCGGTTAGTATAAGCTCAATTCCAGCATCTTAGAGATTCTTGAAGAGGTCTACTCTCTTCTAATTCTTAGATTTGCTGTTGCCTGTCTTTTCTCTAACTCTAATAACAACCAAATCGACTTTCGCGCCTTTCATACCTAAAACTTGGGGTTTTTTTGATCTCGTCAACTCCAGGAGTATTGCCTAGCGTAGAGTTCGTTTGCACTTAGTGACATAGTGCTAGTTTGCGTTCGAAAACGTCGACATCCACAGGGATCTTTTTGAACTCTTTGTCTTCTATGCTTTTCAATTTCGTTTTGCGTTTCGTTTGCTCCTCTAGCGATACACATTGCTAGTCCCTTCAATGTAGCCTTCTCCTAGTCGCCAAAAATATCTTTGATGGCCTTCCATGTTAACCTTGTATTTTGACAAGCTTCCTTTTTCTCGTCAGGAGCTTCATGACGCTCGGATTATGTGACTGCTGCCTGATATGTAAGGCTATCCGCTCCGAGGATTTGCGTTTGTTTCACTTGAAAAACTTCCGCTCTAATTGGTTGTCTGGGAGGTCCAAAAGAGCAAGTCAGCTCTCTTACTATCAGGTATCACTATGTCCTAGGGAATAACAGGTTTTGAGGGGGAAAGGACGCGGCTCTAGAGCTGGTAGCTTCTTCCGTTGCGTTTTGGTCATGTTCCATTGTACTTGGCCAAATTTTGCTACGTCCATTTGTGCCAGGCGATCGTGGCCCAATTACGCCATGTACAGAATACTGGGACCTCATGGGTCTTGCTGATTCCAATCGTAACTTGCGTGATGTTTTGACCGTCATCCACCTT
>JAABUV010004494.1_pt1 | contig 16657 bp, 10 predicted proteins | sample 5559971 | NCBI WGS metagenome assembly JAABUV01 (sample SAMN10711881, study PRJNA513362) | rock metagenome | isolation source: Antarctica rocks | place: Antarctica: Victoria Land, Knobhead nord | collected 2015-12-19
AACTCAAGACCCAAACCACTCCACGTTGAAAGAACAAAAACTCACAATTTCTCCCACAGGCTCATATTACTCTCCGGTTTCTTTCTCGTGCGGCCTCTACGCTCGCGGGAAACGTCACTCCCGCTGTCAGTGCTCGTTTTGGACGCCTTTTCACTATCATCGCTTTTTCTCACTGTAGAGTTCTCGCCGTCACCGCTTTCTCCCTCGCTCGCGCGTCTCTTGCCCATTTTGATCTCGCTCTCTCCGCTCTTCTGTACCTCCCCGTTGTTCGTACCATCTTCGCCCTTGCTCGACGGTCTTTCGGGTTCGGTTGATAACGAGCACATATGTTCCCGTGGTTCTTCGCTCCTTCCCCGGCGCCTGACGGCATTGTTAACCACATCCAGCAACACTCCTATACTCATCGACCTGTGTACACGCGTAGGGCTAGGTGAAAGCGGCCTATGCCCCTTTGAGGGGCTCATCGCGCGCAGAAAGTTGGTGAAATGGGTTTTTGTAGTGATAGATTTTGGTCTTGGTGTGGCGGACCCCGGGACCTCGGTGGGTCTGTTCTCGGAAGACTGTACAGGGGAAGTCGCCGGGGCTGGACACGCGGGAAGGAGGGCGTGCGCTGCTTTTGCGATGGATGTGAGGTCGATGGCTGGGTGGGAATCACCAAAAGACTCTGCGTTTTCGCTATCGGTGATAACGGAAAAGCCTGTCGAGGTTGAGGAAGTGGTATTAATGCTGTTTTGAACTGGAGAGGCCGGGCGCTCTGGTGGTGAATCCGTGTGGCTGGATGGGGAGGTGCTGGGGGAGTGTGAGCCTGGAATGATACCTAGGTATTCAAGCTGGTCTATGTGTGGACCAAGTGTGAGTTGATGAGCAGGTAGTAGTTGGGGAGGGGGGGAAACCTACCCCAGGTCCGGTAGAAGTAACGGAATGTTGCAAAGGGCTGGTCGAGAGGGTCTAGAAGAGCATATTTGTAGTAGCGTTGGGGATGTTTTATTGGAACCAACCCTGCGTTGACCAGACTGTAGCAGAGTAAGTAGTTTACTGCTTGTGCGATACCAGCAGAAGTTGCTTGCCTGATGCCACCTCCCCCAAGCTGGTGAGGGCTCTTCATAGTAGAATTCTTCGCAGCAACAATATTGTGGAAGTCTTCAACGGCAGGCTTTATCCTCTTTCTTCCCTTTGCTCGAAAGACCTTCACTTCCATAACATCTTTGGGGTCGTCAACGGTATGGTCTGGCACGAAGCCATTCTCATTCGAAAAGGACAAGGTCCTCTTCTCAATCACTCGCTGCCCAAAGAACACCGCGCCAGAGTCGTACAGTCCAAACATCGTCTTACCCTTGTACCCATCTTCCTCACCACAGCCCCAGCTCATAACACAAGCGCCATTGAGGTAGAGCTTGAAGTAGTAGAGTGCCTTGGGCGGGTGAGGCGCAGAAATGCTGTAGTTGAGCCAGAATTGAGACGAAGAGTATATAGGAATGTAGACAGATACGAGAGCTTGGTCTGAGCTTATGAGAGTAGGAGAGGCGACAAAGGGATCGTTGGCTACCGCAGGCGGAGAAAATTCTGGTATAGTCAATACGTCAAACTGCGACAGCAAGGAAATGGTTATGCTTCGGTAGTTTGGCATGATTGCCACGTTCGATGGGAATGGTGTTGTGCAGTGTGGTGTGTAGGTAGTGAAGTCAATACATTTATCGGCCGTGAATCTTTGTTGTTGATTGTATGAGCTTGAGAAAACATAAGCTAGTGCTAATTGAGCCCTAATACACGATGGTTCATATGTGGACGCGAAAAATGATGAGGGTGAATTAGGAGATATGACTGCGAGAAGCCACCATGTTATCAACATAAGCGAGTACTAAGCGAGCCCTAACACACGTTATCTATGTGTGAACGAAAAGTAATGAGGGTTGAATCATAACGATGTAATAGCGAAGATTCATCACGCTAGGATTCATCGCGAGGCATTTATATCTCTCTGATTGCACCGTACTCTCTTCCTCCTTCAACTCACAGAGTACAGACACCTCTTGATCGCTTCAGCACAGCACGCTTCTGCTCTTACCAACAGCAAACTGCTATCAGCTTCAGCCCTCAACCTGCTTAACGATTACCTTCACATCAACCTCAAGTACTCAGCGCCTGTTACTGTTAGCCAGGGTGCCTCATTACCTGCGGAAGTTGACTCACTAATACTTATTCCCACTATCGTTCCCACTTCTCCTATTTTCACACGTCCACACTTCCTCCTCCATTACTCCTCACACCGGATACCAAGGTCTGCTCTGAACGTAGCACATCCTCAATCAAGTATTACTCTCCGCAACCTATCGACAGAAAATGTCAAACATGCTATTCAACATTCCCAACTTCACAATGCAAGTCGCCCCCACTACTCCAAGCTTGAGCAAGCGAGGAAATGCAGCGTGAGTACCAAAATATTCCTCAAGAAGATAGTCACTGACATTATAGCAAAGGCTCATGACTGGCCAAAAGGTCAACCTTTTTGTGAAGAAGGAATTGGTCTTCCAGCTCCCACGGAAGTTGCTCGAACACTGGTCTCCCACATGGAAGTACCAGTTGGCACAGCAGCAACTGCCTGTGCTCTACATGACTGGTTACCACAAGGACGCCATCAAGTACGTCACTCAGTGGATGGTCGCTGGTGGCATGGACAGCACCGTGAAATGCGCCATCCCGTATCCCAAGGATGATTTCGCGGACCTAGTATGTCTCAATAGGTTGGCTGCGGATTTGGGAATCCGTCCATTGAGAGAGCGAACCTTGCAATCCATAGACACCTATACGCGTCATCATCCAATGCCGCTGATGGTGATGCAGCAGGTGGTCTCAATGGCTGGGATCCCCATTGAGACACGAGCCATGATCATTGGTAATCTCAAGAAATGGATTGGCTCTCGAGCTGATGGGGAGTGGGTCAAGCAAGGAGAACAGCATCCTCAGGCTTTTGAGGGAGCTATGTCTCTTCTTGCAGTCGTAAGAAAAGAGGTGGCACAGGCTGAGGAAGCTCGCCGTAAGGCAAGATTGTCCCGCGAGCAACGCCAGTCCACCAAGGCGAAATCCACGGATACTGTAGCGCCCACTGGAGGAAAGACTTCTGCTAAAGCTCCCGTTGCCAAGGGCAAAGGTCCACGAAAGGAAGGACCAAGTCCATCAAATAAGCCAAACAAGTTGGCGTACGCTGGAAAGAACAATATGGGAGCTAAACCAGCTTCTAAGCCTTTCGATTCGGCGGACGCAACCAACGGAATCCCCGCGCAGGATGCAAAGGCTGCCAAAGCGAGCGTTGCCTGCTTCAATTGCGGACAGGCTGAGTGAGTACCTTCGTTGCCTTTTGTTGATCACTGCTAACAAATACTTAGCCATACTAGGCCATACTGCTCAAACCCTCGTGTTTTCATTGGGAAATGCTATACCTGCGATCAGCAGGGTCACCGCGCAGCTGACTGCCCCTCAAAGGCGGAGGTGAAGCCCGAGGTAAAGACAAAGGTGAAGTTTGAGGCGAAGGCGGGCCTGAATAAGAAGGGTATTAACAAGGCTGTACCAGCACAGGCGAAGAGCATGGTCGGCCAGAAGTCCCACTACAGCAAGGGTGCGAAGACCAACGGAAAGGAAGCTCAAGCTTCATTCCCACCAATGGTCGCGAGAATTGTTTTTGTCAAAGACGTCGGTCGCGCTTCTATCATCGACAATTCTACCAAGGGTACTCCGCATAGGAGCACCTCAGCTCAGAGTAGCTCAGCGACGGATGGATCATCCGGAAGCCAACCGTCCGCGAACTCACCACCTACTTCGCCTGAGACTGAAGCTCCACCCAACAAGCTGGCGGAGCAGGAGCATCAGCCTAAGGTCCATCGCTTCGTTACGAAGAAAGTACGCGCCCTGAATATCACGGCCGACGGAAGCGTCCAGCGTGAGATGGTTCCTGGCTTTCAAAAGAAGAAGCGTTCCACCTAAAGGCAGTCCCAGTGCGAAGGCAGGTGGCGGAGTTGGCCATCGGATTCGGTGTCTGTTTTTCCAGCAAGTTTTCCCTTATTGTAATTCCTGCGATGCTTCATATAGACCGGTTTGCAAATGATTTAGACGTTGGGCCATCAAGCCTACTTGTTTCTAGCCGTACTTTTAGATTTTAGAGGGGGACAAATGCAACAGTACCAAATCCATGACCCCAGTGCAACACAGACTGTGACAGATGATATCTGAGAATATCTTATACCCGCCATCTCTGCCTGTGCCGCGACTGACAGCAGTTTTCCTTTTTTCGAAACTTTACGCTGTTCATGCCTACCACTATACAGCACCACAATGTTCTTAGAGAATCTTTCGTGGTAACCTATCCTGACGTCGAAATGTCGCCCCAGAATCAACCGAACACGACTGCAGTACCACCTTATTTATCGGGGTTTCGTCCATCGGCCTTGATCTCAATAGGAAACGGAATATTCAGCCACCAGTCGAACATTTTCAAATCCCATTCTCTTGCATGTTCTCTCTCTCTTCCCTCCCTTCAAGCACCTTCGTGATATCGTCCTTCATCTCCGGCATGCTCTTCATCATCTCTTCCGCGAGAACATCTCTAAATCCTGCGAAAGCTTCACTTTTTCCCTTCAGAAACTGGTTTAATTTCTGTACCAGCTCCACAAATTCTCTGGTGTAAATGTCTGGATTTCGACCCTCGTCCACATAGTCGATGATGTCCGGAGGGATGTGCAAGGGAATCGTGGAGGCTGTAGTTGAGAGTGACGAGAGTGAGCTGCTGAGCTGGGTTCTGAATATTGCACACAGAGAAAGATTAGCACTCGAAGCAGCATTTCTGGAGCTGCGATCAGCCTTTGGGAATGTGTACATTTTACGGACAAGCTCCTGTTGTGTCTCAGAGCCCAGGTACCCGTGGACGGCGGATTGGATCTCGAAGAGGTTTTGGATTACATCTTTGAGTCGATCTGGGAAGGTTTCAGCAGGCTCACACTCGATATCCTCAAAAATAAACATACCATCGACATCGTCGAGTGGGATCGGTGCCATGCTAATTCTACTTTCTGCCAAGGGGCAGAGTGCAGATTCAATTCAACGTGATAAGCTGCCACGTCCTAAGCTACCTTCGAAATGAGTGGAGATCTGCCAGGTCTGTCAAGATATTGTGGTTTGTGAGTTGTATTTCAGAGGTGCAACAAGCAACTTTAACAGCTTCCTAAGTGTGTTCATCACCTTCATCACAGCGCTCGGACCATGTCGACGGAATCGATTCCGCCCACTGCTCCAACACGGTCCCTGACGTGGGAAGCACTGTCTTTCCTGTTCATCGTCTCTTCCTCACCTCATCGTTCTCGTATTCAAGCCATTACTATATACTATATATATTGTTTATTAGGAATTATGACTCAAAGTACAACGCTATCCTGCCTCAAGAAGTCCTGTCCGATGATAACCTAGCATGCAATTTTGTTTGATACTGTGATTGATACTTGTAATATTACGCTGCAAGCTTCCACTGCATCGAAGCGCTTCCATTCATGTTGTATCTAGTTCAATCGATCATGTCTATAAGTCTCGTTAGCCACTGTTCTCTTTCATTCGTACCAACTTTCTCCTGACTGTCCAGGTGGACACTGTCTACCTATCAAGCTCCCAAGTAGAAAATGCAATTTTCCCTTATGCAAATAGTCTATCAAGCAAAAGGAATTCCACACCCAATGGATCTCTCTGTTGTGGCTGGCCTTCATGCCTGTGATCTACTAAATATCCTAAGATAGTCTCGGATAATGTCGACAATCCATAAGTACAAGGACCTATCGTATGGTTCTATCCGTTCAATCTTCACTCATGCGCTCAATACTCCTTTTATATCATCTACACAATGCCCAAGACGTTTTCATCTCAATACATATGGGGGTAGTAAATAGATAGGCAGTCACAGTCAAGTCTCACTTCGTGCTGTTAAGCCATCATGCCCTACAGTATACAGAATGTACATTCTCACTCTCTTTACACATCTCTCGCCCTCCCATCAATCTCCGTCTCCACCATCTCCAACCCTGCCAAACTCGGATACTTTTTACTGAACTGCAATTCCCAGTTATGGTCACCCAGCGTGGGCTCATCTGCGGACCCATCAAACGGCCGCTGCGGCAGAGGCCTACTGGTTGCACTGGCGGCAAGGGATGCTGGTTTTGCAGGGGAAGGTGGAGGCCGCTCACCCGTGCGGAGGGCTTGAGGTTTCGATGGAGGAAGAGGCCGGTTTGTGGGTGCCGCGGAGGTTTGAGGGCTATTAGGAGTGATGACTGGTTGCTGTTGCCTTGAGGTGAGAAGAGGGCTTCCCGAGAGTGGTAGTGGTTTTGATGATGGAATACCGTCTGATGGAGGTCTTCTTGATACTGGTTGCGAGCTTGTTCTGGTAGGATTGCCGTCCTGTCTCTGCGATGTTCGTTGGCTTGAGAACTCTGGATGTTGCCTGTGCTGGTCTGGTTTTATAGGGGATGGAGATGCTCTGCTTGTCTCATCGAGCAGTGTTTTGACCTTGCTCTGAATGGACGCAGCTCGGTTTGTTGCACTGGTTGAAGCCGGCGTATTGAGGCTCTTGTCGTTAAATTTCTCTCGATACGCGGCAGCTGCTCCGGCCACTTGCTTTTCCACTTGGTCGAGTTTACGCCGTTCAAGTTCTCGACGCATCTCAGGTGGTACCTCTTCGCTTTCGTCCATTGCATGGCCGTCATCGCTTCTACCGTCGGTGGCCTCGGACCCGGCTATTGGAGTAAGGTCTCTACCACCGCGTTCGGGGGATGGGCTTGAGGGGCGCTGGTTTGAATTGCTCGTGTTCGTTTCAAACCGTCGGAAGGCGTCCCCAAATCGGCCTGCAAGCAGTGACTTAGTGCCCGATAAGGAGATTGACGGCATACTCGCTCGCTTGGTGTGCCTTGAACCACCACTTAAGCGTTTATCTCTTTTCTTTGAAGGTTCTTCTTCTTCCATCGCTCTTAGGAAATCGACGTTGGAGCTGATCTTAGTGGCCTCCGTACCGAACCCGGAGTCCTCCACGAAAGCCGATGGTAACTGCCCGGGATCATAGGATCTTCGAGGTTCATCCTCTTGCGAGGAATCCCCTCGAGATTGGTCTCTGCTCCGGAAGAAGCTTCTCTTGGGCTCCAAATGAACGCTTGTTGGTCGCACTTTCGAATTCGTCGACCTTGACCTAGTTATGGTATTGTCCAGTTCCAGTTTGGAAGGCCTATTTCCCTCGAGCGAAGGTCGAGATGACACCGGCGATCTAGGGACAGTGAGCGTACTGACCTGGGACTTGGACCGGTGGTCAAGAAGCCCAGGTCTCGTTCTACCGAGGGAATCAGCCCTTAGTGAAGCGGCTGCTACAATTGACGCATCAGATGCTATTGGCAAGCTAGAAGACCTTAATTCAGGGGAAGGAGGAAAGTGGAAGATGGGTCGAGATGAAATTGATTTCTTCAATGTGGAAGGTGGGGGCGATGGGGAAGTCATCGTGCCGGTAGAGACCATGGCTGGTCGTTCAGAAGCTTCTTGTGAGGGTTTTGGCTTGTGTGTATCGCCGAACTTATGCAGTGGCTTCACACCAATATTAGTGACTTGAGGAACAGGCTTGGAATGAAGCGTGGAAATCCTATTGGATGCTGTAGACTGAGCGAAAACGTCGTCAGCAAGTGCCTCTGTCACCCGCTGGTTGATGTCTTTTGTCGGAGGTTTCGATACTGATTCATTTTTTTGACCTAATGCGAATTTGGTTCCGGAATCATGGAGAAGCGAGAACTCATCTAAAGGAGGAAAGCGAGAAGAGACTTCATCCACAAGAGCGCTACCAGGCACACCAGCATCTAATGCTGCAAAAGGATCACCAGCACCTCGCATAGGAGACGGACTGGGCTTGAGTGTTTTGTGGTCAGCATCGGTCTTGACGGGTCTGCCACGTCTCATAGGAACAATGTCAGGAATGATCTGTTTCTCTTCAACCACAGGCACACTGTATGCACCGACAATGGCGGGAGACTTTATCTGTGCTTCGGGTGAGGGCAATTGCTGATTACGCCGAGATTCTGATGCCGTTCGCCCAGCATATATCTAGAGGACTTAGTAGTGCTTGGGTTTTGCGGTTGGATACTTACATCCTTGATTGGAACATCAGTGCCACGCATGAGACATACTTCTCGCACGACTTGGTAGATGTTAGGCCGGACCTGGGGATTCTCTCGTAGCATGGATGCTGCGAGGAAGTAAGCACATATATATAATCATCGACAGTTAACAAGTACCTATCAACTTCTTCAATTTATCCGAGAACGGAGGGTAATTGGGGAATTTGAAGCTTGCGTTCAGAATAGCCATCTGCCCTTGATCTTCGAACGGTGTGGTATAATAGCATAATTTGTACAATAGCACTCCAAGCGCCCAGATATCACTCTTCTCATCTATGGGCTGCTTTCGATAAACATCTATCATTTCGGGGCTACGGTACTGTAACGTAGTATGCTTTTGCACATCATCCTCAATGAGCCTGCCTTCTACGGCACTGGTAGCAGCAGGCCTAGGAGGTGCTGTTGAGCCAAAGTCACACAGTTTGTACCGACGTGATGAGCCAGAAGATGTTATGAGAACATTCTCAACTTTGAGATCCCTATGGAGCAAGGGCGGTTTGAGGTAGTGCATACATGCGACGCCCAGTGCGACATCGGAGAATATCTTCAAGATTTCGGGCTCAGTGAGGCGATCCTTGAGACGCGTGTTCATGAAGTCGATCAATCCTCCCCCATTGCAGTATTCCATGAGCAGAAAGACCTCATAACCTCCTCCTTTCAACTGTGAAGCATGCGAATCGATGTATGTGACGATGGGATGGCGGCCTTTCAATTTCTTCATTGTTTCTACCTCTGTCCTCATACTGGCCAACGACTCTTTATCCGGTACCGCGACTCGCTTCAAGACCGCTGCATCATTTCCATCGACAGCCTTTGGCAACCGCACGAGGTAGACATGGGCAAAGCCTCCTTCTGACAGGTATTTTTCTATTATCACCCTATGACCACCGACCTGCACCTTGGTACCTGGGGCAAATGTCCCGGCAGGTACGATGGGAGCTGCAATGACAGGTGGTGCGGTGAAAGCTGGCTGGCGATGGGGCATGTTGAGGCTGGCATTGAAGGAGGAAGCCATGACAAGGAAGGGCGTTAGGTAGGCGTGCGCCAGGACCAGCACTGGAGTTTGACAACTATCGATGCGTCATCGGAAGTATAGAGAGCTCTGCCTTTATCTGTAGAACAATTGAGTCAGAAGGCCAGATGTCGCGCATGCAGCTTGCGCTCCAGGCAGCTTAGCTCTAAGACCCAAGATGGCCAGTGTCTAGGCCTCGGTCGTTCCAAACCACCAGGCCGACAATTCGTGAACTTGGAAGCACACAGATATGAAATGATTAGCGGTCCATGTACCGGTATCAATTTTCGAATTAACAAAGCTTCCAAACCGCTGATGTCGTAAATCGTATTCACCCTACGATGCGTCAGCCTTAGCAGGGCACCACGCTAGCCTTACAAGGTATGGTCAGGGCCTAATGGGTGCTAATGCTTGGATAGCGAGCCTAGCGTCTAGTATTATAACTACCTTAGAGTGGCATAGTGGGATGAATACCAGGAGCCCGTGATAGTCTCCATGACTTCTTCTTTCACATTAATTAACAAATCAACAGAGCCTTCCAACACGCTACGCAAGCACGTATAAACGTTTTATGACGCTTCAGGTTCAATTTAAACATGATTGTGAAGGAAGAAGGTCTGGTAGAAAGTAACGAGCTTGTACTTTCTTACGAATACATCCAGACCGACTTTGTTCTGCTGGGCTTCGCAGTCTTCATACTTTCAAGGTAGCAAGTTGATGACTTCGAGTCACATACAATCAAAAGTCAAGAACGGGATCGGTCAGCGTCAAATTCGTCCCCAACTTGAACATGATATTGGCAAGACCGCACCCGTCCTTGCAGTATTCCGAGACTGTGGGAAGACCGCTTTCTGAAACAAGCATCATGGTCTCTATGTCTGGTTTCTTGGGCACTGTGGTTGGTTGAGTGGCGCTTTGAGCGTTGAGTATTACTCAAAAGCGCGTACAGAATGACCCCAGTGGTGCTGTAGATGTTATTGATCAATGACCGTAACAAAGTTGCGCTGCCATTCCCCCCCATCGTGTGATTTCATCAACCGGAGTAAGGTACGACTGATACTTTTTGTGCTGAATCTCGTCTTGTATTTTTCGAGAAGGTACGGGCAGGCCTTCACTTCGGTTGCAGTCACAGAGCACCCCACAGAGCACCCCGAGTCATGATTCCAGCTTGATCATTAAGTTTACGTGGATTTAGGAGACGCCTGCCTGCAAGGCTTCCTCGTTACTTCAAGATCGAGTAAGGCTGGACCTTCTTGTGTCTGCCAAGACATGGGGTACTTTAGTCGTAATGGTTCCCCACCTGGCATTCGGGGGGGTCGCACATACATTTCTCATATCTCATAACACGGGGTGTGCGATGTTGGTTGCGCAGGTGTTGTGGAAGCATGAACTGAGAGAAAAGTTTTCTCAAGTGAGGTGAGTGTTAGGTGGTTGGTGGGTTGTTGCCCCTGGTTAGGCTCTCACTCGAAATAAGCGAACGAATGACAGGAGCAGGCGGCCAAGAGGCAGCGTAGATAAATAACTTAAACACTCCCGACCCCCCTCGCACGTCCACAGGGTGCTAAAGACGCACGACAGCCCACTGTTCAACCAAAGACCCACGGCAAGGCCCAGAACACGACCCTCTCTCTCTCTCTACCACTATGTCGTTTCAGCGCCTTCTTTTCACGATTAATGAATGACCTTTTATGGTAATGATAATTAATACTAATCACGGCGTCGGGTGTTGAACGAGCCTGTCACAACAGAACCTTCACCAGACCTGGGGGATTTACGACAAGTAATAAATAATAACAACAAGAACGACAAAAACAACAGCCTCGTAGAAAAGCATTTCTTGGGTCAGGGAAGGCTGGTGAAGCTATGACCTCGAGGTAAGCGGCTAAATCTACAGTACCGTGCATACCGCGCATGCTAACAGATCACGTGTCAGGCTTGATCGCTTAGTCACGTATGTGGAACCCTAACAGTAGCCATCCAATAACGAACAATGAACCAACCACGGTGATAACTAATTCAACATGGAAACAGGTTACTTGAGACGGGGAGTACTCAGCTAATAAGGAACACTGCTGCACAGCAACTCGCTGACGTTCAGAAACAACATCCTGATGAACTCTTCAATCTCTTGACCCGAGTTCTTCCCTTTCTGAGATCTAAAAACTGGGATACACGAACAGCTGCCGCCAGAGCTATCGGAGGCATCGTCGAGAATGCAAGCACCTTTGACCCCAATACTACTAGTAGTGCCGACGATTCGAGCGAAGCGACGCTTGAAAATCATGATGCCGGACATGGCAGTCCTAATTTGACCAATGTTCCTGCGGCCGAGGATCAGCTACAGCTAGATACTCTAGACATATCAGCCGTTCTTACCTACGGCAAGAAGCTGCTTGGCAGCGCTGGCAAAGAACATGATTACGCTCTCGCGTCGCTGGACCCTGTCGAAAAGCTTGCGATTCAGAAAAGGAGCCTGAATGCAAGATTAGGTCTTCGTGGTGAACAGATCGAAGAAGAGGCCCTCGATGAAGAGGTTGCAGGCACTAACTCGCACAATAACACGCGTTCGAAGCCTGGATTACCGAGAGTCGACACATCAAATCATATGTTATTCGGCCATCAGAACGTGCAGTCTCCTTCGCCATTCACTGGCGCCTCACCAAGGGAATCGTTCTCCTCCACACCTACAGATGAATCAGGGCTAAGTAAACGCCAGCTTAATCAGCTCAAGCGGAAGAATAAGCTGAATGCCAGAAGCCAGTCAAGCAAAGTCCGTGTAGTTGATTTGTCGATTCGCAAATCAAGCAATGTGACACCCATGGTACCTTTCGCACCTGAGCCGCACGCGATCAAGACAGAGATCAAGAGTGAACTCGACAACGATAGTAGCTCAGATGTTTTTTCTCTTGATCGGACCAACGTCGATGAGGATGCTAAGATTGTTTCGGATTTCAAAGGATCGATATTGCCAGACAAATCAGTTATCCAGGCCGAGGCTGAGGAAGAAGGGCTGGAGTGGCCCTTTGAGCGCTTATGCGAGGTACTGTTGGTTGACATGTTTGACCACAACTGGGAAATTCGGCACGGTGCGGCCATGGGCTTGCGCGAAGTCATTCGAGTTCATGGCGCCGGTGCGGGCCGTGTACGGGGCAAACCTAGATCTGTCAACGATGCCCTCAATACCCGTTGGTTGGACAACTTGGCTTGTCGGCTTTGCTGCGTTTTCATGCTCGATCGCTTTGGTGATTACATATCTGACAATGTCGTGGCACCAATTCGAGAAACCGTTGGACAAACACTTGGTGCTCTTATGGTTCATCTAGTACCTACATTGGTGACTTCAGTCTATCGGGTGCTCTATCGTATGGTTATGCAAAACGACCTGCATCTCGTCAATCGCATTTGGGAGGTTTGCCATGGAGGAATGATTGGTTTGCGGTACCTAGTTGCGGTACGAAACGACCTTCTTGTGAAAGACAATGGTCTCATGGATGGAGTGGTCGAGGCAGTGATGAAGGGGCTCGCAGATTATGACGACGATGTTCGTGCCGTCAGCGCAGCTACACTGACACCCATTGCCAAGGAGTTTGTGGTCCTTCGTCCGGCAGCGCTTGACGATTTAATGAACATCGTATGGGACTGTCTATCGGATCTTCGAGACGATTTGAGTGCTAGTACTGGATCCGTCATGGATCTTCTTGCTAAGCTCTGCAGTTTTCCAGAAGTACTTGGTGCAATGAAACAAAATGCAGCGAAAGATCCCGAGCATTCCTTTACCCATCTCGTTCCTAGGCTTTACCCCTTCCTAAGACATACAATTACCAGCGTTCGGTTAGCGGTTCTTCGTGCATTACAGACTTTTCTTCACATTGGAGGTGAAGGGACGAAAGGCTGGGTCAACGGCAAAATTCTGCGGCTAGTCTTTCAAAATTTTCTTGTGGAACGCAACGAATCTGTACTTAATTTGAGTCTTGAGGTTTGGTATGCTCTCGCAAGTGCTCTTGTTGATCAAGGCCCCGAGCGTTTTGCCTCTGAATTTCTGCCACACGCTCCCGATTTATTCGATTTGACGACGCATCCTATTGGAACATCGCGATACTCGATTCCTCTGGAACTGTCTCTTTTAATGAGGCCTTCGGGGCAGATGTATGCTTTACCAAACCCTTCAACAAGCAGACTACCCTCGCATCAAACCAGTGAGCCGGCAACAAAACGACGGAGGCGTTCTGACAAGAAGGAAGACCCACCGTCTTCGTCTCACAATGTTGATGGACACATGATTCAAGGCGATGTCGATCTTGTAGGTGCTGACACGCTAATACGATCTAGAACCTTTGCGGCCAAAGCATTTGGTCGAGCCTTGGCCCTTTGGCTACCGAGCCCAGCCTTGGATTCATTCTTCGATGATCTCGTCTCCCGTCTGAAAGCTCCTTTTTCAACGACACAGACGACGGCCGCCATGATCATAGAAGAATACGCTCGTTCTTCATCGCACATCTCTGAGACGGTTGGCCGGTTCAGTGGGCCTCTCCGGGCTATGCTCGAGGAAGACCGACCTGAGAGTTATGACGATCTTTTGCCATATCTACGGATTGTGAGAGCGCAATGCCACTCACTGTTGAATGCTTTCCGAGATCAAGGTCATATTCCACCATCTAAGATACCAGTCCTCGCTATCGTGGTTCAGGGCGAGATGGGAGCGGGCCCTACCGCTTTCTCTATCGCTAACGCTGATACTGTCGTCGGCCAAGATTTTGAGCGCTTGAAGAAATCTCTAACGCCTGCTCAACGAATTACGTCATTGCAGCTACTTAATGATGCTCGGACATGTGCCGTCATGGCTATCGAAGATGCCAAGCGAGCCAAAGGTGAAAAAGACATTCGTATCAGGGCAGCCGCATCTGGTGCTGTCGTGGCTCTCAACGACATACCAAAGAAGCCGAGTTTGTTGATCAAAGGGATCATGGATAGTATCAAGACCGAAGAGAATGTTGAATTACAAAAGCGGTCTGCTGCTTCGATAGCTTCCTTGATGGGTTATTATGCCAAATCGGACCGTCGCGGACCTGCCGATAAGGTCATCGCCAATCTAATGAAGTTTTACTGCGTCGATACTTCTGAAACGCCTGAATTCGGACCCAATGCCTCTTTGCATGATTCTGTACTTTCACTTCGGAAAGAAGAGGACCGGAGAGATCATCCTGATGCGCTCAAGTACGAAATGGAAGCGAAAGCGGCACGAATCACACGACGAGGTGCGAAAGAGGCATTCGACCAGCTCACTCATAGTTTTGGCAAGGATTTACTTACAAAACTACCGGTGCTCAAAACCAAGATCGAGTCACCTCTCCGTCAAGTGTTTGACAATGATTTATCGGTTGAAGTCAATGACAATATGGAGCTTGGCCAAGAGGTTGTTGACGGTCTCTCCATATTACGAGCCTTGTTACCTGGCATGCATCCAGATCTTCATTATTTCGCTATTGAACTGATGCCACTAATATCAAAAGCTTTGCGCAATAAACTATCAGTCTTTCGCTATGCCGCAGCAAAGTGCTTCGCTACTGTATGCAGTATCTTAAGAATTCAAGGCATGACAATGCTTGTCGAGGACATCCTCCCCTGCATTAATTATCCGGAGATACATCCTCGTCAAGGCGTTATCGAACTCATATACCACATTATCCACGTCATGGAAGACAGCATCCTACCATACGTTATATTCCTTATTGTTCCAGTGCTCGGCCGAATGAGCGATTCTGACAACGACGTTCGACTGATAGCAACTACTACTTTCGCAACCCTAGTCAAGCTCGTACCTCTCGAAGCTGGTATACCAGACCCACCAGGCCTTCCAGATAAGCTTCTGAAGGGCCGAGATCGTGAGCGCCAGTTCATCTCACAAATGCTTGACCCAAAGAAGATACAGCCCTTCGAAGTCCCCGTGACTATCAAAGCCGAACTTAGATCGTATCAACAGGAAGGTGTCAATTGGCTAGCTTTTCTCAATCGCTACCATCTTCACGGCATTCTTTGTGATGATATGGGCCTTGGAAAGACGCTGCAAACTCTCTGCATTGTGGCAAGTGACCATCATCTCCGAGCCGAGGAGTTTGCCAAAACTCAGGCTTCCGATTCACGTCGTCTCGCCTCACTCATAGTCTGTCCGCCTACTCTTTCAGGCCATTGGCAGCAAGAGATACAGACTTACGCGCCATTCTTATCCTGCTTGGCTTATGTGGGCCCAGCGTCAGACAGAGTACGGCTGAGGGATCAATTAGGAAAGACTGACGTAGTCATCACATCCTACGATGTGTGCAGGAACGATATTGACATCTTTCTTCCACATAGCTGGAATTATTGCGTCTTAGATGAAGGGCACTTGATCAAAAACCCTAGAGCTAAGACTACCATAGCGGTCAAGCGTCTTGTTAGCAACCATCGACTTATACTTTCTGGAACGCCTATACAGAATAATGTCCTTGAGCTTTGGTCATTATTCGACTTTTTAATGCCAGGTTTCCTAGGTACTGAAAAGGTATTCCTCGATAGGTTTGCCAAACCCATAGCAGCGTCACGTTTTAGTAAATCATCTTCGAAAGAACAAGAGGCAGGTGCTCTCGCCATCGAAGCTCTACACAAACAAGTCCTCCCGTTCCTACTCCGTCGACTAAAAGAGGAAGTCCTCGACGATCTTCCCCCCAAAATCCTGCAAAACTACTACTGCGACCTCAGCGACCTCCAAAAGAAGCTCTTCGAAGACTTTGCCAAAAAAGAGCGCAAGACGCTCGCCGAAAGCGCCGGCAGCGACGACAAAGAAGCAAAACAACACATCTTCCAAGCCCTCCAATACATGCGCAAACTCTGCAACTCCCCCTCCCTCGTCGTCAAGGAAGGCCACAAGCAGTACGACGCCATCCAATCCCAGCTCGCGCGCCAGCACTCTAACCTAAAAGACATCACCCACGCCCCCAAACTGACCGCTCTCCGTGACCTCCTTGTCGACTGCGGTATCGGCAGCGAAAATGCCAGCACAGGCGAACTTGCTCCAGAAACAAACTACGTCTCCCAGCACCGCGCTCTCATTTTCTGCCAAATGAAGGAAATGCTCGACATTGTTCAAAACGACGTCCTCCGCAAACTGCTCCCTAGCGTCCAATACCTGCGATTGGACGGCAGCGTCGAAGCAAACAAACGGCAGAATATCGTGAATCAGTTCAACACAGACCCGAGCTACGATGTCCTGCTGTTGACGACAAGTGTGGGAGGCCTCGGTCTGAACTTGACAGGGGCGGATACAGTAATTTTCGTGGAGCATGACTGGAACCCACAAAAAGATCTACAGGCCATGGATCGCGCGCATCGGATTGGGCAGAAGAAAGTCGTCAACGTCTACCGCCTAGTTACTCGCGGAACACTGGAAGAGAAAATCCTAAAGTAAGTCCCTACTTCCCCTTTTCCCTCT
>JAABUV010004498.1_pt1 | contig 16645 bp, 24 predicted proteins | sample 5559971 | NCBI WGS metagenome assembly JAABUV01 (sample SAMN10711881, study PRJNA513362) | rock metagenome | isolation source: Antarctica rocks | place: Antarctica: Victoria Land, Knobhead nord | collected 2015-12-19
GGCGTGTCCGAGGATGCTGTGTCGGGCCACATACAGGCGCGCTGCCGAGCTGCATGCTGCATGCTCGAGCGCTGCAGTGCCTGCTGATCGTTGGAGATCTGCATCAGGTGTTCCTCTTGAGCTGGTGTTGCAGACAATGCAAGTTGCTGGCGACGTGGCATATCTGTGCACGCCGCCGGAGATGACGGGGCAGCGTTTGCTAGCAGACATGGTCAGCTCGCTGCACAGACACAAGAAGTAAAACAGGTCAAAGCACGACGCAGACTGCCTCGGCAGAGGACCAAGCGGGCGCCGCGGCGGGCGGCCGGCAGGTGATCATCCCGGGCGTGACGGCGTGCTTCGCATGCGTGCCGCCGCTGGTCGTTGCCAGCGGCATCGACGAGCGCACGCTCAAGCGCGAGGGCGTGTGCGCCGCCAGCCTGCCGACCACCATGGGCATTGTGGCCGGGCTGCTGGTGCAGAACGCGCTCAAGCACCTGCTGGGCTTTGGCCAGGCGCGCTGCGCCGCGCCTGACCGGCAGCGCACCTCGGCGCTTTGCGGCACACGTGCACCGCATCACGTTGCTGCTCCTCCTCTGTCCACCAGTCCCTGGCCCACGAGTCCCTGGCACTGCTCACCGATATATGCGACCTGGGCTTAGGGCAGCATAGGTACAGGGCAACGGAATGTGCCTTCACCGCGTGCATGCCGTGCGCGTTGTGGGGCATGATGCGCGGGTCACACGCGCGCATGTCCATGTCGCGCAGGTCACGCGGTACCTGGGCTACTCCTCGCTGAAGGACTTCTTCCCGACCATGGAGATCCGGCCCAACCCGGGCTGCGCAAATGCGCTCTGCGCGCAGCGCCAGGCCGAGGCCGCCGCGGCTGCCGCATCGCCAGAGGCGCGCCGCATGACCTGGCTCGCTCACCAGGGGTGCTAGCCTGCCAGGTTGGAGGCTTGTCGCAGCAGGCTTGCAGAATTGCATGGTTATCGTGTCCTGCACAGGCTGCAGGTGGCGCCAAAGCATTTGGCATTGAGTCAACTGGGCTGCATTGGCTTTGGTCAAGCACGAACACCCGAGTGCGGCGTGCAGGCCCGAGCGGCACAGGAGGCAGCTGCAGCGGCGGCCGCCGCCGCCGAAGCTGAGGCGCCAGTGCATGAGGAGAACGCCTGGGGCATCGAGGTGGTGCCGGCTGATGGCGAGGCAAGCGGCGGCGGCAGCATTGGCGCGGGAAGCGGCGGCGTCTCTGCTGCAGCGGGCGCGCGCACTGGGCCGGGGGAGCCGGCAGAGGGCTTGGAGTACTCCATGCCGGTGCGTCGAATGGTGCTTGCTCTTTCTGGCCCATGCAGGCTTGAGCCGCTGGCGCCTCAAGACGATCTGCAACGCAGCTTGCCCACTTCTATCATTCTAGCATCGCATTACTTTCCAGCACTGCCAGACGAGAAGCGCTGCCCTGTGTCTTGCAGTTCACCTTCTCCAGCAGCGTGTCTGCTCAAAGCACAAGTGTGGCCTTTGCAACAGCACTGCCTGACACTGTCAGGATCAGCTCATGGCACTGCATGCGTCAGGAGGCGAGAGTGGATGCAGAGGAGCTGCGTGCGGGGGCGGTGGAGGAGAGCGAGGGCGATGTCGAGGAGCTCATGAAGCAGCTCAATGCGATGAGCAGCTCATGACTGCGACTGTGTAAGTTCCACTTGCTGTGCGTGACAAAACTCATGAATGCGTCCGTGCAGCATTGCTAGAAGGTCTTTGCATATGACTAAGCCTATTGCAAAGCAGGCATGCAGTGCCAGCCACAACCTTACATGCAGAATATGGCACATGTTATCAGGAGAAAGCTGTCTCCGCGTACAGAATGCCAACAGGCTCCCAGGTTCTCTGAGCGTCTTCTATACACACACACCCCGCCGCCCTCCGTGCAAACACACGGCCTTGCAAGCAGGAAAAGTGACGCCGGCCGGCAAACATGCACAGCCCGCGCCATGACAAACAGAGCGGGCGGCGTCCGCAGAGGGAACAAGCACGCGCGAAGCGCGCCTGGTCTCCTAGGCGGCACCACCCAGGTCTACAGACAAAAGTGCAGGTCACAGCATACAGGCAGCATAAGGTACACGCTCAGCGTTCCACCATGTCCGCCTGCTCCTTGAGCGCCTGCACGCCAAGCCCACGTCTGTGCCATTGTCTCAGACGTCTGCAGCTGCATGCACCGCTGTCAAAGAGCCTGACGCGCCACACAACCATGGACTTCTTGCCACGCCGCGCGATGCAGGCGCGTGTGTGGTTGACATGTAGGAGAAGCATGCGCGCTTCGTGCATGAGTCTAACATGTACTGACATGGTAAGCCAACAGCTCGGGCTGTCTGCAAGGAGGTGTACGCACCGAGTGCGTCGCCTTCAGGTGCTCCTTGTATGCCTCGATGCCGCCCTGCCACTTGTTCACCGTCTTGTCCTCCACCACCCAGATCTCCTCCGCAACCTGCGGCACGCGCCACATACGCATGAGCATTGCAGCACGGCCTGATGCGATTAATGATCACGCTACTGATGGCACCACTGCATGGTGCCATGCAGCATACCAAGGGTCTTGCTGGCCTGCATGCGCCTGAGCAACCCAGCAGAGCAAGGCCAGGCAAGTATGGAGAGCTTCACGCTTGCATCAGCGCACCTGGGAGATGAGCCGGAAGTCGTGGCTGACGAGGACAAGGCCGCCGTCCCAGTTATTGATCGCCCGCGCCAACGAGTCGATGGTCTCGATGTCCTACATGCCCAAGAGCACAGAGCTCTCAGAGGTGGGTGCTGTGCACAGGAGGCTAGCTGATTGCATTGCAGTCCTAGGAGGACCAGGCACATGACTCAGGGCACGAATAAGGGCACTCGGCTGCCAAAACCCCGCACCAGGTGGTTGGTCGGCTCATCCAGCAGGAGCAGGTGCGGCGTCTTGTATGCCTGCGCATCAGCATAACAGCGCGCTATTTCAGCGGACGCCGAAGGGCGCACAGTCTGCGCTTCGCCAGGAACGCCAATACCTATATCCCAGGCAATTGACATTGCGGCTTCATGCGCCATGCACCCCTGTCGATACTGCATGGCAGCACGCCTGAAGCACACGACCCAAAGCACAAACACGCGGCAGTCCAGGCACAAACAGGCTTAACTCGATCGCAGATAGTCCGCAATGCGCGCACCAGCCACGCAAAGACGACGCGGCTGCGCAGCCCGTCGCTGAGCTGCGCCATGGGCTGCGTCTGCGTCTTGCCGGAGATCCCAAAGCGGCCCACGGCCTTGCGCATCTCATCCACCGCCGTCACCTGCCGCCCCGCCGCGCCTCACGCGCCGCGCTCATCGACGCTCCGCGCACGCCGCCGTCATCGGCGCAGCACGCGGCATTCACGCGACACGCCTGAAGGCTCGCCACTGACCCTGGTGCTGATTCTGATCCTAACCCTACCATAACCCTACTCTGCCAGCAGCGGGGCTGCGCGCCTCGGGGAACTCGCGGAACATGTACTCCAGCGGCGTGAGCGCCAGGTCCAGCAGCTCGGCCAGGTGCTGGTGGTACCAGCCGATCTTGAGGTGGTTGTGCCGTTTCACCATGCCGTCCAGCGGCTCCAGGTCGCCCGTCCTGCGCGCGCCCCGCCCGCTCGGCGCTGCCCTGCGGGTGCCCTTGCTCCCGCAGTGCATGCCAGGGCGGGCAGGGCGCACATGAGCTTGAGCAGCGTGCTCTTGCCGGTGCCGTTGGGCCCCACAAGCGCGACGCGGCTGTCCAGATCAACGCCCAGGTCCACCTGCGCGCGGTGCACAGGCCGACCTTGCAACAGGGCGTCCTGGCACATTCTGCCTCGCTCAGTGCACGTCCGCGCACGCAGGCGCGGACCCTATTGACCACATGGCCACACTGCCCTGGCACGGCGCACTGAGCTCACGCTGAACCCCGTTTGAGAGAAGCTCAAATGCACCATCTAGCTGTGCTGACTTGCTGTGCTGACTGGTTGAGCCGTGCTGACTGGTTGTACACTGCCACCAATGCACCCGGCACACAGGCCTGCCCACAGCTATGCAGCGCATCCGGGGCCGCACATCCTGGTAGAGCACTTGCGATGGGGAGTAGCCAAACGTGACGCGCTGGAACTGCAGCACCGGCGGCGGCAGCTTGCCGACGTCCGTGAAGAACAGCTTCACCTGCGCGCGCAGCCTGCAGTGTCGCTGCACAGCCAAGAGAGGGTCGCTTCGCGCAAAGTACTCTTGACAGGTTCGGGGCTCCTGTTTGTGTGGCGCAAGGGCGCTCGTGGCAAGGGTGCTGCAACGCCTCGCATCACGGAACCACAGCGCCCACATGGCCGACAGGGTCCCACAACCTCCCCACGCTGCACCTGAAATTGGTGTAACTAGTGCATGTGGCATTCCTGAAAGAGCTCTGTATTGAGGAGTGTAGCCATAAAATAAGCACTGATAGGGTCAGGCTTGGCAGCAGGAGGCGACTGGAGCACTGCTCCGCCTCCCTGGACCGCCAATTGGACCGCGCCCCGCACTGCTGTCCAGGGGTAGTGGTGCAGCTTGGCTGACAAGATGCTCAGCTGTTGAGCGCTTGTTGGAGCTGGTGGGCGGCGGCGCACCACGTGGTCCGCCTTGACCCGCTCGGTCAGCCCGCCGCGCACCATCTTGGCCAGCACCTTCTCCTTTGACTGCGCCTGGCGCGCCAGCTTGGCGCTGCCGTGGCCGAAGCGCGCCACGTAGTCCTTCATCGACGCGATCTGCGCGCGCGCGGCCGCCACCTGAGCCCCAGCGGCTGAACGGTCCGGCACGGTTGCCCCAGCCACTGCCGCAGCTCCCAGGCACGCCCATCGCGGCCGCTGCGAATGCACATGCGATGCTGTGCGCTGCAAGACGATACTGCAGTGCTCGCCAGCAGTGCTGCAGCACTGCCGCACCGGAGCATGCCCTCTTCTTCACAAGAACAGCAACATTGACCATGGTGGTAGATATGTGTGCCTGCTGTAGACCAGCAGAGGGCGCCCACCTGCTCCTGCTCCTTCTGGTACTGCTTCATCTGGTTCTCCTCCAGCTCGGAGCGCGTCCGCACATAGCTGTCATAGTTGCCTGCCATGCGCCAGGGCGCAAGTCAATAACACAATGCGGGCTCCGGCAACGGCGCCGCCCGCGCTGCAAACATGCAATCAATGCCGAGGCAGGCACGCCGCCGCTGGGCCACGCGGCGAGCGCCCGCGCGGGGCCCGCACCGCCGTAGTACCTCAGCTTCTTGTGCTGCAGGTGGATGATGTTGGTGGCGACGCCGTTCATAAAGTCCTGCGCGTCCCCGCCGGGCACGACAGCGCGTGATGGCGTGCTCACGCGCTGTGGCGTATTCGCGCGCCGAGTGATCACGCGCTGAGAGCAACATGCGCGTGTATGCATGTGCACATATGCGCATGCTGGTACTTCCACGCGCTCAGCACGCGGGACTACCAGCGCATACAGGGGCGCTGCTCGGGCGCCTGCGCTCGGGGCGCGCGCCTGCGAGTGCGAGACCATGAGCAGGATGCGCCGGTACTTTTTGAGCGTCTCCTCCAGCCACACGCACGCCTCCAGGTCCTGCGCGCGCGCGCGCGCGCGCGCCCTCGCTTCCACCAGGAGCGCCTCGTGCAGGGCCTTGCTGAGTGTGCCGACGAGAGCGCACTACCCTTAGCAAAATGAGGCATAGATGTGTCGTCAAACAAGTGCCCTGTGCATGGCTCCGCTAGCTGTTTCAGTACCTTGCTGCACACACAGCAATGTTTATTTTGTCTGTCATGCCTGATGGAACTCACTCCTGCATTGCAGGGATTGCCACAGGTCAATGCAATCAGTTATGAAACTCCTTGACATAGAAATAGGCTACAAACCAATGACTTGAGGATGCCCGCCGGTCCGGGAGGCACCAAATGGTTGGTCGGCTCGTCCAGGATGAGGAACGTCGGGTCCACGAACAGCGCCCGCGCCAGGGCGATCCGCATTCTCCAGCCTATCACCAGCGGAGTCAGTCCGGCACACGTCACACCTCGGCAATTAGCGCACAGGTGACTTACAGGGAAGGACGCGCAGCAAAAGCAGGCGCCCCAAGCCTTTGCAGGCCCCCAGTATGAGAGGTACCACGGTGTAGCACTGTAACCTGCACAACTGCGAGGCATCGGCAGGCGTGTGCTGTGCGAGGGGCCCGCAGCAGCGCGCGCGCCTCCAGAAAAGTCGCGCGTCTGCGCGCACGCGGGCGCGCCGGTCAGCGCCCGCCTTCGAGGCAGACACAACAGCAGGACGCGCGCAGCACTGCGCAGCGCTGCCTGCGCAGCACTGCCTGCCAGCAAGGAGAGCGTACCTACATGTGCGAACCTAGGGTAGGATTAGGGTTAATCCTAATCCTAGCCCCTTGGGCAGAGCCACATGCGCATGACGCCAGGCAGCACCTTCTTTGCCTGCATGGCCTTGGTGAAGCCCAGGCCGTGCAGCAGCTGCCCCGCGCGCGCCTCCGTCGTCCCCGCATCCAGGCCCTCCAGCCTGCCGCGCCGCCACCGGTGCTGACGGACTTGCGCTGGCGAGGCTCAGGACTAGCATTGGCCTCCACCGCTCTGACATGCTGTGCAACCCGCATAGCACGCCCGGTCCCTTTATAAGTACTTGCCAGCCTACGTTGTGCAAAGCGGCCAGCTGCAGTGCCATGCATGCAGGTCACGCAGTTCATGGTGGATAGCAAAATCATGGAGACCAGCGCTTCATCACCCAGGCAGTCACTGCATCAACTTCCCCAGACGCGGGCCGCACCGCTCGTAGACGTCGATCAGGCGCTGCTCCACCTCGGGGTCCTCCAGCGTGACGAGCGCCTCCGCCTCCCGCTCCAGGCGCGCCCGCTCCGCGTCCACGCTCATCACCGCCTGCAGCGCCGTCAGGTCGCTGGCGGGCGCCTCCCTGCCGCCGCGCGTCCGCGCGCGTGGGGGCCGCGCGCCAGGGTGGGCGCGGGCTGTCCCGGTGCCGCGGGCGCAGCGCTTCGGCGTGGGGAAGCGGCAGTCTGTGAGCAGTGGTGGTACAGAAGCGGAGTGTGAGTTTACGTACCAACACAACAACAAGAGAACATACATACAACAGACTAACAACCTTATGGGCATGCTGCATGTGTGCCAACCTGTCCAGGAAGTATGTGTCGACGTGCTCGGGTATCGGGACCTCCCTGTTGCCCAGCGCCTTCAGCAGGCTGGACTTGCCGCTGCCTGAAGCAGTGCAAGCTGACGATTTTAGTACGCACACCAGCCGTGTTGTACTCGCCCTTGTGCAGAAGCCGAGGCACTGGCAGGAAGAACAGTGCGGGGCGGCATACCGTTTGGGCCGATGAGCGCGTAGCGCCTGCTCGCAAACAGCACAGCACTTGGTCGCTACTTGGTTGCTACAGCTGGTTGTTATTTAGCAAACAAGCCGATCTTTGCTGCAAGGTAACCGGTGTAGACAGCTTTGTCGTGCGCACCTCCCAAAGTTGAGCTCTAGGCGGGTGTCCGCCAGCAGCTCGTGCCCGTGAAACAACAGTGAGAAGTTGTCGTAGTGTATGTCGCGCCCCAGCGGGTGGCCTGCAGCACATGGGCAGCCTCGCTTAGTAGGAGCAGGAGCTCAATGTTTCTGAGTGCTTCAGCGTATGTGCTGAGACAGCGGCATACACAGCGAATGTTCAGTGCTCGGCCAGGCCCAAGTGACTCGTGGGTCGCACTCGTCAGGACGCCCGTCACTGTGCGCTCGGACGTGTCGGGGCCGTCGCCAGCGTCCGCAGGCGCCTCGCTAGCTGCATCGGCCCTTGCCGCTGCGGCGTGGCCGTTGGTGCTGTCCGCCAGCGGCTCCCCCGCAGCTCCCGCAGCGCTGCCGAGCTTCTGACTCGCCTTTGCTTTCTTTGCGGCCTCGCGCTTCTTCTTGGACTCGGAGACCATGGCCACTCACCAGGCAGTCCAGCACTTTCTTTTTCACCCTCCCTGGCCGGACTCCTCTGCGCATCAGGCTGCGCACGTGCAAGGGCCTTGCCAGGGTATGTACGAGCCAAAGTCCACGTTTGCAGTGCAAACTTAGCTCTGTGGAGCTTCACACAAACAAAGTACGGCTTAGTGAGGGAGTCAGAGAGATGCTGAGGCGAAGTGCGGCACAGCTGCTCCTCAGCGTGCAGGAGGCCGCAGCGCAGAGGTGCGCGCAAGGCGCGCCTGCGCTTGCGTGCGGCACGTGTACAGCGCAGGCGCGGCACAGCAGCAGCCGGCCCCCGGCGGCGCCGGAGGCGGACCCGTTCACTGTGCAGCTGCAGCGCCGCACAGAGGACGAGCTGCGTGCGCTGCTGGACAAGCGCGAGGCGCAGGCAGCGCCCGCGGCAGAGCATGTGGAGGACGAGGAGGCTGACGAGGAGGTACGACCGTGCTGTGGCATGTGCACGTGTTTGTATTTGCAAGCGCTTATGTCACCTTATTGTAGACATCGAGCGTGGTCTGGTTGCCACTGCGCACCCCAACGTGCCTGGTGTTTGCACATGTACAGGACATAGCCGGTTTGCCAGAGTCTAGCCAGCTGAGCTCGGCCTGACTGTCCTCCTTGGCCTGCTGCGTTTTGACTGCAGCGCACTGTCGGTGGGCTTGCAGGTGCTGGTCAGCCCCACCGGCGAGGTAGGCGGGCCAAAGGGCGCGTACACGGGCGCCGAGCCAACACGCTTTGGTGCGGACTGTGCAAGTTCTGCCTGGTAGCTGTGCTCAGCCTCTCTTCAGGGGCTGCGTGTGTGGTGGGAGCCCAGCCAAAACGTGCAATATTGGGTACTGAGCGTGTGCGGACTGTGCAGGGGACTGGGAGCGTGGAGGGCGCTGCACAGACTTCTAAATGCCTGCTTGTGGGCAGAGGCAGGGTGTGAAGTCGCTCCTGCTTCCATGCCATTGCTCTGTTTCATCGCCGTTGCTGTGAAGTGATGCACCTCCATGGCTGTGAGGTGCACCGCTTGGCAAGCCTTGCCAGGCAAGGTATGGTGTTCCAGGGAAACTGTGTAATACGCTTATGTAACAACAGCAGCAAGGCTGCGTGACACCCTCACCGCGTGTGCAAGGCAGCCTGCCCAAGCACGTATCCTGTGATTACCACATACGGACATCGTTGGCGCGAGCGCAGCCACCTGCATGACAGGCATGCGTCTCATCTGTTATGCCGCCAGCGCTGCCCGTCGACCGCCCTTGCGCGTGATGCAGAGCACATAGCTTCGTGCTCAGCTCCGCTTCACGCGAGGATGCAGGCCAGGTTGTGAAAGAGGCAGACCCCAATCCTAAGGCCCTAAGACACTGCGTAGGCCAGGTGTGTCGACACCTGCGCGTCATGACCGCTGCAAGCCATGCCTGTGTGACTCACACAGTGTGAGCACTGCAAATACCTCACACAAGCAGTGCGTGCCGGCTCTGCCAGAGAGCGTCGACGGACTGGCGCAGCCTGAAGCGGGACGACCAACGACGCGCTATGTAGTATTGACTGCATATAGTACGTAATGCTAAATCATGATGATGGCCGCGCAGTGCGGCGGCTGCAGACTCGTCACTGGTGCAGCTGCAGAGAGGTCCCACCCAGTGCCCCAGCACCCCGACCACAGGCTTGAGCTGCCAGTGCGAGCATATCAGCGTCCGCAGCGGGACCGCATATCACTGACCGCTCCGGCTCATCAGTAGCCGTAGCCGGGGTAGTAGCCCGCGGCAGGGTAGCTGTACCCTGCATAACCGTAGCCCGGATAATACGCAGCGGCCGCTGCCGGAGCAGTGTACGCGGCGGCCGCTGCCGCGGGCGCCGCCGCGGGCGCCGCCTGCGCAGCCGGCGCCGCCGGCGCAACCGACGCCGCTGGCACCGCCACAGCCACCGGCGCAGCCGCGGCAGGCGCGAGGGCCGGCGCGGCCGCAGCCGGCGCGGCCGGCGCGGCGGCCGGCGCCGGCGCGGCGGCCGGCGGCGCGGCCGCCGGCGCGGGCTTTTTGGCGGCCGCGGCGCCGTCGGCGGCCGCATCAGCAGGGCGCTTGCGGCTGGCGGGCTCCGAGCCCGGGTCGGGGCCGGCGGCAGGATTGGCACCCGCCGGCCGCTCCCAGGTCTTGAAGCGCGCCGCGTGCGCGGCCTCGGCCGCCTCGACCGCCGCCGCGTCGGCCGCCAGGTCGGCGAACGCGGCCGCGCGGCCCGACAGCGTCTCGCGGGCGGCCGCGGGCAGCGCGCGCGCCTCGGCGCCCGATGCGGGCGCCGCCGTCGCGCGCGCATACAGCGCCAGCACCTTGGCCACCCGCTCGGCCGCCTGCGCGGGACGCTCCGAGCGCCCTGTGACACGACATGTGCAGGCTTGCAGGCACGCCGCCGTTTGGCCCTTGATTCCCTAGCCACTGTGACGAGTCAAGAGTCGGCCGCGCAGGCGAGTAGCCAGTCCTGTCATGCACGCTCACAAACGCAGCAACTTCCACCGAAGCGACTCTGGCCGAGGCGCGCGCGCAGCGCGCGGCCCCGCGCCGCGCACGCCCGCGCGCACCCACGCCCGGGCGCCCGCGCGTGAGCGGGAGCGCGCGCGCGGGGCCTGGCGCAGGGGGCAGGGTAGGTCCGGGGTTGGGGTAGCGATCAGGGTGCACTGGCGCACCGGGCCCTCCAGCGTCTCCTCCAGGTGGATGGCGCCCTCCCACAGCGCCAGCTGATCCGGGTGCACGCGCAGCGCCTCGCCGTACACCGCGCGCGCGCCGCGCGCGTCGCCGTACGCCACGCGCAGCAGGTGCGCGTACTGGATGGCCAGGTGCGCGTACGCGGCCGCGCCGCCGGCGCCGCGCGCGGCCGCCGCCTTGAGACCGCGGTCGAACACGCCGCACGCGGCCGCCTTGCTGCCCTGCGCGCCCCGCGTCCGCGCTGCGGGGCCAGCCCTGGGTGCAGGTAGGCCCTATCCAGGGCTATGCGGCCGGGCTTGTGCCAGGCAGCCGGCTCGGCTGCATGGCGCGTGAGGGTGGCAACTGGGCTCTTTGAGCAGACACCCGCGGTGACCAACTGAAAAGCTCCCCTGCGCCAAATTAGGCAAGCGCAACAGCGGTCCGCGCGGGCGGTGCAAGCCGCCTGCGGCCGCGCCTGGCGGCGCTCAAAATTGGCGCAGGCGACGGTGGCAGCCAGGCTGCCGACCGCCAGGCCGCCCGGGCTCTTTAGCACGCGCTCGTAGTACGCGCGCGCGGCGGCGGCGCGCCCGCGGCGCTCGGCCGACCGCGCGGCCAGCAGCGCCGCCTCCGGGCGGCGCTTGCAGTGCACGTCGGCCGCGCGGCGCACCGCGTCGTCGGCGCCCCCCGGTTCGCGCGGCTCCAGCCAGCGCGCGTAGCGCGCCCAGAACTCTGCGCCGGCAGCAGCCTCACCCTCGGACAGGCGACGGAGCGGAGTGCGGGCGCGGACGCCGTGTGCGGCAGGGAGCACGGCGTGCCGGGCGGTGCTGGCAGCACACCTGCACCCTCACCAGGGCAGCAATGGGTGCTGCGCAGCGCGCGCCCGCCTGCAGCAGTGCAGCGCATAGGTGCGGGATGCCGCCCCCGGGCGGGCCCGCAGCCCGGTAGCTGTGCACCGATCACACGCATGCCGAGAGGTCCTGCCGGGTGTGGCGCTCTGGGCGGCCGCCGCCCGGAAAAAACACCTGACCGGGTGGGCCGCGGCCGACGCCGCGGACGCAGCAGTGGGGAGCGGCGCACCCACGTAGCAGGCGCAGGCGACCAGGCAGCGCTCGAACAGGCGCCGCATCGGCGCGTCGGCCAGGCGCGGCTCCGCATAGTCCAGGTAGCGGCCCCAGGCCGCCAGCTGCGCGCCGTCCAGCGGCTTGACGTGGAAGTAGGGCCGCTTGATCGCGTCCTCGAACGCGCGCCGCCGGCCCAGCTCCTCCCTGGTCGCCTGCGCGCGCGCGCAGACGCCCAGAGTGGCTTCGCTGGCCGCCGGGCGCTCGGTCCCGCCTGGCAGAGCCGCTTGTGGTGCACGGCAGGCACGGCGGCCGCCCTGCAGCACAGCCTCGAAACAGGCTCATGGCGGTATACGCCAGCCCGGAATGTGCATCTGCAGGTCTCTGTGGCGGATTACAGACCGGCACTGTCAGCTGCGGCCAATCAGGGGCAGAGCGGTGCACGCCAAGGCTGGAAAGAGCGCCTGAAGACCTCCGTGGCCAGACGCAGACCAACTCTAGCAGCTGCGGCCGCGCGCCTTGTACAGCGTCTCGCGCTCGGCCAGCCACGCGGCCTTGAGGTCGTCGTCGGTGACCGCGGCGTCGAGCGCGTCCGGCGCGCCAGCGCCGGCCGCCGCGCCGTCCACGGCCATCGGCGCGGCCCCCGCGGCGCCGCCCGGGGGCCCCCCCGCACTCTCCTGGACGCCCGCCATGGCGGCTGCGCCCGCGCCAGCGCCCGCGCCGTCCGCGGCGGGCGCAGGCAGGGTGCCCGGGGCGGGGGCGCCGCCGTCCCCCGCGGGCGCGCCCGGCAGCGGCGCGGGCGGCGGCGCGTCGTCCAGCGCGGCCTCGGCCGCGGCGGCGGCCGCCGCGATCAGGCGCTCCTCCTCGGCCGCCCGGGCGGCCGCCTCCGCCGCCGCAGCCTCCTCCACCCTGCCAGGCTTCTGGGTTAGGGTCGCTCGCAGACTGTGCATTCCCCAAGGAGATGAGTGGCTAAGAGACCGTAAACGCAAGTGTGTCATCAACGTTGGATCCGCGTCCAGATCATCAGCTGACAGATGCCGAACCACGCGAAGCCAGCGCAAGGCCGCCGACACCAGGCGCGTGTGCGAACGCATGCAGATCCGCACCTTCGCCGCGCGGCGTCCTGCGCCGCGGCCGCTGCGGCCGCCGCAGCCGCGACGCGCGCCGCCGCCACAGCCTCCTTCTTAGCCGCGGCAGTTGGCGCCTCCAGCGCGGCGCGCACCTCGGCCGTCATCATGTCACCCGCCGGCCGCTGCGCCACATAGCTGCGCAGGCTGCGCGCGCGTGTGCGCAGCGCGTTGGGGCTCGACCACGTGGCGACCTCACTGTCAGCCGCAACATGCACAGCATTCCCTGGCCGCACCAAAGCTTTTGCCCGGCAGCACTAACATGCAAACAAGATACAAGATCTGGCAATGTCGCCGCCTTTGGTGAAAAGCCCCTGTTACGCAGGATGCAGCGCCCACACAGGTGCACGGCGCAGCTGCGCGCGACGCGCGTGTGCTGCCAGCGACCACGCACGCGCAGCCTGAGCACATGCGTCCTTGTGCCCGCGCCGCGCTGGAAAAACCCCTACCCTACCCTAGCCCGCAGCGGCGCGCCTGTTCCAGTAGCGGTCCAGGTCGCGCAGCGGCACGCCCAGCACGCGCGTGTACAGCGCGGCCGCGCGCAGCGGCGCGCCCGCCGCCAGCTCAAAGTTCAGCGCCTTGGCCCACAGCGCGTGCGCCAGGAAGTCGGTGCCGCACAGCGCCAGGCCGCGCTCAAAGATCCTGCGGCGCGCGCAGCGGCGCTCAGGCTGGTCGGCCCCGGATGCGCTGGCAACTCGCTCTCAGGTGAAGCAGGTAAGCTCGGCGCCTTGCCATGCGCACGGCGCGCGAGAGCAGGCGAGGCGGTGCTGCACAGCGACCCGTGCGCTGCAGGCGCGCCCGCACGCGTCAGCGCCCAGGGCACCTGCGGCCTCGCCACGCGCGGCACCCCCGGAAAACAAGCAGCAGAGGAGTTGGCGGCACTAAGAAAGTGCGAGACATGCTCACCTGCACAGTGTGGCAGCGAAGGCGCTGGCGTCCTGGCGGAACACAGTGCGTGTCGCTTGACAAGTGCAAAGGCAGGCTCAAGGTGCGGGGGCCGATCGAGAGCGGAAACGGACTGCGCGCAGCAGGCCAGCGCGGCGCGCGCACCCGCGCACTTCGTCGGCGGACGCGCCGGCGGCCTGGCGGCACGCGGCGTAGTGCCCCCACAGGTCAACCGAGCTGCTGATCGCCGCCACGCCGCGCTCAAACACGGCCGCGGCCGCCTCCGGCGAGCTGTGGCGCTGCTCGGCGTCGGCGTACTTCTTCCAGTAGCCGTAGCACAGCGGGTACTCGGCCAGGAAGCCATCGTAGACCGCGCGCAGCTGCGCGATGTCGCCCTGCGCAGCCGCGGCGCGTGAGCACGCCAGTGGAATATGCGGCAAGGCATTGCCGCATCCGCAGAGACCGCCTGCCGGTAACTGCAGAGCCTCAAACCGAGCTAAACCAGAGCGCATACAGAGCACAAGAAGAGCATCAGCGCAGACCAGGTTACCAGGCGCCGGCCTGCGATCACAGCGGCACCCTCCCCGGGCCGCCCCAGAGGCCGATCGGCCGCCGCCCTGGGGCCTGCCACTGCACACCAACCAGCTTCCTCTCAGTCAGCTGCCTTGAGGAAGCAAAGAGCACGGGCCTGTGCACTGCAGGTGCGGTAGCGGGCCGCTCTGGCCGCGCACAAGCTTTTCGGCCGCGCCAATTGCGGAGCACCACGCGGTGAAGTCGCCGGCATTCGCCTGCACCGCCGCAAACTGGCGCTGGAAGGCCTCCAGCTCCGGGCTGACCGCCGGCGGCGCCGCGCCCGCGCCGCCAGCATCGGCGCCGACAGGCGCGGCCCCCGCCTCGGCAGCCCCGCCTGCCGCACACAGCTTGTAAAACGTGGCGCGCTGGGTGCGCGCTCCTGTCAACATGCAGGTCTGCACACGCGCCACGGCAGTCTCCGCAGCAGCAAGCGCGGCGGCGCGATCATGCCAAACATGATGCCGCAGGCGTGCGGGGCATGGGCCCACACCCGCTCCGCTGTTTTGCGCGGCATTGTCAACGGCCATACCATCCAAGCCGCCCTGCGGCTCGCTGGGTGCGGGCGGCGCGGCCGGGAGCGGCGCGCCAGCTTTGTCGGTGAAGAGCGGGAGAGCGCCCCCGTTTGCGTCTGGCAGGGCCGCAGCCACGGCCGGCGCTGTGTCCACCATGCTGCGCAGGTCTGGACCTTCCAACAAAGATGCTACGACTCAAGGCGCGGTGCAGCCTGACGTCTAGACGAGATAGCCAGCAGGTTATTCCAACTGACCCCTGCCTGCGGGAAAGCAGGCCCGGGAAATGGCGAAGGAGCGCAAAGCGGCCAAGCGGGGGCGCGCGCGGAGCCAGGACTTGAATGTAACAAGCATGCGAGAGGGAGCATGGCAGGCCTGACCGCGGCGGGGGCCACGGTGCGAGCATGGCGCCCAGCACGCTCACGCCCAAGCGGGAGCAGCAGAAGGATGAGGAGTCGCTCCTGGCCAAAAGCGGAGCGCCAGAGAAGGACTCGCACCACCAGGAGCTGCAGATGCAGCTGTGCGGCATGCCCGTGCAGCTCGTCGCCGGCGCAGCGTACTGCACCGGTGCGCCGCAACACCCGTGAGACTCGCAGATTGGCGGTGACGTGCTTGCTCGTGCAGCCGGGCGGCCGGATCACCTGCTCGCTTTCAAAAGCAGCGCCTGGGTCACCGGCAAACCCGCGAGCCACGGGCTGCGCGTGCCCCACCCTGCGCCCGCAGCGGCGCGCGCCGCGGCTGACGCGCGGCCCGCGCCCGCGCGCGCAGCCTCGGCCTCGATGGTGCTGCTCAACAAGGCGACGCTGAGCAGCTTTGCGTTCACGTCGCCGATCTCGCTGCTGCTCTTCCAGTGCCTCGTCTGCGTCGTGCTCGTGCGCGGCTGCTCGGTCGCGGGCGCGGTGAAGCTGGAGCCGTGGAGCTTTGCGATCGCGCGGCTCTGGTTCCCGGTCAACGTGATCTTCGTCGGCATGATCTGGACGTCCTTCTTCGCGCTCAAGCACCTGGGCGTGCCGATGGCCACCGTGCTGAAGAACATGACCAACCTGTTCACCATCTGCGGCGACTACCTGCTGTACGGCAAGACGTACGGCGCGGGCGTGTGGCTCACGCTCGCGCTGATGACCGTGTCCGCCGTCTGCGGCGCCGCAACCGACCTGGCGTTCAGCTTCGAGGTGCCGCCCGCGCTCCGGCCTCCCCGCGCCGCGCCCTCCCCCGTACCCTCCCCTCACCCAAACCCTATTGCCCGTCCTCCGCCCGCGCTGCGGCGCCCGCCTGCCCAGCGCCGCGCTAGGCAGGTGCCGCCCACCAATCTCCCAGTCTGCCTGCGCGGTCTTTGCCCGGCACCCTCGGCCCCCTCTCTGTACTCATGGTTGCGCCGGGCCGTCCGCGACGCGGCCCCCGACCTGACAGTCCGCGCCGAGCGGGCCACGCCGCTGCGGCGCCGTGGCCGGGCAGCTGGTTGCTGCTCCAGCCTGCGTGCGCACCTGCTCTGCCGCACACGCACCCGCGCCCCGTGATCCCCACTCGTACACGCCGCCGCCGCCCGCCCCGCGCTCGGCGAGCCGGGGGCGGCGCCGCCGCGCGCACGCGCGCACGGGCCAACGCGCGGCGAGCCCGGCGGCGCGCACGCTCCGGGCGCGGCCGGCGGCGCGGCGCGCCGGTGCGCGGGGCCGCGAGCGGCGGCCAGTGAGCTGAATAGGGTCTATCCTGTACCAGAGCCTATACCCTAGCACATATCCTAGCTGCCCCGGGCGCGCAGGGCTACATATGGCAGCTGGTCAACTGCCTGTTCACGGCCAGCTACTCGCTGTACCTGCGCGGCACGATGGACCGCGTGGTCACGCTCACCGCCAACCGCACCAAGCTGGACGAGTTCTCCATGGTCTTCTACAACA
>JAABUV010004499.1_pt1 | contig 16644 bp, 7 predicted proteins | sample 5559971 | NCBI WGS metagenome assembly JAABUV01 (sample SAMN10711881, study PRJNA513362) | rock metagenome | isolation source: Antarctica rocks | place: Antarctica: Victoria Land, Knobhead nord | collected 2015-12-19
CGCGGTAAATATACCGGGTATCCGCTACCTTACTATTATACGGCGGGGGGATACTTAGCCGTACCTAGGTAGTCCCTACGGTATAGTAGTAGGTAGTAGAGGCCTAACCCGTATAGAGATACGTGGATATTAGCCTTCCCACCTAATAGTCTATAAGCACGCTAGGGCCGCTAGCCTCCTTACCTAGTAGTGCCTAGCACCGATAGACTAGTAGGTAAGTACTAGTTCTATTACCTCCCTTTACGTATATACCCTCCCCGTTACGGATATTATAACCGGGACTATAAGGAATTATCCGTTATAAGGATTTATCCGTTACGCTAAATAGATTAGATTAAGAATAGCCGGTAGAGATAGAAAAGAGAAAGGGGCTAGGCCTTAGATAAGGAAAAGGAGTTTCACTTATAAACGAAACTTTAGTGTAATAGGTAGTAAACCTAACCCCTCTATTACCTCCCTAGTAGTAGGCCTACTAGGGGGGGGAGGGAAGGAGCTATAAATAGTTAAGAGAACCGTAATTATTAGGTGGAGTTTTTATCTTTATAATAGGGTTTCTCCCCGAATAATATATACGTGATATATACCCCTAAATAGCCTACCCTTATTAGCTTTTTAGCTAGTATAGGAGTATAATTAATTAATTAATTAATATAAGTATTAATATTAGTTATACCCTTATTAATAAAGGAGAGATAATTATTATAATTAATAATATTATCTAAAAATTATTTACTATATATAATCCTCCTTTATATAAACTATCTATTAATAATAATAATATTTATATTAGTAAGTAATTTATTAATAAATTATACTCTAAGCTTAGCCTCCTTTTCTTAGCCCTTTAAGTAATAAGTTAATATTAACTAGCTTATATAACTAGTTAGGAGATAGCTAATTATTCTTCCTACTATTATAATAAGGCTATTAATTATCCTCTAAGTTATTATATTTTTTTCTTATAATAGTACGTTATAATAGGGGTATATATTACTAGTAATATTAAATATTTTATTAACCTAGTAAAACTCTATATATCTTATTATATAAGGATCCCTATATACTTAATATCTCTAGCCTAGCGTCCGCCCCTAATATATATTATTCTACCGCTAGTATAAGCCTTATTAAATAGGGGGTTAGTAATTAGTATTATTATCTTAATTAGCCTACTAATAGGTATACTAGTAACGCGTTTCTAGATAATATTTAAGAGTTAGTAGAGGAGTAATTTCTTAGGGGGTCTCTTTAAAGATAGGGGGAGTAGATTATTACAGGTTCCTAGGCGGAATAATAATTTAAATAGTAGAATAGGAAGGTAGAATAGATTACTAGATAATAGAGGGGTATTAGAATAAAGGAGGTAGGAAGTTCTATAAAAAAATTAAATTAATATTAAGTTAAAAAATATATAGAGTATAAATAATATTAGTTATAACTAGTATTAAAGAGTTCCTTAACTACTTAATATAACCTACGCCTTTACTCTTATATAATCGCCGGCGTTTATTACTTATAATATTAGGATTAATATTAGAAAGGGGGTATTAATTAGTTAGGGGTAAAGGAGTAGCTAATAATCCTATATTAATATAATTAGAGCGATACTAGGGGTATAAAAGGCGAGGGATAAGTAGTATAAGTAGTAAAGATAAAGAAGAGGGGGTAGTAAAGTCTATATAATAGTAGGTTAAAGAAAGAGGATAATATAAATAATAGGAAAATATTTATTAATAAAGTAGGGGTAGAGAAAATATACTAAAAAATAGGATTATTAGTAGGAAAATCTATATATTTAAGTATATCTTCTTAATTATTAACCTAATTATTATAATTTTAATAGTATTAAGTTCTTTAAAAGAAGCTAAAAACCTTTAATTAATTTAAAAATTATAAAAAGGATAGGTATATAATTAGCTAGAAGGTAAAAAATATTATAACTTTAATATTCTTTATAGAAGTAAGCTAAACCTAAAGCGGTTAAATAGGGGTATAAAGTAATAGATCTATTAGATAAGGGGTCTAGGAGATTTATAAGGTTTAAAATCAGGGATATTCTATTATAATAAGAAGATTACTAAGATTTATAATAAATTAAGATATAATATAATAGGTATTATTAATATTATAACTAGATATACTAATAATAGTAATAGGAATTAGATTTTTTTTAAATAGAATAATTATAGTTATAAATACTAAGATATTAGAATTTAACCTATTAATATAATAGTATTAGCTATATTATATACACCTATATACTAATTTAAATAGTTCTAATAGCGCTATATTCCTTAGAATAAGACGTATAATTTACTTTATATAAATCGATATTATATATATTATTAGATAACTAGAATAGAGGCGGAGTAGTATTAGGATTTAATATCTAGTTAGGTATAGGCGTACTAACTTTAGTAGGTAAAACTACTTATTTAGATATATCTTCTAAATAAATAGACTAGATTTTATTATTATTAGAGTATTAAGTATATCTATATAAGTTATATAACTTTATTTAAGTAGAAAATATTATAAAGGGTAGATATATATATAAGTAGAATACGAAGAAATATAGTAGTTTTAATATTCCTAACTAAGAAATATTACTACCTAATTAGGTAGAAGACCTTCCTAATAAGTATCCCTAATATATTCTATTATAGTAAAGAGATACTATTATATAAGGCTCTAATTAAGTTATTAATATAATAAGGGTATCTATCTCTAGGGTATTAGATTATATTATAAGTTAATTATAAAGATCTTTATATAACTTATTTAATAAGTTTATACTCTATTAATAGCTTAAGCTACCTTTTTAACTTAATAAGGTAATTTATAAAGTTTATAATCTTTTAGTATTCCTTTTATTTAGCTTCTAAGTAGTACTTATTAGTTATAAGATATTAATTCTAAGGATCCTCTATTTAATCTATCAGAAAACTATTAAAGTATATCTAGAATTACTTATCCTTTAATATATCTTTTATATACTTATATTATATAGCCTTAGAGTCTAAAGTTATATAATATAATATATATTAAATTTTTATAAAATTATTTAAAAAATAGGTTATATTTATTTTAATTATATTAATTATATTATTAAATTATTTTTAATATTCTTATACTAACTTCCTATTATATATATATAGATCTTATAACTTAAGGATATAAGTCTTATATTAAGGACGCTTTAGCTCTAATTCTTTAATTAATAATAAGTAATAGTAATAACCTACTTAAGTAATATTATTAATATATATTTCTTACTCTAACTCTTATAAGTATTATCTTAACTCTTATATTTACTCCCTTTTTAAGACTTCTTCTTTAAGTTTTTTTATCTTTTATAATAATACTTCTTAAATATTAGGTAGTAGGGATTTAATTTATACGCTTAATAGCTACCCTTATATTATTAAATATAATCGCGATATATCTATTATTAATTTATTAGCTAATTCTTAAAACTTACTTTCTTTATAAGCTTAGTCCCTTATCTTTAAGTAGGTTATTTATAGTAGTTAAGTAACCTTTTTACCTTATATTTATAATAACCCTTCTTAACTTATTTTACTAATAGTTAGACTACTACCCCTAAGTAGGATAGAGTAATTAGAATATAAGGGTACTATATAATAATATAGCTATTAAGTACTATAAATAGTATATATATACTTATATATAAAACTCTCTATTCTTATTAATAGTAAGACTAATTACTACCCTTCTCCTTTAAGGGGAATTCCCTCCTCTATATACTATAGGTAAAGGGGTAGTATAGTACTACTATATACTATAGACGCTATATTAATAGTAGTACTATATCCCTAACTAGTTCTTATAATAAGTAATAAGTTTCTCTTTATAAAAGATATAGTAAATAATTATTTAAAGTTATTTTATAACTACTATTAATATTATTTAGCTATTAGAGTAGTAAGTAGATATTTTATAAGTATAAAATTTTAACTTATAATCCTTAATATATAATTAAAGTACTAATTAGAAACCTTATAATAGGCTTTATTTAAGGTTATAAACTTACTAATTATACTCTATATATATATTCTTATAATATTACTATTATATAACCTCGCTATTATATTTATTTAAAAATATACTACTTATTTATTTATAAATTATATACGCGTCTATCTAAACTAATAAAAGATAATTACGGGGGCTTATAAGTATTTTATAATCGCTATAATAGTAGCCGACTCGTAGGGGAAACCGTATACTTATACTAAGTATAGGCGCGGGTAAAAACCCTTACCTTTCCTACCTTCTCTATAACTTCTATTCCGTTTTCTCTTTATACTATATTCAGTCCTCTATAGTAATAGGCGGTCGTGTTTACTACTATATTAGTCCAGCTCTCTAGGGCCGGCTTATATACTATAAAAGCGAAATTCGCTCCGGTAGTAAAGATTTACGTCTAAGGTCGGCTCTAGTATAGCTACTTCGCTGCGAGCGAGAACTAGCCTAGTAGCCCGGTCTAGATTATCTATCTCGCTGCTCGTTTTACCCCCCCCGCGTTCGCGAGTATCCTGTAGGCGTCTACCGCGCCTAAGGTATCCTTTAGCTCCTAGCGGCGGTCCTAGAGCCTAGGGCCAAGGATAGATATATAAGGTCAGCATCCTGCTTATTCAGGTCCTTACCCTAGTTTCTACCCCTCCTTATAGGCGTTACCTTTTACTTTAGAGCTTAGGACTATTCGCCCGCAGGGGGGCTTTATACTTCCGGCGGAGGCGGACTATTAGCACCTAAGTTAATCCTTATTTACTCCTTAAGTATATCTCCTAAGCGGATCTAGGTATTATTACCGCTTTAGCTTACTCTCTACTCCGCCGTAGGCCCTATTTAGGTAGATTATTCCCTCAGCTTAACGTACCGACACGCGTATACTATCCTCTTAAGCTAAATAGACGGTCTCCGTAGTAGCCGCTATTAAATACCACGCCTTATAGGGTTAGGACCCCTGCTTCGCGTTACTATTAGAGGTCTCCCTTATTTAGGCCGTCCGTGTCTTACAGGGACTACTAGTATTAAGCCCCTAACCAGGTAGTATAATACGGTATTTCCACCCTACTAACTAAGGTACGTTATACTAGGTTTCTAGCGTGCCTATATTAAAACCTACTTTTTATTCTACTCCTAGCCGGTAACTACGCAGGGGGGACTTAAACCCCTAGGAGGTATAAGAGTCGGTATTAATAAGTTCCCTATATCTAGTAGTCCACGTACCCTAAGGGTACCCTATCTAGTAGCTAGTAGTCTAGCGTATCTACTAGTTAAGACTAGCTTCGGCCTATATCGACGACGCGTAGTAGCTACTAGTCGGGTGGTTTTTATAAGCGATTTCCCTTATAGATATTAGGCGCGACCTAACGCGTCTCAGGCCTTAGACCTAGACCTAGCCCTTTCCCTGCTAGGGGGTGCCCGTATAAGGAGATAGGAGGGTACCCGTATCCGTCCTCCTAGCCGCTCTCAGCTAATAACTACGTGAGGGGACTTAAACCCCTAAGAGGTAGAGGACGCGTCTTAATAATTCGTCTTCTATTAGCCCGTCTTAACGATATAGCCCCGGCATCTCTTTCTAGTCTATCCCCTACTAGGGGGTGCCCGTATAAGGAGATAGGAGGGTACCCGTATCCGTCCTCCTAGCCGCTCTCAGCTAATAACTGCGTGAGGGGACTTAAACCCCTAAGAGGTAGAGGACGCGTCTCAACGATTCGTCTCCTATCAGCCCGTCTTAATAATATAGCCCCGGCATCTCTTTCTAGTCTATCCCCTACTAGGGGGTGCCCGTATAAGGAGATAGGAGGGTACCCGTATCCGTCCTCCTAGCCGCTCTTAGCTGATAACTGCGTGAGGGGACTTAAACCCCTAAGAGGTAGAGGACGCGTCTTAACGATTCGTCTCCTATTAACCCGTCTTAATAATATAGCCCTAGCATCTCTCTCTCCCTAACACGTATATCTATCTTCTTAGGCTATATAGATAGTGTCCCTTTATAAGCTTCTTATAAACTTACGGCTATCCGGCTACCGGAGGCGACCGTCCGCTAGGGGTTAGAGCCTATTAAAGGGTTAAGGTCCCTAGGGCTATATATATACACTTTAGGCTGTATTTAACTACGGTCGCTACTATTATATACTACGCCTTATAAGCCTTCTATAGAAAGCCTATTTCGCGTTACCTATAGAGGTCTCCCTTAATAACTAGTTATAACTAGTTTAGGCCGACCGTATCTTATAAGAGTAGATATTTCTATATACTCTAGGGCCCTAGCCGTATATCTATTCCTAACTCTTACTAACTAAGCTCTTCTACGATAGTATAAGCGGCACTATATCTACCGCTACCTCTATCCTAAGTAGCGGCTTCGGGCCTTAGTACGAATAAGGTACGCTATCGCGTCTTTTCCCGTCCTCGCTATTCCGCCGCGCCGGGCGGTTCAATAGTCTTAGAATAGAGTCGAGCCTAAGGGTATCCTACCGCGTAGTTAGAACGATATTATATCTACTAGCCTGAGGCTGGCTTCAGGCCTAAATACGGGTCAGGTAAATACGTATCAGATAATTCCCTTATTATTACCACGTCGCGAAAAGACCCCTAGCTAACGCCGAAGGCTTAACGTAACGCGACGGCGGCGAGCCTCTAATAGATTCAAACCATTTACTGCAGCTGTATCTAGTATAGGTCTGTAGTACTAATGCAGTACTTGCTAGACACCGCGAGGCAAATATACTACTTATTTCTCTATAAACCCTACTAAGCTGTAGGGCTAATAGGGTCTAACTATTAGAACTTAAAGTTATATAATAGCTACTCCTACTATATTACAATAAATAATTATATTAATAGTAGGAGTATATATTATAGAGTATAATATAGTATATATATATAATATCAGCGTTTAAATAATGCTAAGTCGTGGTACGTAGTAGTTATATTAGTGAGCGTATATCACGTTATATAAACCACCGCCCCGCAAATGTGGCTAGGGGGTTCCAGGGGGACTGTCCTGAATGGAGTTGCCCAAGTGTCTAATGAGATGTTGTGAAGGCATAATGCTGGTAGCGAGGCTAACATTTCTCAAGAGAGCTTCTGACTACGGCCTTGGATGCAACGTCAACGGTTTTGATTTGGCGACGATTTTCATGAAATTGTATGAGGAGTGGAAGTGGTACCTAACGTTGCTTTGTCCCCCGTTCGTCTTGCATCTGAGGGACCGCGTACCAGCATATTTTCTATCCTAATTCAAAAGCTCGGTGAGTTAGTATAAGTCAGGCTCAGGCTTGATACTATTGGGTCTTGGAAAGCGGACCTTGGACTTTGCTAAACCAAACTAGATAATTCGGTCAACAGATTCACGCCTTACTTGATTAGGATACGGTGAGCTCTCAGCCTCGTCCTTGATGGCTGAGTATAAGAGTGTTCGAAGTCCCCAGGATATTGAGACTCCTCCATCTGCGTCTTCTTTTGTGTCCTCCTTCCTCCGATAAAGTGACAATGGGCGACCTAGATAGTTTCTTCTCTCCTGAAACGCTGCGAATACTCGACGGAATCTGCAACCATCACGATCCGCTTCTCCAGCCGAATGACGATCTCGGTGGCGATGAGGGTGTCACCAGTGATCCCAGGTCCACAAAAACCACAAACCAGAGATGCTATAGCCATGCTTGTGACATTCCAGGATACATGACATTAGATTTCACTGACCGAAAGGGCAAGCGCAAGCGCGCAAACTTCGATGACGCCAGCGGCGCAAAAGTGGCAGGCGTACGTAAGAAGGGCGCATGTATGAGATGTCGCCTTCTGAAGATCCCAGTGAGTGTGAAGCTATCGACTGCTGCCAGGGGGCTAATCATAGTGATGCAAGTGCTCTGGGGGATGGCCGTGCCAGTCCTGCCTTCGCAGCCAAGCTTCTTGCCATGGGCGTGAGCCTAAACATGGATGGATGGACTGTATCCCTTTCTCTTTCAAGCAAGTAGATATATTCACTCTAGGTAATCTGTGCCTTTGCCAACGTCTCTGGGTCACCGACACGCTGATTTCTCAAGACTTCCCATGTACCCAAGACAAGTACAGTGCCATCGTCTGCGACTCTGACTTCGTCATCGTTGGTGATGCTGAGCGGACCTTCAAGCCTCGAATTCTTTGGGATCTTGACGCCGTATCTTCGGATTGTGCTAAGTGGATCTGCGAGGAGCACGTGGAACCGGTCTCGAATAGCCGCGTCTGGATGTTGTCGTCCCTCAAAGCCGAAGACCTACTGTCTAATTTCGTAGATCCTGACCTTAGCAAAGCACTGCGAATCTTGGTTGAAACATCATCTATCCTCCACAACTGGGGTGGTGATGCGACTTTTTCTCATTACAGCTCCTCAGATCTCTGGAGCATTCGGTCTTTCGCAGGCAGTCAGGCTTTGCGTAATCTTGGAGCCGTCTTGACGAACAACAGACTTGCGACATCATCTAAAGACGTGCTGAAGGCAGTCTTCCTGATCTTACTAGGGACCATCATTGCAGTAGGATACACAAGTTCAGTGAGCCAAGAAGTCGAGGTGAGCTCAAGTCTAATAAGTATATAGTTGCAGCTAACAACGAATGCGCAGGGAGAGCCACCTAGCTTAACAGTCGAGGTGTTTATCGGGGCCCGGGAGCAGCTCCTTCGTATTCTTACTCATCACATGATCCTAATTGCGGAAAGGGTCGGCCTCTTGAGCGACGAAAATGCCAAAGGTGGTCTCCTTGAGAGGGTTCAGCGTCAGTGGAGTGATAAAGCAGTGTTCAAGTGGAAACTCTATTCGGCCCCAGCAAGTCCGTCTTTGTGTACTTGCGGTGGTTTCTCTCCGACAGGCGATGTTGCTCCTGATCGATTCCACTCGACGCTGGACCATGTACCAATAGATTACTCAACCTCATCCGGTAGAGAATATAGCGACTCCGGAGCCCAGGAGGGTTTTCACCCTGAAGCATTCCTCGTACCTGGAAATGAGTCATTCAGTGACCTGCGTCAATCAACGTCGGTCTCTGATAGCATGACTCGCCGCGTTTCAGGTACGCCCTGTCCCAATGAGCTCTGGACACCCATCGCCGGATACGAAGCGCAGAAAGAAGTCGCGGAGGGTCGATCCAGCATGGAAGCTTTCCATCACCTGTCAGAAGGGAATGAGATGGTAGTCCTCAGCATTTGTCCCTGCGATCATCCAGCTGCTAATACTGCCGAGGCCAGTGCAGATCATGAACACTTGCCCGATCAAGGTCTTACCCTCTCCCACAGGGAATTCTTCAACAACTTGGGAGAAGAGGCCGAGTCAAATGAGCTCTGGGAGTCAACGCTTCCAGGAGCCCTTGACGAGACCCTAGGGTATGGTAGGTTTATATCAAAATGAGCAACATCTTAGACGATCTGGCTTATGAGACTTTCTACAGGGGAGGCCTCCGTCGACGAAGTCGAGGGATTGAATGCTTTCCTATATAAGGCGCCAGCCCCACCCAGTATCTATCATCAATACCCAACATGCTCGACGATCCAGGTCCAGGACATGCCCTACCTTGACGACGATTGGAACTTTTGGAATGCTTCAAATGACATGATCAATAACCCTTACCAGCCGCCATCGCAATACTCCATCGGCAACTTAGGCGGTATGGAACAGCCAACATTTGAAGGTGACACTAGCTCCTACGATGGCTGCCAACTTTCTGTCCAATACGAGGCGCAACACGACCCTAGTAATTCAAGACCGCCAGAGTTTGAGCCTGCTCAGGCGAATATCTCTCTTAAGCTACCAAAATCTCCGAACAGCAGCCAGACTTTTCAGAGTCTCGAACGGGCAGATCCAACAATCACTATGGACATGAACGCAGCTATTGACCATGATGGAGCCTCACCCTCCGATTTTCCCAAATTTGTTCCTTCCTTACCATCAGCTGTTTCTGCAGCACCGCCAAAAACCCTACGCCGGAAAATTTCTAAAGCCTTCCATAAAGAGATTGCCGAAAATCGTAAGGAGAACCCCGGTATTTGCATCAGATGCCACTGTCTGTTGAATTCGGTATGTCTGCGATCCAATGCCCCTGGCTAGCCACTCACAGCAAATAGAGTCAACCACATAGTGTCTGTGAACGATGCACCCGACCACGTTCACCGTTACCCATAAGTAGATTCTCGAATCTTCCTAATAACAAAGCCGTCGAGTGGCTGCAAGAATTCATACGTCAACAATATTGTAGCAGAGTGAAAGATCTCTCTGAAGCCGAGAGCATGGATTTCTTGGACGGATGGAGACGTCAATGTGGAGATGCTGATTCGGCTAAGCGCAGACCTCCAAGGCTGCTTCTTTGACTGTTGTATAAAAATTGGATAAGTGCGGTGACAGTTCTCGTGTTTTGGCAGCTCTTGGACGGCAGTTGAACAGCCCTCCGCCTCTTCCATGAGATCATGGGCTTTGCAAGGGTCATCGCGATATGGGCGTGATGCGCGGCTCGCTCACGAAGAGAGAGACAATAGACAACGAGGCCTGATATAGACAGATGCTCGCTGAGATGTCAGGCGAGCAGTCAAAGGAGTCCTGGACTGGATCATTAGGTCGTCCGACAATGTTGGACCTCGGGGACGTCTGAGAAACGGTCTACGCCCATGTCCATCGAACCTGGGCACCGCACGGCGGTGGATTTCCTGATGGGCCATATGCTGTTGCTGCGTGGGGAGAATCGTCGTACGATGCAGCTGGCGGACTGCTTCCCTTTGCCTTTGAAGAATGAAGGGCCTACGCCATGCTCTGCGTACGTCTGTGTCCTGGACAACGGGAAAATGAATTCTGCAGGGCGGATCGAATACGCCGGGGTTGCACGGCACAAGAATCCACTCTTGTGTACGATGTCGCAGCTGGCGTTCTATTTCTTCTGTCCATGGAACATCGTACGAGAGCCGCCGCCGCGATTTCAGCGGCGGCAGGATTGGTATGATTGGCATCTGCTTCGGGGGCGGGATGTTCTCACGCCCCTTTCGTACGAGGTCCAGTTGGAGTGGACGAACAAGATGTTCAAGGCCGCTGGGGTCACCACATTGAAGAAGACCCACGGCCGGGGCCAAGGCAGTCAGGAAGCCGAGCGAGGCGGTGTATCGGAGCATCAGATACGCCGTGCAGGGCGGTGGAATACGGACGCTCTGTCACAAAGCTACTTGACCAACCTGCCGCTGGAGTTCGTACGAGTGATGGCAGGCTTCAAGCCTACCCCTAAGAACTTCTACCTACCTCAAGCCAAGGTCAAACCTCCCATGTCTCTTGTACGATGCCTCTGGCCGTGGGCGGATCAGTGGCAGGCATGGTTCGGTCGGAATTGGGAAGTCAGTGGGGACAATTCCCTGGGAGGCTCGTCGAATGAGGAGCTTCAGCTCAAAGACCTCCCTGAAGGCGAAGAGGACCGGTCTGATTTGGCCGCCTAGGGCTTCCTGCGATTGCTCAAGGAGCTTCGTACGATCCTACTTCAAGACTCTGTAATGATGCGTCGGGAAATCCCTGAGCAACCCCTGTGGCACGATCGTCTCTTCGCACGGAGTGATTATCGGCAGTCTGCCAGAGAAGTCGAGCTTTCCCTTATCAACGTCGAAGCACCGGATGAGGTGCGGCTCCGTGATGCGATGCCGGACGTTCTGAATCAGCTCAAATTGATCCGGGAAGATATTGTACGGAGCGTTGATCACCATGGGCAACGCAACTATACGCTACAAGAGTCAACGCATCGCGGTGTCCACGATTTCCTAAGCGGTCACTTTATTATCACCATCCATGGCCCCCAAGCGGTTTCTGCAAAAGACGAGCTGCGTGCGAGCCCTGCGGTGAGCGCTTCCGTCCCTAATATCGTCAGCAGGGAGGTGGGGGAGACGTCTAGAGTCAGGAAAGGCGTGCAGTCTTCCCAGCCTTCGTACGGAGCCCAAGCTTCACATGAGACCTACTTCGATGCCTTCGAAGTTCTTTGTCCGCTAGATCCGGCCGCTTCGCCTCCTCAGGTCAAGATGGCACGGTCCATCCACACAGTACCCGACCTCTGGCGGGAATGGCAGTATGGCTCTGGCTCCGATCCAGCTATCCAAGCCTTAGAGGATGCGTACGGAGCTGGATGGCGGTTAGATCAAGCTGAAAGGGTTTTCTTTGGCCGCAGGAAAGTGATTATTGACGAAGTTAAACGCCGTGCGGCCCTGCCAGGAGCGACGCCGGCCGCCGCGGTTGAGGACCTAGAGCTCGTACGAAGAAGGATGAAAGTCACTCTGCATAGGCTATGGCGCTGGCTGCACGATAAGAAGGACGCTGTCTAAACCCAAACACAACGTTACTAAGTTTTATCGCGCTTTAGGACTTGAGTAATTCGTACGGAGTATTTAAGGTGAGGAGAATAATATATACAGTGGTAGCTTGTTTTGGCTTCCCTTACGGACGTGGCACTGGTCTTAAGCATCGCGTAGAGATGCCGGTTGAACGCTCAAGTCTCTTTCGGCCAACCGCCGTTTTATAAGACCTCCACCCCCACCAGATGATCGAGGGCGTTGCTCACCGCTTCTGCCATCGCCGTTCCCGTCATCTTCAGGGCGCCCTCTTTGGACGAGCGAGCACCGGGCACCATGGTCCCCCCGTTTGCAGCTGGCCGCCCCCCCTCCAATATCCTCGTCTGGAGCGACGCTGACGGAAAGGCCGGAGACTAGGGCCATTACGGCACTGGGTGCAGGCGTTGGAGGCGACCTGGCCCCACGATCGCAGTAGGATAGCGTTGATATACGACGGCCCATGGGATCCTATCTGATGAAGTTGGGTCGCCCCTCGTACGAAGCCAACATCCACCCTTGGAAGGGCCAGAACCGCACGCTGTGGCCCCGTATAGGCGACGGGTTGGAGTTGCTGTCCCTATAAGGAGGCGAGGGGGTTAGTTGTTGGGTTGGGCGGCGGCGCCGGCATCCCACAAAACGAGAACTATGTGTACGAAGTAGCTAGCCAGCATAGACCTTAGACCCTTATACGAAGCATCTGCATAGCATTTAGCCTGCTCTCAACGTGCATCCTTGACCACGACATGTATGTTTTGAAGCAGGAGTCACTTCGTACGGACTGACCACGTGATCTCTTCCTAACCCAATCCTATCTGGGGGCTTGGCGATAACCCGGGTGATCACGCGGCCTAGGACCCCCCTATACATCCATTAGATATTAATGAAATGTATAATACTTATAAGTCATCTACACGTGATTTAGGTATAGTGTAATAGTATTATAATAACTAATAGATAGATATAGCTATATTATATAGGAATAATATTACGAGAAATCTCTACTAGTTTACTAAGACCCCCTAACTAGTCCTAATTAATAACTACTAAGGTTAACCTAGCCTAAATTCTAATAGATATCTACCTATAAACGCGAAGGTAATATACTACTTTAGGTATTAGTATAGTACCTAACTCTATTAGTAGTAATACTATATTACTATAAGTACTCCGTACTTTAAATTTTATATATAATATTTTTAATTTAACTAAAATTTCTTTTCTTTATCTACTTTATATACTATTTAGAAATAAATATACGGCGGTCTTAGTAATCCTAGAGAAAAATAGAAAATCCTTATATAATTAGTACTCTATCTTCTAATATATCTCTAAAGTACCTAATTAATATCTAAGTAGTTTAGATCTAGCTAAATTAAAGCTATATATACCTCCCCTTATTACTTACTACTTATATTACTATTAGTATATTAGTAAACTAGGGAGCTTGTAAAATATAAAAATAGGTGTATTATATATATATAACTAGCGCGCTTATATACTAGCCCTAGAGCTTAGAATAATACTATAAGTTACTAAATACGTATTTAGTAACTTTTAGAAATATAAGGTAATAGGACTAATAGGAAATAAGTCCTACTAATTAGCTATAATATAACTATATAAAGCTAGTACTAACTAGGTAATATAACTAAGTCTTATTAATAATTAATAATACTAGTACTATTAGGAACTAGACTAGAAGGCTAGTTCCTAAGGGCTAGAATAGATAGTATAAACTACTAGCGAGTACGGGCTAAAAAGATATAGGATTTTAGTATAAGATCGAGGCGATTTTCGGACTAAGATAGAATATCCTACGGGATATCTATTATAATTATAAATTATAGGGGTTATATAGTAATATAAAATTAGTCCATTTTTATAGTAAGACTAATTCTTAAGAAATCTAAGAATTATTCTACGGGGGATCTAATAAACCCCCTAAGGAGACTAGTAAGCCTAGTACGTTATTTCCCCTTACGGGTTAATATAAGGACGTAACGTATACTAAGCGTATACGTCGTATAGCCTATTAAGTAGGTTATAATAGTTACCTCCTCTCTTAAAGAAACTCGCCCTCGAGTTTAATATAAATAGCCTATTTAATTAAGTTTAATAAAAACCTTTAAACCTAGTATAAGATATAAGGAAAAGAACTTAATAAAGTAAGATTATAACTTATATAGTAGTTATAATATATAGTATTTATAACTCTATATTATAATATAACTATCTATTACGCGTAGATATTATAATCTAAAGTATACGCGTTATATATAATAACTTTTTATATATAATAATAATAGCTATATTAATATAATCTTAGCGTCTTAATATTATTATTATAATACCTAAAATTTTCCTTAATACTTTATCTTTTATAACTATTATTAATATCTTTTTAAGATACTTAACACCCTCTCTTTTTATATATATATAATATATATAATATATATTATAATTACTAATTATATAATATAATATCTAATATCTTAATATTTTAGGTATTATTTATAAGTTAGTTTACTAGCTCTTTACGTAAATATAACTAATATAATATAGCTTAATCTAATATAAAATATATATAGTACGTCTAGCTTTTATAATAGAAGTAGAAGTAGATCTTAATACCTAGTTAGGTAATCTAATTATTAAGGATCTTATAAAAACTCTTATTATAAATCTTATAGAGATTCTTATTAATAATCCTATTAAGGAGCCTACTCCTCCTCCGCGTAACCTTATCCCTAAGCCTACTTCTTACTCTAACTCTACTACGAGTATTAATAACCTATTTAACCTAGATAATAATCTAGTTATACCTACTTATTATCCCTCTTTTATAAATATAAGTACTTAGGTACATCTTAATTATATAGCTAATATAAAGTAGTATATTATTCTTACCTCTACTTCCCTAGCTATATATTCCTAGGGAGCTTCCCGTCTAAAATAAAATATATATAAGAGATATATTTACTATATTAATAAAGGACTTATAGAGTATAAGTATTTATAATTATATCGCACTTAATATATATTAATTAATTAATTAATTATACTCCTATACTAGCTAAAAAGCTAATAAGGGTAGGCTATTTAAGGGTATATATTACGTATATATTATTCGGGGAGAAACCCTATTATAAGGATAAAAACTCTACCTAATAATTACGGTTCTCTTAACTATTTACAGCTCCTTCCCTCCCCCCCCTAGTAGGCCTACTACTAGGGAGGTAATAGAGGGGTTAGGTTTACTACCTATTATACTAAAGTTTCGTTTATAAGTAAAACTCCTTTTCTTTATCTAGGGCCTAGCCCCTTTCTCTTTTCTATCTCTACCGGCTATTTTTAATCTAATCTATTTAGTATAACGGATAAATCCTTATAACGGATAATTCCTTATAGTCCCGGTTATAATATCTATAACGGGGAGGGTATATACGTAAAGGGAGGTAATAGAACTAGTACTTACCTACTAGTCTATTAGTACTAGGTACTACTAGGTAAGAAGGCTAGCGGCCCTAGCGTGCTTATAGACTATTAGGTGGGAAGGCTAATATCCACGTATCTCTATACGGGTTAGGCCTCTACTACCTACTACTATACCATAGGGACTACCTAGGTACGGCTAAGTATCCCCCCGCCGTATAGTAGTAAGGTAGCGGATACCCGGTATATTTACCGCGGTTATATCGGCCGCTACTATTAAGGTATATACGTATAGAAGATAATAGGTACCGTTAGCTAACTAGACCGGTAGCCCTATCGCGCTTATAAGCTATTAGGTGAGGAGTCTAATACCTACGTCCTGTTTCGGGTTAGGTGCCTACTACCTATAGCCGTACCGCAAGGACTACCTAGGAAGGGGACTAGAGTATCCTCGCCGCCGTACGGCAGTAATAGCGGTAGTATATACCCGGTATACTATCTAGCTTACGCTCGATTATTAAGAGGAAGGAAGGGCTAGCTTTATAGTATTACTATCTTTTTATTATACTATTATTATCTATATATACTATAACTACCCTAAGGTAGGTAGACTTAAGCTACCTAGACCGCGCGGAGCGGGATTAGCTGGAGTATAAAGACGTAGCCTTGTAAGAGACCTTATAACGGGTATAGGTATAGAAGTACTATATATATCCTATAATACTATAGAGGCTTTATATCGGTAGTATTTCTATTATCTTATACTAGTATTACTAGTATTACTAGTATATCGCGTTTATAATACGCGTAGGGAAGCGGAGGCTATATTAAAGAGAGGTAGAAGGGTATTTATATAGTATATAT
>JAABUV010004501.1_pt1 | contig 16618 bp, 19 predicted proteins | sample 5559971 | NCBI WGS metagenome assembly JAABUV01 (sample SAMN10711881, study PRJNA513362) | rock metagenome | isolation source: Antarctica rocks | place: Antarctica: Victoria Land, Knobhead nord | collected 2015-12-19
CCCCCGATCAGCCGCTGGGCAACGGACAGACGCTGCAGCGCCTGTGTCTGTGTGAGTACGGGCTTGTCAAAAATCACCTTTGATGTCTCCAGGACGTGATTGTTGAGATGACTAACGAGGACGGCGTGGGCGGCGTGGACTACTCGTTCGAGTGCATCGGCAACGTGGGCGTGATGCGCGCGGCGCTGGAGTGCTGCCACAAGGGCTGGGGCCAGAGCGTGGTCATCGGCGTGGCGGCCGCCGGCCAGGAGATCTCCACGCGGCCCTTCCAGCTCGTCACGGGTGCGCTGCCATTGCATATGCGGCTATCTGGATGCATGTCTGAGTGTAATGGTGCTGCCTAACGTGTCAGCTTGAGTGCATTTGCATAGATAACTAGACATGCTGAGCTGACAAGGCCTAATCTTCCTCCGTGCGGAAGACTATTTCAGAGCATCGTAAGTGCAAAGCGTCTTGCGCTGTAGACAGAATGAGGATTGCGCTCATTCTCCCATGTTCCACATTCCAAACGTGATACGGGATGGCACATTAGCCACTGTGCCATGAGCATGCGCTGTTGAGACAGAGCCTGCTCGGTGGCGCGGCACCGCGTGCAGCTCACACCAGCCTGCACGCTGTGCAGGCCGCGTGTGGCGGGGCACCGCATTCGGCGGCTTCAAGTCGCGTGAGGACGTGCCCAAGCTGGTCAAGGACTACTTGAACGGCAAGTTCCGCGTGGACGAGTACGTCACCCACACCATGAAGCTCACCGACATCAACCAATGCTTCGAGCTGCTGCATGCCGGCAAGTGCCTGCGGTGTGTCATGATCGCGGACGACCTGTGAGCAGACTTGGAGCCCAGTGTGCGTGCAGAGCTCTGTTTCACGAACGAACGAAGTTTTCTGTGGCAGACGCTAGTGGCAGCAGATCATGCCGATGTGCAGTGCTGGGCTCGTCCACCCGACCGCCAGTGTCAGCGCAGATCTTGTGTTTGCATCTTGACGTGGGTCACATGCAAATCTTGGGAGTGCAGCTGAGCTGAGGGCACAAACAGAGAGGGCTGAAGGTGGGCAGAGCTGGCAGTGCTGCTTATATGGTCAGGCACGTCGCTCACGACTGCACGTCACGTCCTGGCAGATTTGCATTGCAGCTCAAGAGCATGGGCCCCCTTCCCTGTCATGCATTGCACTACACATGGCCTCCTCAGCTGCAATGAAGTGCTGGATAGTGAGCAGCGGGCCAGGCCAGGTTCTGGCGGGCTTGGCGCGCTGCGCAGCAGTGCTCCTTGACCCGTCAGCACGTTGAGACGCCTTGCTGCCTGTGCCTCTGGCATGGCGGTATGCAGCGGCTCTGGACCTGCGCTTCATGCGCTGGGCCTTTGGCGGGGCAGCGCTGCGCTGACATCCCCTGTCGCCTGGCGGCCGTCGCGCTGCTGGCACATCCGCAAGGGACATGCTGGGGATGCCCGGCTGGAGGCTCTGTGACCGGCTTGCTGGCATGCAGTACGGCTGAGCGCATGCATGGCTGCTCATATGTGCTCCCGCAGCAGAAGCAGGGCCTTCTGGAGTGTCTCGCAGCTTTCCAGCAGTGAGCATCATGCTCTCAAGAACTTCAAAGCTGCGCAGGCTGCCAGGTTTCATCGAAACCGGGGCAGGCAGCGGGCTGCTCTCCTGTGGTGCAAAGGGTGCGAAGACGGCAGCGCTGGCATCAGCTGGCAAGGCGTTGGGTGCTGTCTGGATGGAGTGGACAGGGGGCCCCGGCGTGTAGATAAGCTCGCAGCGCTGCATCTTACACCCGGTGGTGCTGGTCACTAGAGCACAACCGTTGGCTGGTCTGTGAAGCACTGTCTGCGGTGCGCCTGCACTCTGCTGTGCCGTTCAGCGATAGCTCCTGTGCAGGACTTAGCTTACACATTGGCAAGATAGGTTGAACAAGGCACACCTGAAGCCGCTTGAGCACATGTGCTGGCATCTTGCACTGTCTCCAGCGGTTGCTGACCAGAGCTGCCCTGGTTGCACAAACACACCTTCCACATCTTTATGCTGTCATGCTGTGGAGCAACTACTCAGCACCACAGAGCTTCGCACCGACTTTGCAATAGACCTGATCACAGCCTCTGCCTCCTCGAAGCTCCGGACGTCAGGGCAAGCGAGCGTGGCAGAGGCTGGGAGCTTTGCTGCACAGCTTCCCTGCACCACAGCTCCTACGTGCACTACATCTTCGTATGCAAAGTCTGCGTTTGACATCATGCTGCTCAGCGTCTGTGCAGGGATGTAAAGCACTGCCAGCATCTTGCAACTGCGCACCCACCCTCATACGTCAGACGCGAGGCACAGTCCGGATCTGACATGCCAGCGGCAACACCAAAGCACAAGGTGGATGCCGGTCACGAGAAAGTGTCCAACAATGAACAAGCATTGATGAAATGTGTCAAGCAAGATCAGTACTGCAAGATCAGTATGGCATGCAGACCCTGCATGCCACTGGATGTGCATGTTCTGATAGATGCAGGCACTAGATTTCACTCATTCACTCCCTTCAAGCTGCAGCGCATATCCCCTTGACTGCCAACTGAGCAGCCAGGGCAGGTTCCTGCTGCAGATCACTTTGCCACGCGTGGGACTGAATTGCAAGCCACAAGCAGCCTCACCATGTTCTACAGCCCGGACAGGTGCGCAGAACGCGTATTATGTGTGCACCTCGCTTGTGTTAATGTGCAAGCCAGGAGGGTCAAGCTTACCAGCAACCTTGCTATTTGTCTGTGTGTGGGAGCAGGAGACAGGCAGCAGCCATGGCCTGTGCGCAAGGTGTCCCCACCAGCGTGCAACAGCCAGGCAGCTGGTCTGCAGCACCCAGGCTGCCGCACCTGCCGATGTCGCTGTCGCAGAGCATAGGGGCCGACACACCCCAGCGAGCAAGCTTGCACCGTCCTGGTCAGCAGCCGAGGCTGGTGACAGCTGCGCGCTATCCTAGCGTGTTTTCCAGGCCGCCAGTCCCCCGCTCGCAGTCGCCGCTGAGGCGCCTGGCAGAGCGCACTGCTGAGCGCACAGGGTCTCAGCTGCTACCATCGCAGGATGAGCCTCAGGTCTGCTCCTCAGGCACAATCACAGCTGGTGCAGATGTCTGTGTCGCTCAAGCTCAATCGCTGCAGCTTCATGCTGGTTCCCTTGCTGAGCACCAGTCTGAGTGTGGTCACCATCTGCATGCAGGAAGTGCCGGTGTGCCTGTCACAGCCAAACCCTGGAGTCCAGTATGCGCAGCCTACATCAGTGCGCGGCTGCCTACCACAGCGTCCTACAGCCATGTACATCACCTCGCCGCCAGCCATGCAGCTTGCAACTGAAAGCCAGCCTGCACTGTCTACCCAGGACCCTTGCATGAGCTCCCAGCACCCTGCAGCCACCCCGGTGCAGCCCGGTGCCGCCGCTGGCAGCTTCCAGAGCCTGCAGGGCATGGCTGGTGGGGCGTCAGCCACTGCCACAAAGCTGCTCGACCAGATTGCGCGCATGAGCTCCTGCGAAGATGCCATGGACCGTGTGACTTCGCGGTTGGCCGGCGTCGAGGAGGTCTGCAACCGGGTGGAGGCAGCCATGGCAGGGCTGCATGCGGTCGTGGGGAGGCAGGCTGTGGCGACACCGCCGCCTGCGGTCGTCCAGCTGTGCGAGCAGGCCACGCAGACGGCTGCCATCCCACGACAGGGCAGCCGTCGCACAGCCGGCACACAAACGAGCCTGCCAGTCATGCCCGCGGGGCCAGCCAACCGCAGCAGCCCTCTGTTGCAGAGCGCTGCACATGTCTCTGGCGCTGGCAGGGAGGAGGCATTGCTTGCAAGAAGCTCACAGCCACAGGGCCCTGCTGCAAGCGCCAGCAAGCACACTGTAGCAGTGCAGCAGGTCCCGTTGAGAATGCGGCCATGCATCGCTGCTCCAAGCCATGCTGCCGCATGCTGCCCCCAGCGGACGGGACCGCACACCGAGCAGCCAGCCAGCCGGGGCCCAGCCAGGGCCGGACGACCTGAGGCGCGCGCGCCTGCAGCAAAGCCGCAGCCGGGCCCATGGCGCAGGAAGGCATCCGCTGACCCCATGCTGCGAGCTGCGGCCGCGCCGGTGACGGTGCTATCCGACAGCAGCTCGGCCTGCGCTCCGGCCGCGCGACCTGCGGCCGGGAATGGCAGCGTGCAGCATGGGATCCAGCCATCGGGCAACTGTGCGCGCCTGCCGCCTGCCGACATGATGTCTGCGCGGCTGTTGCCGCTGCAAGGAACTGCACAGGTGAGCGGCCTTGACATGGAGGCAGCGCACCTTCCTTGCTGCTGCTGCGTCTGATCAGGCTCAATGTCAAACACGAGGGACCACGCAACGCTTTGTGCATGCTGACCATGGTGATATACAGGTGGCCATGCGGCAGGGACCAGCAGCCACCTGCAGTGCTGTTGGCCGCCGCTCGCCAGCGACAGCGACAGAGATGTCTGGCCGGCCTGAAGCAGCAGCAGCACAACCAGAGGTGGGCAGGCCTGCCGTAGACAGTGCGTGATCCTTGCGCATGCCGGAGCAGCCGCTGCATGCGCTCAATTGTACTGAAGCGCATGCCACTGCAGGATCCCTTTGCCATGTTGACAGCACAGCGGGAGGTCGATGCGGGCCCTGGCGCCAGCATGGCGCGTGATGGCAGCGGCGGCGGCAGCAGCGAGGCGCCTTTGCCAGGCAAGCGGCCAGCCCTGGATGATGACGGGGAACCAGAGGACGTCGCGGACGAGGACATTGCGCGCCTTGTGCGCGAGCGCATGCTGCAGCACCGCCTGAAGCGGGCGAGGCGCCGCCGCGTGCGTGCATGACTATGCGGCTTGAGCAGTGATATGTCAGAAGTTGCAGTCTGTGGCTGTCGTGCCTGATCATGAGCAGTATAATCGCAAGCCCTAGGGCATGAAGGGCTTGCATGCCAGCCATGGTAGCTACGCCAAGTGGAGGACCCTGAGCAGTACCCTGTAGTGTCACGCTCTTGCCAATCAGCAACCCCCAACAGATCACCCAACAGGCATCACTCAAGCTTCTTCAAACCCAGATCCTCCGCATTCACGATGCTAGGCGACGCCTTCGGTACATCATCGACAGGCCCGTCTACAAATGGCAGCACGTCCATGTCTGTCCACACCGGGTGGCCGCTCAACCGCGCCGCCACGTTGCATGCTGCCAGCGTCGCCTGCCAGAGGCGAAACCGTCGATTGAGAACTCCAATCACCGCACTATGTAGTGAGCATGCTGAATTCACAGGCATTTATGACAATTAACATGAGGTCAGATAAAATGCTTGTCACATAGTAGTTCGACTGTTGGGCTGGTTCGCCCTCATGCGCGATCACACCTTAACTCACCAAGCGCACCGCTACAAAGATGAATCACCAAGCCACAGCTCTCACAGTGGGCAGGCAACAGGCTGTCAAGCCCGGCACCCTCGGCGCAAAACCCAGGTTGTTTTGACACATGGGGCAGCGCACCATGCCGGACCGCGTCCAGAGCGATGCTGACGCGATGTGCGGCACAATGACGGCGTTCTCGCACTCCGCCAGCCCGGGCTTCATGGCGGGCTCGTCCTCAAACACGTCCAGGCCCACCCTGTCGGTCAGGGAAGGGTGTGCATGTGTCAGCAAGGATGTCAGCAGGGAACAGGCTGCATGAGCCAGGCGCCCTTCTTGCCCTGCCCCCGGCGCGCTGCAGACTCGCGTGTGCCGGCCGTCCCCGCATGCGCCTCCGGCACTGCCCGCGCTCTAATCAATCGTCCAGTGGCTTGAAAACGGCTAGGAGGACACCATCTCGTAGGCTGCACATGCCTTTCGCAGGAACCGGCACGCCTGCTTCCCCTGCCAGCACAAGCCCAGCCAGGCTGGGAACCCGCGAAGCCGCGGCAGCCGCGCGCGCCTGAATTCCGGGTTGGCCTGCAGGTGCGCCACGAGCGCGGTCTCGTCGATGACGGGCCCGCGCGACGCGTTGACCAGCACCGCGTCGGGCTTCATCATGCCCAGGCGCTCCGCGTTGATCAGGTGCTTCGTGTTCTCGTCCAGGTTGCAGTGCAGGCTGACCACCTGCACGCGCGCGTGCCCCGGCGCGTCGGGGGTGCGGCGCCGCCGGCGCGGGAGCAGGCGGGAGCCGAGTATGCTGCTGCATATGGCTTCGCGGCACCACACGCTGTGCTGGGGATAAGGCGCGCATGCCACCTGCTAATGTAGTCGTGGACGTACTGCCACTTGTATGAATGGGGCGGGATCACAGCAAACACGTGACGCACAGGCCTGCTGTACGCGAGGATGCAGACATGGACCCCAGCGGCCATTGTTGAGTGAGTTCCTGCGACTCCTGGGGGTTTCACTCAACCCCTGCATCCAGAGCTTGGCATCGGGTAAGGCCGAGCAGTCATGATGTAAAAGGGCATTCGGAGGCTGGCAGCGAGAGCTGGGCCGGGCCGCGCACGTCGGCGCGCTTGAGCACGTCCTCCACCGTCTCCAGCTTCTCGATCGTCACGGCGCGCTCGCCCTTGGACTTGAGCAGCGCGCCGTACTCGCCAATAAACTCCTCCAGCTTCTTGTTGGGGTAGGGGTCGAAGTAGACAATGTCCATCTTGTGGCCCTCGGCGAGCATGCGTGCGTACGCGGCGCCGATGCGCCCCGCGCCGACGATGCCCACCGTCTTGTTCTGCGCGCCGGGCGGCGCGCCGGCGCTCGGCTGCGGCCTCAAGGCGGGCGGCGGCCGAGCGGGTCTGCTCCACCTTGCGCAAGCATCACATTGGCCGTGCACCCTCCACGCTGCAGGGCAATCTTCATCAGCGCGCTGCACGAGCAGCCGCTGCGCGCGACGCGACGCCTCAACTGCGCCCCTCCAAGCGCCGACGCGCAGCAGGGCGCGCGCCTGCAGCAGGCTGCCGACGAACAGATTGGGCAGCCAGCCCTTGTACTGCCCCGCGCGCATGAAGCGGTCGCCCTCGACCACGCGCCGCGCGGCCGCCAGCGTCAGCGCCGCCGCGAGCTCCGCCGTCGTCTCTGTCAGCACGCCTGCTCCGCGCCAGCCGCCCGCCAGTCAGGTGAGTGGCGCGCTTGGGCGCCAGGCTGCAGCAGGCGTTGATGCAAGCCTTACGGGGTGACAGCCGTACACCACCACTTTGTGCGCGCACCACTGGCGCTCAGAGATGACATGCAAGAGGGGCCAGGAGCGCAGCGCTTCAGCCGCAACATGCAGTGAGAAGAGCAAGCCGAGTGTGGCGGCATGTGCGCTCGTCATTATCCTTCCAATCGTGCTGTGCGAAAGGCTACTGCTCAGTACCACACGGCGCGGAGCAGCACGCTGACACACGTATCGTCCAGGCTGCGCCACGGTAAGGGCGGGCGGGAGCGTAGCAGCTCGCCGCACCCGGCGTGTTGCCCACCGCAATCTTGTTCTCTGTGGCCGCGGGCACTTTCACGTTGTTGTACCCGACCGCATAGTTGGAGTACACTTCGCCGCCGGCGCCGCTTAGTGCGCTGAACAGCTCCTGCGACCAGTCCTGCGCACACATGGCGCGGCTGTGACGGCCACCACGTTGCTGCACTGAGGTGCGCACGCGCCGGGCTGCTGTTATCGCTGCTTGGCCTGCTGCACGGCACACAAGCTTCCCCGACAGAAAATGTGTCCTCACATGTGTGCCCAGGCGCGCTTGCCGCTCAACGAGTGTGCGGAGGTAGAAGCAACTACAAGCAAACACGTTGGCAGAGCTAGACTGCGAGACAGTGCAGGGCTACTGCGGGCGCTGGCGCCAACCTCTGTGAGCTGGCCAATCACGCCGTGGCACTTGCTGCCGATGAGCTTCTTTATGGTCGCCACGTCCAGGATGGTGTCCTCCAGCGTGCACACCTCCACCCGGCAGTCCGCCGCGGTGAGCACCTTGAGCCAGCGCTCGCCGGGCAGGTTCTTTGTGACCACCACGCGCTTGGCGCCGCCCTCATTGTGCACCTGCGCAGCCAGGCAGCCTTGTATGACAACCCACGTTCAGTCTTCAGCGAGGGGCAGCTCTGGGCAGGCTCCTCACGACCACCACTCGTTTGGCGCCCCCCTTGGTTTGCGCCCGCCGGCAGCCGGCAGGCTTGCAGTTCCCTTGGTCAGCTACTCACTGCTAGCAGCTCGCAAAGACTGCTGCTGAACTGAAACAGCGCGAGCTTTGCGGCCCAAAACGCACAGCACTGATACATCTATATCCTATAGGTGCGTCATTTCTTTCATACCAGCAAGTCCCTGAGAGCAATACTGGCTGTGAGGCACAGACCTGCACTGGTACACCGTCTGCAGACGCTTCGGACGCCATCAAGCGTGCATGCACATGCGCTCGGCAGGGCAAGGATTGCAGGCCGCGCAGCTGCTGCAGGGCCCGCCTGAGGGCCATTAGGTGCCGTTGTGTGTCGCGCTCAACGAGCGCAGCAAGCTGGATGGGTTGCTTCTTCTTGTACTATCTGCTTTGCAGCAGAGCCCTAGACCACTTCTACATGGCCGTTTGCATCCATTGCATTGCTATGGAGTGCCTGGCGCCCATCAGACACCTCTTGCACGCAGCATTGTGCACCTAGGACATCCTCACAGCACAGAAACCAAAAAGCAGTGAGCACACGAGGCGTAGCAGACTATGTCAGCATGGCAGAGAAAGTCAGTCAGCAAAAGAGACGCGTGCCCCAGCTCGTCCATGCTTTATCGGGCTATAGATACAGATCGGCTGGCCTGTCAAGACTGCGCTCACTGCATGCACGTTATGAGGTCCACGCCAGCGACCCACTACTGCATCATGCATGCATGTGCTGCCATGCCCCGCATACGCCCGCTCTAGTCTAGCAAAAACCCTGTGAGGACCCCTGGTGCTTCACCACCTGCCACTCCTGCCGGCAGCCCATGGAGGGGGCCATGCTGCAGGCAGACCCATGCGCGCAGGGGAAAAGCACTTGGGAAGCCGCTTGCAGCATTCCGTGTCAAGAGACCAGCACAACACAAAGCGACACCAAGGGCAAAGCCGGACCTGTCTATACACCACCCAGACGCCGCACGTGTGTCAGCTCACTCGAGGCCGTCGGCTGCATGTGCATGCCTCCAGCGCCCTCGCGTGCCGGCGACTCCCGCTCGGGCTAGGGACCCTCTTGAGCGCCCCCTAGCACCCTATAAAAAAGAACAGGCCAGGCGCGAAGGGCAGGCGCAAAGGGCAGGCAAACGAGCGATTGCTGTGCCCCTGCGGCTGCAACGGGCTCACAGCCCGCCTGCGCGGCTGGGCTACTGTGCGATTTAAATCCATGCTTAAATGAATCCATGCAAAATCCATGCTTGCTTTAAAAGTCGTCTGCCGCTAGCCGATGAGACGTCTGGGATCGCCCGGCTGCCCCGCCTGCACGGCTTGTGACAGGCTCCGACCAGGAGGACCCTCCTTGCTCACCCGGAGTCTCGGCCCAGCTCATTAGCCATGTCCATGATGCTGGCTATGCCGTCAGGCAGCCCACCTAGACCAGTCCCGCCGCCCGCCGCCCCTCCTCCCAGGCCGCTGCCGCCCGCCCCTCCTAGTCCCAGAGCACCCACGCCCGAGCCCGCCTGCATGCCACCTGCGCCGCCGGCGGGAACTGCTATGCCGGCCCCTGTGCCTGGCAGGCCGGCGGCGGCTGCCGCGCTGCCAGGCGCGCCGGGGCCCTGTCCTGGCCCTGACCCCTGTGCACGCGCTGCGCCGCCTGGCGTGGCGCCGCCGAAGTTGCCAAACGCCCCCGCCCCTGCGCTCGAGGCACTGCCCGCCGGTCCGGCGCCCGTGGCGGACATGTTGCCAAGCAGCCCCGGGCTGGACGTGTTGCCGAGCAGCCCGGTACTTGACGTGTTGCCAAGCGGCCCCGGGCTTGACGTGTTGCCGAACGCCCCCGGGCTCGACGTGTTGCCGAGTGACCCCGGGCTTGACGTGTTGCCGAAGGCCCCCGGGCTCGACATGTTGCCGAGCGCCCCGGCGCCTGAGGAGTTGCCTAGCGTGCCCGGGCCAGACATGTTGCCTAGTGCGCCTGGGCCCGCCATGTTACCAAACGCGCCCGGGCCCATCATACCGCCGAGCCCCACGGGGGGCGCCATATTGCCAAACGCGCCTGGGCCCATCATGCCGCCGAGGCCCCCGGGGCCCGACATGTTGCCGAACGCGCCCGGGCCCGACATGTTGCCAAACGCGCCCGGGCCCGACATGTTGCCGAAGGCGCCGCCCGCCGACATGTTGCCAAAAGCGCCCATTCCCCCGCCCGGCCCCGCACCCGCGCCCGCGCCGCCCGCCCCGCCGATCCGCAGGCCCGGTCCCAGGGAGGCGCTCACGATGTTGCCCTTGTCCGTGGTCATGCCGAGCGGGCCGTCCAGCTTTGTCCTGCGGCCCCATGCACGCCGCTCAGCGCTCCTGGCTCATACAGCCTTCCACCACTTATACCTATGACAGGGACGTCGCACGCAAGCTTTGGCGATCACGTGCGGAGCGCCCAACAGGCATGCTGAGCGGCAGGATGAAGAAGGACGGCTCTCTGGGTGCGCGAGCCTTTCGGCGCACCCAGGGCGTATCTGGTTCCTGTTTCAGCCAACTAGGGCTGCTTAGGCAGGACTTGCGCATCCGTACCCTACCCTAACCCTTCACACCCCAGTCACATCCTATGAACTACCCTATCCGTTTGGGCCGCACTTGTTGAACTTGGGCCCGCGGTCGATGACGAGCTTGCCGGCGCCCTGCACCTTGATCAGGTTGGGGTCCACATGCACGGTCTTGCACGCCTTGTCCGGCACGACGTTGACCACCGCGCCCGCCAGGCTGATCAGGCTCGGCACGATGTTGACCACGCCCTCGCGCCCGCCGATCGACGCCAGCGCGCCCTGCAAAGGGTTTGGGTGTCAGGACAGGGCGCAAACACCGCACCTGCCATGCCTCGCACCCAGTGTTCAAGCCTCTGTTTTCAGGTTACAGGTCTGCATGTGGACGGTCTGCATGCGGACGGGCGCCTTTGCGCAGGCGCGCAGGTGCCTGCGTGCGCCCCTGCACAGGAACCAAGGCAAGCTATCAAGTGCTCCTGCCAGGGACCAGCAGTGCATGAGCAGGTGCATTACATTTCACGGGCCGCCGCGGCATGGCGGCGCCCGCCAGGCCCGCGCGCACCTGCATCCTGATGACGGCCGGCTCGATGTTGATCAGGCGCGGCGAGACGTCAAAGCCGATCGCCTCGATGTGCATCAGGCTCTCCTGGATGTTGAAGAGCACCGGCGCCACCAGGCCCGTCTGCGCACACAAGCGCACAGCTCGGCTGTTGGCAGCCATGCCAGCATTGTGATCCCAGCATGCAGGTTTCCAATACCACAGCACACGCCCTCACACGCAGCGTCTTGCAGAACATCCGACCACCGCCTGGCGTCAACAGACCAGGGTATGTGAACAGGCTCTTACTGAGAGCGTGCCAACAACTGCGGAGGGGGAAGCGCTTAGGCTTGCTCAAGCGCTGTTGTGCTGCAACTTCCACAGCACAAAGGGCCGGGGCAGGTGGCGGCACAGCGTGGACAGCCACTGGGGCGCACGCGCGGGTAGATGAGCACCGCGGCCTTGGCGTAGTTGATGCCGAGCGGGGCCACCTGCGGGCGGCGCAGCTGCATTTCAAACAAGGGACTTTCAAAAAGGACTTGAGCACTGTACACTGTGCGCCTCCGGGTGCAGCAAGCCGCAGTGGACATGTGCAGCACTGTGTGGTGCTAACTTCTCACCAATGTAGTGCTGAAAATGGCAGCCGGCAGGGTATCTGGCGGGGAGAGGAAGCTGCGCGACGGGTCATGCGCGGCGGCGCTTCACCGTGCCGTCCTGGACGCCAGGGAGTGCGGGGCGGCGAGGGTCGCACCAGTATGAAGGGGAACACGGCGGCTTCCAGCGCGTTTATGGTGTCGTTGCCGACAAGCTTCTGCATGTCCTTCAGCAGGCTCTTGTCGCTGTGGTCGTGCTCGTCCGTCTTAGCGTTGGGGAAGACGGCGCCCGCGCCCGACTGCAGCGCGGTGGCGCCGGGCGATCCGGAGGCGGCGCCGGGGGCTTGGCTCGGCCTGGGAGCGGCGTCCTTGCCGTCCCCGCGCAGCATCCCCGCGAGCTGCCCGTACAGGCCGCCCTCCGAGGGGTCCAGCGCATGCTCGGTCGCGTTTATGAGCCGCTCGGTCAGGTTTATGGCCACGGCCTGCGTTTGTGTGAGCAGGTCGGTGGAGTTGAGCACGACCATGGGCGGCCGGAACTTGACCAGGCTCGTGTTCTGCGGCGGCTGCGGCGGCGGGCCGGTCAGCGCGGCGAGCGCGTACGCCGTGTGGTTCATCAGCGCAAACACGCCGTCGTCCGCCGCGTCTGCCGTCTTCTCCTGCGCGGCGCGGGGCTGGCACAGTTTGCTTCGCGCACGAAAGCTGCAGCCTTGAGGCACAGCACTGCCTCGCTTGCACACTGGCGCCCGCAGGCAGGCCGCCAGGCGGCACAGCCAAGGCCAGCACGCTCGTTTGCAAGAGCGTGCCAATGCCAGCGCTGTGCCCAACCGGACAGGAGCTTGAGCTGTGCCAGAGCCTCCGGCAGCGTGGGCCCAGCAGAAGCACCTGCTAGTGAGCACATGCAGGTGGGCTAGCTGTAGCGTGGCGACGCGGGCGCACCTGCAAGAAAATCAGGTTGGCCAGCGCCTTGCCCATGCTCTCATAGCTGAAGAGCTCCTCGCGCTCCACAGAGCCGCCTGGACTATGCACGCCCGCCGCGTCGGCCTGCGTGCTGCCCACGGCGGCGGCGGGCTCGGCGGACGGCCCGGGCGCGCGAGCGTCCGCAGTGCTCTTACGAGCGTCTGCTAGGCTTTCGATAAGCGCGCGTCGGCTGGCAGCTGCAGAGCGGGACGCCGCTGCGGGCACCGCGGCGCATACAGCGCATGCCAGCACCATGCACCTGCGCGCACGACGCACAGCAGTCAGCGGCATTGCAACAGCGCTGCGGCACGCAGTGAGGACATTTCCGGTGGTGTGTCTGGTCGCTCAGCATTTGCGCACTTTGGCACGAAGTACACCTCGCGTTTAGGGTACACCGCGCGCCCGCCCGGGGCGCACCACAGACGCCGCATGACTGCGGGCGGTGTGTGTGCGCGTCACGCTAAAGCCGCTCCCTGTACCGCCACGCTGCGCGCCTCATCTAAAAGCAAGGCCAGCGACAAACTCGCCTGTCGGCGAGCACTAAGCAGGAGCAACCCTGCCTGGAGCCTGTGACGCTAGCGTTGCAATTTCCAGGAGCGTCAGCCAGAGCTGCCACTTTGCATTTGCGCCTCACGAAGAACCTGGTAGTTAGGGTAGGTGTGGAGCAGGGAGTTACATTCATCTCCGCTTACCGCTAATCGCATGCGCATGCGGCCGCCGCAGCTTGCGATCAGCGTTGCGTGCGCCCCGCAAGTCCAGGCTGTTGCTGCACGCGCAAGCGGAGGCGTCCAACTGCCACCCTGCGCAACTCTTAGCAATTTCCCACAAGAAGGTGCTGCAATGCAGGTAGCATGTCCGAGTATGCATCTGCATGAAGCTTAAGAAAGCAGCATTCAGCATGCGTGCCATATCACCTTAGGTGCTTGTCTGTGCACAAGCGAGACCAATTTGCAGTTCAACGCGCTGCAGGACATGGTGCACTGCAGACAACGGGCACTGTTGGAATATGCAACCTACTTATGCATACAGAGGACATGACCCAGCCGCTCATCGAGAACTGTGGCTGGTGTATTTGGGGAGATACCAGGCTTCTGAAAACCAGCCCACTCTCGCCGTTGGCATATTAAATGATGCAAGCGGGCTCGCCAACGCATGGCCTGGGCAGACATAGCTGTGCAAACGTGACGCACAGACTGTACACCACACTCTGCTCCAAAAAACCTGGCCTACTCACTACCACTCTCGGATGCTCCCCTCTTAAATAATTAAGCAGAAGAACGATCAGTCATGCAGCGCAGCAGTCATACAGCGCAGCCTGGCACTGGCTGAGCGCGTCGCTCCGTCGACGCGCGCGCCAGTCCAGCAGCAGCCAGGCTATCCATTGTTGTTGCTGTGCACACGCCAGGTGAGCTTGTCAGCAACCTGTTGGCTACTACCTCGAAGCGGAAGTGCCAGGTGCCCAGCACTTGCAATGCACCTCCTTGATTCACAGAGAGAGCACATAGAAGCACAGACGTTCTACCATGAAGCGGAGACGCACTTGATGGACACGCCGCCGCCGCCACCACTGTAGTTGTTATTGTTGATGGACGCCCCGCCGCCGCCGCTGTTCACCACGTTGCTGCAGCCATCCCACGCGCTCATCGTCAGGTGCACTGGGGGGTGGGCGCAGTGTGCACTACTGCTGGCGACAAGCCCCATATCCAAACACCCTGCATCAGGCAGAACCGGCAAAACACAGCATGGACCACGGAATCTGCATCTTGCAGACAGGCCAGAGGCGACACAAGATCCCGCATAAAGACACTCTCTTCGACCAGGGGGCAGAAGGGCGCACTTGTTGTTAATAGCCGTGCTGCTGTACTGCCTGCGCCGGTGCGCGCCGCACTCAGCACTTGACAGCTGCCTGCCGGCACTGAACAAGCAATGACAGAATGAATTATACCGTGTGTCAGCCAACATGGCTGCTTACGGCCGCAGCCCTGACAGAGGGATACGCAGCGATCAAATCGTCTTCATCGGCGGGAACAGATGCGCGAAGGGCGCACGGGCGGCCTGAGTGGCCGGGCACTAAAAACACGGCGTGATACTCGTCCTCGATAGCGCCCTGGTCACAGCACAGGCAGACCCGCGGGCGCAGCACACCCCCTGATTTCTCTGCACTACAGAGGGGGGCGTGGAGCACCCCAGCCGAAAGCGCTGAACCCGGAGCACCCGTGCCAGGCTCAGGCGAAGGCGGAAAAATGGGCTGCTCCTAGCAGCATTGGGCAGGCTGAACCACCGCAGGCATTTGCAGAGGGTGGCGCCCTCCGAAGGGCACGTGCGCGGGCAAACATCGCAAGCTGCCAGCAGTGCTGCTCGCGCGCGGTGTGCAGGCGCATGACATCATCTATAGAAAGCAAGGCCAGGCGGCGGCGGTCCACATGCAGTGGGTACCCCAAATAAGTCAAGCTCATGTGCAAGCGCTGTGCTCCCTGCAGGGCCGGGGCGCACTTGGGGCTGAAGCTGTCGCCGTTCCAGCTGCCCTGCGCCCAGTAGCCGTCCGGCTGGAAGAACCAGCCGCAGCTCTTGTACGCGTAGAAGTACTTGGGGCCAGAAGAGGCGCCGCAGAAGTAGCTCGGGTAGTACAGCGACGTGCCGTCATTCTGGGCCACGTTGTTGCTGCGCCCCAGCCGCGAGTGTGAGCCCGTGGCCGCAGACTGATCAGTCGCAAGAACTACACCACGGCATTCAGTGCCAGTGCTTGCGCAGCCGAGCGATCCTCCCGCCGAGAGTTGCAGTGTGCTTACAGAGGACAGTGACAGAAGACGAGGACGCGAAGCAAGCACTGGCGTTATGCGCATGAACGCCAGGTGCACGGCGCAGGGCCAGGGGCGCGCTTGTTGATGGTCGCAGAGTTGAAGCTGCCGACAACGTTGTTATTATTTATGTTTGCCTGCCGGCGCGCACAGCGCGGTCAGTGCCGCGGCCGCGCATGCAAAGCAATAGCTGCTATACGTGCGCGCCCCGCGCGCACCTGGTTGTTGAAGCCCTGCACTTGCTGGACGATGCCGCTCGTGCACCAGCGCGCCTGGTTAAATATCGGGTCCTGCCACCACCTGGCGCACAATGCGAGTTCAATGCGGGCGTCGGCATGTATGGGGCTACCCAGCCTCAGCCGGAGGTCAAACAGTCCAGACAGCATCCCACTACCAGTAAGTACTGCAGCCCAAAGCGTCTGACCTGGCGATGGAATATAAAAGGGAGGGAGCATGGTGGGCGGACAGGTGGCGGCCATCAGGTAACACAAGCTGGCAGTGCAGCAGGCGCAGAGGGGCGCACCAGCCGCTGTCCTGCCCGGAAGGTGCGTTGTTGCTGCGCGGCGCGGGGCATGTTCAGGCTCGCGATGTAGCTACCGGCGCCCGACATGCGCAGCAGCAGGCAACGGGCGGGCCGCACTTGTTGATAACTGCCGGGGTGCCCCCTCCGCCGCCAATCACATTGTTGCTGCGGGCCCAGGCACGCTTCAGGCGCTAGCTGGATTTGAGGGCCTGGCGGGGGCGGGCTGGCCGCCTGCAGCGACAATTACAGGCAGCACATATGCTTCAGAGCACCCCACGCAGCGTGCTGTGACAGCGCACTTGTTGATACTGGTCTGCTTGAGGTCCCGCGCAGCCGCGGCCGTGCATGCAAAGGCGAGGAGCAGGGCCGCGACACAGGCAAAGGCGGTACGAGCCATCTTGAAGGTAAAGAAACTCAGCTGGACTCAGAGCTGGAAGTGTGCTTGTACAGAAACGTAGACAGGGATCAGCACTTTGCGTCCAGTGGCGTCCACCTGGCGAGCAAGGTTTTGTCCAGCACTAGGGTGTTCAGACACCCACAAGGGCTCAGATTGCTCGGCCGTGGGTGGGGGGTGGGGGAGAGCTTGATTCCGGAGAGAGAGGCAGACTTTCACACCCTGCTCACCGCTGGAGCAGCG
>JAABUV010004502.1_pt1 | contig 16618 bp, 15 predicted proteins | sample 5559971 | NCBI WGS metagenome assembly JAABUV01 (sample SAMN10711881, study PRJNA513362) | rock metagenome | isolation source: Antarctica rocks | place: Antarctica: Victoria Land, Knobhead nord | collected 2015-12-19
TTCCTGAACGAGTAGGACTCCGGGCGGCTGCGGCCTGGCTCGGGAGCTTCTCGGCGGCTCCGACCCTGTTATCGTTACATGCTGCGCACGACCGGTGCCAGCTTTGTGTCAGGCGCATGCTTGTAAAGGCGCTGACAGTTACCGCACCGCCCGCTACTAGTACGCTGCATAGCTCGGCGCCCGCTGGTCAGAGGGAAACAAATTCTGCACGCGCACAAGCAGGAGACAGGGTACACGCTGCAACAGGTTGGTCTGCAGGCAGGCGTGGGGACGCTGGCGGACACACGTGTCCACCCCCAACTTGCTCGTCCGCAGCCTGCAGAGGTTGTGAGCTCCTGCAGCCTGCCGAAGCGCCGTCGCTGCTGCCACCCAGTGGCACACTGGCAGCGGAGGCTGCCGCGCAGCAGGCGGCCGGCAGGCTACTTCTTGCCGAGGCTGGTGTGCAGCTTGAGCTCGGCCTCCCCCTCCTCGTCGGGCGCCTCGCCCGCCTTCAGCTCCTCCTCACTCTGCACGCCCCCCGGGCGCTGAGTGCGGCCGCCGCACCGGCGGAGGCAGCGCGCAAGCCAAGCGGGCCGGGACGTAGCGTGCACAGCAGCGCCGCGCACCTGGTGTGGAAAGTTCTCGGCGTCCTGGACCACACACAGGCAAGCCAGTCAGCTCGGGACGCTGTGCGGCCTCAGGCGGGCAGGTGCGTGCATAGAGCACGCCCGTCCATCAGCGTTAGCCATACCTGCGGGATGGAGGGCTGCAGCGCAGGCGCGTTGGGGTCGTTGTTGGCGTCTGTGCGCCGCGCAGGTCGCTCAGCGTGCGGCAGCTTTCGCGGGACCTAGCATTGACGCATGTGTGTGCCTGCAAAAGCTGGTGCCGGCAATATTATTTAAGTGCACCACACCTGCTGCGGCATTAGCCTCCGCCGCGGCATCGGCCGGGTCTGCGGCAGGCTTCTCACGTTCGCTCGAGGCGCAGCGCACCTGCCTCCCCGCCCTGGCCCGCAGCCGTTGGCAGACCACGGTTCGCAGCATACTGATGCCGCACCAGGTAAGCACCTCCGCAGATTGCGTTGCGCAACTCAATTGGCCTTGCCAAGGCAAGTTGGGACGCTGACTTGGAAAACCTATTAGGCTTCCGCTGAAGAGCAAGAAGGTACCCACTTACCACAGCCCGGACAAATCCCCCTTCCAGGCCAGAGCCCGCAGAGCGCCGAGCCCTGTCCCGATGCTGAGCGCTGGGCGGCTGCCGCAGCGCACGCCGTTGCGCGGTGGGCGCCGGCAGCAACCTGTGCGCCTGCCGCCCCCCCGCAGCAGCTCCAACGGTGCGCCAGGACCGCTCGGCCCTTGCAGCCCTGCTCTGCGCGCCAGGCAGGCAGCGCCAGAGCTGCGAGCGGCGCCGCGCAGGCGTCGGCCCGCCGCGGGCGCCGGACGCGAGCGACGAGTGGCGCACGTCCGGCTTCACGCAGTACCTGGCCAACACCACGGACGAGTTCTGCTGGGAGCTCTCGGTGCGGCCCTGCGCGGGGCCTGCGCGGCGAGCGCGCCGCGCCTCCCCTGCTGCCGCCAGGAGGGCGGCCACCCGCGTGTGCCGCGGGGGACAGGAGACGGAGCGGCGGCAGTCGATGAGCCGGGGCAAGCCCTCCGCGGTCACGGCCAACAACCCCGTGTGGAAGGCGATGCTGTGCGCCCCTCTGCGCGCCGCCGCGCCCGCGCCCGTGCTCTCGCGGCGACGCGGAGTAATGTATAGTGTATGATATGCACGGCGGGGAGGCGGGGCCCGGCCGGCGCTGAGGCGCCTGCGGCGCGGCAGGCGGGAGGCCGCGCGGGACGCGCGCGAGGAGCCGCTGCTCAGCAGCTTCCTGTACGCCGCGCTGCTGAGCCACGACACGTTCGAGCGCTCGCTGGCGTTCGTGCTCGCCAACCGCCTCTCCGACCCCACCCTGCTGGCCACGGCGCGCCGGCGCCCCCGCCCGCCCGCAGCCGCGCAGGGCCCGCGCACGCCGCCCCCGCCGGCGCCGCCGCCTGCGACGGCCGCGCGAGCGTCTCTCCGTCGCTGCGCGCAGGAGCTCATGTCGATCTTCTACGAGGTGCTCAAGGAGAACGACCCGCTGGTGGAGGCCGCGCTGGCCGACATCATCGCCTACCGCGAGCGGGCGCGCTCCGGCCCTGCCATGCCCTGCCCTATGCAAGGCGCTAGCCGCTGTTGGCCGCTCCCGGCGGCGCACCTGGCGCTGCAGCCCGCCGCCCCGCTCTGCTGCAGCGCGGAGGAGCCGAAGAGCCTGTGCGCGGCGGCAGGACCCGGCGTGCGACAAGTACTCGTCGGCGCTGCTGTACTACAAGGGCTACCACGCCGTGCAGGCGCGGCGCCCGCGGCGCGCCGCCGGTCGTGCTGCAGGTGTCCTGCGCTGTGCTGCAGGTGTTCTGCGCTGGCCGCCGTCGCTCTGCCTGGCGACCGAGCCCTAGCGCGATACGCCTGCATGCCTAGCTGTGGGCGGCCGGCGCAGGTGCACCGCATCGCGCACCAGCTGTGGCTGCGCGGCCAGAAGGTTATGGCGCGCGCGCTGCAGAGCCGCATCAGGTGCCCCCGCCCGCCCGCGCCGGAAAGAGCGCGGGCTCCTGCTGCGCTTTGTGGCAGCAGCCTCTGCGGGCTGCTGCTGCGCTTGGCAGCGAGCACCTCGACAGCCCCCCCCTTCCATGCAGCGGGGCCGAGAGGCTGACGGCCCGCGCTGGCGCGCAGCGAGGTGTTTGCGGTGGACATCCACCCCGCGGCCACGCTCGGCAAGGGCCTGCTGCTGGACCACGCGACGGGCGTGGTGGTCGGTGCGCGCGCGCGCCCAACCCCGCCCGCCCCGCGCCGCCCGCGCGCGGCGCCTGGCGCGCGCCTTGGGCTCCGGACAGCGGCGCCGCCCCGCCGGCCACGCGCCTGCCGCCGCGCTCCCCGCCTGGCGATGCGCTGCTCCCAGCGCACATGAGAGCCTCCGGCGATTAAGAACATCCTGCTCCTGGGCGAGAAACTCTACCCTACCCCTACCCTAACCCATGAGATGGGCGTGCAGGCGAGACCGCGGTCATTGGCAACAACGTGTCCATCATGCAGAATGTCACGCTGGGCGGTGCGCACCCGCGCGCGCGCGCGCGCCCCCCCGCCCCGGCGTGCGCGCCGCGCCCACCCGCGCGGCCGCGCAGGCACGGGCAAGGACACCGGCGACCGCCACCCCAAGGTCATGGACAATGTGCTCATCGGCGCCTGCGCGACCGTGCTCGGCTACATCACCATTGGCAAGGGCGCCCAGGCGCGCGCCCGGCCGCACCCCGCCCCGATCGGCGGCCCGGCGGGCGCCCGACCTCCGCCGCTCGTTGGCACCGCCGCGTGTGCGCAGTGCGCCTGCGGGGCCGCGCAGGTGGCGGCGGGCTCGCTGGTGCTGAAGGACGTCGCGCCGCGCACGATGGTCGCCGGGTCGCCGGCCAAGGTCGTGGGCACCGTCCAGGGTGCGCCGCCGCCCTGCCGCGGCGCCTCCTGGGGTTTTGCGCGCGCGCCCGACCTGCTTCCGCAGCAGCTCGGGCAGCGCTCGCGCGTGTGGCGCTCCTGCCGTGCGCCCCGGACGCGCGGCGGGACCGCCCGGCCTCGCTCTCGGAAGTGGCGGCGTGGCGCGCTGCCCCTGGTCCCCAGGGGCGCGCACTGTGCGCGCCGCAGGCAACCCGGCGCAGGGCATGCACCAGTGGCTGAAGCGCGTGGACAAGCACGACGACATGTGCGACGAGTGGGAGGACCGGCTGCGCGAGTCGGAGACCGCGCGCCGCCCGCCCGCCGCCGCCGCCCCCGAGCCCGCCGCCACTGCCAGCCGCGGCGCTGGCGCAGCCGGCGCCGCGCCGGCCGCGGCGGACAAGCCGCGCGCCGCCCCCGCTCAGGCCACCGGCGGCAACGGTGTCGCGCCGGGCGCGGCCGGCGCACGCCCGCGCGCCCCGCCGCCGGCGTCCGCGGAGCAGGGGGCCGCTGGCGGCAACGGTGTTGCGCGGGGCGCAGCTGGCGCTGGCGCGGGCGCCCCGCCGCCGGCGTCTGCGAAACAGGGGGCTGCCGGCGGCAACGGCGTCGCGCCGGGCGCAGCCGGCGCCGGCGCGGGCGCCCCGCCGCCGGCGTCCGCGAAGCAGGGGGCTGCCGGCGGCAACGGCGTCGCGCCGGGCGCAGCCGGCGCTGGCGCGAGCGCCCCGCCGCCGGCGCGCGCGGAGCAGGGGCCCGCCGGCGGCGGGAGGGCCGGCAGCGCCGGCGCGAGCGGCAGGCATCCCGGCGGCGAGCAGCGCAAGAAGCCGCCGGAGCGGGTGCGCGCGCCGCGGCGGGAGACCCCGCAAAGGGTTGGGTCACCTTGCACCTATTTTGCGCGGTGATCGTGGCCCTGTTTGCGTTCGCGCGCGGGGCTGCGTAGCGCTGTAGCGTGCACGTGCAGGGCACTTGCCAGCTGTGCGGGCTGTGCGGGAGTGGCATCTGCACCCCTGCATTCTACCAGGGGCGATGCCCGGCTGGCGGCGTGCAGGCGGACATGCGCCAGGCGCCCGCGCCCTGGAAGCCACCCGCGCGGCCGAAGGCCGAGCCTGCGCCCGACATCGACTACATCATCTGAGGCCGCTGTTTTCTGCTCGTAGCGGGTTGTGGCAGAAGTTTTTCGCCAACGGTGGACGATACAGTGATGTGCACACCTTTGCATGTCTACTGCATTGCCTGATCGGGGCTGAAACTGCCTGTGTCGAGCGCCATCAGCATGGAGCCGCACCTGTGCATGCTGAAAGAGGAAGGGGCCCCCTCGTCCCCAGGTTGCCCGCTTCTTTACGTTGTAATTACGGTCGGCTACAGCGGGGGGCACGTGTAAAACTCGCGCTCTGGAGTTGGCTTACCTCGTAATAAGAGTTTGTGCGCGAAGCAGCAGTGCGCCTCAACAGCAAGTGGTGGCCAGGATGGCGGCTCCGCAGATACCCGTAACCATGCTCAGCGGCTTCCTTGGTGCCGGGAAAACCACGTTGCTCCGCTACCTGCTGGAGAACACATCGCTGAAGGTCGGCTGCATCGTCAACGACGTGGCCGGGGTGAACATTGACGCCAAGCTGATTCGCAACGACCGCAACCGCGACCGCAGCGGCGGCATCAACACCACCTCCGACCTGGCCGACACCATCGAGCTCGCCAACGGCTGCGCATGTGGGTCCCCGTCCAGCCCCACTGCCGGGATCGTGTGAGGTGCGCTGAGCAGTATTCTTCCACAGGAAATATGCGGCGCACGTGCGAGCTGTGTGGCGGTTTGGCGCACAGGCTGCAGCATCCAGGACGAGCTGTTTGCGTCGTTCGAGCAACTGCTGGCGCTGGCTGACAGCAAGGGGGCTACGTATGACCGGTGCGCGCCCCCTTCGTCCCACGCATCACGGAGCCGGACAGCCGCGCGGCAGCTGCAGGCTGTGAAAGTTGGAGTCCCTAGCGGTCCGGTCCTGCAGGTCACGGCGCCATTTGTATGATTGTGAGAGTGCGTGCCGGAGGGGGCGTGGTGACGCCGCACCAGGTTTGTCCTGGAGAACTCGGGCGTCGCCGAGCCGCAAAACATCAGGGAGAAGTTCGCAGAGGCCATCGCCGCGGGGCACCCGCTGATGGCGCGCATCTCGCTCGACACCATGGTCACCATCGTCGACTCGAGCTCCTTTATCAAGGACTACGCCTCGCGCGTCGCGCTGGCCGCCCGGCCCGACCTCGGCGAGGGCGGCAACCTGCGCCCCGTCGTCGACCTGCTGGTCGAGCAGATCGAGTGCGCGCCCACTGCGCCTTGCACTTTGGTGTGTAACACGTCGCTGCCTCCGTGAGTGCATGAGCACTGTGTTTGCAGCACCCTCATGACGTGCCTGCCTGCTTTGCTTTGAAGCTTAGCTTTGCGCCTCCGTGCCCGGGCGGCAGGTGCGCAGACTTTGTGCTGCTGAACAAGACGGACATGCTCGCCGAGCGCCAGCTCGACAGCCTGGCCGCCATCGTGGCGTCGCTCAACCCTCTCGCCAAGGTGGTCCACGCCCGCGCCCGCGCCCGCCAGCGCCGTGCTGCAGCGCATAGTGGTTGACATGCCACGCGCCTGCCCACCCTAAGCCAGACAAGCCAAGTCAGGGGGCGGCCGGGACTCGGCGCGCGCTCTGTCCGCGCCGCACGGGGGCTGACCGGCGCGGGCCTGCGGCGGCGGCGCAGGTCCTGGCGTGCGAGCGGGTGGACATCCCGACAGTCTTCGGGCCGCAGGTGCGGCCCGCGCGACCGGCGCGCGCGCGCACCTCGCGCACGGCGCACCCGCCGCCGCCCCGGCGTGCCCGCCGGGCGCAACACCGCAAGCTGACGCGCGGCGCGGCGCAGGCGCGCGGGCTGGTGGCGCACCTGAACATCGAGGGCCAGCACCGCGGGGCAGTGGCCGCCGCGCGCGCCGCGGCTGCCGAGGACCAGGCGCGCCCCGCCTGCGGGCCTTGCCCGAGTGAGTAATGGCACGGCCACTACGTTCCTGTGACCAGCGAGGTGCAGCCGCTGGCGCGGACGGCGGCGGATGAGCGCGCGCGGGCGCGCAGGCGGACGAGGACTGCGAGCAGTGCGCGTCAGAGGGCGTGGACCACGCGGCCGAGCATGCGCACGTCGGCACCACCAACGGCCACGGCCACGGCCACGGCGCGGCCGACGGCCACAAGCACGGCCATGGCCACGCGCACGACCATGGCCACGGCCATGCGCATGACGATGGCCACGGCCATGCGCACGAGGGCGCGGGCGGCGACGCGCATGAGGGCCACGGCGGCAAGAAGCACAAGCACGCGCACGCGCATGATGACCACGCGGGGCACTCGCACGCTGACCACGGCCATGCCGAGCACAGCCACGCCGAGCACGGCCATGCCAAGGTAGCTCCTCGCCCGCCCCGCACGGCCTGCCTAGGTTTCCCCTCGCGCACGGCGCCGCGCGCGGGCGCATGCGGGCGGCGGGCTCACGCGCGGCTGCGCGCGCGCGCAGGCGCGGCAGGAGACGACCGCGGCGGCGCGCTTCGGCATCCGCAGCTTCGTGTACTCCCGCAGGCGCCCGTTCCACCCGCAGCGGTGCGCCCGCGGGGCCCCGGTCGCAGCGCTGCTGCCCACCTCGCACGCCCCAACGTGCGTCATCGAGGATGATTTGGCGGCGGTCGCGTCCGCTGCAGTTCCATGCCCCATGACTGAGTGTGTGTGTTATGCGGCAACAATATACGAGTCTGCTGACCAGGCCGGCGCGCGCGCCGCGCAGGCTGCGCGAGATGGTGCTGCGCTGGCTGCCGGTGACGACCAACCGCGCGCTGGAGGGCGACGCGGCGGCGGCGGGCGCGTCGCCGATCAAGGCCGTGCTGCGCTCCAAGGGCTTCCTGTGGATGAGCCACAGCCACGCAACCGCCTTCTACTGGAGCCACGCCGGGCAGCACTTTGAGATCCGCGACGAGGGCGACTGGCGCGCCCCCCCCGCCGCTATACTAGGGCAGCCCTAACCTATCCGCCGGCTGGCCCCCGCCGCCCGGTGCCGAACTCGCAGTGTGCACTGCCACCATGCTGCCAGGTCAGCGGAGGGCCCGTCTGCGCAGGTGGGCGGCGGTGCCGGAGTCGGACTGGCCCGCGGCAGAGGCGCAGCGCGCGGTCATCCTCGGCGACTTTGACGCCAACACCGAGTTTGGCGACCGGCGCCAGGCGCGCCCCCGGGGCGGCCGCGCACTGGGCGCTCTGTGCGGCGACCCTCGGTCCTTCACACGTAACAGGATGGACGAAACGGACGCATCTGCCAATTCGGCAAGGGGTGGCAAGCGTGCGCGCGCGTCGCGCTGCGACCACATGCCTGAAGGGCATAAATGGCGGGGCGCGCGTGGGCCACGGAAAATATAAAGCCGCGGGGGCTGCGAGGCATGGACCGCGCGAGCTGCGGGCGGCGCCGCGGCGCAGGAGATAGTGTTCATCGGCGCGGGCATGGACGAGGCGGCCATCAGCAAGCAGCTGGACGCGGCGCTGCTGACGGACGAGGAGCTGCGCAAGTACGTGGCCAACTGGGCGTCCTGCCCGGACCCGCCGCACGCGCTGCCGGCTGCCGCCGGCGCGGGCGCCTGAGCGCGCGCGGCGGCCGGCCGGCGAGGCCGCGGCTGAGCGTGGCTCGGCGGGGTTTTAGTGTCTTCAATGTCCTGCGTCAGCTGTCCTGTGTCTGATGGGGCGTGCGCTTTGAGGCTCAAAGTTTGAGCATGCGTCACATGCGCCGAGCCTGCTGCCCGCTTGACAGCCTGCTGCCCGCCCGCGCAACAGTGAGGCCTGCTTATGCCTCACTGTCGAGGGCACGCTTTACCTAGCTAGGCGCTGCGTGCGGGCGTGCTTGCCTTTGCAGGGCACGGTGAATATACATCATGAAATGCTATCGCACAGCCACCGCCTCGCACAGCCCCCATCAAAGGTCGGCGTTGTGCCAGGCCGGCGCGCGCGCGCGGTCGTAGCGGTAATCCAGCGTGAGCTCGCGGCCGGCCGGGATGTCCTGCGCCGCCAGGATGGCCACGCGGTGGTCGCCCTGCACCAGCAGCACCTCCGCGCGGCAGTTGGGCTCCGTGCTGCGCGCGCGCGCGCGCGCCCGCCTCAGCGTAGTGCAGGGTAGGGTAGGGCACACGCAGGTCGCGCAGCTCGGCGGCCCGCCCGTCCTGCTGTTACCGCACGGAGGGCCCGGCGGGGCGCGGCCGCTGCCGAGGCAGCCGTGCCTGAGGCATCCAGGCAGTGCAGCGCCTGCGCGGCGCCGCACCCGCCGGCACGGGCGCGCCCTGCAGCCAGCAGGCGGGCGCATGCCCGGGCGTACTCCAAGGCCATCCGGCGAGCGGCGCGGCGGGAGCCGCAGCCGTGGGCGGGGCCGCATGCGGGCGCGCGCGCGCGCGCGCCTGTGGTTGACGAAGCGCAGCTTGTTGCCGCGCCGGCGCGCGTCCAGCACCCAGTCGCGGTCCAGGTTGAACAGGTAGGAGGCGCCGTCGCGGTCGTACGCGCGGCCGCGCCGGTCCGCCTCCGCCTGGCCCACCAGCTCACCCGTGTACTCGCCGATCAGATCGTTGCGCCGCGCGCCCTCCTGTGCGCGCGCGTGCGCGCGCGCTCGGCTCGCGGGTGCGGCCCGCCAGCCGCCAGCCTGCTGCCTGGGGCTAAACCATCAGCGCGCTGCTTGAGGCCATTGCAACACGGCCGCCCCAGCCCGCACTGCACGCAGGGCGCGCCGGCGCTCAGCGTGCAGACATGCGGCGGATGTGGCGCCGCGGCATCAGGCGCTCAAGAGGCGGCTGCACCAGCAGGAAGGCGCCCCAGCCGGCGATGTCGGAGACGCCCATGGCCACGCGCTTGTGCTGGCGCAGGCGCAGGCGCATGTTGCCGCACGCCGGCGCGCCGCGCTCGGCCTCGGCGGCGGCCGGCGCGGGCGCGCCCGCCGCGCCCGCCCCGCCCGCGCAGCCGCGGCACAGGTCCGGGTCGCACTCCATGCCTGCGCCCGCACGCCGCCCATCACCCTCCTGGGCGCAACACAGGGTAGGGTAGGATTACTTCACCCTAATCTAAAGCGCGGGCAGCGCACGCGCCGTTGAGCGCCTGCCGCGGCCGCACGCGCGCGCGACGCGCCGCCGGCCGCGGCCCTGCAGGCGCGAGCGCGGCCGGCGGCCTGCGGCGGGCGGCGGGGGCGGCGCGCGCACCGGCGGCGACGCAGGGGCAGTGGCGCGTGCGGCAGCCGCTGCGGCAGTCGCAGCCGCGCCAGCGGCTGGCGCATGCTACGCCGCACGCGCAGAACTTGTGGCAGAAGTGCTCCGCGGCCAGGCAGGCGCAAGCCGGCCCGCACGCACCCGCGCACGTGCAGGGGCTGTACGCCGGCCACGCCAGCGCGCGGTCGTGGCGCAGCCGCGTCGCCACCACCTGCCGCGGGATGGAGTAGCGGGCTGGGGCGACGCTGCTGAGCAAGGCCGGAGGGTCGAGCGCATGATGGCCCCAGGCGGCGACCGGAGGGCAGACGCGGCATGGGCGCCCCACCCCAACGCATGCCCTGCAGCACATCGCCAGTTCGGCGGGCGCACCTGCTTGGCAGCCGCGTGCTTGCGGCGCGGCGCCTCGCGCGGCTTGCGCCGGCTGGCGCCGCCGCGCGCCGCCGCCGCCGCCGCCGCCGCCGCCGCCGCCGCCGCCGCGGGCGCGCGCAGCGCGCGCGCCCCTGCGGCTGCCGCGCCGCCGGCCCCTCGCGCCTCGTCTGGCGGGGCGTCCAGGCCGCCTGCTCCCAGCCGTGCGCGCACGTCCGCGCAGCCGCGGCCGGGCACCAACAGCGCCAGGCGGCAGGCGTCTGGCCCAAACGCGGCCAGGCCGCGCGCCAGCAGGCCCTCCTCGAGCGCCGTCCAGGGCGCGCCGGGGGCGTCGCCGCCGGCGGGCTGCAGCGCGGGCGCGCTGCCGGCTGCGGCCCGGCTGGTACCGCTTGCGGCAGGGCTCGCTGTGCCGGCCGCCCGGCCTGCTCGCGCACAGGCCGCGCAGCGTCAGGCCTGGCGACGCCTCGCGCCGGCGCACCCCGCTCGACGGCAAGGCCAGCATGCCACGCCTATAATGTTCCGAATCAGGGCTCAGCTGACGCTGCAGACGCCCGCATGAGAGCCTCCTGGGAGCCCGCGGGGCAGTCGGCAGCAGGCGCCCGCACCATCGGCGCACGCGTCAGCAGCACGCGGCGGCGCTGCCTGGGCGTCGCCGGGCGCCGCCGCCGCGGGACCGCCCGCCGCGCTGCGCGCTCCGGCGCCGCCGCGCCAGCAGCCGGGGCCGCAGGGCGCCGCGCCCTCGCGCGCCGGCAGCGGCGGCGGCCGCTTGCGCTGCCTGCGCGGCTGCCGGGACGCTGACCTCTGCACGCTCGCGCGCCTGACACCGCCCCGCATGCGCAGGTGCCCGCCGGGCAGGGCCGCGCCTGGGGTGCGGGCCCGGGTGCGTGAGGCAGCCGTACGTCAGGCAGCGCATGCAGAAGCGGCTGCCGTACGCGGCCAGCGCGGCATCGCAGGCGCCCGGCGCGCCGCCTGAGGGCGCCGGACCCGGCCCTGCGGCGGCCGCGCCCGGCCTCATGGCTGCAGCAGAGCAGCACGCGCTGCGCCCACACCAGCCGTGCCGTCCGCAGCCCTCCTGCAGCCACCTCTGCATCTGCACCGCCGGGACATGGACAGCCATTGCCCCTTGAAGACCTGGATTCCACACTGGCTGCTGGCTGCAGCGGCCCCCTCGTATCACCAGTGAGGTCGGACGGCACGAGCCGCGGCGTTCCGCCACCCTGATGCGCCCCAGGCCACACAGCCCGCCCCTGAGGTGCGGTGACGGGTGCGCACCCACGCCCGCATGCTCACCCAGCGCCGGGTCAGCCGCCGCCGCCGCAGCGCACTGCGCGGGCGCCGCCTCAGTGCGCTCATCGTGAGCCTGCCTGGCGTCGTCAGAAGCGCCGCCGTGGCCGGCCGTGCCTTCGTCGCCACGAACGGCGCCCGCTCGCCCTGCGCAGGCGCGCGCTCGGCTGGCGCAGTGGCAGGCCGGGCAGCCGGTGCTCGCATAACACAACTACCGACCTCAGTGTCCATGCACGGGTCCTGACGCCTCTGCGCTGTGCGGGCGGCCACATGCACAGCCCGTGGGTTGCTGACTGCGGGCAGCTTACGCCGGCCGCACCGTCGGGCTCGTCGGCGACCTCGTTGCGCGCGAGGTAGGCCCAGGCCTGGAAGGGAGGAGCCGCCAGCTCGGGGGAGGCCGCGCGCGCGCCCGCCGCCCGCCGCCCGCCCCGCCCCGCCGGCCAGGCCGGCGCCTGGGCGGCGAGCGCGCGCGGCAGCGGGCGTCAGCCCAGGCAGGGCGCCGGCCGCCGGCGGCAAGCCTGCGCGGCGCGGCGCGGTGCGGGCGGGCAGGCGCCGGGCGCCGAGTGGGGCACGGCCGCACCTGGCCTGGCGCCGACGGCGCCCCTGTCGGCCGCGGCGCGCTCTCGCTGCTCATGGCGGCCGGCAGCCGCCGAGCGCCTGGCCGCGCAGCGGGCTGGGGCGCGCCCGAACAAAGAACGGGCTGGCAGTGCCGCCCTGGCGCCGCGCCCTCCCCGCCAGGCGCAGCAGCGCTGCGTGCACGGCTCACACAGGCGGCCAGGGCCCCGGGCAGTGGCGCACGGGCTGGAGCGGCAGCTGCCCTGGCAGCCCACCGTCCTGGCTCCTACGCGTCAGCCCGCCTCACGGCTCCATGCAGGCATCAGCGTCGCGCATCGCAAGGCTCTGCGCCCTCTATCTGTGCTGCGCACACCTCGCTCCCCTTGCGCTGAGCCTGTCAAGGCAGTTCTTCCCAGCAGCGTGTGTAAGCGGTTAGCCGAGCAGCAATGCGCTGAGGGGGGAAAGGGCCAACAGCCCCCCAGCCTTGCACGCACAGCGGTATGATGATGAGGGCGCTGAGAGTTGTGCTGTCTCTTCTGATGCAGGTGGCACTTGAGTTTGGCTGAGAGCAGTGAGTGCCTGGGGTGTGGCAAGGCTCTGCTCATCTAGGAGCAGGACTCTGGAGCTTATGGTCTGGCATTCTTCCCAGGCCCCTGAGCCAGCGTATTACAGAGTGATCACGGTCCAGCGCCTGGCAAAGACAACCCCGTACCCAGTACAGCAGCAAGCTTGTAGTGCAGCGGTCACGACTCCGCTGACAGGGCGGCGCAATGGCCGCGCCCCCACACACCCCGCGCCAGCGGCCCCTGCGCAGCAGCGCAGAGGCCTTGCGTGCTCGGCGCCCGCGCTCACTTCTTGCTCTTCCTGCCCCTCTCCTCGCCCTCAGCCTTCTGCGGCTGCTGGTAGCGCTTCGGCGCGGCCGTCTCGATGATCATCGCGCGCCGCAGCAGGTTCCCGACCGTCTCGCTCGGCTGTGCGCCGACCTCCAGCCACTTTTGTATCGCCGGCGCGTTCAGGTTGGTCTCCTTGCGCAGCGGGTCGTAGTAGCCCAGCCGCTGCCGGGCGGTCGCGGCAACGTGAGCGGGGGCTTGCACTGGACTACGGTCACGCAAGGGTTGCAGCACTGGGGGCATGAAGGTGCAGTAGAGGGTGGGGGCGGACCTCCAGGGGCCTCCCGTCGCGCCGCTCCCGCGAGTCAATGGCCACCAACCGATAAAACGGCTGCTTCTTGCGGCCAAAGCGCTGGAAGCGCAGCTGCGCGCACGTCGACCAGTATCAGGCCGACTGCAGTCCGCGCAGGTCTGCTTTGTCGAGCAGCGTAAAGCGTGTCGAACAGGGGCGCACCGCGACTCTGTTATCCACCAGCAGCGACAGCGGCCGTGCAGTCGCACAGGGCCGCGCGACCTGCGCAGCAGGCTCCAGTCAGCAACCCTCCTCTGTTTGCGGGGGCTCGCGAGCGCGCTACTGCGCGCCATATCAGCTTAGCGCGGCCATTCCAAGGTCAAAGCCCCTCGCATGGCCAAGCAAAGACCCACCGGCGAGCAGAGGCAGCGCGCGTCTGCCACGCTGGCCCGGAATGCCAGCGGTGCGCTCATTGCGACCAAAGCACGCCTGCCCTCCCCGCCCCAGCGCGCAATATGCGCTCTTGCCAGCGTCTGTGGGGCACCTAAGGTTGCAGGACACCGCCCTTATCTGGCCTGGCTGAAGGCGGCCTCTCGGCTCTTGTTATCCAAATTAGGCTTACCAGAGGGGAGAGGTGGTGTGGTTGACGAGCAGGTCACCGCCACGCACCGATGCACGAGAGGAGCGGAGGTCAGAGAACAGCTTGTGCTTGTGGAACACTGGCGCAGCCAGCGGACGGCACAGTAGGCGACATATGAGCGGGCGCGCTGCGCCGCCCCCCGCGCAGCACGCCGGCGAAGTGATATGCCTAGACAGCGACGAGGAGGCGGTGCGCAGCGGGCTGCCTGCCTGCTGAGCCTCCTGGTATCACGCGCGCTTTCCGCACCTCGGACCCGGGCTCACTGGCGCGCGCACGCGGCCGGCAGGGTCCTTCACGTCAGCCAGCACCAAAGCCAAGGCGGAGCGGTAGCGGCGCCTTGCGGCCAGGTGCGCCAGTGCAGCGGCGCGCGCAGTCAAGAGCGCGGCGCGGCAGGCGTCGCAGATCCCACACGAGCTCGCGCGGGCGGCGCAGGCCGGAGGCGCACCGCGCCGGCGGCCAGCCCAGCTGGCAACGCGCGCACGTCCGGCGGGCCCCGCAGGCCTGCCGCGGTACGTGTGAACCGCTGCCTGGAGCGCTACGACATGGTCGTCCCTGTGCCCGGACACCCTCGGCCTGACACCTTTCGCCGGGCCTGTGCGCACAGAATGCAGGAGCGAGCCACGTGGTGGTGGACCTCACGCAAGGCTCGCCCGAGGACGACATGCTGGTGACGCGCGCGGAGCCCGCCGGCAAGCGCGCGCGCCTGCTGCCGCTGCCCTTCTCCGCGCCGCAGGCGCCGCCGCCGCTCGCCAAGCCTGATGCCAAGTGTGCGATATGCCTGGAGCCCATGGTGCAGATGGCGTGCGGGCCCTGCGGGTGCGCGGCCCTCCCCCCGGGGCCTGCCTAGTGTCAGGGTTGGCGCGCGCGCCGGGCTGCCGGCGGGCGAGCGCTGGCGCATGCCGACGGGCGCCGCCGCGCGCAGGCACGTGTTCTGCGACGCCTGCCTGAAGGCCTCCGTCAAGGCGAGCAGGCGCTGCCCGACGTGCCGCAAGGCGCTGCAGCCGCGGCAGATCCACAGGATATACCTGGACTAAGGGGGTGGGGTAACTGAGGGGTGAAGTCAGGCAGCGGTGAATGCCTGTCTCAGCGCGCCTGTAGCGCAGCGGGGCCTTGCCTGCGGTGCCTGCTGGCGGGTGCGCGAGAACGGATGCCCCTGTGTGCGTGTACCCTGTACATCAGACCGCGCGGTGAGCAGCGAGTTTGGGGCGTGGAGGGTGGGGAAAGAATGTGCAGCCTGCATGCTACGCCCTGCAGGGACTGAGTGCCAGTGCTTCAAATAGCACATGTGACCTGTTACAGTGACTCTCATGCTAGCAAGCGCGCCATGCCTGGTTCGACGCTGTGCCCTACTATCAGAGTTTGGCACCTTGCCTCAGACACATGTTCACACCAGCGCCACCCTCGCCGTGCCTAGGAGCACAGCCTGCTGAACGCCGACTGCTGCAATAGGCTACGCCACCCGCCGCCACCCCCGCCGGGCTGCCTACAAGCCCAGCTTCGTGCGCCGCCAGTGACGCCGCTTTGCGTTGTACCTGGCGCCGGCAGAATGCCCATGTCACCACCAACTCACAAGCACAAAATTGTCACAGGTATGGTCCTGGAAAACTATATATCCTAGTTTCAGGCGGTGAACTGTAGCGCACACCCATGTGCTCAACGCGCACAGAGCGGTCACGCAGCCTCGACTTTTGAAACTAGCCCTGTTTGAGCTAGGCCCACTACAAAGAGCAACCAACACAGCCGCACTACATCAAAGTCTGCACTTCCGGAGCGCCTGCACTCTGCAGCATCGCAACCAGTGGAGCCGCCAGGCCAGCTTGCGCAGAGAACTCTCTACGCCAACAGCCCAGCTGACGCCTGCGCACGGAGCTCCGCGCGCTGGCCCCGTCCCAGACCCTCAGCCTGAGCAGCGGCGCGCCTGATCTTGTTGTTGGTCCGGAAGCGAATCCACTGCGGGATGGGCCGGTTCTGCTTCGCCTTCTTCGCCAGCACGCGCTTAATCTTGAACGTCTTCTGGGACGGCTGCCGCGCGCGCACACGTAAACGGTCAGTGCCGGCCTTCAGGCCTTGGCCTTCGCCTCAGAGTGCTCTAACACGTTCCTCCCAAATAGCCGCAACGCCCCGATAAGGCTGTGCGTGGCTACAAGCGCAGGTGCAACTGCACCCCGCGCGTGTGCTGCCGCAAGCGCAGGAATGTCTCCATCGCAAAGGCGCACCATGGTGACACAGCCTCTGGGCGCGCCTCCGCCCACTGCCCTCCAGAGACCAGGCGAGGCAGGAGGCGGCTCGCCCTTCTCTTAGGAGTTACCCTCTTGCAGGGCATTGTCCTATACAATAACATCATCCAGCTGCCTCGGGCCATCTTGCCCAGGAGTCCACACATACGCAACTCTTGATCGCTTTGTGGCCAAGCAGTGTAGTTGTCTTGCTTGCTTTGTGGCCAAACACAGTGGTAAACAGCTGGTGTAGAAAGAGAGGCGTGCGGCAGTGGGGAGGGGTGTTACAAGCGTGGTCGGAGCGAACAGTCTTCTTTGCACACACGCACGGGAGAAAGAAAAGACAGCTCCGCCAGCTCTGTGCCCCCACTTTCACTTGCACGCTTCCAGATGCTGTGGGGAAGCATGCGCGGGGAGAAGCTCCTAGCCGGGGGACTGCAGCCCCTGGTTCGCCCCAACAAGCAAGTTGCGGCAGCAAAGGCATGGTGCATGCGTGCCCTTGCTGCAAAACGGCGCGCTGATGCAGCTGCATCGCCTTCGCCTAACAAGCCACAGTCCGCCACACCGCACCGCGCCCGCCGTTCAGCAAGTGCTAACACAGCACGAATTAAACGCTACGTCGCAGGAGCGGCCGGACTACCTTTAGCAGAGACAAAGACCTGCTATCCGCGCCGCAGTCCCGCACACAACAAAGGCGGGCTTCATCAACTTGCCCTGCACTCGCCCGGCTCT
>JAABUV010004504.1_pt1 | contig 16611 bp, 18 predicted proteins | sample 5559971 | NCBI WGS metagenome assembly JAABUV01 (sample SAMN10711881, study PRJNA513362) | rock metagenome | isolation source: Antarctica rocks | place: Antarctica: Victoria Land, Knobhead nord | collected 2015-12-19
CCCAAACGCACGGTCAGGTCGAGCGCCGCCTCATAGTCCACGGTTTTGAATGTTCTACTCATGCTTCCTACTGTACCACCATGCGCGGGATGGAGAGCCCGCTTCTCTCCGACAAACTGCTAGCGGGGGTTGACGCCGTCGTCCTGACGCACGAGCACGATGACCATACCGACCCGACAACGCTCACGGTGTTGCTGGCGCACACGCAGGCCCTGGTTATTGGGTCGGCCGCCTGCGTCGCGGTTGCCCACGGCATCGGTTATCCGCCAGAGCGCTGCCGCGTGCTAAGGCACGAGCAGGCGCTTGCCGTCAAAGACGTGCGTCTGACGGCCGTCGCCATGCATGACCCCGGTGCGCAAGACTGCAATGGCTACGTCGTCGAGACACCCGACGTTGCTATCCTACAGTGTGGCGACAGCCTGTATTTTGACGGCTTTCGCGCGCTCGCCCGTCGTTGGACGTTGGACGCCATCCTTGTGAGTGTCGGAGTGAGCCCACCGGGCGAGACCCCCTATATGGACGAGGCCGATGCGGCGCGGGTGGCGCGTGACAGCGGCGCGCACACCCTCATCCCACAGCACTTCGATCTTTGGCAGAGCACGACGATGGATCCGCGTCACGTGGTAACCGCCGCCAGCTGGTATTGCCCGCGCACAGTGGTCATCCCCGCCTATGTCAAGCGGCGCATAACCATCTCCACACAGTAGGGCGGTACGGAAGGATACGATGGACCGTTACGGCACAACGCATCAGGCAGCAGCCGCCCTGGGAGTGGGCCGCGTGGATCGTGACGCCGCGTCCAGAGGCGACGGAGATATCATAGTCCCTCTGGGAGCGGAGACCGGGCCGCTGTCGTTGTCGCTAAAGAGGAGATTACCCCGTGTCACAGCCACCGGCTGGCCTATCCGCGATTGGTCCGCTCCCCACGGGCACGACGCGACCTGCACGGCATGGTCGAGACGGAGGTGCGCCAGCCGTGACCGGTGAGTTGCCCGCGCCTACGCCCGTCACGGCGGACGACGAGCGCCCATGTGACGTGGTGACCCTGGGTGAGGCCATGGTCTTGCTGTGGCCGGCCGGCGACGAGACCCTGGACGACGCCGCGACCTACGAGCGCTCGTTCGGCGGCGCGGAGAGTAACCTGGCGATCGCGCTGGCCCGCCTCGGGCTGCGTCCCCGCTGGATCAGCCGGCTCGGCGCCGACCCCTTCGGACGCTATATACGCGCCACTCTTGAACGAGAGGGCGTGGTCGTCGATACGCCCTTCGATGCGGACGCGCCCACGGCCGTCTTCTTCAAGGAGCGCGTCGCCCATGGTCCGCGCCGCGTCTACTACTATCGTCGCGGTTCCGCGGCCAGCCGGATGGACCCGGCGGACCTGCGCCCCGCCCAGTTCGCGGGGGCGCGCCTGCTGCACCTCACGGGCATCACCCCCGCGCTCTCGGCGGGCTGCGCCGCGACCGTGGACCGCGCGCTCACGCTCGCGCGCGCGGCGGGAGCGCGCGTGTGCGTCGACCCCAACGTGCGGCCGCAACTCTGGCCGGAGCCCGCGGCCGGGATCGTGGCCCTGCACGCCCTGATGGCGCGCGCCGACCTCGTCCTGCTGGGCGACGAAGACGCCGCCTACCTGTTCCCCGGCCTCTCCGAGGAGGCCGTCCTGCGCGCGGTCCGTGCGCTGGGTCCACAGCTGGTCGTGCTCAAACTGGGGGCGCGAGGCGCGCGGGCCATGGTCGAGGATGGGGAAGATGTGAGCGTCGCGCCCTACCCCGTCGCCGTCGTCGACAGCGTGGGCGCGGGCGATGGTTTCGACGCCGGGTTCATCGCGGGGCTCGTGCACGGCGACCCGCTCGCGCGCTGTCTCGCGCTCGGCGCGCGCGTCGGCGCCGCCGCCGTCGCGACGACCGGCGATTGGGAAGGCTATCCGACGCGCCGGGCGCTTGGCCTCCCCCTGGCTCCTAACGACTAAGACTTGATGACCAATACGTGACGACTCCCAACCTCCGACTTCCGACTCACGACTTCCGACCAAGGAGAGAACGATGCTCAATCACGACGAACTACTGGAGCGCACGCGACACGCTCGTCTGGTGGCGATCATCCGGCTGCGCCACGACGCGCCGCTGGTACGGGTCGCGGAAGCCCTGGTCGCGGGCGGCGTCCGCGCCCTGGAGTTTACGTTGACCTCGCCCGGCGCGGTCGCGGCCATCACCGCGTGTCGGGCGCGGTTCGGGGATGACGTCATCGTGGGCGCCGGGACGGTGCTCGACGCGGAGGAGGCGCGGCGCTGCCTCGACGCGGGCGCGCAGTTCCTGGTCTCACCCGGCTTCGACCCGGCGGTCGTCGCGCGAGCACGCGAACGTGGCGCGCTAGCGATGCCCGGCGCCTTGACCCCAACGGAGATCGTGACGGCCTGGCGGGCGGGGGCCGACGTGGTCAAGGTCTTCCCGGCGCACGCATTCGGTCCGCGCTACATCGCCGACCTCCTGGCGCCCTTGCCCCAGATTCCGCTCATGCCCACAGGCGGCGTAGACGAGACGAACGCGGCCGCCTACCTGCGCGCGGGCGCCCTCGGCGTCGCCGCCGGCGGTAAGTTAGTGGCCGAGGACGCCGTCACGCGGGCCAACTGGGAGGCGCTGACCGCACGCGCCCGCGTGCTAGTTGCAGCCGTCCAAGGGGTCTGCGTCCAGCCATGAGGGTTTGGGTTTGGACACCGGCGCTCCCGATCGCGTACGGACGACACAACCCGACGCGCTTACACGTCGTCTCGTAGGCCGGACTCCTGACCATGATCTGAGCGATTGTGCGCTTTGACGGCGTTGTGCAGGCGCAGTTCCTTGAACTGCGGGAGTTCCGCCAGCGCGTCGTCCTGCGGCGCATAGCCGACCAGGGTGCGCGCATCCGAGATGTCGAGCCGCTTGAAGCGATTATCGCTGAGCGCGTGCAGGATGGCGAAGTGGACGTCCTCGACGTCGATGCAGCGCACGATGAGTTGGTGCAGGTCACGCCGCGAGACGAAGGCGTCGAGATACGGCAGGCCACTCTCCTGCTGGACGGTCTCCGTCGGCTGGAACGCGCCAATCCGCAGGGCGATGACCGAGAGCCCCTCCTGTTCGGCCATGTAGCGTCCCAACGCCTCACCGAAACACTTGGAGACGCCATAGAGGTCGCCCGGGTTGACGGGATCGCCGGCCTTAACCTGTACGTCAACGGGATAGCCCGAAACGGCATGGATCGAGGATGCGTAGACGACGCGCCGGCACCCGGCGCTCTTGGCCGCCACAAAGGTATGATACGTCCCGATGATGTTGGTCGGGAGCAGGCTGTGCCAGGTCGCGGCGGGTCTCGGGTCGCCGGCTAGATGCACGACGGTATCCATGCCTTGGCAGAGATCCTTCAGTCGCTCCAGGTCGCCCAGATCGGCCACGACGACCTCCCCATGCTCCTCAATCGCCGCGCCTTGCGCCGCGTCCTGCACCATCAAGCGCAGGTCATAGTGATCCGGGGCATGGGCGGCAAAATAGGAACCGATATGACCGGCGGCCCCGGTGATCAGGACGCGCCGCGCCCGGTCCTCGGTGCGCGCCAGCGGGCTGGCCGCAGTGAACGTATCCATCATAGCGTCCTCCTCCTCATCTCGTTCGCTGACCACCATCAGTGCGCAGGGTGTACTCACCTGTGACATGGATCGCTCCATACCGCGTTTCCATCCGATGACACACTCTGGGACACACACCGATCACCCATCTGTGCCAGTCGCGCGCCGCGACGCGCACCGTCGCACGTGCCTGTGTCATCTGGCGCTGCCCAGGTTCAGCGCGCCCCCACCATCGCCGCTGGACTCCGCCTGCATGCGTGGAGGTGCATACCGGGCTCACGCGGTGCGCTCCACCCACCCTCCGCGCTCATGGATACGCAGGCGTCCCATCCGGCGTGCGTGTTTGCGTCCATTCGATCGTCTCATGCGCGCATGGATAGCGGGCCGCTTCCCGTTCGTCGAGATCGACGCCCAAGCCCGGGCGGTCGTTCGGGTACATATAGCCCGCCCGTACGTCGGGACACCCCGGAAATATCGCCTGCTCCTCATCCGTGAAAGGCATCCATTCCTGGACGCCGAAGTTCGGACACGAGAGGTCGAGGTGGAGGTTCGCCGCGTGGCCGACCGGCGAGACATCCGCCGGGCCATGCCAGGCCGTGCGCACGCCGAACGCTTCGCACAACGCGGCCAGCTTGCGCGCCGGTGTCACGCCCCCGATGGCGCTGATATGCACGCGGATAAAGTCGATGAGGCGCGCGGTGATCAGCGGCATCCACTCCGTCGGGTTGACAAACAACTCGCCCATGGCGAGGGGGACGGCGCACTGCTGGCGGATGGCGTGAAACCAGGCGATCTGTTCCGGCGGCAACGGATCTTCCAGGAAGAACAGCCGGTAGGGCTCGAGCGCCTTGGCCAGACGCACCGCCTCGATCGGCGCGAGGCGCTCGTGGATGTCGTGCAACAGCGCCACCTCCTCTCCGACCTGCGCGCGGACGTGCTCAAAGAGGCGCGGGACGCCACGGGCGTAGCTCTCGGGATCGAAGTAGACACCCCGAACGGCTCCGTCCGGTGCCGGGCGTGTCGGGGCCGCCCCACCATATCCGGCCATCTGGCAGCGGATGTAGTGGTATCCCTCGTCCATGAGCGCCTGTACTTTCTCCGCGACCTCCGCTGGGTCGCGGCCGTCGGTATGGCGGTACACGGCAGCGGCCTCGCGACATTTCCCGCCCAACAATTGGTAGACCGGGAGGCCGGCCAGCTTCCCCTTGATATTCCACAGGGCCATATCGACGCCGGACATGGCGTTGTTGAGCACGGGTCCATTGCGCCAGTAGGAATTGACGTGCATGGTCTGCCAGATATCCTCGATGCGCTGCGGATCGCGACCGGTGAGGAGTGGCGCGAGGTAGTCATCGATGACCGCGCGCACGGCGAGATGGCGTTGGGTGAACGTGGCGCAGCCCAGGCCGTAGAGCCCCGGCTCGGAGGTCTCGACTTTGACGATGACGAGGCGGAGGCCCCGGGGCGCCGTCATGATTGTGCGTATGGCACGGATAGTGAGCGTGGACATGAATACCTCGAATCTTCCTGCTTTAGACTAAACGGTCCATCCGTCAAGTAGGGATCGGTTTTTGAGCCGCGTGGATGCGCATGTGACGCCCATATTCATGCGTAAAGCCTGGTCATTGTGCCCATCGTAGCGGCACATAGGCACACGATAGGGACTTACCGGATGGACCACTAAACACATGACCATTAATTCGGCACGTTTTATGCCCGAATAACGCTCAACCGACTGCACCAGACGTCTGGTGACCTGTGTAGCGTGCGAGAGTGACGATACAGGTCGCACCTGCGCATGTGATACCGCTTACTCGGATGGGTGTGTTCGCTACGTGAAGTCCAGTTCATGCCCTATTGGTGATAAAGAGATAACACGTTTTTCACGGTCGTTGAGGGCAAAATGTGTTACTATCCGGCGATGGACCACCGTCTCAAATCCAGGTGTGGGGCCGGCGCATCTTATGTGCATTCTTACACCGGCACCCCACGGCCCCTTACCCTGGCATCCGGTGGCCCCTTAGCGGTACTTTGTTGGAACAGGATGAGGTGAGCTGGATCGACGCCGAAAGGTGGCTGTTGACGGCGGCAAATACGCCTTGAACCGCCTTCCGACCAACGATTCGGCGCCGGTTTTTCATCGTTCAGTACCATTGCTGTCGGAATCAACAAAGTACCGTTAGGGACGCGGAAATAGCTACGCATCCCATAGATCTCCAGGGGCATTAAGGAATATCGGCACACCACTTGTCCAGCGAGGGCAGCCGCGCTATCTGTATGGTGGCTAGATGCCGCATAAATGCAGTGGTAGCATCATCGTTATTGTGCGGATGCGGTGTCTAGCCACCACAGGCGTATTGGCACAGTCATGCGAAGGGGTGCGCGACGTGGCCTCATTCATGCCGCGTCATGCCCCTGGTAGCCGCGCTCGGAGCGGGCGCGTGGTCGTAATGCTGGAGGACCAACGATGGAGTATCGTCCACTGGGACGCACCGGTGTGCAAGTCAGTACGCTGTGCCTGGGCGTGATGATGTTTGGCGGCAAGACCGATCAGGCCGAGGCGACGCGCATGGTCGACCGTTTCCTGGACGCCGGCGGCAATTTTATCGACACGGCCAACGTCTATCAGCGCGGTGTGTCGGAGGAGATGACCGGGCGCGCCCTGGCCGGCGGGAAGCGCGAACATGTGGTCCTGGCGACCAAGGTTCATGGGGCGATGGACGACAACGATCGCAACATGCAGGGCAACCACCGCCGCAACATCATCCAGGCGTGCGACGCCTCGCTGCGCCGTTTGGGGACCGACTATATCGACCTCTACCAGATCCACCGGCCGCAGTCGAGCGTGCCCATCGACGAGACGCTGCGCGCGCTCGACGACCTGATCCACGCGGGCAAAGTGCGCTATGTGGGCACGAGCACCTACGCCGCCTGGCAGCTCATGGAAGCGTGGATGGTCGCCAAGGAGGTGGGGCTCACCCATTTCGTCTCCGAGCAGCCGCCGTACCACCTGCTTGACCGGCGCGTCGAGCGCGAACTGATCCCGTTCTGCCAGACCTACGGGGTCGCGGTGATCCCCTGGAGCCCGCTCGCGGGCGGCAAGTTGACCGGCAAGTACCGGCGCGGACAGGCGGCGCCGTCCAACGCGCGCGAGAAGCCCGAAGACTTCAGCGAGGACACCTGGCGCGTGCTGGAGGGCCTGGAGCGGTTGTGCACGGAGAAGGGCTGCACGATGACGGCCTTCGCCCTGGCCTGGTTGACCGCGCAGCCTGGCGTGACGAGCCCGATCCTGGGCCCCCACAGCGTCGCGCAGCTGGACGAGAACCTCGCGGCCAACGACGTCACGATCACGGCGGAGGACCGGGAGCGCGTTGACGCGCTGATCCCACCGGGGACGCACACGGAGGACTACTACCGCGCCGACTTCGGGCCGCACCCCTATCGGTGGTAGAGGGCGCGGCGGATGCCCGTATGAGGGTAGAGTGTTGGATCCTTGGCTCATCCGGCCAATGAAACAGCGCGGATGAGCCAAGGATCCAACACAGGGACCGTGCGCCCCCCTGGTAGGGCGACGTCGCCCTACCAGGGGGGCGCACGGTCCCGCCCCGCAGTTATGGGGGTGACACTAATACTACAACGTTACTTCGCTAGACTCACCTGTGGAGACCGTCAGACAAGGGGGCAATCTGGCCGCCAAACTGAGCGGTCGCACGCCTGCTTCCAGGTCGCTAGCACGGCCTAAGGGGACACGTAGCGTTGTAGTACTAATAGAGCGTGCGGTAGGAGAACGGCGCCCAGGCCAGGACGGCGTAGATCTGCGTCATCGCCGCCTGCTCAAGCAGCTGGGTCGGCGTGCCCGGCGTGAACACGAACAGGCCCGTCGCCGGGTCGCGATACGTGCTCCACACGCGGTCGGCGTAGCCCTGCATCGCGGCGACATAGGCCGCGTTGTGGTCGGCCGCGTAGAGCAGCAACAGATTCTTGAAGAAAATCGAGTTGAAGTACGCTGGCTGTTTGTCCAGCCGATTGTCGCTGCCGTAGTAGGCCAGCGCCGCGTCGGCGATCTGTTCCGCCCGCCGCAGGTACGCCGGGTCGCCCGTCACCTGGTAAAAGAGCACGTTGACGCCGATCGGCACGCCCTGGTTATAGCTCCACTTGGTCTGATTGATCTGGCCGGAGAGAGTGATGTGGTCCCAATAGAGCCCGTCGCTGGGGTCGCGCAGCGTGGTGTTGACCCAGTCGTACATCTTCGTGGCCCAGGTGAGATAGAACGCGTCGTGCGTGATCTGGTAGAGGCGCAAGCCGACCTCGGCGTTGGGCATATTGGAAACCGTGTTGCGATCCTGGCTCCACGAGGCCTGCGTCCAGAACACGCCGCCCGGCGCGGGATGCGCCGTGTTGTCGTCCCAGCCCTTGGTGGCGAGGGCGAAGATCGCCTTGGCGCGGTCGAGCGAGGACGGGTCGCCCGTCATGAGGTAGTGCTGGGCTGATTCGAGCCCGACCCACGCGTTGTCGTCGTAGAACTTGTCCCCGCTGCCCCCCAGTGGCGGGTCGACATAGGAGTCGTAGCCGGGCGGGCTCGGCTGCAGCGCGGTCGTGGTGATGCCCTTGTTCGGGACCAGTCCGCTCGCGCTATAGTAGTGCGCGAGGCCAGCCAGGCGGTCCTGCACGGCGGCGTGGTAGCGGACACGGCCGAACGTGACGAGCATATTGGATAGGTCGATCGTGGCGGCCGTGGCCTGCGAGAACGGCCACTCATACGAGTAGAGGTTGTCGCGCTGCTGCGCCGGGTACTGCTCCCGGTACAGGCTGGTCCCATCGTCTGTGTAGAAGTAGCGCTGCATCGTGGTGTACGAGGCGATGGCTCGGCGCAGGTTATCAAACCGATACGCGGCGGCAGGCGTGTGCGTCGCGGCACCGGCGGCAGGCGTGTGCGTCGCGCCGACGGTGGCGCACAGCAGGGCGCCGAGCGCCAGGGTCACGCAAAGGGTCTTACGGAGCATGGGCGTGTCCTCCTGTTATCCACGATACAGGGTGTGTATCCTGTCTATTATACAGGGTGTGTATCCTGTCTATGACGGCAGCGTCCGGCGGCCTTACCCCGCGACGTTGCGACCCTCCTCCCATGGGTCATCACGTCCCGTCGCCCAACGCAGGACGAACGCGCCGAAGAGGCTGTTGGCCCAGGCGAACCACGGGCGTGTGAACCGCGTGGGGTCGTCCAGATCGAAGCTCTCGTGCATATAGCCGGTCCCTGCGGTCGTTTCAGCCCGCATGCGCACGAGCTCGTCCTGCGTCGCGCGGTTCACCGACGTCAGCCCTTGCATCACCAGCACAGGTGTCTCGGTCGGCCGCTACGTGGGCGACCCGCGCCGCACCACGCTGGGTAATCTCCCCGGCGGCCCACCGCCCGCCTCCGTGCTACTGGCAGCAGCCAGTGTGCCGGTCACAGCGACACACGCGCCGCCAGCGCCCGCCGATCCAGGTCAGGTCAGCCTCCGCGACCTCCGCATCATCCAGCTCTACGAGGGCCACAACGGCGAGCCACGCCCGCTCGCCGCCGCCGACACGGCCACCGTGCTCCGCATCCTGCGCGCCGACCTCGCCTGGGTAGAGCGCGCCGGCCGCCGCAGGGAGGCGTAACTACGCGGGCGGGGCCGCCGCGTCGAGGTCGCGGACCTCGTCCGGGCTCAGCGTGATCCCCGCGGCACCGAGGTTGTCGCGTACCCCCTCGGCGCGGGTGCTGCAGGGGATGGGGATGATGACGGGCGACTTCGCCAGTAGCCAGGCCAACACGACCTGATAGGGTGTGACCCCGTGGCGCTGGGCGACCCGCGCCACCGCCGCGATGTCGCCCAGCCGCTTCGCCCGTCCGCCGCCGCCGAACGGCGAATACGGCAGGTAGGCGACGCCTCGCTCTTCGCAGGCCCGCAGGACGCCATTGTGCTCGTCCTGCCGCTGCCAGTGGCTGAACTCGTTCTGCACGCTGACCACATCGACCAGCCGTTGGGCCGCGTCGAGTTGGGCGACGGAGACGTTCGAGAGGCCGACCATGCGAATCTTGCCCTCGCGCTGTAGATCGGCGATGGCCCCGACCGACTCCTCAAAGGGTACCTTTGGATCGGGTCGATGGAATTGATAGAGGTCGATGGCTTCCACACCCAACGCGTCCAGGCTGGCCTCGCAGGCCCGCCGCAAGTACTCGGGGCTACCGTTGACGTCCCAATCGCCGTTCGGCCGGAAGTGCCCCCCCTTGGTCGCGACCAAGATGTCGTCGAACGACTTGCCGTAGGTCCGCAGGGCCTGAGCAATCAACCGCTCGTTGTGCCCCTTGTCCACCTCGTCGAGGCAGTACGCGTCGGCCGTGTCGATCAGCGTCACCCCTCCGTCGAGGACCGCTTTGAGCGTCACCATGGCCTGCTCCTCCGGCGGACGGCCTTCCACGGACAGATACATCGCGCCGTAGCCGATGTCGCCGACCTGCCGGGTCCCGATGCGTCGCTGCTCCATTGATAACTCCTCGTCTTTGTCTTTCATAACGTGTCCGAGCGCCCAACGCATGCGGCCGCCCGTAAACGTCCGCGCGGCCGCTCGTCATATCTTACTACAGCCGCACGTAAAAAATAGCAGGAATTAAGATAGAAGGGAGACGATGTCAAGGGCGATTTATTTTTGACCCACTAACGCCGAGATCTGCACCTACACGTCCCGCGTTGCGGCGACAATTCGCCGCCACATACAAGGGGGAGATATGGTAACCGAGCCAACCGATCAGGTAGGAACCCGCCTCATGTTCGAGAACGACCGCGTGCGCGTCTGGGACTTAGCGCTCGCACCCGGCGCGTCCCTTGCCAAACACATCCACAGGACCGATTATTTCTTCATTGTCGAGTCCGGCGGCCTCGTCCGCTTCGCCGACCCCGATAATCCCGCCGACTACCATGACATTCAGTTCGAGGACGACCAGGTGACGTGGGTGCCCGTCAGCGACAGCGGCCACGTCGACAACCGCCTGACCAACATCGGGACGAAGCGCCACCGCAACTACGTGATCGAGATGAAGCACGGCTAGCGCCGGCTACGCCACCACGACAGGAGGGCCATCATACGTCATATTCGGTGGTCCCATCCCAACGCGACCGGTCTGTGCGCGTCGTCTCCCAGGAAAGGGTACGCCCGTGCACAGGCCGGTCTCGTCGGGACATGCTATGCTGGGCATGGCACACCCACCTATGAAAGGACAGGCTTACAATGCAATTCTACAGCCTCCAAACCAAGGCTACCATCGAGGTCCCCGATGAGCAGGTCGAGCGCACCACCATGGCCAACGGCCGCCCCGCCGCCCGCGCCACCATTGAGCGTGATGGCAAGACCCTCAAGCTCTTCAAGTTCCTCCCCAACGCTGCCGTCCCGGCGTCTACGGCGGCGACAGCGCCGGCCGCGCCCGCCGCCAAACCAAAGAAGGCCAAAAAGTAGACGTCGTGTAGGCGCTGCTGGCCGTCGCCCCCGCGCCGCCGCTTCAATGAGCACGTCCTCAACGGGGAGGAGCGGCGCCGCTCGTGGTCATGCGTGCGACCGATCACACATGCCGCCCTCTAAGACCGCGACCTCCGCGACACCAAAGAGACCATACACGGTCTTCATACCGGCCACATGCGCCCTTCATGAACGTGTGCGATGCTGGGAACGTAACCCGAGCGGGGCCTGCCTTGACAGTCCGGCGCTAGCGTGGAACGGGGTACCGCGGTAGGGCCGTCCTGGGACCGGTCGCGCCCCGCTCGGGCTATCTATCCCTCCCTGCGTCCATCGCCGCGCGCTAGCTGCCAGCAGTAGTCGTCCGCGTCCACGTCATCCCAGCTCGCCGCGTACCATTCGACCGGCCGCGCATCGGGCGTCCCGCCCAGCGCCCCCACCAGCCCGTGCATCCGCCCGTGCCCCGCGTCGCGCCCGGCACCGAGCAGGGTCCATGCGGGGGCCGTCCTGTCTGCCGCCCGCGCATCTTTGGCGTCGACCTCCCCCAGCTGGTAGGCTAGCGTCAGCGCCACCGCCTCTCCCTCCGGCAGCCCTGGCAGCCGCCGGTAGATCGCGCCCGCGTCCATTTTGCCTCCCTCCATTCGCCTGGTCGCACAGGCGCTTTCACGCGCCCAGCGCGAACGTCCCCACCACGTCGGTCACGCTGGCGTCCACGTCGATCCCATACGTCCCCAGCCACGCGTGGCCGAACGCCTCGGCCGCCGCGGCGGTGTCCCCGTCTTCGAGCGCGTCGAGCGCGTCGATCAGCCCCTCGTTCGCCCCGTCGATATGCTGTGGCCCGACGTTCCGGGGCCGGGCGCGATCCTCGTTGTACGCCAGGACCATGACCCGGCACGCCCCCACGTCCAGCCCCTGCTCTTGCACCCGCTCCCGGAACGCCCACGCGTTGGTCGAGCGCGCCACGCCGCGCGCCTCCCCACCCTCTTTCTGCCACCGCCGCACCGTGCGCACCTCCGTCGCCCCTGCGTTCCCGCACCATGGCCCAGGCCGGCCCTTGTAGCCTGACTATTCAGGTGACCTGTTATAGTTGAAGCATCGCATGTGCATAGAGGCGACGGCAGCGGGGATCGTGTATCCCCGGCCCGTTCGCACGTCGGCCTGGACTATGTAGTCGACAGGCCGGCCCTATGTCTTTACACGGCGCATCGCGCTGAGGATGACGCGCGCGGCACGGGTCCCCGCGCTGCCGGCGTCCACCTCATCACCCCGTCGCGCCCGGTACCCCCACCTCGCACACGGCCGCCGGGGTGGGGGATGAGGATGGACCATGCTAGACAGCGTCGCGTGTGCGTGACGGCCACAGGCAGAGGGTGCCGGCCCGCTGGGGAGGACGCGATGAACGACGACGAGATTTTGGCCCGCATTCAGGAGTTGGTCGGCCAGGAGCAGGCGCTCCGCCAGCAAGAGGCGGATGGGCGGACGACCGACCCAGGGCAGCGGCGGATGCATGCGCTCACGGTCGAGATGGACGAGCTCTGGGATCTGGTGCGCCAGCGGCGCGCCCTCCGCGACGCGGGGCAGGACCCCGACGCGGCGGGGCAGCGCGACGCCCCGACCGTCGAGCACTACATGCAATAGCCGGCGGCGGCATCCACCGGCCCTCCGCCGACGGCGGAGATCTGCCTCTGTCCGTGGAGAGAGGCGTTCGGGCGCACGGCCAGCCGGCCCCACAGCGTCCGACGGCACGCCCCTCCCGATCCGCTTCAAGGGGAAAACCGCATGGATCACACGCGCCCACCTGAGCAGCAGGACGCCCGCGCGCGCCGTGTGCTTCAGGAGTGGGTCGCCGCCAACGCGCGGCAGCAGTCCCTGGTGCACCAGATCATCGATTGGTTGGACGAGCGCGCGCACGACGCCGGCGATGAAACGGCCTACGAAGCCGCGCAACGCCTCCTCGATGTGCTGCGCGCGCTCGGGGACGATCAGCGACGCGCCACGGCCGCGTGCGACACGCTCGCGGCGCTCGAGGGGCAGGACGAGGCGCGCTAGGCCAGGTCTGTCGGCCCCTGTCCGCCGTGCCTGGGGTCGGACAACGAAAGCTGCGTAGAACAGCCATTTGACACCAATAACAGCTGCGAAGGGGCGAAACTGGTCCCCAAATAACGATTAGCGGTCGAGTTTGATGTCTGAACGTCCTGTTAGCGGTCGAGTGAGGGAGGTGTATCCAGCCAAAAACTAGCCCTCTAACAGGACTGAGCCGCTAACAAGGCACTCAAACTGGGTATCAACCGTAGAAATTGGCGCTCTGCTCATATGGCATGCCATAATTGGCTGTTCTACGCAGCTTTCGTTGTCCCACCCCTGCCTGGGTGTGCCGCCGGGCAGGCATCCCGCCCCTGGCTGGCAGGCGTTCATGACGTGCGCCGTGCGTCACAGTTAGGTGCGCCGCACCGATCATGGTAGGCGCACCAACGCGCGCGCCTCCTCCGGGTGACGCTGACCGTCTCATCCACGCGCACACGACCCTCCACGGGGACGCCACGCACGAGATCGGCGCGGCCACACCGCGCACAGATTGGCCCACCTACGGTGACGCTCCCCGCACACCTACGGTGACGTCACGCGTCGCCGTAGGCGTGGGACCTACGCACGTCCTGGGACGCCTTACAACGCCGCGTCCCATGGCACACGGTGTGTCGGGCGACAAGCGCCCGCCCCCTCCCCGTCCGCAGACGGGCGCGCGCCCGACCTCCCGCCCCGGCCCCCATCAGTCGCTCCCGCACGTCACGTCCGTGCGTTTTACGGCCAGCCGCTGGGACACCCACCTAATGCACGGATGTGTCAACGACGAGCACCGCCACCAACACAGCCATAAGACCATCCTGGCGCGTGTTACCTCCCCCATATGGGCCATACCGGTGGTGCGCCCTCTTGTCTACCCTGTCCTCGACACACGACGAGCTCGGTCATGATTAGAAGGACACTATGGACATCTCCCCCGCCTCCGATGCGGCGTTGCTCTCCCGCGTCGCGGCCGGCGACGGCGCCGCGTTTGACGATCTCTATGCGCGCTACGCGCCCAGGGCCGCGGTGCTTGCCCTGAGCATCCTCCACGAGCCCGCCCTCGTGGAGGATGCCGTCCAGGAGGCGTTCCTGGCCGTCTGGCGCCGCGCCCCCACCTACGACCCCGCGCGCGGCAGCGTCCGCTCCTGGCTGCTGACCATCGTGCGCCACCGCGACATCGACGATTGCCGCCGCCGCCACGACGACCGTTGGGTCGATGTCGCGGCCTTGACCGAGGTCTCCGACGGCATGGACACGCACGAACTGGCCTGCCAGCACGCCGAGGTCCAGCTCGTGCACGCCGCCCTCGTCCGCCTGCCCGCGGCCCAACGCGCGTCGCTCGCCCTCGCCTACGCCGCGGGCTACACCCACCCCCAGATCGCCCGCGTCCAAGGCGTCCCCCTCGGCACGGTCAAGGGCCGCCTCCGCCTCGGACTGCGCACGCTGCGCGGTCACCTGGTGGCGCACGATGTGGCAGCAATGTAGCAACACCAGTAGGGCGCTCGGGGGTGAGGGGGGGGTGCGGGCCGTAGCGTTCGTTCACGCACGACGGCCCATCGCCGTGACGGCAGCCGACATGGCGCTGGTGCGCATTGGGACCGGATATCACCCCCGCTCGCCTCGCACGCCCGCAGGTATCGCTCCCGCTCGCCTCGCACGCCCGCAGGTATCGCTCCACGCTCCCCGGCTGGCCGGTGGCGTGCTCGTACCACCAGCGCGGCCGTGACGGTCATCCCCCTGCCCCAGGTGCGCCCGCTGCCCCAAGAGATAACGCTCGATGGCGCGCCGCGTGCGCTCACGCGCCGGTACAGCCAGCAACGGCTGGATCAGCGCGTACCGCCGCCGCGACGTCCGCCTGCTACATCTCGGCCAGCAGTTGGCACAACGACTCTGACGTTATGGGTCGCCGTCGGCGTGAGTCCGGCGCACCGACTCTGACGCCTTACACCAGCGCCCCGATCACGCCTGTCGTGTCGTGAGTCGGTCACCAGCGGCAGCGCGGCGGCCGAGGGGTGGCACGATTTAGTCTCATATATGCGGAATAGCTGGCGCTACACTGACGCTATTGCGTCACGCCCGGCTTTATCGTTATACTGGTCACACAGGGGCCGCCGGCTCCGATGATCCGGTGCGACACCCCATGAAATGTGCATCGTCTATCACGGCTTCGTGGACCGATGCACGCGCCGTCATCGCGCGGGGGCCAGCGCGGTATCTCAGGCGTAAACGTCCACACGCGGACGGAGGCCGACAGGCGCGTGGGGACCTTGTCGTCGGTAGGAAAGGGAGGGACACGGGATGGTGACGCACGCGTGGCAGACAACGGACGAGGGGGATCGCGCGGAGGCGGTGGCCGCCGTGCTGGCGGCCGGCGACCCGCGCGGCTGGACGGCTGTGGAGATCGCGGAGACGCTCGATCTATCGGCGGATGTCCGGGACGTCCAGCGAGACCTGGAGGGCCTGGTGACGCGCGCCCTGCTCACGCGTCACGGCATCGGGCGTGAGGCCCTTTATTCCCTCCCGCCACGCGCCGACCGACCGGACGCGATCGCGCGGGGAGGCGTACCTCAGCGCGACGCTAGGGAAGGAGAGACGATGCGACACGGCACGCGGCGCACACGGGCCGTGGGCCGTGCGGGCGGGGCGACGGACCCGCCGCTCGCCCTGGAGTACGAGACGGTCCGCACGGCCTACGAGGCGGTGCGGCGGGGGGTCGTCGGGGCACCTCTGGAGGGTGAGGGCGTGTGCCCACGCCTGGCGGCAGAGATGCGCGCGCTAGTGGCGCTCGCCGCCGCCCTGCGGCGGCATGAGCACGCGGCAGAGCGCGGCCACGGCCAGCCCGAGCGGCGCCGGCACGACCGGCCGTGGGCGGCGCGGCCGCGGGGCGACACAGCCGATACACCAGCCGCCATGGTACACGCCTCCGACGCGACGAGCGCGTGAGGCCGGCTGAACCGACCACCTGGCCGGGCTGTGCCGGTGCGCGTGACGCGGGCTATCGCCCGACGATGCTGTAAGAATTCATAGACGGTGCGCCGTTGTGCACGCAGCCTGCGCCATCCAGTGCATATACTCTGCGCTCACCCGCCGCTGCATGCCCCCACCTGCGGTCCGCACGGTCGAGCCATGCCTAACAGAGGGGCTGCCGCCGCGCTAAGAGCACGCGTGTGGGGAGACCGTCGTGTGCGGATCGGCGCATCTTGGCGCGCAAAACAGAGGATTCGCGCACCTTATGTGCGATTATCGGCGCATGTTAGAACACACCCCACGGCGTCGATTCAAGCATGGGTCCGGCGCACCTTCTTACACCCCCACCCCCCCCTGCAATAGTTTCCCTAGCAGCCCATGTCGGCCTGTGCTGGCCGTTTAGTTCATCCGTGCAACGCCATGAAGAATAGCGTTGCACGCTAAACGGCCACTAGCACAGGCCGAGCCCACCGCAGGCCGTCCGCTTCGCGTACGCCGATCGTGGCCGACGA
>JAABUV010004507.1_pt1 | contig 16607 bp, 23 predicted proteins | sample 5559971 | NCBI WGS metagenome assembly JAABUV01 (sample SAMN10711881, study PRJNA513362) | rock metagenome | isolation source: Antarctica rocks | place: Antarctica: Victoria Land, Knobhead nord | collected 2015-12-19
GGCACGTGCGCGCGACCCACGCCCTTCCAGATGCTGCCGTGCAGATGGCAGGGGTGGCTGTGACATAGTGCAAGGTGCACGGTCAAGTGCATGGGCGAGCAGGGCGCGTGGGGTGTGCACTTCAAGCGCGCAGTCCGCAGCCCTGCCAGACACGCCGGGGCTGCGTCGCGCCGGCCGCCGCGCGGCCGGAGGCAACGCACCGGCAGCAGCGCATCGTCGGTCGTGGCCTCAAGCAGCGCGCGCCCGTGCGGCAGCAGCGCCACGCGCGCGCCCCAGCGCGCCGCGGCCACGCCCGCCCAGTCCGCCGCCGCGGCCGCGGGCAGGTGCACGGCCGGCGCGCCGCCGCCGCCGCCGCTGTCGCTGCCGCGCGCCGCCGCGCTCGTGCCCGCGCCCGCCGCCCGCTCCGCCGTGCTGTTGACAATGAGCGGGAAGATAACGTCGATCGCGGTGCGGCGCGCCCGGCCCGTGCGGTTCCCCGCGCGCGCGGCCGTCGCGCGCGCCTCCAGTAGCGGGCCCCACTGCGGTGCAAGCTTGTACTCCGCCTTGTAGTTGCCCTGCCGCGGCGCAGGCAGCGCCGCTCGCCCGCCTGGCACTGGGGCGCTGCTGTGGACGGGACGCGTGGCGCGTGTGGTGCACCACCTCCAGCCATCTGAACGCGCCCAGCACCAGAGCAGTGGGCCGCTCAAGCGGAGCAGTCGGACAGCCGCACAGGCTGAGTCCAGTTGCAGCGCGTTTGGGGACTAGGCCGGGCCGCACCACCCACAGCACGCCCGGCACGCGGCGCAGCGCCCGCGCGGCGGCGGCGCCGCCGATGCCCAGCAGCGCGCTATCCGGCAGGTAGCTGCTGACCCATCCGCCGTGCGCGAGCAGGACCGCCCTGACGTCCAGCACGGCCCGGTCCTCCAGCGGGGCCGCCAGCGCGACCAGCAGCTGCTGCGCGCCGCGCAAGGGGCCCCACCGCGGGTCGTCCGCGGGCCGCGGCGCGGCCGCAAGGCCGCGCCGGCGCTGCGCGTGCGCGGACCTGGCGCGCGGCGCGCGCGTCAGGCGCGCCCGCGGCCGTGCGCGGGCGCAGGACCTGGCTCGGGGCAGGGCACCGGAGCGCGGCGCCACCCACAGCTGAGCGAGGGAGGCCGCTGGCCGCTGCAAACCCGCTCTGTGCAACGTATGTAACTACCGAGAACGAGAATGCCGTCCTCCTTATGTGTGTGTAGGCATGCAGCAGGTGCACGTGCTGCATGCAGCAGGCTTGGGCCCGGCAGTCCGGTGCAGCGGGTACGCACTGTGTGGGCTGGGCGAAGACATCAATCACGGCCGTGTGCAGATGTATCTGCGGCCGGTCCTGCTGCCCCTGCAGCCCAAATGCACTCTGCGCCGCGAGCAACGCAAGCGCAAGCAGGCAGCGCAGCGGGCTGAATGTTTTCTGCCCGCCCATTTAGCGCCGCCCAACCCCCCGTGCGCTACATCTCGGCAATTTTTCACAAGCGCATCAAGCTCTGCCCCTCCAAAGGAGAAATGTCCAAGACTTTGAGCCTATGTTTTGCATTGGCAGGCCAGGTTATCACAAGTATCGCATAGCAAGTTCGGTGTTGCAAGTTACAAATATGAAATCATAATCTATGAGCCTTGTAGTGGCCTCTGGTACGAGACCAGGTGAGACTTGAAACCAAGCAGGCGCGGCAGCGTGTACCTCACTACGCGCAGTGGCACCCAAGGCAGAACTGCACCTGCTGTCCAGCAAACACGCTTTTAGGCTTTACAGACAACACTACCAGGAAGCATCTATTTGGCCTGCATTTGCATTCCCTTTACATACATAGATGTGATGCAAGTACAGGCCAAGGACGAGTACAGGCCCACAACATCGGCCTAGTACTGCTTCGCGAAGGAGCAGGGCTGCGACGCCGGCGGGCAGCACGCCGCCCGCCGCGCCGCCGCAGCAGCGGCCGTGCGGGCGGCAGAACATCGGGAGCTGCCCGCGCGCCAGGTCGGCTCCCGAGGACTGGCGCTACACGTTGCCGCGCATGCGGCGGGTAGAAGCCGGCCTGGCGGGGTTACTGTCATAGGGCTGCATATGGCTGCATGTCTTGCATGCAGCGGGGCCTGCATGTCATTAGAGTGCTCATACCACGACACACTCACTGGGCTGTACGCGCCAGAAGCGGCTGCCAGCGCGCGGGGGCTGATTGTGCAGCAGGATGGACTGCGCATGCGCTGGCCAGACGCGCGGCTGTGAGCTCCGGCGCTGGGAGCGCTGCGGCTTTGGGCGGGTGCGAGTTGGAGCCCCTTCTGGCGGAGCGCCCGCCGCGTGCCAGCGCTTTGCATGCATACCAGACCAAGTTGTGTACAGTGCGCTGTTTTGGCTGCAAACGTGTGCCTGCTGTGTCGGCCGTGAACGGGTGGCTCCTGTAACATGCTGCTATATTACAGAAGCTGCATTACCAAAGCAGTGGCCTCCATGCGCGGCGGGACCAGGTCAGCTTTGCAAGCAAGCAGGCGCGGCAGCGCGTCCCTCGCTACGCGCAGGGGCACGCAAGGCAGAACCGCACGCGCTGTCGAGCAAGCGCGCTTCAAGACCAGCAACACAACTTCTCAAGGCAGCAAGTTGGCCTGTTACTTGCACCACCTCATATACAACACTGTGATGCACGTACAGGCCAAGAACAATGACAGGCTCACTGCGGCCCGCGGAAGCAGGGATGCGGCGCCGGCGGCAGCGCGGCCGCCGCGCCGCCGCAGCAGCGGCCGTGCGGGCAGCAGCAGACAGGGAGCTGCCCGCGCGCCAGGTCAGCCCCGAAGGACTGGCGGCTGATCGTGGACGCGCAGAGCAGCAGATAGTAGCCCGCCTGGCGGTGCCAGATGCCGTCCGCGCCGCGCAGCCAGCCGCAGCAGCCGTTCAGCATGCCGAGCCTGCCCTGGTCCGGAATGGGGACGAGGTAGCCGCGGTCGATGCAGTAGAGGCCCCAGTAGGGGTCCTCGAAGACATGAAGCCAGTTATACACGCCGGCGAGGCCGAGCTTCCACGAATGCGCGAGCACGGGCGCTGCGCGCGGCGCACGCTGCGTGTCAGTGAGAGCGCCACCGCGGCCCGGCGCCGCACGGCACGCCGCGGCAGGCAGCACCTGTGGCGCTCAGGGCAGCTGCGCGGGCACCAGGGCGCCGGCCGGGGGCGCACCCGCGGTGAGCCACGGCTTGCCGCCGCCGCGCGTCATCGGCACCAGGCTGCCCAGGTGCGGGGGCAGCCGGCTCAGCCCGCCGCCCGGCCCCTGCTCGCGGGTGGCGGGCGCCGCAGGCCGGCCCTGGCTGGCGACGGGCGCCTGCCGGCCCGCCCCGCGCCGGCGGCGGCGGCGCAGCGCGGGGATGAGGCCGCCCGGGCCGGAGCCGGGCGCGGCAGGGCCGGGCGCCTGCCCGCAGCAGCCCAGGGTGTGAGCATTGCTGTGTGTTGCCGATGCACATAACAAGATGTCAGCTCCCGCCGGCACGATTGCTCGCTCCGGCGCAGGCGCACCTTGGAGTACTTTGCGTCCGTGCCCGCCATGGCCGTGCTCGGCCCGCCTGCGCCCGCCGGAGTAGCTGAGTGGTCGCAGCACGGCAGTGCATACTCCGAGAGCGGGCAGGGGGTGCACCGGCACCGCGGAGCAGGCAGGGGCGGGCCTGGCGCACCGTGCGTCGGCTGGTGCGAGAGGCAGCACAGCCCTGCGGGCAGCGGCTGAGCCGGAGGCGACGCGGGGGGTGCAGCGATGCCGGGTGCTCGGGCCACGGCTCCGCCTGGTGGGCTCCGTGCACACAGCTCACTCACAGCTCGTGCTGCACAAGCTCCGGCTCGTCCCCCTCGGCTGTTCTGGCTGCCTGGGCTGGGGTCCGTGCTCAAAAGACCCTGGCCCAGTACCCTTAACCTGCTGCCCATGCACGCTCTCCAAGGCTGCCCGTTAACAGGGGCCGCCCGGGTGGCGCTGGTGCCCACGGTGTCATCTATCGGCCGGCAGGAGCTGCGCGCGCGGCCAGCGTCGTGCAAGACAGGGCGGCAGGTGCGCGCGATCGCCAGCAGCGCCGGTCACGGACGCAGCCCCGCGGCTCTTGCTGCTGCGAAGCGAGGCGACCGCCTGTGTCAAGCGCAGGCCGACAGCGGCGAACGAGGCAAGCCTGTGGACGCAGGCGCGCGTCATCTGGCGGGTGCCAGTCCGTGGAGCGTGTTCCCCCGCGCGCCGGAAGCGTGCCTGGTGGTTCACTGGCCGCGGAGTCCGCTGCAGGGACCAGACCGCGTGCGCCTTGACAGCCGCCGCCAGCAGCTCTGCACGCTGCACGTTCGGGAAGCGCGGCACGCCTCCAGCAGAGCGCGCGGGGAGCTGTGTCCTGTTGCGGCGGGTGCAGGCTCCTCCGGAAAGGACTTGGCTCCAGCAGGGTGCCAAGGGCGCCTCGTGAAGCAGAGCAGGCAGGTGTTGTGTGCGCGAGGCGCGCGCGCCTGCGCAAGCACGCCGCAAGCACAGGGACCCTCAGGGGCTGCAGGTCGGCCTCAGCGCCTGCAGCGCAGCTCGGTCAAACTGACGTACTTGCGCAGGTGCTGGCGGAGCGGGTGCGATGCAGAGGTGCACCACCCGTCAGGTGCATCATGGTCACCTGGCAACTGACCATGCTGAGAGAGCTGCTACCAGCTGGGGTTGCGACAGAAGCTGGTGAAAACCTAGCCACAGTAGTCAGTACTATCATATGCGACGACACCAATCACACTTGGAGCGGTTCACGGCTGACGCCAATCGTGAGCGCAACCACGGCCATGCCGCATGCAGTGTGCGGCGTGCACATTGGGTGTTCAAGCAGCCGCTGCGTATGCCTGTATGCATGCTTGCATGTGACCGCTATGCGCTGCACATGCGCGCTCTCCCTCCTTGGTTGCAACATGGTGGCATGCATGCTTTTAGCTCAATGTCACAGCATGCATGGCACGCTTGCGCCTGGTGCTCTGGCCTCATTGCTGCTGCTTGCATGCCTGGCCTATATTTTTTACTCACCCCCTTGTCCATACATAGCAGTGCAAACTGCTTCCTTGCAACCTTTCAACGTTCTTGGACAATGTTAGGGATGTCACCAGGGCTTTACCAACAAGCTTGTCAACAACAGTCCTTTGTCAACAGACTCTGGAGCCTTAGCTGTCGCTGTGTTTCGTCTGCGCAGACGCCCGGCATACCTCCTGGCAGGCGCGGCAGCGTGTCTCTCGCTGCACTTCTGACAGCTGTTGTAGTTTGTTCCAAGGTTCCTTCTTTCGTCGGGCTGCTGGGTTTAAGAGCTGCCGCCAACGCGCAGGGGCAGGCTGTGCAGCCCAGAGGACTGTGGCAGCTCGCGCGCTGGGAGCGCGGCAGTCCTGGCGAGCTGGAGCTGTCGCAGGTGCAGCGCTCCCAGCATGTCCACGCTATAGGAGGTGAGACCAGGCTATGCCGTCCCCGTGTAGCATGTGTGCTATGCAGGCTGCATGCCGCTTCCGCGGTCCGGACTGCAGCGTGCTGCTGTCTCACGCAGCTCGCTGTGTCGGTGTGCGTCACGCACGGCAGGGCTCCTTCAGCTTGCAGCGGGCCGGATGCACAGCAGCGCGTCCCTCGCCATGCATAGTAGCACCAGACATTCTCACCAGGCTGTAGGTGGCAGGAGGTGCTGCCAGCGCGCGGGGCCTGGTTGCGCAGCAGGATGGACGGTGCACGCGGTGGCCAGACATGCGGCGGCGGCAGCTCCAGCGCTGGGAGCGCCGCGACTTCAGGTATGTGCAAGCTGGAGCCCCTTTTGGCGGAGCGCTCGCCGCATGCCAAAGCTTTGCATGCGTACCAGACCCACTTACACAGTGCGCTGTCCTACATGCGGGTGCCTGCTATGTCGGCCAATGACATGGGCGGTTCCTTGCAACACGCTGCTGTACAGTACAACACCCTGAACCTTGCAGTGGCTGCACGCACGGCGGGACCACGGGAGCTTTGCAAGCATGCAGGCGCGGCAGCGCATCTCTCGCTATGCGCAGTAGCACCGCCAGGCCGGCTTCTACCTGCTACAGTGCGGGGCGACATACAGCCGCCAGTCCTGGGGCCGACATGGCGCGCGTGCAGCTCCCGGTGCGCTGCAGCCCGCAGAAGCAGGGCTGTGGCGCCGGCGGGCAGCACGCCGCCCGCCGCGCCGCCGCAGCAGCGGCCATGCGGGCAGCAGCACACCGGGAGCTGCCCACGCGCCAGGTCGGCCCCGAAGGACTGGCGGCTGAAAGTCGATGCGCACTGCAGCAGGTAGGAACCGGCCAAGAGCCCGCAGTAGGGCCTGCCATGTTATTGATAGTGGTGCACTCACTTACACGCAGCGTGTGCGCTGCGCGCTGCGCCCGTGTTTGAGCACGGGTGGGAGCTGGGCCTCGACGGCACATACAACTGGCTGCATGTGTTTGAGGACTTGTGGGTCGGCCTGTACGATGTGGACCGCGGCTGCATGGGCATCTTGGACCACACAGTTTACGGCCTCATCCACGGCTGCAGCGGCGGGCTCCGCGGCGCCGACTGCGTCTTGTAGCCAGCCGCTGCAGCCGTTGAGGAGGCCATATACTGTGGGGTCCAGGATGCACAGCCGCGGTCCACAACCCCAGCCAGGAGTCCTCGAAGACGTGGAGCCAGTTGTATATTCCGTCCAGGCCCAGCTTCTACCCATGCGCAAACACGGGCGCTGCGCGCAGCGCACGCTGCATGTCAGTGAGAGCACCACCGCGGCACAGCGCGCACAGCAAGCCACGGCAGGCAGCACCTGGTGCTCAGGGCAGCTGCGTGGGCACCAGGGCGCCGGCCCGGGCGAACTTTTCCTAAAAGGGCATGGTGGTAAGCCTGTCAAGCCATCAATTGTTCTGCCTTTCAGAGCTCGCTGAGCACTGCTCGGCATGCTGTGTGCTCATGCCGCATGCAGTGCATGTATGAAGTGTAACGCCAGCGTGTGCCGGCTCGTCTTTCCAGCATAGTAGGGCAGTGCAGAGCGCATGTCAAACACAAGGAGGAGGGCGAAGCAGGAATAGAGTCTTGACCACCACATCTCCAGGCAATAGTTGCTTTGCTCGATCTCCATGATTACATGATCCAATTGCAACATCCTCCAGTGCGGGCGCGCTACATCATGTGTGCATGCAGCAACACTGCGCGTTACTTTGGCCCATGAGAACAGTGACATATAAACAAACCACGTTGACTAGACTTTGGCGGATACGCCTGTGCTCTGAACACATGCATCAGCATCATACTGGAAGCTCACACTTAAGCTTGCACGGACTCGCTTCCGATAATGCTGCTCAACGCCCATCCAATCAAGATAGTCCCTCCACCTGGTTTACACCCATCATTGTCTCCGCCCTAGCAAGGTGGCCGCCAAAATCTAGTGGCTCAATCATAGGAGGTCACTAAGGTCACTGATGCAATAGTAGTGCCCGACACACATGCATGGCCAATAAGCACAGGGAATGCATGGCCAAAAGCTAATGTGCTTCTTCCCGCCTCGCTTGCCCCGCATGTGTTCTCAAACTCTGCTATAACATTGCCGCAATACAGGAACACACCGCTTGAGCAGGATCTAATATAGATCCCGCTGACAAGTACATACGCACGGATGCATAGCTGCAAACTAAGTTGCGATGTGAGGTGCCTCGCTCACGATGCTTGCACTCTGGTATTTCCGGGCAGGACCATCAGCCCCGTACTGCGCCCTCTGCCACGCAGCCCTCCTCCGATGGCGCCGCGGTTTGCGCAGAACAGTCTGACGCCTCAACCCCTTCGTCCGGGTCGCTGTGGGCCTGCACCAGCGCTGGAAACACTCGTTCCGCTTCAAGCGCACTGCGCCTGCGCCTGTTTGGGACGCACGCACTACGCCTGTTTGACATGCACCTCCTTACAAGTGCAAGAGCTCAGCGCTGGCAACGCGCTCGCCACGCACAGCGGCACGGCAGGGCGAAGCTCACCGCGCGAGTCGATACGGGAGGCGAAAAGTCCACGAGCTGGATGTCTGTGAGCTTGGCCTGGGGCGCGGACGCGGGCCCGCCTTTCCTCCGCCAGAACTGTGCGGAGAAGCTGCGCTTCAGACGCCCTGCACACGGCGCCGCTTGTGTCATGAGGCCTGCACCTGCCAAGGTTGCAGGCGCGGCGGACCAGTAAATATCACCCCACACTGACCGGATCAGGCACCCAGACAGCAGGTCAGCAGCCAGTGTGTCCGACGGAGCTCTGGATCTAAAACAGCTTGCGCGCCTCGACTGCACCACACGCTATGCTCCGCACCAGCCAGCGGCACAGAGCCGCCGCCGGCAGTTATGGCAGAGCTCAGCGCACCCCTGAAGCTCAGCCTGGCCTCCTTGAGGCCCTCCATGGGCAGGACGCGCGCCAGCGGACGACTCTGCAGCCCACAGTAGCCAGCTGTCTGACGTGTCAGGAGATTGGGCTCTTCACTTGTTTTACACCAATAAGCTTCCTGGAAGTACCTGGTCACGCAGTGGACACCACTTTCGCTGACTCAGGAGGCATCCTTAATAGGATCAGGGTCTCACGGTTTCTGACTTTTTGGTGAAGTTGTGTGTTTTCAGTGTCTGTCCTAGCATCGTACGCCCTCGCTCGAGTACCCGTGCCATGGATGGCAAGGGCTGTCACAGCTGTGTCCACCGGGTATTTACATCACCGAGTGTCTGGCCCTTCCGCTGGCCCCACAGACTGTGCTGCACACGCGCAGACCCGCCACGGCGCCGCCTACGCGGCCGCCCGCGCCGCGGCCTCGGCCTCGCGCAGCGCTGTAGAGCTCAGCTTGCCACCGGCCAGCGCGCGCGTGGCCGCGACCAGGTCCACAACCACGACCGCCAGCGGCGGGAAGCCGCGCGCCGCGCGCTGGCCCTGGATCTCGTCCGCGCCGGCCACGGTCTCAGCCGACACCACCAGCGCCTGCATGCCCGCCTGCGTGGCCGCCGCCGTCGGCTCCTGCCCCGCGCCTCCGCTCTTAGCAGGTAGGGCGAGGGGTATGGGCGAGCAGCAAGCCAGCCCGTTCAGTGATTGTGAGCATCTCTCACTCAGCATGTCACATCGTGTTGCGTCTCTGCTGCAGTGCTACATCTTCAGGGAAAGAATCTGCATGTGCCACGATCACAGCCTTGCAAGCCATGCGAGAGTCTCTCTGCCACCACTCCGTCGCTCCGTGTCACTGCACAGCGCCGCAACGCTTGTCCTCAACGCAGCACAGCGCCTACGCGCACCGGGCGGGCGCGCCTTGGGGTCCAGCAGCGCGCCGGTGGTCACCGCCAGGCCCGGCCGCACGGCGAGCGCAAAGCCCACGGCGGCGGCGCAGCGCGCCTTATAGGTCTCCAGCAGCTCCGCCGCACGCTTGCGCGCGAGCAGTTGCTCGCCTGCGCGCGGCGCAGCGCAGTGCTGCGCTCGCGCACGCATGTCCGCCAGCCGGCCCGGCGGTCCCGGGCACAGGGCGCCCGCCCCAGCGCCGCCCTGCTGCTGCGACGGTGCTGTGCTAAGAGCATGACGTCATGCAGGCTCGCTGCACATGCGGATTACGCCCAGCTCCATTGGCTCATACCCTCGAAACGGCTGGGCTCGAGCTTGGCTTAGGGTAGAGGATTAAGGGTAGGCTTGGCAAAACAGCCCGTGACCCCGCAGGCGCACCGGTGACACCGACAAAGAGGCTGTCGGTGCAGACGAGCGCGGATGCGGCCAGCAGCAGCCGGTGGCCTGCGTGCAGCCGGTCAAAGGTGCCGCCAACCGCGACGCGCTCCCATGCCAGCGCGCCGCCGGCCGCGCCGGCGCTCCGGGCTGGCGCGCCCGCGTGCGCGCCCGACGGCTCCTCGGGCCCTGCTCCCCAGCCATTCCATTGACCGCGCGCAAGGTGGAACAGTGCCGTACGCCGCCGCCGGTGGAGAACACCTACCTAGGCTACGAGTAATTTCGGATCTCATGTTGCCAAAGCCAGAGTGGCACCGCGCATGACCAGCCAGGGATGCACAAAGCAGGCGTGCACCCGTTGCACGCGTGTAATATTCCCAGGTGTACGCCACGGGCGGTGCCATCGCAGAATGCGCGTTTAGCGCACCGCGCGGCGCGCCAAGCTCCGGGCCGCCCAGCTCTGCCAGGCGCAAGGGGCGCAGCGCGGGGCCGCGCAGCGCGTTCCAGGCGTCGACGCGCGCTGCTGCGGCGGCGCGCGCGCCGGGCGCCGCCCACACTACCTCGAGCTCCGGGATGCGAGCCACTCGCTCTGCGCGGGCGCACCAGCACCCCTCCTTACATTTCGGAGCCGGGAACAGCTGCCGTGGGCGATTTCAGGAGACGAGCAAGGTTTGTGCGGGCACGGCGAGGCGAGTGGCAGCCTCCAAGGGGGAGCACCTTCGCTCCAACCCGCAAAGGGGAGCAGCGGCACGGCATCAAGGCAGGGCGCCTCCCAGGCGGCCACCTCGTACAGCTGCCTCAGCCAGTGCAGCAGGTCCGCCTGAGCGGCCGGCGCGCTCCAGCCTGCCGCTCTGCGCGACGCGTTGGGGCCTGGCGCAGCCTCATGCAAGCGCAGCACGGTCATCCTTCATAGAACTGGGCCGCACCAAGCGGGTAGACATACAGGCGCCTGCGCGTCCGTGCGACTGCCTGCGACAGCAGGCCCCGCCAGGCCGCGGCGGGCTGGTGATAGTCGAGAGGCAGCAGCGTGTGCTCCATGCTATGCCCAGGGCGCACGCGTGGGCGCGCTCAGGACAGCGCTGGCTCTGCTGCCTACAAGTTGGGTAGGGGCCGTGGAGCTGAACAGGATCAAGCGGGGTGGCCAGCAGCGTATCCCGCTCGCCTCCAGGCCTGAGCGGCTCTCAAGTGACTCACTTGGAGAGCTCTTACTAAAAGTGCGAGTACTAGCTTGTGCTGAGCTTGGAGCTATTAGCTCCCCACTCCCCAGACTTTGGGGGGGTTCCCCTGCCCTTGCAGGAGCGAGCTGTTACAGGCGAGTCACTAGGGCGCAAGCCAGCTCACCAGCAACAGAGCACAGGCGGCGAGCCAGCGGCGTGCTGGCAGGGCACTGCCCGGTGGAGGCGCAGCACATGGGCCTGGCTGCAGACAAGCCCGTCGCAGAGGCCTGCAGCACTTCCGGCCGGGAGCTGCCCTCGGAGTCGCTGCTGGCGCTGCAGGAGCGCTTGCGCGGCCTGCCCTTCCTCGTCAAGGTGAGGGCAGCAGCTGCGGCGCCCGCTTACTGTGCACGTTCCTGCCGTCCGGCAGCGGCCCCGCCCATCAAGCCTCCCCCCTCCGGCCTGCTCGGCTCGCAGGAGCTCATCGCCGGCGGCACCGCCGGCGGCCTAGCAAAGACATGCGTGGCGCCGCTGGAGCGCGTGAAGATCCTGTTCCAGGCGCGCGCGCCGCTCTTGCTCCGTGCATCGCCCGGCTGCTGCTATCAAAGCGTCCCTGACCCCGCGCCTGCCGCTGCGCAGACCGGCCGCATGCGCGGCTCCATCAGCGCCACGCTGGTCTACATTTGGCAGACGGAGGGCATGCTGGGGCTCTTCCAGTGCGGCCCGCGCCTCCCCCCCCCCCCGCGCGCCGTGCCCCGCCGCGCCCCTGGCCGGGCGGCGCTTGACGCGAGCGCGCGCCCCCGCCAGGGGCAACGGCGCGAGCGTGCTGCGCATCGTGCCCTACTCCGCGCTGCACTTCAGCGCGTACGAGAGCTACCGGCAGTCGCTGGCGCGCGTGTTTGCACGGCACGCCGGCGTGGCGGAGGAGGCGTACCATGTGGTGCCCGCCGTCGACCTGCTGGCCGGCTCAGCGGCGGGCGCGACGGCGGTGCTGGCGCGCCCCCCCGCCGACCCGCGTCGCGCCCGCAGTGGCTGCACCCTGCCGCCGGCCCGGTCGCAGGCCAGGGGGTGCTCCAGCTTGCCCGCTGCTCAGGCGTGCGTCAGCAGAGTCGCGCCGCCCTGTTAAGCTGCTGCACATGTGCTGGCCGGCCGGACGTGTAATAGACGTAGCAATGCGCTGGTAGCCTGTGCCACACTCGCTGCTGCTCTGGGGCACAGGCGCACAGGTATCCCTGTTCATTGGGCCCTGGTGCCACCTTGTGTCATGCTACGGTACGGCACGTGCAGCGCAGCAGCAACCGCCAGCAGCGTGCCTGCGGCTGTGCGCAGGTCGTGTCGCGCCCGCGCTCCTGCAGCGACAGGACGCGCCTGGACCGCGCAGCCAAGGGGTCAGGTTAGGCCCTAACCCTATACTGCGCGCAGGTGACCTACCCGCTGGACCTGGTGCGCACGCGGCTCGCGTACGACGTGGAGGGCCGCGCGCCGCCGGCCGGCGGCGCGGGCGGCGGCGCGGGCGCGCGCGCGGGCGCGCGGCGCGGCATCGCCGGCGTGCTCGCCGCGACCGTGCGGTCGGAGGGCCTGGGCGGCCTGTACCGCGGCATCGGCCCGACGCTGCTGGGCATCCTGCCGTACGCGGGCCTGAAGTTCTACGTGTACCAGAGCCTCAAGGCGGAGTACCGCCGGCGCGCGCCCGCCCGCGCGCGTGCGCGTCCTGGGCCACGCGTGCACTCTGATGCGTCTGTTCTGCGCGGCCTCGGCTGCGGCGGGAGCTGCTGACACTGGTGCAGCTCGCATGCCGAGAGGCGTGCATGTCGCCTGACAGGTGCAGCCTCACGCGCGTTCCGCTCAAGGGGGGCTTGTCGACGCTGGTGAGGCGTGCGCGCAGGAGGTTCCCGGATGCAGCCGGGAGCGGCCGGCTGCCGGTGGCGCAGATGCTGGCGTTCGGCGCGTGCTCTGGGCTGGTGGCGCAGACGTGCACGTACCCGCTGGACGTGGTGCGCCGCCAGATGCAGGCACGCCCGGCCCGCTGCCGCGCGTGGGGGTGGCAGCAACGCTACCCTACCCTAACTCTGAGGCCCACAGCGCCGTAAGTCACAGGTGTGCTTCACAGGGCGCATGGCATGATGCCGGGGCCCTAGGACGGCCCCTTTGGTTTCACCCACAAGCGGTTGGTGAGATGCGGAGGGGTGTGGCCTGCCAGGCCCCTGGAGGGCCCCGGGGCGACCGTTGCTTCCAGCCGGAGCAGGCTGGCGGGCGCGGCCTCGCAGCGACCGGCGCGTCGCGGCGCGCAGGTGCAGGCGCTGCGCGCGGCGAGCGGCGCCGGCCCGCCGCGGACGCCCATCCGCTCGACGCTGCAGGCGCGCCCCCCGCCCGGGTCCCCCCCCCAGACGTCTGGCATGCTGCGCTGCGCACGGCTGCAGGGGCGCTGAGGCCGCGCCGCGCCGCCGCTGCGGCGAAGCTGCGCCCTCTGCTGGGCTGCTGCACCATGGCAGCGCATTTTGGGGCCCCTTCATGTGGTCATGCGAACGCTGTGCGCGCCCTGTGCAGGGGCTGGCGGTCGTGGCGAGGGAGCAGGGCGTGCGCGCGCTGTTTGCGGGGCTCAGCATAAACTACCTCAAGGTCGTGCCGTCTACGGCCATCGGCTTCACTGCATACGACGCGCTGAAGCAGTACCTAGACCTGCCGCAAAATTTGTAGACTACCTGTGATATTAAAGTGAGTGCCGGCAGCGGCGCGTGTGCCTGTCTGCTTCAGTGCAAAATAAAAGTGTGGTCTCGGTCATAGTCCATGCTTTTGCAGTGTAATAGACTAGGAGACTAGGGTGCGCTGTGCCTCGCTGGCGCCCAGTTTTGGGACGCCCGGCATTGTTGCGATGCGGCACTCTGCAGCAGCTCTAGGCAACGCTCTGGCTGTAAAATAAGGGTGCGAGCGCCATAAGGACTGCATGCATCGGCAGTCCTGCCCTGGACATCCTATATAGCGACACCCACTTCAGCCCAGCGCAGTGTTACACACGAGAGTCCAACCTAAGCAAGAGGACTTAGCAGCTGATAGATAAATGCACACTGCACAGCAGCGCGCGCCTGGTGGCCCACGAAGCAGATGCAAGCTAGGTACACACCGCACAGCGGTGCGCGCCTGACGACCTAGGAAGCAGACCCCATGCAGGACAAGCGCCAGGCACTGAGCGGCACGCGCGCTCAGGCGCCCGCTCACGCATTGTAGTCGTGCCCGGCCGAGTAGCCGCGCCAGACGGCGCGGAACTCTTCGCGCGCGCGCGCTTGCGTGGCCAGGCGCGCCTTCAGGTTGGGCGCGCGCAGCGCGGCGTGCGCGGCGACCAGGGCGCTGCCTGCGTCCACAGGTCCTCGCCTCGGAGATGGTGGTAGGCCGGCCCGACCCCTCCTTGTGGACCTCCTTGTGGACATGACACCACCGGCATCGCTGGCAGCCGGGGCAGCGGGCGCGCACCTGCGGCGAGCGCCCACGCGACCCTTGCGAGGCTGCCCGCCCGCCACAGGATCAGCAGCGCGGCGAGGTAGCACGCCGCGACGACCGCGGCGCGCGGCGCGCCGGCAACACTCGCCCCGCCCTTGCCAGGCGCCCTGCAGAGTCGCAAGCACAGCCGCGGCTTCAGGACTACGTGCGCCTGCGGTCCGTCGAAGAGAGGTGCCTGCACGCGCGGCTGGAAGGGCGACTCACCCCAGGCCGGTCCGGCCGGCAGACTCGGCCCTCAGCCGCTCTGCCAGCTGTGGGTTCACCTTCCTGACGAGCCGCGTCAGGCGCTGGCTGCAGAGCGCGCACGCGCGGTCAGGCGTGGCATGTGGTGACAGCGTGCAGCGTGCACCGCACCGCGTCGGACCTGGCTTTTCGGGCGAGGACGTCGCTCAGGCACGCGGTGCCGGCCAGGAGCATGGCAGCGGCGCACAGTGCCGCTGGTCGCCTGACAGTCGCTGCCGCCAGGGCCAGGATCAGGAGGACAGCATAGTTCGCTCGGTAGCACCACCTGCACACATGATGTTATTCCCAAGAAGCGCTACGAAGACTTCTCGAGCTCGGCGTCAGCGCTGCAGGGGCGCACAGGTTGCACTTGAGCCGCGGGGCGATGCTGTCTGCGGCAGGGGGCAGGTTGAAGCGGCCGAGTCTCAGAAACTCGCTGCTTGGCGCCCAAGACAGCTCGGCCTATGTCGCCACATGACGGCATCAGTGAACTTCTGAAGTCACGGCTCGGCAAAGCCTGCGGGGAAAACCAGCGTCACCTCTCGCAGGGCAGCTGCTAGCTCTGAGAGAGTCACGTCGCTCCACTGCTCCATCACGCACTGCCTTCTAAAGCTTTGCTGCGCCAAAGCGCCAAGCACACTGCTAAAACGGCTCACAGCATAACTTGCTGAAGGCCTTGGGCGTCTCTGTCCCGCACGCTTCCAGGGGCAGTCGGCACTTTGCACTTAAATTGCATGCACTAATGCTATTTGCTTATCTATTTATTGTCAGGGGTGCATGTTGATGGAACCTGCGCAATGCATGCAGGCACGTGCGCTATGGCATGATGCACAGACTAACACCAACTCGTTCTGACGCGCGGGCGAGGTAGAGCAGACAGGCCCATGCTAGAGGGCCTGGCCGCGCTCGCGCACCGCCGCGTCGTCCTCGCATCGGCCTCCCCGCGCCGCCTGGAGCTGCTGCGCCAAGTGGGCCTGCACCACATACAGGTCAGGCCGTCCAAGTTTGAGGAGAACCTGGACAAAAGCCGCTTCACCGCCGCGCAGTACGCCACGGAAACGGCACGCCACAAGGCGCTGGATGTGTGTGCGGCGGCGGACTGCGAGGTGGACCTGGTGATTGCTGCTGACACCGTGCGTACCCCTTTGGCTTCTGCTGGTGAACGGCAGCACGCTCAGCAAAGGAGCACTTGCAGTGCTGCTGGCGAGCGCACGGGGCAGCACCGCCACGCGAACTGCGTGCTGCCAGGTCGTCGAGGTGGACGATGACATCCTGGAAAAGCCGGCAGACGCAGCAGGCGCCCGGAGGATGCTGCAGCGGCTGTCAAACAGGAGCCACAAGGTGCACACAGGTGACCCGCCTCTGCTCTCACAGACACGCGCGGCGCCTCCGGCTCCCTGCCGCAACCAGCTAGCTAACAAATAAGCAACTGCTCCGTTTGCGGCGCAGGCGTTGCCCTGGCTCTGCCCCGGCCAGGCAAGCCCTGCCCGAGCGTTGCTGCTGCGCTGTCCAGGCGCGCGTGTCGAAGCTGTCGCGGAGCTGGCTCAGGTGTCCGCACCTGCAGGTGATGCGATAACTCGTCTGTTTTCTCAGACGACCACTGTGTGGTTTTGCGAGCTTTCGCAGGCGAGGGCCCTCGCACTCGAGGCGGCACAGCCTAAGCCGCACAGATTGCCTCTATGCATGCACTCGCTCACTGCTTGTGCGCTGTATGTGCGCAGGCAGACATTGAGATGTATGTCGAGAGCGGCGAACCCTTTGGCAAAGCAGGAGGATACGGTGCGCCGCCTGTCTGGAGCTCAGCGAGCTCGGCAACGCACTTTGTATGAGCAAGGGTACGCATGCGGCGCCAGGCATCCAGGGCACGGCCGCAGCGTTCGTGGTGCGAGTGGATGGGTGCTACAACAACGTCGTGGGCTTTCCCTTGCAAGCGTTTGCAGCCCACGTCTCGAGCCTTAAGAAGCAGCAGCTGCTGTGAGCCTCAGTGGCCGAGCGCCCAACCGCTGAGATTAGCATGCATGCACCCCGGCCGACTGCCGGGGGCTGTCAAGGTGCCGCAGCATGGCCGTAAGCCAGGTCAAGTCGATCA
>JAABUV010004508.1_pt1 | contig 16602 bp, 15 predicted proteins | sample 5559971 | NCBI WGS metagenome assembly JAABUV01 (sample SAMN10711881, study PRJNA513362) | rock metagenome | isolation source: Antarctica rocks | place: Antarctica: Victoria Land, Knobhead nord | collected 2015-12-19
CCCCTGACCACCGTGCGGGAAGCGCACGCCGCGACAACACCGCCGGCCCCCGCCACCGCCCAGGTCGCCTAACGAGGCTATCACCATGATGTGCCAACTGTTCATAATTCGCTTGACGGACTACTAGCTTACCATGTGCCCCCTGCCTTATCAATGACGGTGCGCGCCGATAGTATGAAAATAATGTTATCACAGAGCGGCTAATACATAAGGTTTATGACACAGGGCATCCGCGCGCTGCGCTACACTAGAGATAAGCGGGCCGGTCGGCCTTCGTTGGTGCGGGCGTGACGCCTCCCTGCACGACCTGGGACCACCAGGCTTTGCCGCTGTCCCCCCGGATGCGGCCCTATCACTGGCATCCGGGGGGAGGGGTTGACCTCTTTCCCCCTCCATGCACGTAAGAGAGCCATTGAGGCAGGACGCGTCGGCGACACGCTGTCACCCGGTCGTTGATGCCGGCCATGAGAACGGACCATGATGCCGCGCCCTCGTTTCGTCGCTCGCTCCCGTCCCGGCTCAGGGACGTGGGCCGTGTTCGATGACCTGCGCGGGTACACCGTCAGCGCGGGCAATACCGCCTCAGTGTCTACATTCATCGCGCGCAGCCACGAGGCGACCTGGCGCGAGCGGTGTCGGCGATGGGTCGAGGCCGAGCACCGGGACAGCACACCCTAAACCCCTAAGCGCCAAAGCGCGCAGGACAGGCGAACAACCCACGATGCGCTCTACTTCACCGTGGGCCGCTCGCATCCATAGCCTACCGTATGGGGCGCGCGGTACGCCTATACCTAGCACATCTCTCTTTTTTCAAGAAGTGGGGCGCTATCCATCGTGCGGCTCGATGCGCGCCGGGATAGCGCCCTTCTGTGTTTCTCTAAACGGCCTAGTGGATGAAGACGCTGGTCAACCACAGACCGCCACTAAACCACAGCCCGATGCGCGCGAACCAGGGGTACGCCCACGGTCGTTGTGGTTGATGCGCGCGGCGACTGGCTATGGCTTTCCCCACTGCCCACAGTTGCCACCCAATCAGCGCCACAATGCACAAAATCCCTATCAGTTCAGGGACGCTGAGCAGCACCGCCAGGGCCTCCTCCGCACGGTTGACGCCGGCCGACCGTGCCGCGATTTGCCACGCGATAGGGAGCGGTATCCAGAGAACGGCCCACGGTCGTCGGCTGGCCGCGATGGTGACGTGCGCGAGCCACGTCACGGTACGGTGGGCGATAGATCGTGCGCTCACATGGTTCCCTCGTTGTCGTCTCGTCCATGCCCACCGTGTAGCGGCCACGGCCACTACACGGGCGCTACTTGGCTTGGATGATATAGGCGATCAGGACCGCAGTAATAGCCATCCCTGCTATTTCAAGGGGCGGAGGTGGCCCGAAAATGAGCATCACGATCGCTGTACCCAGGAGGAACAAAAGAACTGCCAGCGCGTAATAGGCTCATACACACTTTTGATGATGGCGGTTGGTAGCCTGAGCGCTATCTACAGTGAGACCGCCTCCCACACACATTTGAGGAGGCCCGTAAGCCCTGTAGCCCGGCTTTGGGGCGTTCTACCAGCCAATTGTCTCGCCACTCGCCGCAGCCCTGAGCGACGTCAGCGCCCTCATCATCAAAAGTGTGTATGAGCCGCGTAATAGCGCCATGCGAAGCGTCTGGGCGTGGCGACCTTCTGAGAGGGGGTCTGTGGCGCGCGGTCGGGCACGTCGTCTCGTTCTAATCGGCCCATAAGCATAACCCCCTTCCCGTCATCATACACCGGTGGCTCCCCGCGCGTGCGGGCGCGAGGACAGTATCCACGGACAAGGGCGCGGGGATGGCGGTGGCTCCCCGCGCGTGCGGGCGCGACGACCAGCAGCCCCGTGTCTTTGAGGATGGCGTAGGTGGCTCCCCGCGCGTGCGGGCGCGACATATGGCACAGCTGGCGCGTTCATCGACGCCCGCGGTGGCTCCCCGCGCGTGCGGGCGCGACCGGCCATCACGACGTCGAGGTGGCGCGCCTGGCCGATCCCACCGGTCGCCCCGTCGCGCTGTTCCTGACGCTGGACCGCACGCTGCAGGAGGAGTTGAAGCCGCTCTCGGCCGCATTCTTCCTGGACTTGTTTAAGACGCTCTCGCAGCTCGCCGACGCCAGCCCGACCGGCGAGCTGGGCCGGTCGGTCACGATCTACGGGGACGAACTCGCCAACATCGGTGCCATCCCCAAGATGGCCGTCTGGATCAGCACGCTGCGCAGCGCCGGCGTGGCCATGCTGCTGGTGGTGCAGGCCACGGCCCAGCTCGTCGCCCTGTACGGGGAAGAAGGCGCGGCGACGATCATGGGCAGTTGCGCCACCAAGATCGGCATGAGCGGCATGGGGCCGGAGGATACCCGCCTCTTCTCCGACCTCGCCGGCAAGACGACGCGCGTGTCCGCACAGGCCAGTAAACAGCGCGGGCGGTTCGCGGTCGTGAGCTCAGGCGGCGGGCGCTCCCAGGCCGAGACTGCGGCGGACCTGCTCACGGCGGATCAAGTGCGTCGCCTCGATCCCGACGAACTGCTCGCCGTGGTGCGCTATCTCCCCGTCGCGCGCCTACGCCAGTGCCGCTGGTACCGCGATCGGCGTCTGCGGCGCCGCGTGGCCCGCGCACGGGCACAGGAAGCCGCGTGAGGCGTGAGAGGGCACGGCAAGGTTGACATGTAGCGAGTTGACAGTATGCGGCCCGTGCGTGCGTAGGATGGTACGTGCGGCGTTAGAGGGGCGGGAGTCTACTACTCCGCGCCCCTCACTGTCTCCTCTCCTGGCGGCTCTGCGGCCCGCACACGCCCTAATGGCTATGGCCCTCCCGCTCCTGCCCTCGTTTGCCCCGGCTGGGCGCGCGCTCATCGTCCCGGTCCTGAGCCTGGGCGCGTTCGTGCGCGGTCCGTAGGGCGTCGTTCCAGTCCTTGGCCCCCGCGGGCGGCCGCTCACGTACAAGCGCCTCAGCGCGTGGGTACGCCTCTTTGACCCGCTCCCACAACGTAGCGCCCCCCTTGTCGTTGTCGAAGCCGCAATGCACCAACCCCCTGGCGGCGAGGCCCTCGTCGATGTGCCGGCGCGGGATCTCGCCGTGCCCGTCCGTCGAAATAAAGTGATACTCGCCGCGGACACCCTCGCGCTGGATGAGCGCGGCGCGGCTCAGGGCGTCGATCGGGCTCTCCGTGATGTGGTACTGCACCGCCATGTACGGCGCCGGCTGCCCGACGGTGAACGCGAAGTGCTCCTCCTCGCGCCGGCTGCCCAGCGCCAACCCCTTGAAATCGCTGCCGGGCATGGTCCCGCGTAAAGACGCGCCCACGGCCAGGCCGTCCGTGTCCTGCCGGATAAAGACGGCGTTGGCGCGATGATCGGCGTAGACCGTCCCCCGCTTGTGCAGGTCGTCGACCAATGTGGCGGGCAACTGGCGCTGCTCAACGAGGTAGTTTCTCACCTGTGCCCAACGGCCCTCATCTGGGGTCGGGGCGCGAAAAGCCGGACGCTCCGCGTGCTCCACGATCTCGCGGGCCTGCTGCTGTCCGTCGCGTGCGCTGTGCCATGTCGCGGCCGTGATGGCCGCCTCGGCGCCGTGCGTGTCTCTCAGATAGGCCACGGCCTCGCGATAGTCGTAGCCGGCCGTGTGCATCACGAGGTCGATAGCGCCACCGCCGCCCTGCTGTCGATCGTGGTTAAAGAAGCGTGCATCGGTGATGCTGATGTGCTCGCCGTCGAGGTGGTACTTGTGGGCGTTGTAGCGGTCCACCTCGCCGCCCAGGCGCTCAATCACGGTCTCCAGGGGGATAGCCCGGACCTGCGCCGCCAGCGCCTTATAGTCCTCTCGTAGGGTGTCCCGCTCGCGCTGGAGGTCGCGGACCTGGCCCTGCAAGACGACGATATTTACTTCGGCCTTCGCCGCCTGCTGCTCGTAGTGCGTCGCCTTCGTGAGCGCGGCGTCCACGACCGGGGCCAGGCGTTCCGCGATGCGCTCCTGCTGCTCGGCCGCCCAGCGCTCAGGATTGGTGACAATGCGGTTAGGACGGTCCACGTCGAGGTGCTGCCTGACGAGCTCCGGCGCCGGTGTGGGCTCCTCGATCTTGGCGTAGAACTCCTTGACCGTCTGGTGGTCGGCGACGCTGCCCCTGACGCCGCGCTCCAACCCAAGCGGCTCCATGCCGCGCGCGTAACTGTCTTGCATCCGGGCCAGCAGCGCACGCCCACCGGTGTAGGCGTGGGCGTTGAGGCGGCCGCGCTCGTCGATGGGCATGACCAGCGCCTGGATGTGCGGCGTCTGCTCGTCGCGGTGCAGCACGGCCGCGACCACGTTCGCGTCGCCGTACGTGTCACGTAACCAGGCCATGCTCCGGTCGGTCCACTCAGACAGACGCGCCGCTTGTTCGGGCTGCGTGCCCTGGTGGTAGAACTCACGGCTGGCGGTCATGACATGTTCCATGGCGAGGACCGCATTGCTCCGTATCGTGGGCGTGTCGTCGAGCCGACCCTGGGCATCCGCGCACCAGCCGCCCGTCCCGGCCAGCCGCACGTTGTCACCGAGGCGCGCCTCGTCGGCGTTGCGGGTCTCGCGGGTCCGCTCGTTATGCTTGCCTAACTGGCCGATCTCGCCCATCGTCTTGAGCTTTGCCACCCGTAGCACCGCATACACCGCGCACCCCTCTGTCCTCTTTTCAAGGGGCCCGGTCGTGCGTGTCCAGGCGCGGCAGGCGGGCCGGGGCGAACGGACGAATTGTGAGCGCCAGCGAACAATTCGGTAGTGAGTACCGTTTGCTGCGCAAACCCCTGCCACTAGCATACACGGTCGCACGCGACGGCTGGGGGACGGCTGCTTGAAGAAAGATGGGACGGTCACGGCAATGGTGGCAGCCGGCAGTGCGGGGGAGCTACGTCACGCACCCCTAACGCCTGCGAGCCATCGCCCTCCACCTATTCCAGCGATCGACACGCCCTAAGAAGTGCTTCGGCACGTTAAGGGGGTCAATGGGGTCACGCGCCCGGCCCCTTGCCGCCCGCGCTCTCTTGGTTGACGATGAGAGTACCTGCGCTACACTGCGCATCATAGGTCATGAAGATAAAGAGGGTTAGACGTGTTAGCGGCCGATGATTCAGGCGATCCGGGACTTGACGTGGCGAGAGGGGCTTCACCATACTTCGCATTAGCCCTTGTTCAGTACGATGAGGAGGACATACGGGAACGTCTGCGCACGCTTCGTCAGCAGCAAGGACTAGCGCCCCATTTCGAGTACCATTTTGCACACGGACCGTCACGCAAAGATAAGGTGCGCGACGGCTTCATGAGGGCAGTGGCAGGTTCTAGCATCAGGGGCGCCGCTGTTATTGTCACGAAGGCGGAGTTGCCGGAAGAGATGCGGCGCCTGAGTGGGCCGGAGGTCCTCGCCCATCAACTGTGCGCTCTCCTGCTGCGGCTGCCCGATGAGCAACTCGATAAGGCTACTGTCCTGCTGGACGGTGAAAAGAAAGGGACGGACCGTCTACGCAAAGCGGCCAAGCGACTGTTTAGGCAGCGCATGAGTATGGCCGGACGCGATTGTCACTTGGAGGATATTAACGCCGCCGAATCGCATCGTAATGACGGCATTATGGTCGCGGACATGATTGTGGGGGCCGCGCATCATGTAGCCAGGGGGAAAAGCCCGAATTATCTGGCACCCCTCGCACGCAAGATAACCATTATCCGCGCGCCATAAAAAAACCACCTCTAAGCTTGAACTTACTTATCAAGCAACGACCCCACATAGTCAGGGGCGGTGTCCAGAGATGGTTTGAAAGCCTCCCTTCCCCCATGCGCTCCCCGGAACGCTAAGGTAGGCTGCCTTCTGACAATAGTTTACCACACAAGCCCATAGGGCACTATAAGACATCAGGGCACGAGAATATGGACAACGAGGGATGGTTGGGTGTAGCGTAAAAGCAACACCACGGGGCGCGTGTTGGCATAGACGCCCCCTACACGAAAGGCAGGCATCCCATGGCAGACCATCCCGATCCCACGCGCCGCATCGGCGGATCAAGTGCGGACGATACGACGACGGATGAGATCCTCGCCGTTATCGCGGTGGAGGAACCTCGCGGCGCCACCGCCGATCAGGTCGCCCGCGCTATCGGTCTTGGGCTCAACGGTGAGGTGGTACAGAGTCTGTTGGAGGAGTTAGTGGAGCAGGGGTTACTCGATCGGCTCGGGATCGGCCACGGCGCCGTCTACACACTCAGCGCGACAGCGTGACGCGCACGAGCGACCAGGGGAGGAAGCTAAAGGGCGCGGTGCTCTCCGCCGATACACAGAGTAAGGACGACTGACGGTGTTTTGAGCTGTGCACTGGCGGTCGCTTCGATGGGCCGGACGGGGGGTATGGGCTGCGCCTCACGTCCGGCCTTTTTCATGAGCGCGTTTATGCGGCCCGCCGCCAGACAACGCCCTCGGCATGCGTCACTTTATCCAGATACACGCGGTACATCTCGCCCGTGGGGCCATTGGTCAGAACAATAGCACAGCGCTTGCTCCCGTTATGGAGGGCAACGCGCCAGTCGGGGTCCTGACGCAGCGCCACGATACGTGCGACGACGGTCGCTTCGTCGGCGTCGCCATCGAATAGCGCGAGGGTCGCCGCGAGGGTTTGAGGGGTCATGCGCATGCGCGATCTCCTTGGGCCGGCCGGTACACGCGCCCATCAGCGCATGCACATGTAGTGTCGGTGAGGGAGCACGGGGGTGTCCATAGCATAATGGTCAGCAGCCGGCCGGCTGCTTTCGCTGCGCTGGTGCGGCCAGAATGCCGATACCTCCTGTAGATGAGTTAGGAACGCGCGGGGGCGCGACGGGAGGGCCTGATGTCTCTGGCTGATGCGATCACACGCACAATAGACGTACGCGATGTCCCGACGGTGGAGGTGGCGCGCCGCATGGGACAAGACTACGATCGCGCCACCTTTTATCGTCTGGCGACCGGGGCCACGACGGACCCACGTCTGGGCACGCTCATCGTGTTGTGCCGCGCGCTCGACGTGGCCCCGACGGAGTTGCTCCATCTCGCCGGCTGCTGGCCCGCGTCTAATCACCCTAGCGACGTTCTCGACCTGCACTTGCGCGCGGCGTTTGCCCAGGTGCAAGCGCTACCAACGGCGGAGAAACAACGCGCGGCCACACTCATCGCCGCCCTCGCCGACGCGTGGGATGCACCCTCGGATGTCGGAACGGCACCCGGCGCCACGGATAGTGGGCAGGATGAGGACGCCGCCTGACCAAGCGGGAGGGTCCAGTCCACGCCCTCATGCTGCCACTATTTAGGCTAGACGCGTGTTCGTGGCTACTCTACCGAGGAACGGATATATCGTGTAGCTAGAGCTAGGAGGAGGAGATCGGAGTATGACCAATGCGATCGGTGACATCAACGTGGACCCGCGTTGGGTGTTGGACGCCTACGCGCCGGACCTCCGTGCCTTGATACAGCTGGCCCCCGATTTACACGCGTTAGTGGAAGTGTCCGAGGGTATGATCACGGCGATCCAGGAAGAGGTGCGGGACCGCTACAAGGAGTTGGCCACGACGGAGATGGTGCGCGGCTTATCGAGCTACTAGCGCAGCGCCCTCACACGCGCGACCGGCCCGTGCTGTTGCCTCGCACACAGGGGGCAGGTGGAAACCCTCGTGTGGAAACCCAAAACGCATCACTCGCACCCCTGCGTGCGTAGGACCCCGACGACCGGCCGCCGCACGCCTCGATCCCCGCGCCGCACGCGGCCACGGCTTGGCCTGGTCGATGAGCAATGGGCAGCAGACAGAGGCCCGCATGGGCAGTGGCATGCCCCCTCCACAGCGGTACCATGCCTCTGGCCCATCCCGGCCGTGCATGCCGCGCAGTCATCGCGTATCCTACCTACAAGAATGGCGACAAGCATAGGCAAGACACGGCGAAAGAAAGGGGATGACATGATGGATGCAACGCTGATGCGGTTACGCACAAAGGCACGGACACGCGGCCGCGTGCGAAGGTGGACCGCCGCTGCGGTGTCCTGGGCAACCACACTCGTTACTGACCGCCCGGCCCTCTACCCTGTGGCTATCTGAGACAACGGCCATACGACACGCGGTGACGGCCGCGCGAGCGGCTACCCAGCCTGATCCCAGTCGTACGCAGTCTCCTCGTCATCTGGCATGCGTCCTGTTGCCGTCGGCCACCGGCCGTGCGCGGGATCGGCACGACGTTCTACCTCATTGCTAAAGCCGGGCGCACGCTTGACGCGCTCGGCGTTTGTCGCGATAGGGCCTTTACCGGGCGGCCCGTCCGCCGGCTGAAAAGACACCGTATCGTGTTGCCGAAGCTCCTGGAACGCGATGCCTATCAGCTGCGACGCGTGCAGGAAGTAGTCCTCGTCGTCTGTCCCTCGGATGAGTGCGAAACCGCGCTCATTAACGTTCCGTACTTGCCCGTTCATCGGTCGTTCCTTTCCATCGTTTCTGGACCTTACGCAATGAGAGCGTCCGCCGTTACTCCCGCCACGAGATAGCCGTCGTCATCGAGGACACCGCGCGCGTGGAGCAACGCGCGACCAGTAACCTGTAGCGGATGCGCGTCGGGGTTCTCAGGGTCCACCGGCACGGCGAAGACGCCGCACGCGCACAGGATATGGAGCACGTCCGCCTGATGCTCCGGCGTCTGCTCCACGATAACGGCCCCTGACCGTGCCACCGTGACGGCGACCGCTTGCCGACGTTCCAGGCGCTCCAGACGCGGCCCCAACCCCTTCATGGGGTTGAGCCGAGATACGCCCCAAAATAGGAATTAGGCTGGCTGCTCGGCTTCTCCGGTACCCTGTATATCGTCCAAGGGTAACTCCATCGCGCCGGCGAGCGGTGTGGGGACGACATCGAGATTGACCACGTAATCGCCGAATCGCTTGATCGTGCGCGTGATGTAGGGGCTCAAGGTGGCCACGTCCGCCCGCGTCACAGGGTAGCCCTCGTGGATGAGGTCCCGGATCGCATAGCTCATGTCCACGACGGTCTGCACGATGGCGCTTGTGGCGACGATGTCGAGGTATTTGACCCTCTTCTCCTGTTCCTCCGGATCGTTCTCGGTGATGATCCCGTCGCCGCCGAAGAAGCAGAACTTGGAGAAGCCGTTGTAGGCCTCGACCTTGTTGGTGCCGGCCTGGATCTCTTCGCGGAGATGGAGGTCGGAGATGTACCGCAACAGGACCACGGTGCGCACCACGCGCCCGAGCTCGCGGAAGGCTTGGTACAGCCGGTTCTTGTGGCTCTCATTGCCCAGCTTGCGCAGCAGGATCGGCGTGGAGATCTTGCCGGCCTTGATCGAGAGCACCACCTGCAACAGGTCGGGCCAGTGCGTCTCGATCAAGGCCCAGTTGATGGTGTCGCCGAAGAGCACGTCGATGTGCTGATAGCGGGCGTCTTTGGTGGGACGGTAGAAGGTGAGGTCCTTCCAGTTGCGGATGCGTGGGTGGAGCTGAATCCCCAACAAGTGGGCTAGCGCGAACACCGGCGTCGATTGCCCCTGCGTGTCGGCATGGACGGTCGTCGGCTGCAGCGACGACGTGTTTTTGAGCAACCCCTCGATGATATAAATGGCCTCCCAGACCCCGCACGGGATGAAATGCGAAAAGATGGCCACGTAACGGTCGGAGACGTGATGATAGGCGATGCCACCGTAGCTGCCGTAGCGGATGCTGTAGTCGGCGACCATATTTTCCTCATACACGTCGAACTTGGTGCCGTCGGCCGCCGCCGCAGTGCCCTCGCCCCACAGGAGCGGCAGCCCGAAGCGCGCGTAGGTATCGATCAGGTCGCGCAGGGCGGCGTCGAGCTTGGTCGCCGTGACGTGGCGGCGATTGATAAACGAGAGCATGTGCGGGGTGACGACATCGCCGAGATGGCGCGCAGCCTGCACGGGTCCGAGGTTGCAGCCAAACGCGAAGGTGGTCAGGATGTGCCGCTCGGTGGGCCGCTCGACCTTGGGGTCGGAGCCGGAGAGCGGGCCGAAGTGGCGCGCCCAGCCCGTCCAGTGCTGCGCGTTGGCCAGGACCTCGATGATGCTGTGCTCGGGCAGCCGCTCCAGGATCGCCGCCTCGAGCGCCTGGGCGGTGGGGCTGGGCTCGCGCCGCTGCAGGCGCTTGAGGATCGGCTCGCCCTGCGGCGTGATATCGAGTTGGTCGTTGGTCGGGAACCCTGCATCCGTGGCGGCCGCGACATCGGCGAGCCAGGTCCGCAGCTCGTGGACGAACCCTGCGGCGGTCGCGGGCAGGGCGAGGTCACGGCAGTAGTCCGCAACGAGTGGGGCGCACTCCTCCCAGGGGAGCAGTTGCTCGCGGTAGTCGGCATAGGCGTCGGAGCCCACGACGGCGATATCGCCCGACTTGAGCTCGGCGGCCAGGTAGGTGAAGACACACACCTCGAAGGGCCGCCGTAGCAGGCGGCGACGGCGGCCCGTGCGGACGAGGATCGTGCGCTGCCACTGCTCGGTCGCGAACGAGAGGTCGACCATGACCGGGAGATACGTGCTGTCGCGATCCTGGTGGTCTAGCGCCACCCGTAGCGCCGCCATGACGGTCTGATCCTGGGTCGTCGCGCGCAGCGTCAGCGTGCGCGCCAGGCGGAAGAGCGTGCTGCGGTGGCTGCGGAAGAAGCGCCAGAGCAGCGGCAGATCATTGTTGCCGGTGTAGGCGCTGACCGCCTCGCACTCGAGCAGGAGTTGCGGCACGCCGCCGTATGCTGTGAGCACATCCTTCACCCGCTGACCTGCCTCGACATCTGGCGGGTCGCTCTCGGGCACGCCCAGCACATCGGCCAGCGCCGCAACCAAGGTCTCGATCGTTTCGCGGTGCTCCGCGCGCAGGCGCTCCAGTTCGTCCTTGCCGGCGACGTGGATGCGGTTCATACGCTTGATCAGCATCTCTGCCAGGTCGTCGCGCGCCTGCACCTGCGCCTGGTGCAGCAGGCAGATCAGCAGCGTGAGGCGTTTGGGTGTGGCGAGGTCCTTCATCTCGCGCGCGTCGAGCGCCTTGCACTGAGCGGCGAAGTGACGCACCTTGAGTGCGGGGACGCCCTCCAAAGAACGGTCGACGTCGCCGAGGGAGGTCAGCCAGTCCGTGTGCGCGAGCAGGTCCTGGAGGTGTGAGCGCGTGGGACGTTTAGGGAGTTGCTTGAGATCATTGTACGGGCTGTGCCGCCGCGGCAGGCTCGTGTCCAGCAGCGCGTCGAGGCGGCGGCGGTTGTCCTCGGCGAGGCGGTCGGACACCGCCCGAAATAGGCGCCGATTGACCAGGGCGCGCACCCGCTGGGCGAGGCGATCAAGCGTGGTGTAGGCCGGCAACTCGCATCGTTCGTGGATCAGCTCCTCGATGGCGACGTTGATCAGGTCGGCGGGATTGTCCATGACCTGCGCCGCCGCGTAGACGGCCCGCGCGGCGATGTGGCGGGCGTGCCGCCCGGCGGGGTTGATCCCCAGATGCACGCGGATCGCTTGGTGGTACTTGTACCGCGTGCGCGGCGTCACCTCCGGCACAACGTGGGGGGTGTACCGGAGCGTCGAGCGCATGTGCTCGACGATAGCCGGCGGCACGTCGTCCAACCGCGGGAAGTAGCCCAGGTGCTGGACGGCTTTGAGGAGCACGAGCACGCTCAGTGTCGGAGATGACCCGCGCGCCGTCTCCTGGGCGAAGGCGATCTCCTGTGGCGTGGGGGTGTAGAGCGTCTCCAACTCGCGCGTTGAGAGGTGGCGCTTGAACCGTGGGTACGCCGTGCGGTCGATGGATGCCATGAACAGTGCCTCCCATCAGTGTCTGAGGGGTCAGCCGGTAATCTGGCGCAACTTAGCGCGCACGTCTTCCCGGCTGACCTGGGTGTAGCGGGCCGTCGTCCCAATCGCCGGCATCCCTTTCTTGGTGACATGACCCAGGTAATAGGCCACCTCCTCGATGCGCCAGCCGGCGTCGCGGCAGCGATGCGCGAAGTCGTGGCGTAGATCGTGATAGGTGACGTCGTGAATGAGATCCCACTCGTCGTGCGTCGCGCGCGCCTTGAGGCCGCGCAGCCAATGGTGGACGCCGGCCTCGGTGAGCCGCGCGCCGCGCTGTGAGGTGAAGACGTAGGGGCTCTCAGGGTCCCGGCCGCCGTGGAGTAGGCACGCGTGCAGCGGCTGGCGCGCCGCGTTGATCAGGTCGATGTCGCGCACCTTGCCGCCCTTGTGGCCCACGCGCAGCCAGCCAATCTTCGGCCCGACGTGGGCATCCTCCGCGCGCAGCCACGCCGCATCGCTGACGCGGCAGCCAGCCCAGTAGCCGAGCGCGAAAAGGGCCGCGCTGCGGATGTCGTCGGCGCGCTCCACCAGGTTGCGCAGCACGTAGCGCTGGTCCGGGCTCAACCGGCGCGGCGCGAGGAGCGGTTGGGCCGGGATTTCCACCCCGCGCGCCGGGTTGCGCCACAACAGGCCCTGCTCCTCGATCAGCCACCGCGCGAAGCTGCTCGCGGCGGACTTCACGCGCGCCCGGTGGCTGACGCTGTAGCCCTCCGCCTCCAGGGAGGCCAGGTACGTTTCGAGCGCCGTCCGCGTGAAGTGCTCGGGACCGAAGCGCCCACCGTTGCCCGGACGCGCCGCGATCCAGGCCGTGAGGTGGCGCAGGATGCGCAGGTAGGCCTCCGCTGTGCTACGCGCCTTGCCGGCGAGTGTCTGCGCGAACTCCTCCACTAAGCCCTCCGCTGGGTGTAAAGCAACGACGGTCATGGCTCATTCCTCCCCACAAAACTTTCCGTGACGAGTTTCGCGGCCTCATTGTGTGCGGACACGCTCGTCGACGAGCCTTTCCACCCGATGGGATGGGCTATCTTGCAGGATAGGGCGCGGCGACTCGGAGCGGACACACCATTCCGCTCCGAGTTTTCCGGTCCGGGGCGCTCGTCTGGCACTTTGACGGTCTATGGCAGCTCAAGACACGAGATCAGGCGCGCGCGTGCCCTCTCACCGCCCGACGGCTCGCCCAGTCCCGCACGGACAGCACGCACCCGAGGATCAGATACCAGCTGATGGGGCCGATCAGCAGCGCGATCCTGTTGAACAAGCCGCTGCCGGGTGAGTTCACATCCCCCACGATCTGCGGGTGGATGAAGTAGACCGTCGTCGCGATGGGGAAGAAGGCCTGAATCAGGCCCAGGACCAGGCAGTACCCCCCATAAATGCGCCAGCCGCGCGTCCTGACGAACCGGGCGCCCTGGAGCAGGCTCGCCAGTGCGAACGGGAGGAAGACGAGGATGGACGCCACCTGGTGCAGCAGTGCGTGCCCGCTGTTTTGTGGCGCGAGATAGGCGTTCGGGACAAAGACACCCGCCATCATCCACCCCAGATCGGACAGGATGAAGCACGTTGCCACCGCGATGCGCCACCGTCGCGGGAGGAGGGGGCGCATCGCGCGGGTGTAGCCGAGGGCAAAGGCCAGGAGCAGCAAGCCGAAGACGATGAAGTTGGCGCGCTGGATCCACCCCTGCGCGCCCAGATCGAGATAGCTGATCGCCTCGTTGTAGGCCGAGTAGCCGGGTGTCACCAACCCGTCGACGGTGACGACGAGGGCGAACAGGAGCGGCGCGACGATGCCGGCGCGGAGCGCCAGCGGGACCAAGCGCTCGGTCATGGTGTGCCTGGTGTGCGTCGAGCGCGATCCTCCGTGACCATGCCGTGTGGTCATGTCGCGGGGGTAGGCGTCGCTTCCAGGCAGGGCGAGCGCGCCGGTCATGGTGGTCGTGGTGGTCGTGCGCGGCGTGGTCGTGGCAATCATCGATGTGCGTTCCATCAGTCCTGTCCTCCTGTCTGTGGCCGTCGTTGCGCGGTCTCTCGTGATCCGCTGACCCTATCGTAGCCGCCCAAGGTGGCGGAGAGCATGAAGTGGGGATGAATTCTTTGTCATGTGAAGATGAAAAAGAATTCATGCAGGGTTCACGGCGACTTCATGGCGCGGCCGTATGCTCTACACTAGGGCCGGGGGTCAGAGGAGAGAAGCGAGACGGAGGAGGGGCGGTCGATGCGCCTACTGGTGGTGGAGGACGAGCCGCGCCTGGCGCGCTCCCTGCGCAACGGGCTGGAAGAGGAGAGCCACGCCGTGGACGTGGCCGCGGATGGGGATGAGGCCGTGCTGCTGGCCACGACCAACGAGTACGACGTGATCGTGCTCGACGTGCTGCTCCCGCGCAAGAACGGTTTCGCCGTCTGCCGCGCGGTGCGCGATCAGCACGTCGCCACGCCCATCCTCATGCTCACGGCCAAAGACAGCGTCGAGGATCGCGTCGCGGGGCTCAACACCGGCGCGGACGACTACCTGACCAAGCCCTTCGCCTTCGACGAGTTGGTCGCGCGCGTCAACGCGCTGGCGCGCCGCCGGACGCTGGATCGCGCGCCGCTGCTGCGGGTCGACGACCTCACGCTCGATCCGGCCACGCGCGAGGTGCGCCGCGGCGGGGCGTTGATCGAGCTGACGAACAAGGAGTACGCGCTGTTGGCCCTGCTCATGCGGCGGCCGGGACAGGTGTGGACGCGTATGCAGATCGCCGAGCGCCTCTGGGACCTCAACGTCGACAACGAGTCGAACGTCATCGACGTGTACGTGCGCCACCTGCGGCGCAAGATCGACGCGGGCGCCACGCGCCCGCTCATCCACACCGTGCGCGGCGTGGGCTACACGCTCAAGGCCTGACCATGCGCCGCTCTCGTCCCCTCCATCCCACCTGGCCGTCCCGCCTGCGTCCCCCGTCGTCGCTGCGCGCGCGCCTGGCCCTGTGGTACATCCTGGTGGTCGGCCTCACCCTGGCATGCTTCGGCGCCGTCATCCTCGTGGTCGCGGGGGCCTACCTCGTCGACGCGCGCGACACCACGCTGCGGGAGCGCGCCGCGCTCGTCGCCGCGCGCGTGCGCCCGACCGCGGCCGGCGTGCGCCTCGGCGGCGCCGACGCGTTCCCCATCGAGAGAGGGACGGCCGCCTACCTCTTCGACGCCCAAGGCCGGCTGGTCGGGCGCGTGGTGGGCGCGCGCGCCGTGCCGCCGCAGCCGGGGGTGCGCGCCGTGCTCGCCGCCGGGCGCGGCGGCTTCCGCACGACGGGGACGGCGCGCGTCTACCTAGACATCCTGCGCGACGGTCGGGGCCAGATCCGCGGCGTGGTGCAGGTCGCGCAGTCCACCGATGCGACCGTTTCTGGCTTGCAACCGGCCCTCCAGACGGGTGGGGACCTGTTCCTGGCCATCCTGCTGCTGCTGACGATCGGCGCCGGTGCCAGCCTCTTCCTCGCCGGGCGGGCGCTGGGGCCGATCGACCGCATCACGCGCACGGCGCAGGCTATCGGGGCCGGCAACTTGCAGGGGCGGCTGGGTCTGGCCCCGCGCGCCGACGAGGTGGGGCGCCTGGCCGCCACCTTCGACGGCATGCTCGACCGGCTGGAACACGCCTTCGCCCAGCAGCGCCAATTCGTCGCCGACGCCTCGCACGAGCTGCGCACGCCCCTAGCCATCATCCGCAGCGATCTCGACATCCTGCGCCGCCGCCCGCGCGCGGTGGCCGCGCATGAAGAGTTCGAGCAGGGTCTCGACGAGGAGATCAGACGCCTGAGCGCGTTGGTGGAGGACCTGCTCACGCTGGCGCGCGCCGACAGTGGGCAGGCCGAGCTCGCGCGCGAGTTCGTCTATCTGGACGCGTTGGTGGCGACGGTGGCGGCGCGGGTGGGTCGCCTCGCGGAGGCGAAAGGTGTGGCCCTCGGCCTGTGTGTCGAGCGGGATGTGCCGCTCATTGGCGATCCGGCGCGGCTGCATCAACTCGCGCTCAACCTGCTGGGCAACGCGGTCAAATACACGCCCGCTGGCGGCGTCGTGCAGGTCATCGTGGCGGCGCGGGACGGCGCGGCGTGCCTGGAGGTGGCAGATACCGGCGTCGGCATCCCGCCTGAGGATCTGTCGCGGGTGTTCGACCGCTTCTACCGGGCCGACGAGGCGCGTACCCGGTCGGCGGGCGGTGCGGGGCTGGGGCTGGCCATCGCCCGCTGGTGCGCCGAGGCGCACGGCGGCCACATCGCCGTGCGGAGTCGTCTCGGTGTCGGGAGCGTCTTCACGGTCTCGTTGCCCCTGGCCCCCATCGACGATGCTGACAATACGGAGGATCAGGGCGACGCCGTCGTCGTAGACGCCCGTCTCGCCTAATTCCTATTTTGGGGCGTATCTCGGCTCAACCCCAATCGCGCTCCCCCGCGGGAGTTCGGCGACCAACGCATCGACGCGGACGACTTTGTCGCCCGCGTCGATGCGATCAATCTCGGCCCAGAGCGCAGAGGCCCTATGCTCCCAAGCGGCGTCAGCAACCGTCATGCGCGTAGCATAACAGGTCATCATGCGAGCGAGAGCGATCCGGCCGCGGGGACGACACCGGACTGCTGTTATGGTGTGGGGCGGCGATAACGCCGCAGCCACTCCCCCACCCGGACTCCAACGATGACACTGCCCTTGATGGCATCAATAGCAATTGGTCGCAGCGTGCCCACATCCAAATGGCCCTAAAATGCAGGAATCGTTGTCTCCCCC